>Ga0307380_10000200_pt1 | contig 102604 bp, 193 predicted proteins | sample UN3MG_FD_202239 | JGI IMG/M metagenome (GOLD analysis project Ga0307380, IMG submission 202239) | Soil microbial communities from Risofladan, Vaasa, Finland - UN-3 | ecosystem: Environmental > Terrestrial > Soil > Coastal area > Acid sulfate soil | place: Finland: Risofladan, Vaasa...
GAATCCAGAAGCTCTGCCCCAGGAACAGCAGCATGGTCAAAGGACGCTTGCGCCGTTGACCTTGAAATCGAGGATCTTCTTGCCAGATTTGGTGACGTTGCCCGAGTCACCTGACACCAACAGGATGGCCGGAGTGATGGCGCCGGCCGGAAGTCCCCCGTCGCCGGTGAACACGTCGCGGAGCACTGCGCCAGGATTTGCGGCGATCAGGTCGGTCCACTTGTAGCTGTTCTCCAGCGTGCCAGGGCCAACGGTCACGTTCGGCAGAACGCCGCCTGGGCCTGGCCCCGCTCCCGAGCCGATGACGATGACGTTCTGTGTCGCCCCGCTCCACCCGTACGTCAGCACGTTGCTGCCGTTGTTGACGTAGGTGCCGATGCTGGCGGTGATCGCTCCCGGAAGGGAATCATCGTTGGTGACTAACACCCTGATGTCTCCGGCCCCTAGCGGATCGAAGTCCACAATCAGGTTGATGTACGGCGTCTGCACGCTCGGGCCGCCTGGCGGCAGGAAGAACGGTCCGCCTGGGCCGACCACGTTTTCCCAGACGTACTCCAGCGACAAGAGCGACGCGATAGGGAGTCCGTTGAATCCAAAAACGCCAGCGATCGACTTGTTGCCAGTGCCGCCTCCCGTGAAGGAGCCAGCCGCGTTTACGCGCGACCCGGTTCTCAGCACGATGCTGCCGTCGTCGTACCCGCCGTCCACGTTGGCCGCGTTGACGGAAAAGTCGGCGGTGTTACCGCCCAAGCCTCCACCTCCGCCTCCCCCTGCTGCGTGTTGCTTCCATGATGCTTGGCTTCCTTGTACTCGTGACATGGGTTTCTCTCCTTACGGGACCAGATCGCCCTGGATGGTTTTTTGGGCCACGGTGACGCCGGCCGGGTTGAAGGTTTTTTGCCACCAGTTTGTGTAGGAGTCGCAGTTGAAGGTGCCGGCGCCGCCCGTGTAGAGGCCGGCGAAGGACGTGAGCAGAATCCCGTTGGGGCGGATCCCGGCAAACCCGGTGCTTGCGATTGTCATGCCTGCGTTGATTCGGCACGACTGGAACAGGCTGTAGTTGTCCACGTTGATCAGCCCGTCGAACCGCGTGCGCTCCGCGACCTGGAACTGCCAGTTGATCCCGGTTAGACTGCCGCGCATTCGGCTGTGGTAGATATAGCTCTGGACGATGGCCGCCCCGGCGTCGATGGAGACCCCCGCGTCCCCGAAGATCTCGCAGATCAATCCGAGTTCGACCGAGCCGAAAGCGGCGCCGGTAAGGTCGATTTTCCCCGAGATCCTGGGTTTGGTCAGGTACGACTCGTGGGTGGTCATGGCCTCGGTTACGGGTAGATTCGAGGCGATCACCAGGCCAGGCCGGATCCCGTCAATGTCGGGCCCCGCACCCGTCACCACGACGTTCCGGGGAGGGCCGGAGGGCGCCCAGTCCACCCCGGCAAAGGTGCCAAGGTTCCAGGAGCCGGGGCCCGTGAGGACGATCCGGCGGCGGGAAATGTCGATGGCCAGATCCTCGTCGTAGTCTCCAGGGCTGATCTGGGCGACGAACACGTTGCGCGCGCTCGCGGAATCGACACCCTGGGGCACCGCGTCGATGAATCCCTGGATCGTCCTGAACGGCCTCGGCGTCCCTATCGCCCCGGTCGCGTCGTTGCCGTCGTCGGGATCCACCAGGCCCACGTTGCGCTGCCCAAAGGCTCCACCTTGCCCGGGGAGGTGGTGCTTCCACTGGGAGCCTCCGCCGAATCCTTGTACTCGGTCTGTCATAGTCGTCTCCTACGCCTGCGCCTTCGCGCGGTCGATCCAGTCCCTGGCGTTCTTCCACACCCGCTGGCTGCTGCCGGTGTCGATATGAATGTTGCTGGCCGAGCCTGGTGAGCCGTAGACCCCCAGGCCCATGCGAATCCGAGTGCCTGACCGAATCCACAGGTCGGCAGCGATCAGCGCCTGCTTGTTGGCCATGCCAGAGGGGGCCACCATGTCCAGAGCCTCGAAAAACTGATGGCGTGATCCTTCCTCGCCGCCGACTGCCTCATTGTAATCGGCGGGCCTGTAGGCACTGGTGACCGTAATCGGACCCTTCAGCGCATTCCGGATCGGCTGAAACCCGTACACGATCGTGGCCGCCATCCTGGGCCAATACGACTTGGGCGGGATGGCGTGGTAGCCGTTGGTCTTGCGCATGACCGTCACTTCGGCCGCGTCTATCAGGTCCAGCTTGACGCCATAGGACCGAAACATCGCGTCCATCTGGGAGAGCAAAGTCTCCAACTCAGGGTCGCCTCGCTGACCAACGTGGATGGGCTCAGGAGGGGTCTGGTCGCTCCACGGTCCGACAGGAGCAGCTCCACCGCCACGTCTGCCACCGAACGCCAGCGCGGCGAGGGGCAGAAGGATCAGGATGACGGGGAAGGCCACGACGAGACGATACCATAGCGCCCTCTCGCCAGCGCCGGTTGCTACACGACCCGTCCGACTTGATGGAATGGACGACCGGGGTGACGAAAGGGCAGCGGTATCGTACCGCGGCTAGGACGCCATGTACTTCTTGCTCTTGGTTGCCCCGTGGGCGACCACGAGCTTGGCGTCTACGAGGCGTGCCAGGCTCTTGCGGAGCTGGTTCGCGTTCACGCCACGGATCAGCGGGGCGATGTCACGCGAGGGGGTCCAGTCGTTCTTGGCCTTGAGCAAGGCGAGGACGTGTTCATCCAGCGCGCCAGTGCCCGACGGCGCGGCGCCCTCGGCAGCACGCTGTGGAGCCTTGCGCTTCGCCGTCGGCTTGGCCTTGGGCTCCGGCTTGGGTGGGGGCGCCGCCGCCTTCGGCTTCGCTGCTGCCTTCTTCTTGGCCTTCGCTGGCTTGCGCTTGCGAGGTGATGGGGGCGGGCGGAAATCCCGACCGTTCGGCGGAAAGCCACCGGGCGCGTCGAAGGTCACCGTCTCCTCCTCTTCTTCCTCTTCATCGGACGCATCGCGTCCTAGCTGATACCCGCCGATGAATTCCTCCAGCATTGGCATCGCTGATTCGACGAGTTCCTCCACGGTCATGTGCTTGATCTGGGAGTAGATGGAAAACAAAACTGCCGGCCCAACGACCCGCAGCAGGGATGGTGGTTCTTCGTGTAGCATTCCGTCCATGGCAGTCCGTATCCTGCGCGGGGGATCTTCCAGTGTCAAGATGCTCCTCGGCGGAGTGATTACGGCCCCCAGTGAACTCCAAGCGCGCCGAAACCGCGCCACGTCACTCCCGTAATAGATTACCGCCTGGTCGTAGCGATTCCCCTTCTCGGGCACGCCGTCGTACAAGAACGCCACCCGAGTCTCCAGGAAGCAGATGGCGGAAGCCTGCCCCCAGACGTAGCGGTGCCAGTACCGAGAGCCCGACTGCACGTTCACGATGGCGAGCGTCTCGGCCAGCCGGTAGCGCCAGTGAAGGGCCGCCCGCATCAGCCACATGGCCGGCTCGGAGTAGGGGCAGTTCAGCCAGACTCGTCCGCGCCATGGCAGGACCAGGCCGTCCTGGCCGCGTCTGATGTCGTAGTTCCGATGGGCGAGCGTCAGTCCGCTCTGGTCGTGGCACGGGTCCAGGTCGGCCAGACCTCCGAAGGTCCTGGCCATCCGCTTGGCGATGGGTATGGGGGTGCAGTAGCGGTCACGATCACGCTCGTTCTCTGGCATTCCGTTTCGTTCCGCCGCGGATGGTACAGGGCGGAAGATCTGCGCGCAACCGCCGTGATAGGCTCGACGCATGCCCAAGGTCAGCCTGGACACCGTGTTCGACGGAGTGAAACCGTTTGCCGAGTTCGCTGTAACGAGCGATTTCGAGTCTGACTTGCCAACTGAGGATACGTTTGCTGCCGCCAACGTGTCCGCTCTCTACAACATCACGCAGTACGAGCTGTCGGGCCTGAGTTTCAGCAACTGGGCTGACCTCTCGGTGCGATCCCTCTATAACATCGGAAGCTCCTTCGGCATAGAAGCGTACCAGATGGAGTCAGTGGGTGATTTTGCCAATCAGCTCCTCACGCTATGGCGCCAGCCCCCTGGAACTACGGGCACGGATATAATTGAAGGGACGCTCATCTCGGCACTAGATCTGTCGATGTCAGCGATTGGCCAAATCCCAATCGTTGGATGGGTCGTCCAAATCGCCTACGAGCTGGCGATGATGATCTACGACGCCGTCAAGATGTTCAAGGACTCAAAGAAAGATGTCCCCATCAAGGCGCTGGCCTACAGCTCTGGACGCGACAACGACATGGTGAAGCGGGCCTTGAAGTTCACTAACGCGGTGGACTGGACCGAGGTGTTCTTACCGGCCACGTCTCCTTCATCGTTCAAGAGCAAGTCGATTTCCTTCGGAAATGACGACGACGGCGTGAATCTCTTGGGCTATCTTGTTATGCCGGATCAGCACGAAATCCTCGGCGGGCTCGGAGTTCTCCCGGGACTTCCAAAAGTATTCGACAACTTTCAGCTCCCGCATTGGTACAAGGAGAGCAAGACGCCTCTGCCCGGAGAGAGCCCGTCTGGTTGGCCAGGCACTTCCTCGGGTCAGGACACTCCATTTTGCAGGGTTGGCTGGTACTCAGGCAACAAGCACATCCAGGCCAATCTCTGCAAGAACATCGGAGAGTTCCAGCCGACCATGCAGCAGTTCGGCTACAACCTGTGGAGCATGGTGCGGACGAATGGCGCCAATGCCTTCAAGATCGCACAGAACTATACCGCCGGGCACTGGGAAGACTATTTCGGAGCCCTGGTCGAGTACATCGAGAATCAGGCGGCAAACAGCGGAGACAACAACGCGAGACAGCGCGCCTACGACACGGGGATGTCTTCCTCTGTCGGGTGGTACAACCCCTACACGGGTGACTACTACGCCTTCGGCGAGATTGGAAACGTCCCTGGATTCGCCAAGTACCTACAAGATGAAGGGGACCGGAACGGAGCATTCATCAAGAACCCGCTGCGAGCCGGAGGGGCTCCCCCGGAGAACACTTATCTGGTGACCTATGGAGCGCTGGTCAAGTTCTTGCTCAACGGGCAGCTTCGCGCCTGCTACCAGAACTTTCTCAAGACCATTACTGTCGCGTACGTCAACGAGTCGTTTCCGGCCATCGGCGGCCCCGTCGTTGCCCCCAGTTTCAAGCAGCGGTGGTTCGACAACCGCAAGCTCCTCTTGAAATCCTCGGCGGTCCATGACGTGGAGCTGGACTTGATCCCCGACAACGAGTACGCGGCTGCGGTCTCCCAGGCGCAGAAGCTCGGTGGCTTCCAGATCACTGCCGCGCCCATCCCTGGGATCATCGGGGACATCGCCCCTCCGCCTGACTACCCTGAGTACCCCCACCCTCCTCCGCTTGTTCCGCCGGGACGCGGCCGTGGGGGGAAAGGCGCTGGAGCGGTGCTCGCCATCGCTGCCATCGCCGGGCTCATCCTGCTCGGTAGGCGTAGGTAGGCTCGGTGCTAGAATGCCACCTGGGTGTCAGAGTACAGCCAAGCCTATCCGGGCCATGACGTGGTGACGAAGCCAGGTCGTCCAGACATCGCCAAGGCCGGCGTGCCATCGCGCATAGCCACCGATCGTACTCCGGTCGACGGCACGCTCCCGAACTTGGACCGCACGCTTGAGCAGGTCAACAAGACCATGCAGCAGATGCAGGCGTCGCTGGCCACCATGGGTCCGTCGCCCGCCGACAGCGAGGAGCGGCTCAACAAGGTCGAGAAAGCCGTCAAGTGGTTCAGCCCATGGAAGGCGCTGCTCGGGCTCATCGCATTTCTGGTCGTCGGGGGAGTCGGCGTCTTCACGTCCCTACGCGACTACGCCGAAAATGCCGTGGTCGAAACGGTCAAGGCCGCACACGCCGACGTGGACAATCCCGTGGAGCCGTCGGTGCAGACGGTGGAGGCCATGAAGAGTGACCTGAACAAGACCGCCGAGGGAGTCCAGACGCTCCTCAACGACCGAGAGCGTCAGAAAGCAATCAAAGTCGTCGAGGTCGAGCTGGATCTACACCAGCAGCAGTATCAGGGGCTCATCCAGGAATGGACGGCCAAAAAGGCAGCCCGGAGAAACGCGGGGGACAAGCCCACGAAAACCCCGGAACACATCAAGCTGGAGGCCCACTACAAAGGCCTCCTGGAAGGATCGTAGTCATGGAAGACACCGGAATGCAGGTCTGGAACGCCACCTCACCCTGGATGGAGGCTGCCGCCAGCTTCATCTTCACCGTCGCGCTGCCGTTCATGCTGCGCGAGCTGTTCAAGTGGATGCGGTCCAAGTCGCACAGCGCCGCGTTCGCCTGCGCGATGGAGAAGGCAGAGAAGGCGGCGAAGTTGGGGCTGGAGGTGACCGAGCAGACGATGGTTGCCAAGCTCAAGGACGCGCGGTCCGACGGCAAGCTCACGCCCGAGGAGGCCGGTGACGCGATGACCTCGGCCATGAAGCACGCGGTGCAGTCCCTTGGCGAGCGTCAGCTCAAGGAGATGGAAGGATGCCTCGGCCTGGCCCGCGAGGAGGTCACAAGCCTTCTGGAGCGCCTCATCGAGTCCAAGCTCCACCAGAACAAGGTAGCCGCGGCCTAGCGGAAGCCCATGTGCTCGGCGGCAGCTACCAAATGAGTGCCCATCTGCTCGTCAGCCAGGCGGAGTAGCAGCTTGTTCGGGTACACGTACCTGCGCATGGGGAACTCCCGGGATACCGACATCTCGCTCATCGCCCGGGTCTCATCTCCGGTGAGCAGGTAGTAGCCGATCGCGGTGATGGCGGCCGAGCGCGAGATTCCAGCCTCGCAGTGGACGAGCGTAGGGCCCTCGCCTGCCTTCGTGTAGTGGTCCACCACCCTCCGGATGACATCGGCATCGGCGGTCTTGTAGCCCTTGCGGGACCTTGTCACATCGTCGAAGCGTAGGCGTAGGACATTGTCACCCTGGACTGCTGGACGTGGGCTGCTCGGGTCGGAGATCGAGATCACGCTCGGGAAGGCGTACTGCTGAGTCAGATCCTCAGCCTCAGACCGGCCCACGAAGAAGATGGGGCGAAAGTTCACATGGCCTCCAGGTTTGCCTCGGCGAATCTCCAGTTGACGAGGTGCTGCAAGAATGCCTGCGTGTACTCGTTCTTGCGCATGGGGTAGTCGAAGATGAAGGCGTGCTCCCACACGTCCATGACGAGCAGCGGCTCCATGCAGCCCATCTGCCAGGGCTGGTCGGAGTTGGGTGCGGACAGAATCTCCAGGTCGCCCGATTCTGGGTCGCATCCGAGCCACACCCATCCAGACCCGAACAGCCCCGCCGCGGCACCGATCCACTCCTGGGCGAAGGCTCCGTAGTTCTGCCATCGCTCTCGGACTAGACCGGCCAAGTCCCCGACGGGGGACCCACCTCCGTTGGGCGCCATGCTCTCCCAATACAGCTCGTGATTCAGCGCCTGCTGGACGTTGTGAAGCAGCTCCAGGTCACCGGAGGTATTCACGGCGTAGTCCAGGGCGTCAGAGAGAGTGGCGGGGACAAATCTCGCAGCACGGAAAAAGTCGACCGTCCGCTGGATGTATCGCTGGTAGAGCTGGTAGTGCAGCGAAGTCGTCGCACACGAGATCCATGGCTCCAAGGCATCGGCTCGGTAGGGGAGTGGGATCGGGGAGATCATCCAACCGCTTCCTCGACCCTCATCGGACGGAAGCTGCCGCTGTGGTCCCGACAAATCACCTCGACCTTCCCCGCGCAGACGCATAGCTCAACATGGCCTCCGCGCGGGATCGAGAAGACAGCCGCCCCCTTGGGCAGCCACCCTGTGACCTGGAAGACGGAACCGTCGTACTGGACCTCAACTCGCTTGGTCACCGCGGCACCGTACCACTGGAGGCTCGCCCTGGTGAAGGGACTCCTGGGGAACGAAGTAGGCGGGGCGCCCATCGCCGGGGTGCTGGAATCGCGCCTGCTTCCCTTCGCGCCCCGTGGTCCATCCCCGGATGTGAAACTCGGGGAGTCGACCGGTGACCAGCACGAACACTGCGTCGTCTGCGTCGCGGTCATGCAAGATCAGGCGCCCGTTATCGCGCGGCGTTGAGCGGACCTGGAGCGCCTGGAGACCGAACCCCACATCGCCGTCCAGCTCCTTGGGCTCGCGTACCACCGGCGTCCAGAATAGGTTGAAGGACTTGGCGACCGCCATCTCCGCCGCCGCTCCCTCGATGTCTACGCCCCATTCCGCGTGGACCTTCGTGTCGCCGTAGACGGGTACCCTGCCGAGCCTCAAGGCCTCGATGCGGCGGCGGGTCCCGGCCTGTGCGGCCAAAAAGCACTCCCTCCACGTCAGAATGATTTTCACGCGCGGATTCTACCTGCCACCTCGGCGGTATGCTACAAGCGCGTCATGCCCGACCCAGAGCTGCCCCAGGACATCGCCGTGGACAAATCCCACTGCCAGCATGAGCCACTGGAGATCTTTCGGCCCGGATCGCAAAGCCCATGGTCAGATGACCCAATGGCGCTCATCGCCCTGCTTCGCGGAGGCGGCGCCGCCGTGCTCAAGGTTCGGGTGTGCCGTCACTGCCAGGTGGTCTACTCCACCGTGGAGAATTGGCCTACGCCAACGCACGAGCTAGAGGCAGAGAACGATCGACTGCGAGAGGAGCTGGATGCGCTCAAGTCAGCGGCGCAGCAGCCGGCGGAGACCGGAGCCTCCACCGACGCGTCGTGACCTGGCCGGGTTGGGCAGCGTCACGTTCTTGGGGTCGAGCAGGCCAGCCCTCGCCTGGTACTTGATGGCCTCGTCGATCATGTGCAGGCGGTCCTCCAGTGAGAGCGCATCGAACTTGCGGTAATACTCCGCATTCACGCCCGCAGGCAGAGGCAGGTGACCAGCGCGCGCCAGCTCGATCGCCCGCGCCACCGTGGATCGGCTGATCTTCTCCCGGCCGCTGTCGAGCCGGTCGATGACGTGGTTGATCAGGTCATCTACGTGCCACAGGTCCCTGTCGTACACGTCGATGGTGTGGCGCGCATTTGCCAGCGCCTCCTGTTGGTCGTGCCCCCAGACACCTCGCTCCATGCCTTCTTCCGATGGCTCTTTCCACTCTGCCCGATAGTCACCGTTGGGTCGCTGGTGCACCCGAATCCGTCGGCCCTTGTACTCCCACTCGGTGTCAGCGGGGTAGCCCGCGAGAAACCTGGGAGGCTTAGCCTTGGTGTCGATGGGGTTTCCTGACGCGCCGTCATTCTCCAACTGCTTTCGGCCCTTGGCCGTGAGGAGGTAGCGTGGATCCTTGCGACGCGCATCCTTGCGGATGTACCCAAGGTGCTTGGCTGAGATGATGCTCGTGCCGTTGGCCAGCCCAGTGGTCACGTAGCCCTTCTTGCTGGCGATTCTGACGGCCTTCATGGCCAGGGCATGCAAGTCTGCACCCTTCTCCTCCAGGGCCCGTGCATGAGCCTCAGCGCTCAGCGGATCCGGCTTGGATGGATTGGCCGTGTGCAGGAGCCTGGCGTCGCCCATCGCGATGGCTCCGCTCTCGATGCTGCCTTGGACTGGGTGGTCGCTAGGCAGCACAGCGAACTGGGGCTTGGACTTGAGGCGGTAGACGTAGTGGGGGTTCTTGGTCCGCAAGGCCCGACGGTCGGCATCGCGAGTGGCGGTGGCCAGATCCTTGAAGCGGCGGAGGCCAGGATTCGGCTTGGGCGCCCGCTCCAGGGCGCGAGCGATCTGAATCGAGAACTCTGCCGCGTTGTGGAACAGCGCTTTGTCGTTGGCGTCCGCGGCATCGGCCATCGCCTGACAGGCTTCGCAGTGCGCGGCGAGCAGAGCGCTCATGCCAACGGCGGATCCCTGGCCCGCTCCGTAGAGCATCTTGGCCATCGAGAGCCGCTTGTGGGCTCGGTCGATCCGGTCGGTGCGGCGAGCGCGTGCCATCAGCCCTTGGCCGAGTAGGCGAGCGCGACCAGTTGGAGGGCGAGCACTGCACCGAGCCCCATGATGAGCGTGCCCATCTTGCTGTTGTTCTTGGCAGCCATGTCCGGAGCTTATGCGGTTTTCTCGGAATATCCAAGGAACACGCCGGTCATGCAGTGCGGGCTACAACCGCATAATCCGGCGAAGCGCATTGGGATTAGCCTTCTTTTTTGGGTTTCGCTTGGCCACTCTGAGTGCAGGGTGTGACACCACCCCAGTCCAGCCCATGCGCTCGTCCTCGGGAATCACGTCTCCAATGGCAGACTCAAGACGGTCGCGCAGGGCAATCACCGTATTGGCCTTCCGCTCACCCATGTATCCGTTCTCCCACTGTGCTCGCGCGTGCTCCATCACGGCACCGTACAGGCTCGCCATGGCGTTCCGCGATCCAATCAGACGCGTACCTTCGATACGCGTCTCGGGGTGCGTCTCCTGCACACCTTCCAGGTGTCCCTCAAGCAGATGGTGGACCATCGCCTTGGTGATCGGAACCCGGACCTCCTTCGCATCGCTCGCCATGCCCGCATGCTACCACGCGTCCATGCTGGACAACATCACCGCAGGACTACGTGTCCTGCGTGATGCCCAGGTCAGCCAGCTCCTGTGGCGTGAGCGGGTTGCCAGATACGGTCACCCGAGGCTTGGGTTCAATTTGACCGGCTCGCTTGAAGCGCTCGGCGATGTCTTCCCAATCCTTCGCCGACACGGTCTTGCCAGCCTCCGTGATGTTCGACATGAGAAACCGATAGGCCCAATCCAGCACGTCGTTCATCTTGGAGATCTGGGCGCTCTCGCGGGACTGCATCATCGCGCTGATGCACGCGGCGAAAACTTGACCCTGGACGAGTGCATCCCATGGATTCGGCGTGAGCACCGCCTTGCCACCACACTCGTCGCAAACGCCGGTGACATTCTCGTAGATGGTCCGCTTTTTCGTCCCTGAGCAGATGGCGCACGTGCCGTAGGAGGCCTGCCCTTGCTCATCGCAGTTATCGCAATCAACCTCGGTCGCAACCTGCTTGGTTCGTACCCCGGAATCACAGGCCCAACATTCGGTCTCGAAAAGGCGGATGGCGTACTCGACATGGCCGTCGAGCATTTCCTCGGTCGTGGGCATCAGCTAGCCTTGCGCGTGGTTTTCTACGCGCACTTGTCCGTGGCCGCAAGCCGGGCACACGGGCGCCAGCCACTGCCACTGCATGGAGCAGCGGTCGCAGCAATAGACCACCACGGGCCACATGGGCCTACTGGTGGGGGCTGGCGGAGTGTGTTTCACCCTTTCAGCCTGCATCAGAAAAGATCCGGCGTCAAATTCGCATCAAGCGGTGGAATGCACTTTTGCGTCTTTTGGTCGCTTTTGTTTCAGGATTCGGCGTTTTGCTACCAGGAGCGTCCAGGTCCGCCCGGCGGAACAGGTCGTCGAACTTGCCGTCCAGGAACACGGCGTGACCTGGATCGGTGATGACCGTTATCTCGTGGTCCTCGCGTACAACCTGTCCGATGTTTCCGTAGTGAACGTCCGCCAGCACGATGCCGTGCTCCAGGTAGAAGCCGAATGTCCCTCCCACTGCGTCCGACCCGTAGCTGTGCTCCATCAACTCCGCCGAGATTCGGCACGCATCAAGAAGTGTGGACAGTCGGTGGATGCCCTTGAGGTGGCCGAGCATGTCTGCGCCTCGGTGCCACCGATTCACGAAGTCCACGGCGTCCTCGTAGTGGTCCAGCTTCTGAGCGTACTGGACGTTGTGCCGAAACTGCTCCCGACCCTTGCGCTTGCACCAATCACGGATTCGGCCAGCGGCTTCCTGCCACACGATCAGGTGCTTCTGAAACTCCTTCTCTGCTCTCCCCAGATACTGGGCCTCAGTGGTCCGCTTGCCCTGGACCCACTTGTCCGCACGCTCGCGGTCCCTGGCTGTAAGCAGGTCCCCCGTGCGCGTGGCCTCCTCGCGCCAAATCGCGTAAAGGGGGCGCCGTCGGTGCGTGCCAGGCAGGCGCATGATGTCGAAGTAGCGGACGATTCCCTCGGGTAGCTCCCCCAGTGAGAGCGCCGCCACGATGAATCTAGCCTCGGAGTCGTCCGAGGTGATCTTCATCACCACCCCTGGCGTGTGCGTGCGAAAGACCACGCCGTAGTGCCCCTCTCCAAGCTCCTGGTAGGGGTGGTCTAGGTAGCCCGGCTTCGGCGTGTAGTCCAGCGGCATCCACTTGGCCCCGACCTCCTTCACCATGGCCTCCCAGTTCTTCGCGATGGCTTTGTCGGACCACGGTGGGTTGGGCGTCTGAGATTCACGGCGACCATTTGGCCAGTCGGTCACGCGCACGCCCGCCTTGGTGGTGACTCGATCCATGGGCCCCGGTCCCCGGACAAAGGGGCGCTCCATGTCGCCCACCCGTCCGAGCTTCTCCTGGCCGGGCTGCTGCACGTAAGACGACGCGCCGCCGCGCCAGTCCCACTCGCCACCGTGCTCCTTGAGCTTGGCGCGGCGGTCGAGCTTCCGGCTGATGCTGTATCCCACCTTGGCGAGCTTGGCGTCGATGACATTACGGTCGGGCCTGTTCTCCCATTGGGGCGAGACCTGGAACTCGATCCGCCGGAACGGGTGATTCGGGTGCTTGACTGCGCCGTCCTCGGTCTCGTAGAGGCTCAGGCGCCACCAGTATTTCCGGCCAGCCACGGCCCATGCTACCATCGCTCCATGAGCAAGCGGTTGGAGAAGAAACTCCAGTTCGTGGCCCGCGCTTTCGTCTGGGAGAACCGCTTTCAGAAGACACGCCAGGTCGTCAGACTCGTGCGTGGCCACGTCAACACGGCCAAGGACGCGAAGCAGGCTGTGAGCTTCTGGGCCCGGCTCCTGCTGCCCAAGACAGACTAGCTGAGCCCGAGTCGCCTGCGGAGAGCTGAGCGGGCTCGCTTGTGCGGGTTCTGCCCCGGTCCTCCGCCCGCCCGCTTCTTGGCCTCCTCCAGCGCCTTGATGGCCACGTCCATCTTCTTGCTCTCTTCGGCCAGCAGCTCCGCCTCCGCCTTGAGGTCCTCCATCGCCTCCTTTTGCTCCGGAGGGGACATCGTCATCAGCTTCTCGGGCGTGACGCTGACATCGGCACCGAGGCGCTCGTGGATGTCCTTTTGTAGCTTGGTGCGAGCCTTGGTCAGCGCGTCAGCCACGAGTTGGCGGTCGGCGAACCCGCCAACTACCTCCATGATCTTCGCAGCCGACATCTTCTCCATGTCTGCCAGGCGGACCAGCTCGCGGTTCTTCTCGGACAAGCTGTCCATGGCCGCCGCGACTGCGCGAGCGATACGGCGGGCACCGAGGCTGTACCCTGCCGTGCCCGTGGCGATTCCAGGACTAATGCCAGCGATCTCCTCTTGAATCTTCGCGGTCGGCCTGACCGACTTGGCAAAACGGCCAAGGCGACGCGACCACTGCTTGCAGTTGTTGGTCACAATCCTGTACAGCCAGGTGTAGAACTTCGATTTCCCTTGGAAGGAGCTGATCTTTTCGAGCGCGGTGAGGAAGGCGTTTTGCGTCAGATCCTTGGCATTCTGCTGGTCACCGATGGACCATCCTTTTCGTCCTGCACGCACGCAGTTGAGGGCGATTTGGTAGACCCTGTCGTAGTAGAGGGAGTAGAGCGCGCCAAATGCCTCCTGGTTGCCTGCCTGAGTTTGACTGACCAGCTCGACGATGGCCTCTTCATCCTCGCGGTCTGGCACTTTGGCCTTGGGATTCGTCCAGAGAATCGGGACCGCCAGCATCTCCCGATCCGATCCCATGTCAGCGAGCACTCTGGACTGAAGCTGCGACGCCAATCCCACCGCCTCGTCGAGTAGGTGCACGTCTCCAGAATACTGAGCATGCTCAGCAGCCGCGACCGCGTGCTCCAGGGCGTGAAGGCCAGCAGCCGGCGCGCGTAGGCGACTGAGCTTTCTGGCCGACTTGAGGTAGCTCTTGGCGACGTGCGCATGCACGGGCTGCGTCGGGTTGGTCCGAGCCATCGGCGCCATGGTAGCATCCACAACGTGTTCCTGACGACAGACCAGCCGGATGGGGCCCCTTCCGAGACCTACGACTTCGTGGGCAAGTACCGCGGGGGGCACTTCTACATCAAGCTAAAGTCCCCGCCGAACGCGACAACGGCGAGCTATCGCCTGGACTACAGCAAGGCGCGCAGGGGGAAATGGGGGAGCCACCTCGACTTCCACCTGTTCGCAGAGACCCTCGCACTGGCCATGCGCGAAATGAAGTGCAGGGCCGATTGGGAGCTGTGGCAGGACGAGTGGGTTGCTTCGGACAGTCTCATCCACCGGGTGGCCAAGAGCAACATCGCGTGGCACATCCACCAAGGATACTCCATGGGCCCGTGGGGGTTGGTGGGCATGGCGGAGGAGGCTGACAAATGGTTCAAGCACCTGGAGGTGACCCGCGGCGCGAGCGTGGTCCAGGAGTGGTGGCGCGCCCTGACATTGGACCAAAAGAGCGCTTTTCTGCGGGACGTTTGGATTTGCGAGGGGAAGGAAGTCGAGGGGCCCGCCGAGCCGTCCCCGCCACCGAAAAGGTCCAAGCCGGATTCCGGAAAAAAATCGAAGGCCAAGACGATGCGCCATCGTGTCCGCGTGAAGGCGTCCGACACCCCGATTGTCGACCGCCTATTCGGCCACTGCAAGAAATGCCGTGTCTGCCTGGCCTACGATGTGAGCCACGGCTGCTGCACGGTCTGCGGACGACAGCTCACCCCCAACCCCGAAGATTGGTACAAGGAGTTCATCGGGGACTGGATTCTTTCCCTCTACCCCTGGGGAGGTGCATGGAGATTCGAGCTTTACAACGAGAAAATGGACCAGGAACTCACCGGCAGCGAGCCCACGCGCTCGCGTGCTCTGGCGGCTGCCCGCCGCATCGTGATGCGCTGGCGGGCGAAGGAGAATCCGCAGCGAAAGAAGGTGGTCAAGTCACGGAGGTCCCAGACGAAACGCAAGAGGACCGAGAAGGACCGCGCGGATGTCTTCCGAAGGATGATGAAGCTGTGAAGCTGTTTCACATCACCTACGAGCGGAATCTGCCCGGCATCGCGCAGGATGGCCTTGTTCCCGGCCACACCTCGCTCTACCCATCCGGACTACACCACCACCTGCGCGGAGCGATCTTCCTGACCAGCCCAGATGGGGTGTTCTTCTGGTACACGAACTCCGAGGAGGCGATGATTCACGTCTCGGACGATCCGCAGGCAGATGGCTACACGCCAGTGGTGCTGCGCGTGCCCGAGCCAGAGCATGGCTGCGCGTACGACGAGTTGGGGACCGATGACGCTAACGCGCCTGCGTTTCGCTGTGTCACGTCCATCCCGGCCAGCAAGATCGAGCTGTGGGATGGTGAGCACTGGCTCCCGATCTCGCAGTACCAGCGTCTCGATACGTCATCGTCCTACGACGAGGACGGCTATTTCTCCGGGGACTATCCACTGCTGCCGGAGTGGAGGGATATGCAGAAGAAGGCGACGGCCAAACGGGACCAACATGCCAAGCGGTCATCTCCACGTCGAGTGAATCGCTCGGCAGCCCTGCGCAGAATGATGAAGCTGTGAGTAGCAAAAATCCATCCGGAAACTACGTCGACAGCGACAGCTACGCCATCCAGCTTTTCATCCCGCGCCACATCAAGAAGTGGAAGGGGGTGCCGAAGAAGTTTCCGCCTGCGGCACGACATCCAAACAACAAGCCGGCTGGCGCATTTTGGACCTCGACACTGGCCGGAAATACCTCCGACTGGGACGAGTGGATGAAGGGCGAGATGCCTGAGTGGCGCGGGTCGGAGGGTGTGGTCCTGGGCGTCAAGCCAGGCGCAAGGATCAGGCACCTGCGCACCAAGCAACAGGCGGAGGACTTCCTGGACGAGTACGGCGTGGAGACACCGGACTTCCCCTCGCTCCGGTCTGGTGGCGGTGTCTGGACCGGCCTGTTTGAGAAGGTCCCCGACTGGCCTCGGGTCTACCGCGACTACGACGCCATGCACATGGAGGGCGCAGCCCTGCGCCATCCTGCCTTCTACGGGTGGGACGCCGAGAGCACGGGGTGGTGGAACACCAAGCATCTCAAGGACATCGGCCGCGTCGTGTTGGAGGTAGACTGAACCATGGCCAACCGCAACGTGATCATCCTGCTGGCCCTGGCGGGCTTGGGGGCTGCCTCGTTCGGCGTGTCGGCCCTCGCGCAGTCCGAGAAGACGAGTCACGACGCCGCGATGGCCCGAGAGCTGGCCCTGCTCCGCATGCGCGCAGGCAGGACTCGACGGGCCTTGGGCGCTTAGGGGTGACAGGCCCCTGGTCGGGACTTACCATCCGCGACGATGGAAAAGAAACGACCCTCCAGTGACTTCGGGCAGTATGTCTCGATGACCGCTGCCCTATTCATGTTCCGCAAGGAGAAAATCTCCAAGGAGACCGAGGCGGAGTTGACCGAGGCCCTCGACAGCGTCTGGCGCCGAATGTCCCCCGAGGAGCAGAAAGAGGCTGAGAAGTTTCTCCAGCAAAACGGGGTCTTTGCTCAGGAGCAGACGAAATGAAACGGATTTGGCTAGGAAGTCGGCGCATACGGCTCCGTGACGCGCAGAACTACCCATCTCCGGTATGCGACCTGTGCGGCGCGGTCACCGAGGGCCTCCCCGTCGAGGGCATCACCCTTGGATACCGTTCGGCCGCGTACGTGCTGGACGGACGCGCGTGGGTCTGCGCGAGCCCGGACTGCATGGATGCGTGGAGCGACGCTCTGGAAGCTGACGACGCTGATAGGGCCGCCAGGCGAGGCGCCGTTGACAGCGCGCCGACTGAGACCGAGAGTGCGCCAATGACGGACACGCGGATCAGCGACATCAAGCACGACCTTCTATCCTTTGCCGGGGCGGCCACGCGGCGGACCCTGGAGAACGTCTGGACGGAGGGAGGTAGCGTGTACGGCGTCGCCAGGAGCGTGGTGACCCGTACGGCATGGGGCGCGGTATGCGGAGCGGCTGGAGCGGGCCTGGGCGCCATGACTGGGTTCCTGATCGGGCCACCAGGGCCGCGGGGAGAGATGGACCCCAAGGAGCGTCTGGTCCGCCAGGTGAAGTACAGCCAGATGGTCCGTGACGCGGCACCGATGATCGTGAGCGCCCTCTCCACCATCGAGTACGAGGCCCGCAAGAAGCTGGAGGAGATGGGCCACTACCCCTGCGAGGAGTGTGGCATCCCTCACGTCAAGGCTCAGCGCCATCAGATGCCTCCCGGTACCTACTGGGACGTTGAGCGCAACTGCTACCTTCGGCCAGACAATGCAGACTGGAAGCAGGCTGCCTACGAGGCCGCCGCGGAGGACGACAGGTGGGAGCTGGAGGACGACGAGGACGACGACTCAGAGGAGCAGGTCCACTAGGCTGCCATCCCGCCGATTTGCCACTCGACCCAGAACATCCACCGCGACGCGTTCGTAGTCAGCGCGTTCGCCTCTACGAGTATCTGTGATCCAGATGGGGTGAGGGTCACGAAGACAGTGGGCGGCCAGCTCCCCGTGCCCTGTACGTTGTTCACGTGGGCAGTCATGGCCGTGGTCGTGGCCAGATTCCTGATGAACACTTGCTCGATAAGGTGGCCAAGTTGGTCAGCCGGATTCGAGGTGTCCACGGCCGTGGCCCACACCTTGATCTTCACATTCTGACCGTCCACAGTCGGACCCTGGATGGCTACCGCTGTCGAGGCCCCCGTGCCTCCCGAGATCGCCAGGCCCTTCGTGACTATGCGGTGGTCGCTGCCTGCGAAGCTGCCCGACTGCGTGTCCGTGGAGACGTGCGCCGCGTCGGAGGTCCCCGCACTTTGAGCGATGAGCTTGACCTTCCCCGTGCCGCCCGAGGCAAATCCAGCTTCCACGGTGGCGTCTCCAGCAAGACCCGTGTTGCTGTTGTTGCCGCCTTTGAGACGCGCCGTACCGCCGCCACCAGTGGCGTTCGGGTTTGCCGACGTGCCGCAAGCAATATCGATGTCGCCCGTTCCGCTGCCCGCCGAGCTAGTAGTCGAGGTCCGGTTGCCCGTGACAATCGACACTTTCCCGGTGCGCTCGTTGGTATCGTTGCTGCCGGTGTTCCCAGAGCCGATTGTAACGTCGCCGGTGATCCCGTCTGCGGCTGTACCCGACCTGAGAAATACGTCCCCGCTGAATCCAGAGACCGTCGCGGCTCCCGAACCAAGGGTCAGGTCTCCCGAGCCGGTGATATTCGAGGTCGAGTTCGAGTCCCCTGTGAGGACTTGGATCTCGCCGGTCTGCCGGTTGGTACCGGACAGACTTGTGGTGGTCATGAAGATTCGGCCGGTGCGGCCGTTGGCCGTGCCGCCAGGCTGGCCACCCTGGATAACCAAATCACCCGACGTGCCGCTGCCGCGAGCGTTGCCACCCCGGAGCGTGCAAGACCCGCCTGCGTCGTTGCCAGAGCCGCTAACGCAGTCTCCGCCGCGGAAGGTCGTGTCTCCGCCCTTGCCCGTAGCCGTGTTGTCGCCGCCGTGGCAGGTCAGGACACCGCCACTGTTGGCTGCGATGCCTTCACCACCCGCGACCTCGCATTCGCCGCCGATGCCGCCTGTGCCGCCTCGGAACGTGCCCTTCCCGCCCGTGGCGCCGGTGGCGGCAAGGTTGTCTCCACCCGCCGCAGTGAGTGCGCCGCCGGCTGCACCGTTGCTGGTGCTGACGTTGTTACCGCCCTGGACGAGTAGGGCTCCACCCGCAAAGCTGCCGGTGCCTGCCGTGTGGTTGCCCGCTCGGATCGTGTAGCTGCCCGCGTTCGCTCCCCCAACGTCGCCACCGATGATGGCGCGGCCGTCATCGATGATGGGGTCGTTGGCGCCGGAGTTCGGCCCGGTCGCCAACACAGTCGCCCAGTTCGGCGTCCCGATGAGTCCATCCACGTAGAACTTGGTGGTGAAGTCGTCGGGCGCCGAAGGTGTGGCACCCTGCATCCGCGCGAACGCAGCCCCCGCGTTGTCCACGACCTGGAGGAAGGCTCCCCCAGTGTCGCGGACGCGGTTCCCGCCCTTCCCGTACTCCACGGAAGGGCCGATTCCCGAGAGGGTATAGTCGAACGGCATGAGCGCTCAGGACTAGGCGACGCGCGCCAGGTCCACCTTGAGTTCCGCGACGCCGACGGTTGGAGCCGCGGTGACGGTAGTGACGCGCGCGAGGAGGGCGGTGGCCCCGGCGTAGATGGAGGCCTTGCTGGACTGGTAGGTCCCCGTGGCCGCCAGGTCGTTCTCCGTCGCGGCGAATACGGCGTCGAGATCGGCCGCGACACCGATCTGCAAGGTCACCCCATTGTCGAACGCCGTGGTCACCAGCACGACGCCGCCCTGGACAAAGGAGTTGGCGGGCATCGTAGCGCCGAGCGCGAGGTTGGTGGAACCCGGGGTACCCGGGAAGTCCGCGAAGGTGACCTGTAGGTAGCGGTACAGGACGGCGACGCCGGCGGCCAGCTTGCCCTCGGTGATGGTGCTGTTGGCGATCTTCGCTCCGGTGATGCCGAGCGCGACCACCGACACCAGCACGTCGGTCCCCGAAAGCGACGCCACCAAGACGGTGGACTCGCCCAAGATTCCGCGAACCGTGGGAACCGGCGCCGCACCGCTCTCCAGCACGGTGATGCCAGTGACGCCAGCAGCCGTGGCGATGCTGGTGACTCCGGCTGAAACCGAGGCAAACTGCAAGAACGTCAGCGGGTCGGTACCCACGATGGCCGGGTCACCCGTCTCCACGTAGGCTTGGTCAGCCTGCGTCGTGCCCTCGCTCACGAACATGGCGGCGTTGGTCGCATCCGATCCAGCGGCCATGTCTGTGGCACGCACCAGCGGCGTCGCGGCCGTGTCGAACACGTAGATGCCGTTCTCGATGGCCGCCGTCTGGTTCTTGAGCAGTACCCGGTCGCCGAGGACCAGCGCCACGCCGTCCAAGCTCGCGCCTGGCGCCGCGATCGTGACGTTCGCGGTCGAGGCAGCGCGGACGTACTCCTTCCAAGAGAGTCCCAGGATCGCAGCATCCAACTGGGACTTGATGACGAAATCGTTGGCCGCGACCGCTGCGGCGCCCGACATATTCACATCTGCCGCGTTCGCGTTGTCGCGCGCACGAAGCTGCGTGGCCGATGCTCCGACGATGGTGGCGTTGCCCTTGCCGAAGTTGACGACGGACGCGAGGCCCGCGAGGGTGAAGTTGTATGCTGCCATGATGTGTTCTCTCTTCTGTGTGACCCGTGGCTATCAGCCCGGTGGTGAAGCCTCGGATGAATCCTCGGCGAGTTGCTGTTGGTCCCTGATCTGCTTCATCTGGTCCTCGGACGTGATGACGTATCCGAGAGAGGCGAAGGCGTTGCGAGTGAGCTGCGGGATGAGAGCGTCCAGGCTCGCCCCGTCGCGCGCCTCGGTGTCGATGAGCGTCCCGCAACGCATGCACCAGAGGACGGCCTCTTTGTCCACGACGGGCGCGATGAGCCCGTCGCGCTGGCCGCAACCGAGGCAGGGAATCTTGGTTTGAGGTTTTTCACCCATGTCGGAGATGTCGTGCATGGCGAAATCCTAAAAGGCTCTGATGATTGTGTCCACCACGCGGTAGTTGACCGTCGTGGCCACACCCCCGCCCGATCCGGTCAGCCGCACAATGACCGAACCGGCAGAAAGCAGAACGGTCACGTCGATGTCGGTCAGCGGCGCATCGCTGTCGATGATGAGCGTGGAAATATCGACCCCGGTACCCGACACAGCGATGTCAAGCCGAAATGAGGAAGACTCCCCATTCGCCTTGGAGATGTTCATTTCGACCGCGACCTGCCCCAGGGTGTCGGGCCCCACGTTCAGGTCCTGAGTGGCGCTGTCCAGGAAGCTCGCGGTCTGGAGCGGCGGGAGGGCCCCGCCGGGCACATCCACGTTGGCCTGGCCGGGCGGTCCAGGGGTGACCACGACGCCGGGTCCGGTGAAGTTCAGGGCTGTGGCCGCAGGTACGACAACGACGCCGTCGTCCTGCACCTCAATGTCGCCGCCGCCACCGTCGGGGACGTGGTTTCTCCAGGCGGATGGGTTGCCCTGAACGCGTTGGACCACGACGGGAGTATAACGTCCGCGTCGCCTGCTAGGATGGAGGCATGGCGCAGGTGCTGTACGACGCGGCGGGAGAGGTTTCGCGCGACCTGATGCGGCTGGCCGACGAGCTGCGGGCAGCGGGCAAGACCAGGGAGGCCGCCCGCTGCGACGCGATGAGCCAGCGGCTCAGCCGCGCACTTCACGATGCCCTGACGGAGACGCAGCCGCTGACGTTGCCCATCGAGAGGAAGAAGTGATGCCAGGATACACTCTCATCGTTCGCTGCTTGCTGTGCAAGGGCGAGCAGGTCGTCCAGCTCCCCGACCACACCGAAGAAGAAGCGCGCATGTTCGGGGCTCTACTGGACGGCAGCTCGGACTTCTACGTGAAGTCTCCACGCGACTCCGATGACTCTACAATCGGCCGCTGCGTCCAGTGCGGAGGCCGGATCGACTGCGAGGTGGTCAAAACGTGAGCGAGGTCGCGCACTTCCAAGCGCAGCTCGTCCTGGGGGAGTCCGAAACGGCCGTCTTGTTTCTGTACGGCGACCGCGAGCTGGAGATCCCCAGGCAAAAACTCGTGGAGTTTGACGAAGATGGAAGATTCTCGCTTTCTGCCGATGACGCTAGGGCCCTGGGTCTGCTAGAAGGCTGACGTGGACGAAACGGGACCGACGCACTGGAACCCCCAAGGTTGGGTGGATCCGGTCGAGAAGTACAAGCGACTCGTGCGCGAGATTCTCTCGGAGCGGGGCTTTCGCCTGATTCCGCCCGGCGAGGAGGCTCAACGCGCCCAGGAGCGAGCTGACATCTGGGACATCCTGCTCAAGCACCAGCAGCGCGAGCTGGAAGACTGGATCGAGCAGGAGCTGGAGAGACGGACATGAGCAAGAGAACTCACGCCTCGTTCAAGGTGGACAACGGCACCGCTATCGTCCAGAACATGGTCATCGGCGGAACGGAGGCGGAAGTCGCCAAGGTCTTTGCCGCTGAGGAGGCCGCCGCCCTACGCAAGGGGCACACGGTCATCCATGCGGACGGGCGAAGGGTGTGGAGGGATCGGATGCCGGAGATGACCGGCGGCGAGTTCACCTGGCACGCCGACGGCAACCGGGTGCGGGCCAAGCTGATGGAGTACACCCTGTATCCCGACGGCCGCAAGGAATCGCGCGTGATTCGGCGGTCGTGGGTGCACTACGACAACCTGGAGTGACCATGAGACGCCTTCGCCTACCGCCGATGATTCTGCACTTCCCCGTGTTCTTTCCCACTTTCCGTGATCTTCACGGGCAGCTCCGCTGTTGGTGGCACGACGCACACGAGTGGGTCGAGGATCCGAAGGAAGCCGGAACCTACAGAACCTGGACATGCAAACGATGTCGGAATCACGTGACAGTCTTCGGGGCAGACGGACATACCCTCCACCTGAAGGACCACGGGTACAAGCGTGTACTGGTGAGCTACCAACGGGATCCGATGGATTTCACGTGCGAGTGATCGTGACCGGAGGTCGGGACTACCAGCCCACTTACCAGGACTTCTGCGTCCTACGGGACGCGCTGTGGGAGCTGCGCGCCATCTGCGTGGTTCACGGTGGCGCGTCTGGGGTGGACCAGTGGGCCGGGAAGTCAGCGAAGACCCTGGGATTCTGCGTGAGAGCGTTCTCGTATCGCGGAGACCTGGGACGCGCTGGAGGGCCGGCACGGAATCAGGAAATGGTCGACTACGCCGTCATCGGCGCGGGGAGGGGCGGCTGCATCCACCTGCCAGGCGGCGCGGGGACGGCTGACTGCGTACGCCGGGCGACCAAGGCGGGGCTGCGCATAGTGGCGCTGCATCCAGACACCTCACCGTCCCCACCCCAACAAACGGAGCTGTTTTGACGACCTACGAAATCACGAGCAAGAAGTACCGGGACATGATGATCTGGTACGGCCTCAAGCGGGCAGAAGAGGACAACGCCTCGGGCGGCCTCGTCATGCCCCACGAGGGGATCAACGAACTGTGCCTCGGCGAGACCGTCTCAGCGTCGAATCTCGGGAAGGACGACGCGTCATTCATCTACAGGGGCCGAACGTGCAAGTGGGAAGATGGGAGATGGAGGTGGACATGAGTGACGACATGCCACAGGTCACTCAGCGGCAGTTTGAGGCCGACTACGCCAAGAAGTCGGGCCGGTCGATCGAGGAGCTGCGTGCGGGCGGATTCCACTCACAGCGGCACCGCTGCGAGGAGGGCGGCTGCCAAGGGTGGGAGATGCTCTCGACGCCGGCACGTACGCTTGAGGAGCGAATCAAATACTTCAAGGAGCGCTACATCCACGACGCCATCTCCAAGACCACCAGGGCGATGATGCTGGAGCAGATCGACGAGCTGGATTCTAAGTTGAAGGAGCAGAATGACCAAGCCACGAAGACCTCCTGATGTAGCCCTCTCCGAGCTGTTCTGCTGCGTGCAGCAGTGCGTGCTCAACGGCTCCCTCACCAGCATGGCGGTCGACGATGACCTGCTCGCGCGGGCGAAGGCAGCCTGCAACCTGGCCTATCAGCAGCACCCCTGGCTCGGTGACGTAGTGATCGACACCGGGAACTACGATCCTGGCCATGGGGACAGCTACGATGCCTGAACGCTGCATTCACTGCAAACGGGTGGTAGCGCTACCCCTACGCGACATTGGGAATCGCCCGGTCTGCGGGATCTGTGCGCTGAAACGTCTTGCTCTGATTCCGCTGGCGTTGGCGGCCTCTACGCGGGAGACTGTGGACGATGGGACAGCGTCTCAATAACGGCCACGCGACTGATCTCGACCGCCTGCTCTACTTGGTGGCGCTGGCACGTGCGGGCGGCCTGGACGCACGCATCACCATCGAGCGGACCAAGAATGGATATTTTCAGGCTGCGGCCTACTTCCCCAGGGATACGATGGCCGAGGTGCGGGATGAGCGATGATCCCGAGAACGTCATCGAACTGTTCCCCGAGGTGAAGGGCCCACCTGTCCTAACCCGCGGACAAAACTACCGTGTCTGCAAGCACAGGAAAATTGAGATAGACGTGGAGGACCGCATCATCGAGTGTTCGACCTGCGGAGCCGCTGTGGATGCCATCGAGTGGCTGGTGAGGAACACGCAGGCTTGGCGGAATGCCAATGCGGACTACAAGGCGACCAAGGATGAGGTTAGGCGACTGGAGCGCGACCAGGCGTCGCTCAAGCGCGAGGTGAAGAACCTCAAGGCGCAGGAGAAGCGTTGGCTGAGCAAGCTGGCGGCCCTGCATCGCGAGCACACGGTTGAGGAGCAACTACCCGCAAGCATCGAGCTGGCCAGGTCCAGGCAGAAGGGCGACGGTTAGCCGTCACCATCACCGTGTAAGCACTTGATATTATTGAGGAAATCGGTAGAAATGCGTGCGTAAAGGCACGTTCAACGTCGCCGTTAGAGTCCGAATTCGTACGTCTAAGGTGGGTTGACGGGCTCCCTCACCGGCTTACTCTTGGATGTCCGATAAGTGCGAGTTGTCGGTCATCGTGGGGCGCAAGCGAAACAACAACACGGCCATGGAGCTGTTGCCGAATGCGGCTGCGGCACTGCGCACCGAGGCACTGAAACGTCACCTGGAGCGTGGCGATGATCTGGCCAGCTACGCGCGGTCGGATCGGACGCAACAAGCCTACGAGTCGGACGTGCGCCAATGGCTCGACTACGCGAAGCGCCATGGCATTCCGCCGTACCCGATCTCTCCTTCCGCCCTGGTGGCGTACCTCGGGTACATGGACGAGCGCGACTACAAGGTGGCGACCGTCAAGCGCCGCCTGGCCGGTCTGGTGCAGTGGCACCAGAGCCGTGGCGATGCGCTTCCGATGGGCCCTAAGCTAAAGGAGCGCCTCAAGGGGCTCCGGCGGAAAAAGGGGGTGGCCCAGACTGCGAAGCGGGCATTCACCCTGGAGCAGATTGCCGAGATGCTCTTGCTGATGGGGGATAGCGATGTGGAGTGCCGCGACAAGGCCATGCTGCTCGTGGGGTTTCAGAGTTCTGCGCGCCGAAGCGAGCTGGCCGAGCTGACCTGGGAAGACGTAGAGGAGCACCAGACCTTCTGGCTTCTTCACATCCGCAGGTCGAAGACCGACCAAGAGGGCCTGGGTCAGGATGTTGTCCTACCGCAGGAGGGCGGCTTCAGTGCGCTTGCCGCCCTGAGAGACTGGCGAGAGCGACAGGGAACCGGCACTGGACCAGTCTTCGGCATCACAGATCGGACGATAGCCAGGCGCGCGCAGCACTGCGCGAAGATGATAGGCCTAGACCCCGGCGTCTACGGGGCTCACTCCTTGCGCAGCGGTTTCGCCACCGAGGCCGACCGCAAGGGCGCATCTGTGAGGGAGATTCAGGGGCAGACGCACCATAAGGATGCAAGGATGGTCGACAGGTACATTCAGAAGCGTGCGCAGGCCGAAAACAAGGCCGCGCGTCTGGTAGCCGAAGGGCTGAGCGAATTGACGCCGAAGAAGCCGCGAGGGTACGAGGTTGACCTCGGCGACTATCGCGTCTTGCTCGTCGACTCAAGCTCAGGAGAGCCCGTCGCGTGGGGCTTCCCGCTGCTCAAGTCGCTCGGCGAGGAACGCTTCTCCGCCCTCGGTCAACTGGGCGAGTTGGCGTGCCTGGATCACGTCAACGGCGGCAAGTACGGCTTCGTGGTGCGCCGGCTGAACCATGCCGAGGCGATTCGCAAATACGGAGAAGTCACCGGGCGGGAGACTGGTCCGCGCGGCGGCTGGCGCTCGATCACGTACGGAAAGACACAGTTCCTGAGCAAGCTGGACGGGGACCAATGACCCGCCTGCGCTCCGTGATACCCTCCCATCATGGCCAAGCCCTCCCGTCTCGCCTCGTTCGCCCTGGGCGGTGCCACCTTCCTGCTGGCGTCCTACATCCTCCACTGCGGCTACGGCATGGGCCCCTGGCGCTGCCAGAAACGGTGCCCATGACTCGCAAACTCCTCCCCATCCTCCTTCTCCTGGCTTGCAACGGGATCCACCCCGACGGCACGCAGGTCTACGTCGAGAATCAGCGCACGGACGCCACCACCGTCTACGTCAGCTTTTCGGGGACATCGGTGCTCACCCCCGCTGACTGGACGTTCTGCGAGGGCACAGGACTGACCTGCTCCTTCCAGCTCGACGGAAAGACCACCAAGCAGCTCCCGAACAAGGCTCACGCCTACCTCAACGCCACGTTCAGCTTCGATGCACCCGTGGGCTGCGGCGCGACCAAGGCGGAGGTGAACGTCAACAACCCCGACTGGTACGACATTCTTGATGTGAGCCTGGTCGACGGCTACAACGAGAAGTTGGAGATCAGCGCCACGCCCACCGGCGGCAAGGCCGTGAAGATCGGCCCGCCAGTTGGCAAGGACGGTAATGAGGCGGTGTTCGGGGTGTTCCCCTACGGCTGCGACATCTGCGTGGCGCGCCAGGACCCTCCCTGCGACATCCCCACGGGCAAGTCGGGCTGCAAGAAGGGGACGCAGTACGACCCGGACGTGCCCTGTCAGTGGCAGGGTCCGGTCAAAGGCGGCGGCGGGGACGTTACGGTTTCCCTGCTGTAGAGAGATGGTACCATCTGCCCATGCCTCGGAACCAAGGGATGCGTACCTCTGGGCCCTGGGCTCGGGCACCTACGCGCAGAGCTTCCCGATCCGATCCTCTGGCCTGATGAAGATCGTGCAGCTCAGCGGGCGCATCGACTACCCCGCCTCGGGCGCCGAGAACGCGAGGATTCGGCTCTACCGCTACCGCAAGACCGCGCCGTTCGGCACCTTCAACTACACGCAGATCACCTCATTGTTCGACATCAACGCGGCGTTCCCATGGTCATGGACCATGGATGAATCCGACAAGATCAACGCGTTCACGTTGGACCCCGTCACCGACAGCCTGGCCGTAAGTAACGTCTACACAGCAGGCGCGACGCCCACCATGCGGGCCCTGCGAATCGACTTCATCCTCGGACCCGCGTAGGAGACCGCCATGCCCGATCCAGAAGATCTGCCCCCAGTTTGGCCGCCCGTTCCGACCGACGGAGAAGACCCGTAGTCACTCGGCCTGTTCGTCCTGGAGCGCGTGGCGACCTGCCGCGCACTGGCCGAGCAGCCATTTGACCTCCTCGGTGCTGAGGATGACGATGGCCTCGTTGTCCAGCGCCTTCCAGGCGATCTCACGCAGTCGCCGTTTGCTCGGGGCCTTCGCGCGTGTCATTTCGTGCGGTCCGTGGTCAGCGCGTTCTGCTGATGCTGGCTCACGAGCTTCCTCACCGCCTCTGCATAGCATTTGAAGCAGGCGCGTCGCTCCCAGTCCTCGCGCTCCCACTCCTCTACCACCAAGAAGCAGATGAAGGGAACTTTGCCGTGGAGCGGGCACTCTCCCACAAGATCTGCGCTCAGTTTGACCTCGCTCACTTCATCATCCCTTCCAGCAGTGCCCGACCCTTGGCCAACGCGTCGCGCACATCGGGGTCCTCCAGCGCGTCCTGGCTGCATGAGAAGCGGAACTCGCCCTCACCAATCGGGAAGCTGAGAGTGATCTCGTCCCGTCGCCGGCGCAGCATGGTCGCGCTCGCGTCGGATACCGCCGACAGAGACTGCGCCGCATCGCGCATCATGGAGGTGAACGTGCCGTGCAGCTCCTCCGACTGGTGCTGGAGACGGTCGATCAGCATGTCCTTGTCGCGGTTGGACGAAAGACGCCGTTTCAGCCGCTGCCCCGCATCCCACAGCTCGCGCTTGGTCACGGTCTTGAGCTTCTCGTTGATCTGCTCCTCGGTCTCCGAGGTCTCGATTTCGTCGTGCATTTGACCCCTTTACCACGTGGTGCAGTCGTGCTACAAGCGCATTGGAACGGAGCGGCGCCGAATTGCGCCTGGAGGATGAATGAGCGTCAAGAACTGCCACCTGTGCCGAACGCTTGGCCCACCATCGGCTCGCAAGGTCCACGGCTTCCGTGTCGATGGCCTGGGCATGGTCGACTTTGCGTGCCCGACGAGCCAGGACGCCTACGAGCGTGATTTGGCCGCCTGCCGAGACATCGTGAATGGAATCAGTATGCAGGCCCAGGCGCTCCGTGAGATCGAACGCGCTGCGACCACCAAGAAGGAACCGGACGATGACTGACCCCACCCGCCCGGACGTATCCGCCATCAAGGCCCGCGCCATCCTGGGACGTGGTGCGCCGTGTGTCCACAACAGCGACGTGATAGCGCTGTGCGACCGCATCCTCCACCTTGAGGACCGCGTGGTCGAGCAGGCGGACTCGTCCCGCCGCCTCCTGCTCAACCTCCTCGCCGTCATCCACCGGGACGGGGGCCAGCACACGGACTCGGTTGGGGTAAGCCGGTCCGCCGCTGATGCGCACGAGGCATGGGCGGCGCTTATGGTGATGCGGGACGAATGCCCGCGGTGTGGCGGTCTAATGAGCCACGATGAGGCCGAGGCCGGAGAGTGTGCGCACCCTGACTGCAAATGGCGGTCGCGCCTCGCCGGGAGGGTGGCCGAACTGGAGACGGCTATCGAAAAGGTGCTCATCCTGCCGCCCGGGATGCTCAGCGCGGATGCGCGTCGGTGTCTTGATGCAGCCCTGCTCACCCCTACAGGAGACACGACCGATGAGTAAACCCAAAGCACACTACTCAGACGGCACCCCCAAGAGCCGGTCGGTCAAACCTGGCTGGTGCTGCGAGGACCACGCGGCCGAACTCGCCGAAAAGTGCGCCCGCCTAGAGCGTGAGCGGGACGAGGCGCGGGCCCGGTGTGAGGCACTGGAGACGGCGCTGGAGTGTTCGAATTCCGCTGATGTGCGAAGGTTACGCGCCGACACTGACGCCCTGCTCACGGGACAAAACCCCGCCACATCCCCACAGGTGGAGACGCCGCCCACGGACGGGAACCCATGACCGCCGGTTGGATCGTCTACCTCATCCTGTGGCCACTTGCCCTGTACGACTGGATCTGTGACCGCCTATGACCGACGCCGAACTCATCGCCGCCATGATCGAGCGCAGGGTATCCGAACTCTGCGACCTCGCCGATTCCGCCAACATTCGGATGGAGGCTAACCGATTCGAGACTAAGGCTGCCGAGGCCGAGGCTCTCGCATCGGCCGTGCGACGCGGAGGGTGGAGACTACGATAACCATGTCGACCGAAGAACCGACCTGCACCTGCCGCTTCAACCCCTCCGACCGCGATGCCAAGGGCCACCCGGGCGTTGCTCCGCACAAGTGCCCCTACTCCGAGGAAATCTGCGACGACAGCGAGACCCTCTGCACCTGTTGCTCCTTCAAGGAGCACGAATGCTTGATGGATATATGAGCGACAACGACAAGTGTGAACACGGATGGCTCCACCCGCACGAGCACTGCATCCCGTGCCTCAAGGCCGAGGTCCAGCGTCTGAGCGAATCAACCGCTGAGTGGAAGGGGCACGCCGAACGCATGCGCAGCTACTACGCGCGCGTCTGCGTCAGCCTGGAAGATGCAGAGGCTGAGATCAACCGGCTCAGCGGAGCGCATGTCTGCGTCGCGTGCGGCCACATGGGCCCCGAGGCTCCACCATCCGGCCGAGAGCTTCCCATCGTCAAGGGCGCGCTGGATGCCCAGGCGGACGCGGAGAAGAGGCTAATCGAGGTGCTGGCGGAGGTGGCCCTGTTGCGCGAAGCGCTCGCGGATCCAGGCAACGCGCCGCTTCCCCACGCCCTGGCGATGAGCCAGGCGAACCTGATCAAGCGTCGGGAGTCTGAGCGTGACCAGGCCCGCAAGATCGCCGCCGATCTTCGGGCTCAAAATGAACGGCCCGGCGGGTACTGGAAGCCATTTCCATGGGAGGACAAATGATGGATAACGAAGAAGAATCCGAAAAGCTGATGGCCATGATCGAAGGCAAGTATCCAGCGGAGCGCTGTTCCCTGGCCGAATACCGCGATGTACTGCACGAACTTGCGTGCGCCCTCCGCGAACGTGTGAGCCAGCTCGACGAGGAGATCGGAGATGGCTGACGTGCTCAGTGGACCGGAAATGAAGGAGCGGCTCACCCGGAACATGGCGTACTCTACTCAGCACGCGATCGGTCAGACACGCAAGAATGCCGAGGCGGCTCTCCAGTCAAAGGTGATCACGGATGGCTGGACCGTGACCTTCCACGATGAACAGGACCACGACGCCTACTGCCTCGCGGAAGTCCGCGGTGGCGAGCTGGTGGTACTCTGCAAGACTTACGGCGAGCTGGCCATGGAGTCCCACTGATGCACCCACAAACCGAGAAAATCCTGGGCTACTTCAAGCACGACCACCTACCCGAGCCACTGTATTCGGCAGCGGCAGCGTTCTCGGATTTGGCTTACGCCATCGCTACACAGACAAGCGGCCCGGAGACCCAGGTTTGCCTGCGCAAGCTGCTGGAGGCCAAGGACGCCGGGGTACGTGCGATGATGGACGAGAAGGTGGCAGGAACATGAGGAGCAGGATCCGAAACTTTCTGGAGCCTCTGCGCCTGGAGATTGTGACAGTCTTCCTCTCTGATGCGACCGTGGATATAGGACGACCATTTTGGAAGCAGAACGTCGGTCTCGGACCGGACTACGATCGCCTCGCTGACATGATCGCCGCGAAGTCAGCCCGCTATTCCGTCGCTCGGCTCGATGTCATCCTGCTCAGTGGGATACGGCGCACGATGCTACTGCTGAACCCCGAGGCCCAGGATGAGTTCGTGTGCGAAGACACTGAAGGGTAGAAGTAATGATCCGCGACATCACCGAGCCTATCCTTCTGTCCCTACTGCGCAGCGATCCACTGGTCCTGGTGAAGATTGGTGCACCCTGGTGTGGCGCATGCAAGCAACTTGAGCCGCATCTATCTCGTTTCGCTAGCCAGCATCCGAATGTGGCAGTGGTCAGTCTGAACGCCGACCACGCCCAATGGACGGTCAAAAGCTACGGAATTCAGGCGCTACCCACCCTGCTTGTCTTTCGCATGGGGGAGCCCACAAACCAGGCCGTGGCTGGCGGATTTACCGCCCGCGACATCGAAGCCCTGTTTTCAGTCCGCTGATTTCCGTTGACGCTCTCTTACCGGCTGTGCTATGCCGGGGATGGAACGAAACGGAGGCGGAATGGACCCGCGATTCATCGAGCAATTGTACGAGGAGGTCGCCGACAGCTTGTCGGACAAGCAAGAGGCGTTCGTGGTGGGCTTTCTTTCTGCCCTCCGGTCAATCGAGAGCGGCTGTCTCGGTATCCGTGAGGAGCTGGAGCAGGCATTCGGCGTTGAGCTGGTCGAGCGCGATCCCGGGCTGATGAACATTTTGGCCCGCGACAACGAGGAGGACGAGGATGGCTGACCTGAAGAAGTGGGCCTACGTCCACCTGTGGGGCGTGATGACAGCCGACGGTGACCTCTGGGCGGTCTTTGCCGACAAGGACGACGCCGAGGCGTACGCCAACGGAGGCACGTTCGGAGAATCCGACAAGCCAGAGGTGATCGTGATCAACCACGCTGATCTGGAGGAGATCCAATGATCGAACACGTCGTCACCGTCGAGAGCGCCCGTGGATGTGGGTACCGCAAGCCAGGAGCATCTGGAGTCGGAATCTACCTGATGGGGCCAGACGCCCGCGTTCACTGCGGTCGGCTCCCTTTCCCTCTCAGCGTCTGCCCGTGTTGCGGCGCTGGAATCAAGCCGGCTCGTAGTTGGGCCTGGATTGAGCCGAGTTCACTATTCGCTCCGAGCGTGGAGCCTCACTGCGACGCAACACTGCTTCAGCGTCGTTACCCGGACCTTGGCATGGCTCCGGCACGGCTGTGTGCATCGTGCCCACTTGGCGGAGGCGTACCGTCAGGAAGGCACGGCCTAATTTGGATCGGTGGCAAGTTCTACGCGACCACCACCGACTTCATGCGTGAGGCCGACGTGATGGGAGTCAGCCGAAAGATCGGCGCTCTCCCGCGCGGATTTGTCCTGGGAGAGACCTACGTGTACCTGGCGCACCGGAAGGCCGTCCCCATCTATGACGAGGAGGACCCACGCATGGAACCCGGCGTGTTCACGGTTTTTCGGCCGACGAGAATCGACTTGGTGGTGGACGACATTGAGAACGTGCCGGAGAGGGCAGATAACCTGGCTCATCAGATTCAGAAAACAGCGGCGGACTCCGAGGCCGCAAACAGTGCCCCCAGTCTCGTACGCATCGTACAAGTGACGCGGGAGAAGCAAACTGACATCGAGGACGAGCGAGACGATGAAACTGACGAAGATTCTTGAGGTGTTCATCTCCGACGACAAGCAGATCGCCGTACACGTCAACCCCATGCCCATCGTCGAGAGTCGTGGCCCGGATCCGGCAGTCTGGTGCGGCATCGTGGCCTTGATCATCGAGACGATCGCCGTGGAGCACTCGGAGTGCCTGGTCAACGCAGAGACCGGGGAGAGCCCGGAGCGCGCTCACGTCCGCGCGCGCCTAATCTCGATGCTCGACGAGGCTCTGGAAAAGACCGACGGCCAGGATCCGTCAGCTTCGATTCTCCGAGGCGACATGGAAAATGGACATGACGAGCCAGAGGAGGAGTGATGCAGTTCGACAGACAGATCGAGGGCATCGACAAGGCCGAGTGGGGTAACGGCCCCTGGCACTCTGAGCCCGACCTGGCTGAATGGCGGGACGAGGCGACCGGCTTACCATGTCTCGCTCTGCGCCACCCTCGTAACGGGCACTGGTGCGGGTACATCGCGGTGGCAGCCGATCACCCATGGACCATGGAGGACTGGAGCGACTACGAGGCCGGCGTCGAGGTTCACGGCGGGATCACGTTCGGGCCGGCGCGGTGCCAACCTGAGCGTGAGGGCGACAAAATGCCCTGGCATCGCGTCTGCCACGTGCCCCGGGCGGACGAGAGCGAGGACGTGCGATGGTTTGGTTTCGACTGTGGCCACAGCGGCTATCACGACGCCGACCTGGAGCCCGGGGGCGACCCATGCTGGCACAAGAATGCGACCTACCGAGATCTGGACTTCGTGGTGGAACAGTGCGCGCTTTTGGCCAAGCAGGCGAAGGAGGCTTCCAGTGGATGAGCCGTACATCGTCGACCCGGAGCGTAAGCGAGAGTGCAAAGGTGACACCGGCATCTACGTGCGCGCGCAGCAGGAGGATGGGAAGTGGGTTGCGGCGGACATCCTCCACCTCACCACCGAGAGCCTGCTGCGGTGGCTGCGTAGCCGCGGCGGTGAGAACAAGATGGCCGAGGACGTGGTCGGGATCCTGCTCGGTCACGGCCACCTGCACGAGCACGTGGAGGCGCCGTGAGCCGCAGCCCGAACAAGCGCTACGACTGGCGCTGGAAGCAGTGGCCGCTCTACGCGGTGTTCTGGATCGTGGGCCTGGTGATTCGGGACCGTGGCGTGGCCGACTTCTACAGGAAAGGTCCATGGTGCGCCAAGTGCGGTAGGCTCTGGACCGACCAGGGCCGTCCGGAAAAGCGTCTGTCCTGCTCAGGCTGTGGGCTCTCCGACCCCGTCGCCCAGGATGAGTTTGAGCGCGCGCAGTGCCTTCCATCGGGGAGCACGTCTAGCCTGCTCGGTCTGCCTCTCTGGGCACTCTACTTCGCCGTAGCGGCGAGGATGCTGTCTGCCATGCCCAAGCGGTCAGCATCCGACCCGTGGTGGCGTCATCTGGGACTCCAGCACCGACCGGATACCGCTGAGGAAGCTCGTGTGGCCTACCGGCTGGCCCTCTCCCAGGCACACCCAGACCACGGAGGCAGCCGCGAGCAAATGGAGAAGGTCCGCAAGGCGTGGGAGAGTGCAGAGCGCCACTACAGGAGAGTGTCCTGACATGGCTGCCGACCTGACTCCCGTGCGCTACTTCCTCGATACCGAATTCGTGGAGGACGGTGAGACCATCATGCCAATCAGCCTCGCGCTCGTTCAGGAGACTGCCGTTGGGGTTCATCGGGAGCTGTACCTGGAGTACCAGTTCGACGAAGAGAAGGCTGAGGCTCACGACTTCGTGCGCGAGAACGTCCTCCCGCACCTTCGTGGCCAGGAACGCTACACGCGCGCCCAGGCGGCGGAGCGCATCCAACACTTCACTCTGCGCCCGGGAGAACAGCCTGAGTTCTGGGCCTACTTCGCTAGCTACGACTGGGTCCTGCTCTGCCAGACATTCGGAACCATGCTTGGGATGCCGCACGGCATGCCTCACCTGTGCATGGACCTGATGCAGTTCTGGATGCTGCGCGGACGACCGTGCCCGAGGCCCCCGATGCCGGAGAACGCCCACGACGCGCTGGCCGACGCCAGGTGGAACCTCGATTTTTTCCGTCAGATCCAGGCGTCCCTGCCTCCTGAACTGCGCATCTAATGTCCGACGAATCCAACGAGCTGGCCGTCACCGTCCACCACAACAACGAGGTGACGGTCAAAGACGAGCGCGGGTACCCGAACGTGTGCAGGGACTGCCGGCACTCAGGGTGGCTGACCGAGTACGAGCGCCAACACAGCGGAGAGCCCATCACATGCCTTCTGTACTCGGGAGGAGCGGACCCGATGGAGGGTGACCGCGTAATCTTCGACCACATCCGCAAGACTGGGTACGCGAGCGGGCGTTCCAGGCACAACGAGGCCGTGAAGCACTGGCGAGGGAGCTTCCCCGCGTGCTGGTCAAAGAACCAGGATGGCAAGTGCGCGGACTTCGTCCGGGCCAAGCCGCTGCCATGGATCGGAAACTTCTGGCGAAAACTATTCGGCCGCGAGTGGCGGACGAGGAGGATGAGACTGTGACCTTGGTAACCATCACCTTCATCATTGTTTCCCCGCTGACGGGCTTTGCAGGTGTTCTGTTGGGATACCGGATCGGATCGGGGCGTTGGCCGTGGGAGGAGAGCCCGTGAGCACGATGGATCTACAAGCTGCGCTGCAAAAGCGCTTCTCCCCGCCCGAGCACGCCCTGTTTTTCGAGGTCGCGCCGGGAACAGGGGCCGCTGCACGCTACGCCGATGCGGTGGCCATGAACCTGTGGCCGTCGAGGGGCCTGCGTATCTCCGGTTTCGAGCTGAAGGTCGACCGGCGAGACTGGCTGCGCGAGCTGAAGAACCCGGCCAAGGCCGAGGCTATCGCCAAGCTGTGCGACGAGTGGTGGCTGGTGACGACCGCGGGTGTCGTCCGAGACATCGACGAGATCCCCACACCCTGGGGCTGGATGGAGTTGGGCGGAAAGAAATCCAAGGCCCTGCGCATCAAGAAGAAGCCCGAGGTTCGGCCGGGACCAGAGCTGAACGGGCAGGTTGTGCTTCCTCGTGCCTTCGCCGCGTCCATCATCCGCCGCGCGCATGAATTCTCTCAGCGCCGCACCGAGCTGAATTTGGAGCGCGATAAGGCCTACAAGGACGGCCTGAAGGAAGGTGGGTCCAAGACTGAGTGGGCCACCGAAAAGTCGGTGCTGGATTCGGAGATCCGTTTCCTCAAGGAGCAGCTCAAGTGTCACGAGGGGGCCCAGTCCGCGGCGGGGTTGGGAGAGTATCGCTCCTGGGAGCTAGCCTCGATAGCCCGAGAGGTGGCCCTGGTACGGCGCATTAGCCCTGGGCGAATCGTCACGAGCTATCAAAACGCTCTACGAATGTTGCAAGCCACAAACGAGCAGCTTGAAACCGCGCTGACCCAGTTTCAGGAAGAGACGAAATGACCGAGCAAGAGCAGAAAACGCTCTACGCCCTCGCCCTGAGTCGGTGGGGGACAGAATCCCAGTGGAGAATGCTCCAGGAGGAGTGTGCCGAGCTGATTGCGGCGATCAATCAGATGGAGCGTTGCCGGGTCCCCATCGAGGACGTGGCCGAGGAGCTGGCCGACGTGGAGATCATGCTCGGACAGGCTCGCTTGATGGTCGGTGACCTTGTAGATGTCGCCAAGCAGAAGAAGCTGAAGCGCCTGGGCGAGCGACTCAAACAATGACCGGGGCAGCATGGCGCAGTGACACTGAGTTCCGCCGCGTGGCCAAGCGCCGCTGGAGGCACGACTACGCACGCGCGACCAAGGGCGGCTACGACGGAGGCGCCGCGCAACGCCTCACCTACCGATACCAGGGATGGACAGCATGCAAACCAGCGAAATCGTGAGAAGGATCCGCAGCTTTCGAGCCCGCTTCGGCGCTACTCACCGCGCCGCTCCGGCCATCCTCATCGGCGAGCAGAGCTACGGACCTCCGGGCAAGCGCTACGACACGATCCAGGATGTCTACGTCCACCGATGCACCGAGTGCGGTGACATCGACATCGAGGACTCACTGGAAGTGATGCGTGGGATTGGCCCTAACGTCATGGAGACCATCTGCGCGGTCCCTCTCGGACGCGACATGACCGCCGAGGAGATGGAGGGCCGGATGGATGACGCGCGCACCCTGGCGGAATTGTTCGACTGCTTGGACCAAGTCGAAAAAGTCCTATGCGAGCGCGGCTGAAACCGTTACAAAGACCTCGGAACGAAAGGTGCACCCGATGGGATATGAAGTCGAAGAGAACCTGGAGAAGGTTTTGTCCGAGGTTCAGCAGGAGCTGGACGAGGCCAATGAGGAGCTGGAGAGGATTCGGGTTTTCGCCTCGCAGGCCTACCCGGATTTCGCTCGCGGCAGAACCCAGAGCCTGTCGAGCTGGATCTCCAGCCTACTCAAGCACAAGGTGAGATTCACCACGGGCGACCAAATCTTTGAGGCGCTGCGTTCAGCCGAGGCGATCCGCGAGCTGGCCGAGAAGCTGGAGGTCGAGCTGACCGACAAAGCCGTGGCGGACTACCTGCGCGTGGGCGCCGATGCGACAGACTTCGACGAAGAGAAGCGACTGCTTCGGGCAGCCGCTGACGCACTGGAGGACCCGCTATGAAGTTCCCCGACGATCCGACGAGCGGCAACATCTTCGGCCCCGCCATGGAAATTACGGACCAGGCGGAGGCCGACGCATGGTTTGGAATGATCGTGGACTTCGTGATGAAGGACAGGCCGTGCGACCGTGCTACCGCGGAGTCCATCACCCTCCAGAACCTGGGGTACTACTCCGGCTACTACGGGGTAGAGACGCAGCGGCGCGTGGAAAAGCTGTTCCGCACCTCTCATCCCATCTTCGGGACCGTTGATGGCGGCAGGAACCTTACGGCGAATCAGGCCTTACGCCTCGGCGGTGACCTCGCCGAAGGCAAGCCTTTGGAGCGGTCGTTGGCGGAGCTGGATGCTCGGCCAAAGCTGAGCGTCAGCTTTCGTGGATACGATCCCGACCGGCGCCCCGAGTTCTACGCTACCGTGCACTCCGATCTCACCAGAGAATATGTGCTCACGCTGCTGCGTGAGGGCGGATTCAACGTGGAGGAAATCAAGTGATCCCCGAGGTCTACCCCCTGGACTGGCCTGGCCACTGGGCTCGTACTCCTGGCTACAAGCGCAAGCCGAGCCGGTTCGGCAAGCACGGATTCGGCCAGATCCGCGACAACCTATTCGACGAGCTACGCCGACTCGGCGCTCGTAACGTCGTGCTGTCCACGGACATTCCCGTGAGGCTGGACGGCCTGCCCTACGCGAACCGTGCCGAGTCGGGTGATCCCGGCGCCGCCGTCTACTTCCAGTGGCGTGGCAAGCCGTTCGTGATCGCCGCTGACTCCTACAGGCGTACCTGGGAGAATGTGAAGGCCATCGCCAAGACTATCGAGGCGATGCGCGCCATCGAACGACACGGAGCCAGTCAGATCCTGGAGCGCGCCGTGGCCGGATTCACGGCGCTTCCGCCTGGTTCGGGTGCCGCCCCGGAAGAAGCACCCTCGCGTCCCTGGTGGGAGGTACTCGGGATTCCCAAGCTGGAGGGCCTGGAGTGGACCGACCTGGACAGCACCAACCCGTTCGCCTCAGCGCTGCTCAAGTTGGCGGAGGCCCAGTACCGCAAGAAGGTGCCCGAGGCGCACCCGGATCGCGGAGGCAGCAACGAGAAGATGCGGGAGCTGAGCCTGGCGGTCGAGCAGGCGCGTGAGGTATTGGGATGAGGCGCACCCAAGATCCGTTCAGCGTGATGGCAGGACTCTCAGGGTCTCTCTTTCTAGCTGCGCTCATCGCCAGCGTTCAGTCCGCGGGATTTCTGCCGTGGCTGAGCCAGTCCTCTCCATGGGCCATCATCCTCGGGGCAAGTCTCATCACGTTTTTTTACTCATTCGGAAGGGTGAAGTGATGCGCGGAGAAGACCCGGTCATCTGCGACTCCATGATCCTTCAAGCCAACGTCCCCCCGGGCCACGCTGTGCACGTGGGATCAGCCGACAACGAAATTTGGACCGACGGCGTTTCCTCTTTCTTCCCACGCCGACTCGTCTACATAGGTTCGTCTGGCATGTGGCTCTCTGCCATGGTGGACGGTTCTTACTGTGACCTAACGCGCTGGCTTCCGCTGGACTCCTACGTCCCGGGTTGCCCCCAGGATGTCAACTGGACGGCATTTAGCCCAGAGCGCCCGCTGATGTTCTCCGTGCAAAACCGGACCGACAAACCTGGACATTTTTTGGTGAGACTGGCTGGCGAGATTCATCGCCGGCCCTGGACGATGCCGTATGAACGACAAGGATGACGACAAGTGCACCTCCGGCTTCCACTGTGGGAACCAGGCCACCGAGCCTCACCCGTGCCCATACCGTGAGGAGATCAACGATGACAGCGAAACGCTGTGCACCTGCTGCCAAGAATGCGCGCAAGAGTGCGCCAACGACATCTAGGAGCCAGTGATGGAAGAGTGGTTCCAGAAGATGCAGGACTGGCACGAGAGCCTGTGCAAGAGCCCGAGGGTTCACCGAATCAACGGCAAGGACACGACCCTGCTCTGCATGCGCGAGAAGGGGCACGACGGAGACTGCATGGAAGCGCTCGCGGAGCCGGAGGATACCGATGACTGACGCCTACCGGACCCAATCTCCGCAGCACCAAGAAGCGTGGGACTGGGACGTAATCGTGTACCCAGACGGCTCCATCCGCGTGCTGTGCATCGCGAGCGAGTGCGTGCACAAGTGCAGCTACTCGTGTGACTGCGCGTCCAAGCCTCGGATTTCGTCACCCATCGTGGACGAGTACGAGAGACCATTGGTCGAGACGCCCTACGCCAACGTGTCGACTGGCGATGCGCGCCATCTGCTGACGACGAGATCCGGCTCGCTGATCTCGGTAATGTCTGGCAAGACCTACCGCCTGCATGGACCCCGGGTCGTTCACCAAGACTTCGCGAGCACGTCGATCTGGGCGATTTACAGAGATCCGGAGCCACACCCTACGTGGATCCAACGCGTCACGGGGTGGCTGCATGCGTGAGCTGCCCATCGGAGCGACCGGGGGCGCCTGCTACCCCGCCGAGCGCTTTCAGATCCGAGAAGGCTGGCAACTGGAGGTGACTCCGCTCACCCTCGGCCGCGCGCGCATCATCCACACGGACGGCGTGTCCGTGGACGACTTCTGGTGAATGCCATCCATGGAGGCCGCGGTCGTGGCCTTGGCGGAGTTCATGCTGAACGCTACGATGCTGGAACCCGAGGGCTGGAACCGATCCAGCTACGGCGCGTGGACACGCAGGCGCCCGAACCTGCTGCGTGAAGAGGAGTACGTCGCACCATGAAACAATTTCTCAGTAGTGGATTCTCTGGAGCCATGGCCGGTTTTGCCGTCGTCATCTTCGCCGCATTCATCATGTTTCCAAGTGAGGCTCCAAGACGCCCAGATCCAGAGCGCGCTCGCTTCATGCTGGAGTGCGTCTCCGACCACCAGTACGCTCCGTCGACCTGTGCGGCGATCTGGGAGGGAGAGGACCCCCCTCAGATGGCGAACGGCGTCAAGCCTGGCTGCTGAGCTGTCACTGCGTCGGATCTGCCGCGAGCTACGCCCTCATCATCCGCGATAGCCGCCGCCGCTCACCGGCGCGTCGATCATCGCGACGGGCACTCTTGCTGCTCCGGCGTTTGCGCGACACGAACCCACCGCCGGTCGCCAGGGCCATGTTGACCCGAGCAAACAGCCTGGTCCCCCAGGCGGAGGGGTTCTTGAGCCACCCCTCTCGTCGCGCGATAGCCTCTCGCTCCGCCTCGCCCGCCAGCTCGATGCCGCCGAATCCCATGACCGGCGGGGGCTCCGTCGGCGAGCGCGGCGACTCCTGCCACCGCGGCTTTCCCTCCCACCGCGTCGCGATGGCTTTGATTTGGGCCGCAGAGATGGGGACCCCGATGGCGTCAGCCACCATGTCGACCACCTTCTTGGTGATTTTCGTGGCGCCAGTTGCGTCCAGCGCATCCAGAAGCGTCCACTCGAAAGACCTGAGCGCGCTCTCGGCTATCCGATCGCTCACTCCCTCCATGGAGGCCGCCTCGGAGAGCGTGTAGCCGCCCAGGACGGCTTCCACGATTCGGAAGTCACGATGCTCCCGTTTGGCTCGGGCGCGCTCAGAGAGCACGTCTCGCCCCTTGGGCTCAGGTGGGACTGGCGGCCTACGCGCCATAATCCGCATCATCTCCTGGAACTCGCCCTTGCCGAGAGGCGTGTGCTTCCTCGGCTTCTTCAGCTTGGGTCGCTTGGCGTACCCAAAGGCTGGAGGAGGAGGGGCGACCGGAGCAAAGGTAGATGGCGGAGCCATCGCAGGAAACTTTCCACGCGGAAGCAAGCGCCTCCCTGGCTTGACGAGTTTCTCCTTGGGCCCACGGATCGGCTCGGTGACCCCCATGAGCTTGAGGGTCTCAGCCATCAGCTCCTCAGTGGGCTCCATGCCCTCCGCCGTGGCCAAGGTGCGCACCATCTTGCGGGTCCGCCGGTATTCCGCCAGCTCCGGATCCATTGGACCGCCCTTGCGCGCCTCGATCGCGTACCGAATCTCCTGGGGCATCCCGCGGCGCTTACGCGTGTACTTGCGCGTTCTCAGGATCCTGGGCGGCTCCGTCTCCCCGGCAGCGATGGCGGTGAAGACGGCGTCGCGTTCCTTGTCTGTGCCGAGGGCGGCAAACACTGCGTCATTGAAGCGGGCCTGAGCGAGAGCCGCAGCGCGCCCTTGCCGCTTGTCGATCCTTTGCTGGCGGAAACGTAGCTCGGACCAGAAATCGTGCACGTCGTGGGCCAGGAGGTCGGCCAGGAGCGCTGAGTCCATGGCCTGACGCGATGCCTCGGTCCCGAGCAGCTCCCACAGCGCAGTACGCAGGCGCTGCTCGGACCAACTGGTCATCTTCCCGGGTTCGCGCCCCTCCTTCCGCATCTCCTCACGCAGCTCCATCACCTTCGCCATGAAGGCATCTGGATCACTGCGGAGTAGGTTTTTCAGGTGCTCGACCAGTTTCAGCTCGGCCGTGACTGCGGCATCCGAATGAGACTTGCTGCTCGCCCCCGCCGCGTCCTTCACTCGGGTGATCTCTTCGGCGAGCGCCGCCTCGGACACCGTGCGTGAGGTCCCCGTTGGCAGCGCCGCCTGCATGGTGGCCAGGGTCACGAAGTCGGCGATCTGCTCGGCCTCGATGGGCGCCTGGTCGGCAGCCACCTTCTCGCCGTACTTCATCATCGCCTTGACACCGCCCTTGCGATAGTGACCGATGTACTCCTTGGGCTCCGCCCCACGCATCATTTGCATGGCGAATGAGGCTACGTCGTTCAGCTCCTTGACGAGGTTGCGCCCGTCCAGCACTGGTAGGCGCCTGGTCCTGGTGAGTTCTCGCTCTCCTCGTGTCAGCTCCTGATGCAGCCTCTTGACCCTCTGGTCGTAGGGAGCGTCCATCCCAGGCGTAAGCAGCATCTTGGTAGCGGCGATGGCCCAGGTGAACTCGGCAGAATCCTTTGCCGCCTCGACGACCACCTTCTTCACCTCTTCGACGGTCTCTGGCTGTATCTCCTGCTGCTCGATACGCCTGGTGATCCGCTCCTCCATCGGCACCTTGAGCGGACCAGCGCGCTTGATGATCTTTGCGACGCCAACATGGGTGATCCCCACGATGCGCGCGATCTCGCGGTTGCTCATTCCTTCCGCGCTGAGCGCCAGGATCTTCTCTTGAGTCTCCCTGGGAGTCTCTCGTCCTTTCGTCGTTCCGCGTCCCTTTTTGGTCAGGAGTTTGCGAATCGTGTCCGGCTTGAGCCCGGTCGCCTTTGAGATTTCTCCGTGCTTCCGACCATCATCGTGCATCTTGAGGATCAGCGCGGTTGTCCTCTCGTCCGGGTTGGCCATGGCCATGCTGGCCACTGCCGTGCTCAGCCCTAGCAGTTCCCCACGCGTCGGCGACCGCGCGGCGGACCAGTAGGTGGTGCGCGCGACTCGGCACTTCGATGGTTTCTTGGCCTTTGCCACGGTTCAGTGTCGCATGCTCAGGCGGCTAGGTCCCCCGCATGGCCTTGCGGAGAATGTCCCTGGCCACGGGGTTCTTCTTGGCCTTCTTCTTGGCGGTTTTGACGCCCAGATACCCACCAGCGATGGCGCCGACAGGGCCGAGCAGGAGGGCACCGGCACCGCCGCCAATCGCCGCACGCTCTGCGCGCGATGGATTCTTCTTGGTCCGCTTCTTGGCCTTCTTCGCCGGCTTCTTCTTGGCTACGCCAGAGCGCCCCTTCGCCTTGCGCAGTGAGGCGCGGATCAGATCGACGGACTTCTTGCTCACTCCGCCGATGTCCCATTTCTTGTTCTGTTTGAGGTAGCGCTCGATGTCCGCCTTGGTGAGCGTCTCCGCGGTCTTGCCCCATTCATCTGGCGCGTAGACGATCCCCTTGAAGTCGGACACGAAGGCCAAGGTTCCGTCTGGAAACTGGACCCACCACTCGACGGTCAGCTTCTCGCCCACATCCTCCGGGCCAAGGGCCAGCGTTGGCTTGCCAAACGTCTTGACCAAATCTCCGTAGCTGGCGGTGATTTTACCCTTTTGACTGGTCCCATCCAGCAGCTCAAAGTCCACTTCGGACTCGGCGAGGGTGCGGTGGGGTCCGATTGGCGCAGCGGCACGCACAGGCGCAGCTTCAGCGCCCTTCAGCGCGACATAGGCCGAGGATGCGCGCGACTTCACCGAGGCCGCACGCGACTTCACGGTGTCCCAGAACGATGGGTTGTCCAACGCCTTGCGGAACTCGGGATTCGTCTTGACCTGGCAGGCCTCGCACCCGCAGATCTCTGGGACCAGCGTGAACTTGTCCGGGTTGGCCTGCGGACCGAAGCTGCCCTCGCCGCCGTAGTCCTTGACCAGAAACTTGCGCAGCATCGCGAGCGTGCGTCCGTGGCCGGCTCGCACCGACGGGACCCGCTCCAGGATCATCACGCTGCCCAAGCAGGATCGGTAGCCGTAGTGGTCCACACACTTGCGCAGGATCTTCTTCTGCGTGTCGCGCGGCTTGGAGAGAAATCCCTTGCCGCCGAGCTTGCCGGGTCGGGTGATAGCCTTGGCCATCCACTTCGCCTTGGGAGGCGTACCCTTGTTCAGTCGTGGGTTCGTCTTCATTTCCTTGTTGGCCCACTCAGTGGCCCGACGCACCGCATCGCTGATGGATTTGGCCTGGTGGGTCAGCTCGCGCTGCCTGGTACGGCCTTCGTCCTGGACGACGGAGTAGTAGTTGCCCGGAACGAACGGATCAAGGCCGACCGTGAGAAATAGAGCACCCTTGGTGAGTGCGGCGGTCTCGTTGACGTGGTCGATGGCCTCCAGCATCCAGCCGTTGACGGGATTCTTCACGGCCCCTCGTCTCGCCTTGCTCCTGGCGCCCGGCGGGTAGTAGGTCACCGGACCGACCCCCATCATGTGTCCGCCGATGCCTGACGTGGGCACCAGCTCCCCAAGCAAGTAGCTCTCGGGCACCGGGCCCGGCGGCATCCTCTTGATCTTGTGCCCCTTGGGCACCGATGACTTCCGTTTGGGAGGATTTTTCTTGGCCATGACTCAGCGTCTTCCGCGACCCTTGAGCGTGAGCCCGATGGCACCACGGCCCACGATGGCGTTGTTTTCTTGTGGCCAGCGGCCGGCGATCGGACCGATAATTCCTGCGCGCTCTGGGTTGCCCATGCCACGCGGAAGGACCTGCGCGCTCATGTGGCGCCCATCGCCCTGGAGCGGTCCGTAGCTCTTGTTGGGCTTGTAGGTGGAAACCAGGACGCTGCGTCCGTCCAGTCCGCCGATGCCAGCTCCCAGATCTGTGTCGCTCATTGATGGGTTGTGCATGCCCTTGGTCTCTTTCTCTCGTGCAGACTGTCCTAGAATTTCGAGCAAAAGGGCGGCAGGTAGTCTCCGAGGTAGTGATTGCAACATTCGCAATTGAACTGGTTGCCCTGGTCGTCGACAGCGCACCGCTTGTAGTCTCCCTCTCCCGAACACGAGCGTGTGCTACCTGGGCTAGAGGTGATACGACCGCGACCACGCCGACGCGCGGGCTTCTGGTAGGCGGCACGGGTGGAGGCCGCAGATCCGCGTTTGCTTCTACTGGATGCCATGGATGGGTTGTTCATCTTCGTTTCCTTTCAGTCCCTGACTCGGTTGCTAAGTGAAAGCCGCGATGGAGGGCCATCACCTGGACGACCCTCTCCACCCACCTCACATATTCACGCACCAAGGAGGCAGGTATCCGCCCAACACGCGAGTGCAACACTGACCCTTGCCAGAATGCCAGTAGTAATCACTCCCGTGACTCTTCTTGCAGTCTGCGTCCTTGCCCAGATTCGATCCTCCAGGGACGCCGAGTGTCGCTCGTCCGCGCCTGCGCGCGGGCTTCTGGTAGGCGGCACGGGTGGAGGCCGCAGATCCTCGTTTGCTTCTACTGGATGCCATGGATGGGTTGTTCATCTTCGTTTCCTTTCAGTTCCTGACTCGGGTTTGGTTATCGGAACACGTTTTTCACTTTACACATGCCCTTGCAGACCTTGAGCTTGTACTCAGCTCCGCCACCATGCTTGGAGATGCAGTCCGCCTCGCAGCGGTTGGATCCGCCGCCACGGGGAGACATGCCACCGCGAGCGCTGACGGCCTTCAGTGTCCCTCGCGTGCGACGACGCCCCATGCCCAACGTCTTGGGTGCCTGGGTCGAGACCGCGCCACGGTAGTAGTCGTCACCACGCTCTCCGTCGACCTGGAAGTGGTTGCCGAACACGCGGTTGGCGTAGGAATTGCCATCCGTATTCACCGTGGCTCGAAAGTGACCTGGCTGAACCTGCTGGAGGTCCACCGAGAACTCGCTTCCGAACACGCGTTGGGCGTAGGAAGGTGCGCCCAGTCCGCCGATGCCAGCTCCCAGATCTGTGTCGCTCATTGATGGGTTGCGCATGTCCTTGCTCTCCTTCTCTCAGCGATTCGTATGGTACGCGAGCCTACAGACTCCCTGGCAGCAGACCCACAGGCCCTTGTGGTCAACCCTTGCCTTACAGCCGCGCGGGATCCTGGGTCGACTCGCTCGCTTGGTCGCTCCCACGCCACGGCGACATCCAGAGGACACCGGGGTTCCGACGGGTAGCATGGTCTGCGCGGCGCATCCACCGATGCCGGGAAACCACAGCCCCATCATCGCTGGCTGTATGGCCGCTAGGTTCTCCAGCGCCATGGTCTCGCTGTCAGCTTCGGCTCTGCACGGGTTGAACATCAGACGATCCGCACGATGGTTGCGCCGCGCACGGTCGGCACCTCGGTCGGGACAACTTGATTCTGGTCGGAGATGTCGACCTGGACCGCGCCAGGCGCAGCGGCCTCCAGGATGAAGCGATGGATGTACGGCGCGCCCGGCATGGCCTCCTCGGGCTCCTCGACCTCCTCGGTGACGATCAGCGTGGGGTCACCCTCGACGGCTTCCGTGAAGATCGTCCACTCGTAGGCCGTGCCGCTGGCATGAGGCAGCTCGATGGTCAGCACGTCTCCGAGGTTCAGCTCAACCTCGGTGGGCAGCTCGGACAGCTCGGTGATGAGTACCTGCTCCGGAGGCTGCCCGCCGTTTCCGTCCTTGACTTTGTCGCCCTTGCTCTTGGCGAGCAGAATGACGGCTCCGACGATGAGAACTGGTACAAGTGGAAATGGCATCTGTGTCCTCGGTCTTTCACCCGCAGATCGGGTACCAGCTCGTGCCGCTTTGATGAGCGACGAGCGCGTAGTTTGCTTTGACTTCCAGGACCGTCCCTGGGTAGCTCAGTCCGCCGCAGAAGATCGTTCCGTTGGTGATGTCGACGCAGCAGCTCGCGTAGGAGCCGTAGTGTCGGGGGTAGTAGCCGGCCCACCACGCCCACCAGTTGCCCCACCATCCGCTGCCCCCGCTGCCCCCGCTGCCACCTCGGCCGCGCCAAGGGTGGCCTGGGCGCCAACCTCCGCCGCCGCCGCCACCACCTCGACCTCGGCGGGCACGTCCTGCACGTCCTCCGCCGCGCTGTCCTACGCCGCGACGACTTCGATGAATGGTGAGTTTGACTTCTCCCACGTGAGCTACCTGTCGTAGATCGAGCGAAATTGGTCTCTGACCAACTGATTGACGAGCTGCTTCTTGGTCACGCGACCGTACCGCTTGAGCACAGGCTTTTTTTTTGCCTTCTTGCGGCGGCGCTTGGGGTTGTGTGACTCGATGGTGGCCAGCTTCTTGTAGTAGGCCTTGTCTTCGGTCAGGTGATCCATGGCGATCTCGACGGCCACCATGAAGTCGCTGGTGTGCTCCGTCTCAACCAGCGCTCCGCGAGCGAGTTCCACGGCGTTGAAGTCAGAGGGGGACTTCCCCACTGACAGACCGCCGGGTATGCGCTCGCGCCACGTCACGGAATCCGTAGCTTTCGCTTCCTCTTCGGAGTCTTCTTCTTCGCCACCTTCTTCTTGGCCTTCTTCTTGGCCTTCTTCTTTTTTCCTCCGCGTGGAACCTGTGTCCACTCGCCGGATGCACGCATCTCCACGTCCGATGGAGCGTACCGCTCGGTCCACTCGCCAGAGGAGATCATTTCGCGTGACTTCTTGTGCGCCGCCTTGTAGCCGGCGTCTGGATTGCTGGCCGTGCCAGAGAGCAGGACCGACTCGGTATGCGGGTCGATCAGGCCCCACTGGATCTGACTCTTGGCGCCGGGGTTGGGCACCCAGACATATGCCAGCTCGGACGGGTTCTTGGTGAACCGCGTGAGACTGCCAGGCGTGCCCATCACGATCCCCTTCCAGTAACCGAGCAACGCATGCGAGCGCTTGTCTCCCATGCCCTTGGGCCCACAGCTCATGCGTGGGCTGGCCGCGTATCCGCGAGCCATCGCGGCGTTGGCCCCGGCCGAGCACGAGGTCAGATCGTACTTGCTGGCCCCCATTTTTCCCTTCGCGCTCCGGCTGCGAATCGGGACGTAGTAGGCACCGCGCGCCTCGCTCCAGCGGATGCGCGCCTGTCCTCCGGCGACGCCGCGGCCCTCCTTGCGAACTGCGGCAAGCGCCTTGGCGAAACTGACTTTCTGCTTTTTGGCCATGACTGATCCTAGATCTTGCTGAACTTGCGCAGAATCGTCGCCTTCTCACGGGCACTCATCTGCTTGTTCGCCTTGGGTCCACTCGGCTTGACCGAGCGGGGGGTTTTGGCCGCGACAGCGCGAGCCTTGCGCGACTTCTTGCTCTTGAACTGCGCAAACAGCCCCTCGTGTCCCCGAATAGGCTCCAGGGGGTTGAGCTGTAGGTAACCACGCGAGGAGAGCTGCATGCGGCGACCCGAGGCCGTTGCGCCACGTCCCGCGCCGGAGCCTGGACCGTCGCCGGAGAACCGGCTCATGTTGCGACCGGCCACAGAGAGGCGATGAATCGCCTGCTCCACCGTCATCTGCGGAGGCACGCCGGCGAACCCTGGGCGCGGCACGTTGCTCGGCCACGGCGCGACGCGCGTGGGCGCTCGCTTGGCCACCTTGCGCTTCGTGGCCTTGCGCTTGGCGACCTTCCGCTTTCCGGTCGTCTTCCGCTTTCCGGTCGTCTTCCGCTTGGCCACCTTCTTCTTGGCGGTCTTGCGCTTGGCGACCTTCTTCTTCGTGGCCTTCTTCTTCGTGGCCTTCTTCTTGGCTGGCTTGCGCTTGGCTGTGCTCAGCTTCTTGGAGCACAACTCCAGCCGCATGGAGCAGCCTTTCAGGGAGTCCTTGAGAGCCTCCTCCTGCTTCTTGGTCAGGTCTCCCCGATGCTTGGCCTTTTTCAGGCGCGTCTCCAGGGACTTGATGTGTGCCTTGAGCGAGGCGATTTCCTTGCTGTCCTTGCGCTTGGCGGCGGCGATGCGCTTGGTCTCCTGGCGTGCCGCATCGAATCCCTCCATCAGGTCGGACACCACGTCGGCTGAAACCATTTCTTCGGTCAACTTGGCCAGCGCAGCCTTGCCCTTGGTGATTTTGGCAATCTTGGCCTTGGACGGAATCGAACCCTGGGCCATTCCCCATTGTTTCTTCGTCAGACCGTGCTTGCGTACCTTGCTTGGCGTACCAGACGGGCTGGCGGGGCCGGCGGCAATCCCGACAGCTTTCTTCTTCTTCGACCGCTTCTTCGTGGCCTTCTTCTTGGCCGGCTTGCTCTTGGTCGCTTTCTTCTTCGCAGTTTTCGCCACCTTTTTCTTGGCCACCTTTTTCTTGGCCTTTTTCTTGGCTGGCTTTTTCTTCGCCACCTTCTTCTTCTTGGTCGCCTTCTTCTTGGTCGCCTTCTTCTTGGTCGCCTTCTTCTTGGTCGCCTTCTTCTTGGTCGCCTTCTTCTTGGTCGCCTTCTTCTTCTTGGCGGCGTTGCGCTTTGGCGACTTGCGCTTCGCGGCACGCTTCTTCGCCTTCTTGGCGCGCTTCTTCTTTCGAGGATTGACGACGTTGACGGTGTAGGTGGCCATGGTGGTGTTCTCCTGAGTTTGGACGCCCTTCGCGGGCAGGCGAGGTGGGCGTCAGCGCCCTCGCGGAAGTTTCGTGATGCTGAGAGTACCTGCTAACAGGGAAAACGAAAAGAGAACCAACCCGACGTGCACGGCAGCGGTGGCAAGAGTGGGTTTCTTCGGTCCGTTCATCGCCCCTTGCCGAAGTAGAACGCGGTGCCGACGAGTGCAAGCATCGCGGCCCACAACGGGACCTTCCTGCCGTTCTCATCGTCGCCGGCACCCACGCCACGGCGTCCGCGAGTACGGACGATACGACGAGGGAGACGCGGACGACGTGTCTTGTACTTGGGTCGTCTCATTTTACCGCCTTGATGATGCCGTAGGATGCGAGTCCTCCGAGGATCAGTGCGGCCCACACGGGTACGCACAGATCGGTGGTGTCACCGTTGGCCCCCATGCCGCGACGACCGCGAGACCTCGCCTTCTTCTTGCGCTTGTTGGTACGTGGACTGAACTTCGCCATCTTCTTCTCCTTCAGATCCTCATCAGTCTGCGCAGCGTTTTCCGCTGCTCGGGTTTCAGCTTTTTCTTCGGCATGCGTATTCCGCCGCCGACCGATTCGCCCGCGCGTTGGGCGAGCCAGTTGCAAAGGCCGCCGGGGGATTCGACATCTGGACGTGCCTCCATGATGGCGAGACAGGCGCTCATACTGCCGCCTGGAATGTCGACAGGATTCCCCTCGTAGGGTCCGACGCCGTATCTGGCGGTAATCTTCTGAGCCACACGAAGCAGGCTCCGAGCTTCCGTGACTCCGTTTTGTCCAAGTTTGCGGGCTGGCCCAGGGTCGTCTCCAGAGTGTTCCGCTTCGCCCACGGCCACCGCTGCGTATTTGATGGTGTCCAGGGCTCCGTTGAAAGCCACTGTGAAATCTTCCACCCGCTGAGCCTTCTCGAAAGCCTTGGCGGCGAGACGCATCGCCTTGCGGTACCGATCCGCGTGTTCACTGCGTCCTGGGTTGGCTAGCTGCGGATCGAACCCGTACCTCCGCATGATCGAGAGGTTGTTCTTCACCGCCCGCCAGTCGCTCGGCGTCTGCGACATGAACACCGAGCCCTTCCCGCCCGGGGACGATAGCTTCCAATGACCAGCCTTGCGCAGCGTGGCTGTCCATCCCTGCGCCTTGGCCTGCTCGATCACCTCGCGCATGCGCCTGGAAAGGTCTGACTTGCGGGACATGGATGGGGCTACCGAGCGAAGACCTCGGCGCGTGTGTGAAGTCGGCCTTCATCGAACTCGATGTGGTCGCGTTCAACCTGATCTACCAACTCGGCCGGGCAATACCTGCGGAACGGAAGCATCTCCCGTGCCGCGTGCTCTGCGACGAGGTCTGGCGGAAAGCCAAGGTTCCGCAGCATCCGATGCTCACGGCGCAACTTGTGTTGTTGAGCGTTGGGCAGATACGGAAACAGCGAATCCTCCTCAAATGCGAAGTGGCATTCCAAACAGCACGCCACATCCATGCGGCAACTATTCATCTTGTCTTTGCAGGCTCCGCAACATGGTGGCTTGACTGGCATCACGTACCTCTCATGGCCTTCTCCAGGATACCCCTGGTTTTCTTGCTACTCGTGCGATTCTTCCTGGATTTCGTCCTCTTCTTCGTCGGGTTCGGGATGAGACCCTCTGCCGCCAGTGAGGTAAAGTTACGTGGAGAGACCACCACGTGATCCAACACCGGGATTCCAGTCATCCTGCCGACCTTGACCATGCGTTGTGTCAGATCGATGTCAGCCTCGCTTGGCGAGGAGTCGCCAGTGGGATGGTTGTGTGCGATGACCACGCTGTGAGCCTGCCGACGGATCGCCTCCCGAAACAACTCTCTGGGGTGCACCTCCACCGCCGACAGGCTGCCAATGGCGATTCCGAGCACGTCGATCACTTGCTGGCGTGCGTCGAGCAACACGACGACGAAATACTCCTGCGGCTTCTTGCCGATGACCCTACGCACGAGTTCTGCTACCTCGGATGGCTGCCTGACAGTCCCCGCGCGGTCCTGACAGGCCGCGTCACACAAGCCAGCAACCGCAAATACAGCAATCACCTTCTTGGCCTGGGCAGTGGGAACCCCAAGATGGGTGAGCGCACTCATGCTCGCGTCGGAGAGTCCACGCCCGTCGGGGAAGTTCTCGGCCAGGATGGCTGCGCTTTTCTTGGTCAGCCCCAACTCACGCAGGCGGTCCACGAGCTTGCCTCGCTCCCGAATCTCCAGGAGTAGATCGTTGTGTATCGGTCGACCTCTCGGCATCAGGTTCCTCGCATCGCTTTACGCAGGATCGCGCGGGCGTCTGGATTATTCTTCGCATTTTTCTTGGCGGTCTTTTTGGCCTTACTGGGCTCTTGGGCGATACGCCCTTCCGCCAGCTCGATCATGCTATCCTTCTCACCGGCCCGCTCATCCAGACGATCCTGGTCGCGCGCGGCCGTGTACGCCTGGATGTAGAAGCTGTACTCGACCTTGTAGATGTGGCCGTTGACCTTCGTGTAGAGGCCGGGGATGACTCGGTCGTTCAGGCTGTCCCACAGCTCATGCCACTGGTAGTCGTCTGGGCCGTAGTCTGGCAGCGCCTGCTGTTGCTTGCGGGGGTCTGGGATTCTGGCGCTGCGTCGGTCGAACGACGACATCTCCCGATACGGCGATGTGACAACCGGAGCCATCACGTCCCTCGCATCGCCTTGCGCAAGATCGTCTTGGCGTCGGGGTTCTTCTTGGCCACCTTCTTCTTCGCCTTCTTCTTCGCTTCTTTCCTCGCTGGCTTCCCCCAGTTGAGTTCATCCACCAGCGAGATGGCCTTGTCGAAAGCGTCGGCACCACGAAAAGTCTCGTAGATCTTCGTCTTGTCGCGCACCGCGTATACGCCATGCGGGAGCACGTCAATCCGTACCATCGGGGATGCAGCCTTGGCCCTGGGGTTCTTCACCCTCTTCTTGGCGCGCTTGCGCGAGGCTTTGCTCGCGGGGTTGCTGCGCAGTTTCAGCATGTCCTCCACCTCGGAGGATATGGAGCTGGCGCCGTCCATGATGGAGTAATCGTCGGCGTGGTGTCCCTCGTTCCAAGCGGCGTGCGCATCTTCCAGGGCTAGGATGGCCAGGACTTTGCGATGTGACCCGTCTGTGGTTTCACGGGCCTTTTCAAGCGTCTTTTCAGCTTGCTTGAGGTGAGCCTTCGCCAGCCTGGCATGGGTCTTCTTGGCGGGGTTCGATGTCTTTTTGCGCGGGTTCTCGTACCCCTCGCCCTCCACGCCCCCGGCCTCGCCCCACCCAGACTCGCCGCCCGGCCACTCGTCCGAGAGCTTGGCCCCGAGCCTGGATGCCTTGCGGTCGCCGCCCTTGGGCTCGAATCCTCCACCCCGTCGCCACTCCCAGTACGCCTCCAGGTGTTCGCCGGCGGCGTGGTAGTCCTTGCGCTTGAGGGCGCTGGTGGCCATGTCGAGTGCTGCCTGCGGGTCCATCAGTACACCAGTCCTCTCTCCGTCACGGTTAGCCGACCGCCGCTGATGGCGATGGCCTTGGGCGGGCTTCCAGGCGACATCGCGATGCGCACGTTCTTGCCCAGGGTGTGGATGTAGTCGTCCGTCATTCCGTCCGACTTCCATTTGGAGCTGCGGTACACGATGTGAACCGCGCGACCGTACGGCTTGAGCTGGTAGTCTTGGAGCTTGAGTTCGCCCATCTGCACGGGGTCACGCGCCGCCCATCGACGAAATAGCTTGGCCGACTTCTCCGCGCCGGCCGCCTTGAACAGCTCCTGGTCCGGACCGAGATGGCCGACCCATCGCACGTGCTTCCCAGGGAAGATCAGCAACGTCTTCAGCGTCGGGCTCCAATAGAGGTTGGGGCCCTCCCCCGTGAACTTGTGGACCTCTTCCTGCCCGTCGCTGTCGCGCTCGACCTTGATCTCCAGGGCAGTGCCAAGCAGTGCCACGTCGCCTGGATTCGGCAGGCGTGACGGCTTAGGGCCGGGGTTCCCCGCAAGTAGCAGGCACGGTAGGCAGGGGTTTTGGCGTGGCATCTTCGTTTCTCAGCGTCGTCGGGATCCCTTTTTCGGCCGCGACCGCGGCCCACCGGAATACCGTCAGCCAATCCCCGGGCCGCATGACGCGTCCCCCACTCCCCTGAAGTCGTGGAAGGACTGTGGTGCGATTTGTGGTGCGATTTGTAGCGTGGAGACGGTCGCCGCGTTGGCGCGGTCCACATCGGCTTTGCTTGGTTGAGTAGCCATCAGGGGCGGCTTGTATCCTCATATTGTACGGGGAGCTGCGGGTCGCCGGAGCCAGGACCTGGCCCGGTGTGCTTCGTGCACACCCAGATGCCTTTGACGTACGCGAACTGCTCGCAGTCACCTGCGTCTATAGGCGTTGATCTTCCGGCTGATAGGGAACGCGAACGAGAGCGCGAACGAGAGCGCCGACGCCCAACCCCGATCCTTGGGCCCGGTGCTGTTGGTCCATGGGGGAACAGGCATCCGGTAATCATGGACCCTTGGCACTCAGCCAAATCGTGAGCACTCAGCTTGCTCGCCATCCACTGTTTCTTACACCAGGCTAGACCACTGGAGATGCACTTGCCGCGGGGGCGGCTAGGCGTGGATCCTCCGCGTGAGCCCGCCCTCCCCTTGCCCCGAGCGCCGACTCCACGGTGCAGAGTCATCTTGACCGGTGCCCCCATGCCTCGCGGCACGATCGGGATGCGGACGTGTCCATCTTGGATGTGAGAACGAGCCGCGTCGGTGTCCCATGCTCCGAGGCCGACTTGACGCTGATACAGAGTGGGGTTGTTGGCCATCTCAGTACCTCCCCGTCGCCCGGTACTGACGCTTGGCGGTCAGACTGATGGGCCGGCGGTTCTTCCCACCTAGCCGGCGGGTGCCGGCTCCCTTGAAGGTGAGAGACATGCCAGATGCAGGCTCGTACCACCCGCCCCGGCTCGCGCCCAGGCCCTCGGGTTCGTCCGTGTACTGGTTGTTGTTGGCGTCCACGCCGCCGTCGTCTGGATAGCCAACGGTGTCGTTGTAGTCATCCATGCCGCCAGATGGCTGGCCATCCGGAGCGCAGTCCACGTCTGGCTGATGCGGGTAGGGCGTCTTCCCGCAGTGGCAGTAGTGGTGGTGGTGGTGGTGAACATCCTGGTGTTCATGCTGCGGCGCACAGCCGGTGTGGCAGCCAGCCACCCCTTGCTGTTTCCCTCGCTGCTTTCGATAGCTTCGTCGTTGAGCCATTTTTCTTACCTCCGTTGTTTTCCGCGCAAAGTCAGGCCGCGCTTACCGATTCCGCCCTGGTCGCATCCCGCATCGATCCAGTAGGGCATGCTCCTGGTGGGGCATCCAGCAAATGGCTCGGCGTAGAACTGCGCGCTCTGCCCGATCCAGTACGGCTGTTGCCCGATAGGATAGGGCACCCGTCGCTGTCGCCTTTTTCGTCCTCGACGAAATCCATAATACAGGCCGACCGGATTGGTGGTGGGTGCGCAGCCGATGTCCCCGGGATTTGGCCCGATGTACGGGTTGCATGCCGCGCCATACCCTGGTCCTGGAGGCACCGGTGGCCGAAGAGGCCGGCGACGCGCGGGAATGGGAGTGGCAGCGGGCGGTGCAGCGGAGGTCTGTCCGACGCCAGGGCTCGTGCAGTCGCCTGTGCAGTCGCCTCCGCACTCACACTCGTGTCCAGATGCGCAGGACTCACAGCAGTACCCTTCCCACCATGGCTGGTGATGGTCCACCGCAGGGGGGCAGTCTGAGTGACCGCCGCATGGCCGCTCAGGCAGACAGATGGGAAGCGCGCCGCGAATCGAGTAGGGCGTGTAGATTCCACTCTCCATCGCCAAATAGCTGCGCTGGAGACCCGGATGCTGGACAGGCTGGCAACCGGGCCGATACGCCGGATAGGCGGGCATTTCGGTATCTCCGCTCCAGGTCCCGTGAGGCGCGCCCATTCCGCGGCGGTAGGTCAGGGGGATTCTGCGCATCGTCTTGTTCTTCCACTTGTCTCCACAGGGCATTTTTCTACCTCTTCGGCTTCGCGAGCGGGCGATCGTTGTAACAAACCCACCGATAGCCGTTGAAGTGTGGCGTGAACCCGGGGAGGCAGGTCACCCCCCTGGTGGTAGCGGACGCGGCGATGCGGCGACTGGGAGGCGCTGGCAGTCTGGCGCCCACGCCGTACTGCGTTGGGTGCATGAACACCTGCGGGCGGTAGGGGACTGCGTAGTCGATCACGGTATCGGTCCACGGGTCGTAGCTCGCACCGACGCCGCGGGTGCTCCCTCCGCCGAGCAGACGCTTGGCAGACTCGACTTCGCGCAGCATGCGACCGCGCCCTTTGTCACCGCTTGGGTTGTTCATGGGAACTCCTGGTCCCGATGCTACCGCGGCGGAGCTGTACCCTCAAATGTTCATCATGCGACGCATGAACGAGCCACGCGTTGCCTTCTTCGGGGCGCTCGCAGCTCGTTCCTTCGCGGTCTTCTCTACGAGCGCACACGCGGATGCAAGCGCACGCCGGGCTCCCCACGCTGTGTAGCTCCCAAGAGCCGTCTCGTCTGGGCCGATCACCGTCGCCATCGCCATGCCGTCATGCTCTGCGATGTCTCCGCCTTCGTACGCGCCAAGCGGTTGCACGTCGATGGTGTAGCTGCGGCAGGCGAACAAGCCGCCGTTGCCCTTCACGGTACGCATGCGCACGCCAGCGGGAACTGGTGGCTGCGGTGGAACACGTTTGCGGCTGCGGTGTTTCGCCTGCTCGTGCATCAGGTCGATCACTGCCAGCGCCTCCAGGTGGGGGAACGGCTGGTCCGAGGACCATTCTGCCAACACGGCACCGGGTCCGTCTTTGATCTGGCGCGCAATCTGGACGTTTGGCCCCTGCACAAGTATATGACGGCCTCTGTACTTGTAGATGGTTCCGTTTTCGTCCTTCTGGACGGTGAGCGGAGTCTTGTTCTCGCGGAATCCTCCGTAGAGCAGGTCGTCTTCGGCGGCCTCCCCTGGATTCTTTTGGACCTTCTCCCAGAACCCCCACTCGATTGTTCCGTCGGGCATCTTTCGCCCGCTGAAGTAGTGATGTGCCGGAGCCGTCTTTTGCAGCCCGGAGGTGATGTGGTCGAAAAGGGTATCAGCCTGGCGCTGCCAATCGCGCGGAGCCTCCTCGTACCACTCATCCCCGTCTCCACGCGCATCGGCCTCGGTGATGTAGAGATAGACGCTGCCAAGCTGTCCGCGTAGGGCACGATCTGCGTCCGGGTCAAGATGGCGCAGCGTCCCCATCAGCTCGACGATCGCCTCACCCCGAGGCCCGTCTGGCATCTGGATGAACACGGGTCCGGGCTTGGCTCGCTTACGCATTTCACATCCTGGTCAGAACACTGGGCAGGCGTCCACGGGATTTGGCGGCTTTCTTGCCGCCGTTGACCTGTGGCTTGGGAGCATAGTAGCGCTGTTCCCACTGCTTTGCAGCGCGCTTGGCCGCACTTATGGCGGTCTGCTCGCTGCGGTAGGGCTTGGAGGACGTGGCGGCGAGCTTGCTCTTTCGGTTGTCTTGCACCCAGAAGTGCCAGACGGTTCCGTCTCCGTCGACAGTGATGGAGAAGTCTTGCTCCGCCTCTGGATTGCGTCGTCTTCCAAGTCCACGCACAGACCAGTAGATCGGGTATCGGGCTCGTGAGTCGGCCCTGATGCGTCCACAGACTCGTGCAGCCCGGACAGAATCTCCGTGCCGCTTCGTTTGGTCGTCCACACACTGGTACCAGGGATAGGTGCCTGGCCCGCGTCGAGCCTTGTCTACCTTGCGACGTGCGGGGATGGTTTTCTGCTTCCTGGCCAGCTCGCCCGCAGCGCGCTGCAAGGTCTCTGACATGGCGAAGTCACCCGCGTTTTCCGCCTCGTAGATCAGGTCCGAAAGCCGGTCATGGTAGGCGACATAGCTCTCACCTTTCTTTCTGCGCGGGACGGCGGGACCACGTGGAATCAGCGCGGTTATTCGGCGCCTGGCAACCTTCTTGGTCGCCTTCTTTCTGCCCTTGCTAACCTTTTTCTTGGATCGGGCCACGCTACCCCTTCGGCCACTGTGATGGTGGAAGGGATAACTTCTCCTCCGCATCGAGAGACGCCCAGTTGGTACGATCGAACTCCTTGGCCATCTTGCTCAGCCAGGCGATGGCCGAACTCAGCGTCTTGGAGTCTCTTCGGGCCAGATATTCTCCCTCCGCCAAGATGATCGCCTCGTAGTGCTTGCTTCCCCACCGGTAGACGATCAGCTTGAACGGCCCCGTTGAGGCAGCGTAGTCCTGCTCGTAGACGTTCTCTGGGCTACCGTGGCGATCGGCCAAGCTACGGTAGTAGTCGTACGCGGCCCCCTGAACCCCCTTGGACCCAGTGCCCCACATCAGGCGGTGGATGGATTCCTCGGTCTCCGTGCCTTCTGGATCGAGATGCTCGTTGCCTTGCACAAGGTCGTCAGCCCACTCGGTGTTGCCGACGTACAGGTAGTACCTACGATCCCAGGGGAACAGATGCTCTCCGGGCCCGGAAGTTTGCGTCGGCTCTCCGCGCTCGATCTGGTACTTCCAGTCTGGGAAGCCAGGCACCCTGAATGAGCTGCGGTCCTTCTTCTGGCGAAGACCAATCGCCATCGCACCAACGATGGCCATGCCCCAGATCAGTGGAAGTGGCATCAGTCCTCCATGTCCTCGACCATCTCCTCGATGACCGTACGCTTGACAACGGGCGGCTTGGGTGCCAACGCCGGAACCGCTATCGTTCCGGCACCAGTCGTCGCGTTGAGCATGAGGCGCTGCGCAGCCTCCCCGGTCACAACGACCCCTTCGGCCTCGTTCTTCTTCTTGAACATGCGCTCCAGGACGCGGATGGCGAAGAATCCACCCGTCGCCGTGGCGGCGCCCATGAGGGCTCCGGCCCAGAAGGAGCTGCGGTCTCGCGATGTCTTGGCTGCGGTCTCACCTACACCGCGCGCCTGTCTCCGTTCTTCACGGCGCTTGCGCTGTTCTGGAGTGGAGTAGAGCGATGCCATGGTCCTCGCCTATTCTGGGTCCCGCCCGAGTAGACCTCGGCCGATTTCTCGGCGCTCTTGGATGCGGTTGATCATGTCCCTGCCGACACCTGATGGGCTCGCCAGGCGCTTCTGGATCTCCTCAGTGGATAGCCCTTGGTCAACCCACTTGAGGATCTGGTTCACGAGTTCCAGTGCAGGATACACGATGGGGGCGAGTGGGGTGGTCATGCGGCTTCCTTTGCAGTCTTTGCGAGGCAGAACGCCAGGTTGGTCTCGATGCGCGGTCGCTGCAAGGCAGGGAGGCCATCGTTGGCCAGGAGTGCCTCGTTGGCCTGCCGTGCTTCCGCGTACCTACCGACCCAATATGCGGAAATCGCGTAGGCGTCCAACGCCATCCAGGTGTAGGCGGCATCCTCGACGTACAGGAGGTCTCGCTTCGGATAGGGGAGGTCGCGTGCAGCGCAGGCGTACACGTGTGCCATCGCGTATGCCTTGCTTTGTCGACACAGGGCAGAGAGTGCGACGAGCGGTTCTGACCGCTGCGGATTAGAGCGGTAAGCGGACAGGTATGAGGCGGCGACCACTTCATCCGTCGCTCCCGACCGGGCCTGGAGGACGCCGATCTGGTAGAGCGAGAACCACACCTCCTCGTACCATCCTACCATTTCGGCGCGCCTCCGATACCAGACGATGGCGCTTTCCAAGTCGCCGATGTCACGGTAGCTCTGCGCGAGATAGAACGTCGCCCGACTGTTTAGCGGATTTTCCTCAAGCTCGGCATGAAAATTGGAGATGTCGGCCTGATACTTCCTTTTTGGATCCGCGCTCCGTCGGCGCGCTCCGTCGGACGGATGGCTGATTCTGATGCCGTCGATGTTTTCGCTACGAAATCCCTCGCGGCAGTTCAGCGCGCTGTGGCTTTTCGACCGGTAGAACCATGGCTTATCCGCTCGGATGAGGGTCGGCATCCTCCATGAACTTCCGCTCATGGTGATCCTGGCGAAGTACGCGTCCTCTGAGAGGTCAGGCAGCGCGAAGCCATCGTCGATCTCCCAGACGTAGGCGGCGTCTGAGAACAGCAGAAAGTCAGCGTGCGGTCTGGCCAGCTCCAGGGCCTCAGTACGGTTGGACCCGAAGTCGCGCCATGGGCGCTCGTGCAGCTCGCCGGGAATGTGCCCCAGGATGGCCTGGATCTTCTCCTTCGTGTCGTCCGTGGAGCCCGTGTCCACGATGCACCAGGAGTCGATGAGGTGCTTGATGGGCCCAAGGCAGCGCTCGATGACAGCGCCCTCGTCCTTCACGATCATGTTTAGGCAGATCGTCGTCCTCATGTCCTGCCCACTCCAATCCAGTATCCGTACTGGGTCTGCAACCGTCTCACCCAAATGACCGTGAGTTCCTGGAAGCATGGTTGGTACCACCTGGCTGCGTCTGAATACCCAGAGAAATAGCGCACGTGTGCGGGGTCGTCAAAGTTGGGGACCGAGAAGATAACCAGCTTCCCACTTGGGATTCGACGGATGAACCCTTGGTCGTCGTCGATGTGCTCAAATACCTCGGTGGCGATCACGGTATCGAAATCCCGGTCGAATACTTCACCGTCGCGCATGTCTGCGACGGCAAACGCCTCGGCTGGAATCTTTCCGGCATTCTTCCGACGTGCGATTTCGATTGCCTTCGGGGAAAAGTCGATTCCCGCGTAGGCGATCTTCGGCAAGTGTTGATTCAGGCAGCCCGCGAGCTGCCCAGGCCCGCATCCTATCTCGTAGATGGAGCTGGCGTTGTTAGCCGCCAACACATCCACAATTCGCATCCATACTGGGAGGTAGGGCGAGCCCTGCCACGGGTGCGAGTACCAGGAACTCTGTTCGTACATCCGGTCGTAGTACGAGTCGTCGAGCGCCTGGCTAGCCGTCCCTGCCTTCGGCATCGGTGAGCTACAACTCCCAGAGACCGGTTGCGCGCCACTGAAGGGTTGACCCTGTGATTCCGGATCCGACGCCTGGACGAACCTGGAGGCCGAGCAGATCTCCAACCCCGAAAATCGCGGAGATAGGTGAGAATGCGAACAACACGGGCACGCCCTCAACCATGGGGAAGGGTCCGCTCGTGGAGATCACCAGTAGCGGAGGAACGGCCACCGGCAAGTGCGCGAACGCACCTGGCTGCACAGGGGCCACGTTTGGTGGGACGAGATCGAGCAGGTCAATGCTGACTCCGCTGAAGCTCCCGGCACCAGGGAGATTTTGCGCGAAGGACATGATGACGGCAACAAGGCGTCCAGCGCGATCGGGGATCCACTCCCAGATCGGCCCTGGCGGCGCAGTGGGCAGCGCTCCTGGGACCCCCAAGTTCCAGTCCGTGCCGAAGGTGAGGCGGAACGGGTCGGGGATTCCTTCTCCGGCCGCGTCGTTGGAGTTGGTGTGATGCGTGCGGTGCTCTTGGATAATCGGCCCGGTTGGCCCTGTTGGTCCGACACCGCCAGTGCTGCCAGCAGGCCCTGTTGGTCCGACACCGCCAGTGCTGCCAGCAGGCCCTGTTGGTCCGACACCGCCAGTGCTGCCAGCAGGCCCTGTTGGGCCGACACCGCCAGTGCTGCCAGCAGGCCCTGTTGGGCCGGTGACCCCTGTTCCGGTTGGTCCCGTTGGTCCCGCGACGCCGGTGCTGCCAGCAGGCCCTGTTGGGCCGGTTGGTCCGACGGGACCAGGACCTGTTGGTCCGGTCGGACCAACGCTGCCTGTTCCGCCGGTTCCGCCGGTCGGGCCTGTTGGTCCTGTTCCGCCGGTGACGCCCATGGGTCCGGTTGGTCCCTCTGGTCCGGTTGGTCCGGTTCCGCCGGTATCAACCCACTGCTTCCACGGAGGGCCACCACCAAATCCTTTGACTCTTTGTACCATCGTCCTTGCGCCTCTCGTGGCGAGCTAGGGAACACCCTTGACTCGCGCGAAATACTGCCCCGCTTCCGGCGGCAGGTCGTCGACTATTTTCTGAACCTCACGCATCAGCTCGGCGAAATCCGGGTCCTTCCCAGTGGCGCGTGCCAGCCAGTACGTCCGCAGCAAAGCCACCGCGGACTGGACCGCTTCGGCCACCTTCGCGTCCGCGTCGTAGGTTGAGCCAAAACACTCCTCCATTTCGGGGGTCTTAGGCTCGTATCGGCTCTCGCACCTTTCCGCTTCAGATCGGTAGTAGCCGTCCCACGTCGTTTCGGCCGCTCGCAAGCCCTCTTCCGTGTAGACCACGGCCTTGTTGGCGGAATGAGCGCATCCCATGGTCAGCAAGATGCTGACCATGGCGCACTGTAACCGTGTGGTGCACCAACTCATGGCAGCGCGGACCGGATTAGGACGATGGACAGTTCAGCTTCCACTGCTGACCGCCGCCCCAACCTTGGAGCCGGCTTTCGCCCGACTGCGTGTGCATCTTCCACTGGCGACCCGCGCCCCATCCGGCGGTGGGCACCGTGGCGAGCGGCGTGCACAGCACCTTGTATGTGCTTGATCCGAAACCTTTTGCGATTGGCATTTGGGAGTTCTCCTCGCTTGAGTCTACGCGGCCAGGCGCCGCGGGTACAGGCTAGTCCTGACCTCCGCAAAAGAGCTTCCACTGCGGTCCGCCGCCGATTCCCTGAAGTCGGTTACTTGGTCCGCCGCCGATGTGAAACATCTTCCATGGCCTACCCGCGCCCCACCCTCGGGCTCTCACGCCGAGGCTGTCGTCGCAGTACGTCTTCCAGGTTCCGGGTCCCCATCCTTGTACGATGATCAGCGCCATGGTCCTTGCTTCCTTTTCTCGGGTTGGTGATTGAAGTCTACGCGGCCTCGCTGTTGTCGTACAGCCAGTCGAGCAAATGGGTTGCGCCGGGGTAGTCGCCCTCTTCTGCGCGTTCCCACATGAAGTCCGGGTCGGTGCCCGTCTCGGCGAGGGCGCGGTCGAACCGCTCACGTGTCCCTGGGGATCGCTCATGCTCCTCGTTGTAGTCGTCGATGAGCGAGGACGCGGCCATGCCACGACGCACTGCCAGCCAGTTCTGATGCACAGGCGGCATCGCCTTGAACACGGGATTGCGGATCACTCGCTTCACGAAGTCGGCCAGCATCACCACCGACTCCAGCGGCTCAAACACGAGATGAGGAGACTGATCGGCGAACGGTCCGTGCACCCCTCCCGCCGAGAGACCGGTAGCCGGAAGGAAGCCGAACCATCCACCTGATCCGAAACACCAGTAGCGCCAGTCGTATGGGTTGTCGCCGTAATAGCCGCGACCGACGGCGCCCTTCCACAAGTTGCATGCCGCCTTGGCCTCGTTGTCAGCGCCCTTGGTCCCGGTGCGCAGCTTCACGTTGGGCGGCATCGCGCCGTAGTCGATTCCAAGTCCGACTAGATTCTTTCCTCCAGATTCCGTGTATGCCACGGCGGGCGCGAAGGCTGAAAAGCCGGGAAGGGCACCTGTGGCCTCGACCCATTCGGCCCAGGCCTGCGCATCTTTGAGCCCCCCGCTCAAAGATGCAGTAGACACCTTACTCTTGCTGCCGCGGCGGCGCCCTCCCCCTGCAAAGAGCAGGGCGGCGCCGCCGAGAAGCAGGAGTGGCATGGCGCTAGCCACTGTCACCCTCGGAGGCGGGCGTTGTCTTGCGCTTGCGCTTCTTTCCCCGGAAGCTGGCGCGTTGCAGGCCGCCTAGCAGTCCCTGGACTGCGCGGCCGGCGAAGGCCGCCACGAGATCGTCGGGGTCCTCGTACTCATCGTCTCCGTCTCCGTCTCCGTCGTCATCCTCATCGGCCTCAGCGCGGCGAGATGTCTTCGTCTTCGTCTTCGTCTTCGGTCCCGGCTCGACTTCCATGGTCGGTATGTTCGGGTCGCTGGCGAGGCCCTTGACTGTCTCCCACAGCTCCTCCGCGGAGGAGCATATGTGGACATCCCCACCTGGGTCAGTCACGACCATGGTTTCGCCGTTTTTGGATTGGCGGATGTCGATCAGCATCGGACACCCCCGATTCGATTGGCGTTGTCGAGTAGCATGGCCGGGATTCTACCCTACCCGCCCGGCTGCTGCTGAAACTTCACCCAGGGGAATGGGCCGTCTGGCGAATAGAGGCCGTAGTAGGCCATCGAGGCGGCGATGCTCGCGTCGCTGACGGTGGCAGACTCGAAAATTACCTCGCCGCTGTCCTCGTCGATCACGCGCGAGAAGTATCCGCCGAGGTCGTCGTCTGGCAGGACGCACCAGCGGCGTCCGGGCTCCATGACCTCAAGCGGATCCAGCGTGTCGTCGATGGACTCCCACTGCTCAGTGGCCTCGTTGTAGGCCAGCCAGTCGAAGGGGCCCGGCTCCGCGTCATCGCACGCGCCCGCGGGCGGCTGGAACTGCGTCTGCGGATCCATGCTGTCCGCCATCTCCTCCAGAGCCGTCAGGACCTCCTCCATCGAGTTGGCCATCGGCCCGGATGTCCAGTTGCCGTCGAGAAGCAGCTCCCCCACGTACTTGGCGGTGCCGCTCGGTGTCGACCAGACTCGGTACTGGTAGGCCGTTCCGCCCTCGGACTCGATCTCACCCTCATCGACGATTTGGTCCTGATCCGCGGATCCGTTTCCTGATCCGGTCTGATCCGTGGATCCGTTTTGCGCACCGTAGCCGCGCTTCTTGCGTCCGAGGGCCATCAACACGATTGCGCCGATAGCGAGTGGGATGACAGCGTTCATCGGATCATCCTCGCGAGCAGCCCCTCTGGGAGAGACCTGGGAAGTGTGGTTGACGCATATTGTACGCCCATGTCGTACCCATGCTGCATGGCCATCTGCATGGCCGTTTCTGAAAACGTCTGCTCGGAGAATATCATGGCGGCTGCCGGCCATGGGTCGCCCAGAGAACACCTGGGATCCGTCGCCAGCCTGGTTACTTCTTCGGCGTAAGCGCGTGCGAAGTCGATGTTGTCAGCCATGACCCCTGGGGCCGGGCCAAGTGCCTTGCGCAACACAACCAGCGTGGAATCTGGCGACGCCGCTTCCTCCGGGGTCATGGGGAACCCAAGATTGGTCATCCCCTTCGCCGCCAACTGGGCCACCCTGGCAAGCAAGCGGATGGCCTCCTGCTGTGTCTGCGGTGTGTACTGGATGGGGTTGCACTCAGCGTCAATGAAGTAGATGGACCCACCGCCTCCGCCCTTGGCCTTACCCTTGGCCACGGCTAGAAGCGCCGCGCCGCCAGCGATCAGGAGCCAGGGACTCATCCGAACGCCCCAGTCTCCGCGTCGTAGCGGATGTCCTTGATCCCACGCGCAGACAGCCCCGCGTTGACCATCTCCGCGATGCGGAGCAGCGCGTCGCGGTAGGGCAGGTACTCCTCCGGACAGGTGACCTCCAGGATGCAGGTCGGCGGCAACATGATCGGCGCCCCCGCGTTGTACGGGTAGGCGCCCCAGTAGCTCACCCGCGTCATCCATCCGCTGAGCCACTCCCCGCCCACCGGGGTCACGAAGCCGTCCTGGGTCATGCCCGGTACGCCCGCGTCGATCCCGTCCTGGCCGAGGAATGGCCCGACAGTGGGCAGATTCTCCAGGGCGATGTCGACGTATCCGGCCTCCCGGTCAGCCTGCTCGGCGGTGTCGGCATCCGGGGCTGGACCTGGGCCGCCCTTCGGGAGCGTGCCGGTCACGTCGGTGACTCCACCCTTGCCGCCGTTTTTTGCGCGTCGACCGAGCATGACCATGGCACCGGCAACAGCGGCGAGATAGAAGATTGATTTGTTCATGGGAGATTGTCCTCTGGGGAAAATGGAGCGCCGCCTACAACGTCCTCTTGGATTCGGTCGCTAATCCACCGATAGAACTCTTTGACGTTTCCGCTCGACCACTTCTTGTCGTCCAGCACGCACTCAGGACTCAGCTCATGGATGATGGACCGCGCAATTTGCATAGCCTTCTCCGTTGGGCCCCATCCTCCGTCTGGTCCGTAGTTGTAGAGGTAGTCGGCATACCCCATCGCGCTGTTTCCGGGGATGGCCAGCGCCTGTGCCAGTGTCGGAGCCTCCATGGCCATGTTGGACCAGAATCTGCGCCCGACGAGGGCGCCACACGCAGGGGTGAGCCACGCGCTGTTACCCTCCCAGTCGAATGAGCGAGCCTGGATGATCAGACTGATGGCGTTCTGAACGACGTAGGCGTATGCCTCGGTGCTATTTTTGAGGTCCGCGGGAAGTTTACCCAAGTCCAGGTCGATCTCATTTTTGCTTCCCATCGTTCGGTCCCAGTAGAACGGGACATTCCTGATGTCCACCGCGTACTCTCCGACCTGCCCCGTGACCCCTCCGTCCATGTATGACACTCCCGACGGCGGCAACTGCTGAAGCACGAACTCGATGTCGGGATTGGAGATGGCGGCCGGATTGATGACTTGGCCAAGGAGCCCCCAGTCCTCTGAGGCATCCTCCCATCCTCCCACCAGCGGGATGCTGGTGAAGATGTAGATGGCGGCGGTGGCAGTGTCCATGGTGGCGATGGGCGCGTCGTACGACCCACTCATTTCCCCTACGGACTCCCTCTGGATCGACACATTGTCGGGCAGCCAATAACCGTCGAATTCCCTGGATCCTTTGTGGCCGAGCTTCTTTGCCGTGCGCGCCGCACTCTTGCCTGCCGACTTCGTCACGACGACAGCGGCAGCGCCGACCAGCATCAGTGCGACCAGCGGGTTCATTTCAGCTAAACTCCTTGATCATGTCGCGCAGACGAATCCACGCCTGAATGTAGTCCTGGTGCCCGGGGTCATTTGGATCCAAAACCTCTGGCCCATCGGCGTACGCATGATGGAATGCCCAGTCGGTGCGGTCCTCCAGGTTGAGATTCTGATCCAGGGCCTTGTAGGCCCACTCCCGCTCATGCCACATCTGGGCCTCCAGCGGAAAGCGCTCCCTCCACGCCGCATCCATGACCTGCATGGCAGGCTGGTACAGGTGGCGATAGAACAGCCGGTAGAGCGCGGGCTCCTGGGCCGAGAAGTCGGCGAACGCCTGGAGATAGGCGTCCCAGGACGGATAGTCCTGGACGACGGGGAGCTTGGCCGCGCACATCTCGTACACGCCCCCGTCGAAGTCGAACAGGTACTGCATCGCCCATCGTTTGGTGGGTGACTCAAACGGGGTCTCGCCCGCATCGAAGAGGATTTCGTCCCAGTGGTCGGGCGGCGATGACGCCAGCTCGGCGTCATCCTCAGCCACGGTGTCCACGACGGAGTTGTAGAACTCCACGATGTCGTCCGTGATCAAAGGACGGAACTGCTTGCCCACGGCGTACGCCTTGCAGTCCTCAGATACCCACATGGTCGCAGGCCACTCCTCGGTGGTTACATCCTGCGGAAACTCGTAGCCGTCTGGCATCACGTAGTCCTCCAGCACGGCAAGAACCTGCTGGTTCTCTGGTGTGGGTGCAGGCTCTCCGTCTCCTCCGTCTCCTCCGCCGTTGGGCTCAGGGAGCGGTTCGGGCGGCGGAATTGGCTTGTGCTTCTTCTTGCCACCGGCCAGCGCCAGGAGCAGGAGTGCTCCACCTCCGATTATGATTCCTGGATTCATTAGAACTCGATCCCTCCCTCGTACTCGTCGATGGCGGATTGGATGTCTGCAACGGACGCCGAGGTGATGAAGCTGAGGAGGAAGTCGAGCGCGGGGTACTCCTTGCGCCAGGCTCGGAAGCTAGCCTGCCACTGCGCTGCATTGGCACCTCCGGCCCCTGGAAGCGTCTCCGCGCATGCTGCTGCCGAAGGCGACGAATCTGCCAGCGCCTGGATGGCGAACCGCACGCTCATCGGAAGGTCGCTTGGGTAGATTCCAACCTCGGCATAGCTGTTGTAATCGCCCCATGAAGATGGCAGAGATTTGCTCACGTATGCCCCCGGAACCCTGGCCCCAACCTGACCTGCGAAATCGAGGACGATCGCGTTTGGCATCGTGTGGATGGGATCGCTCCCATCTCCGATTTCGGCCAGCATGGTCTGGTTGATGACGTTCCACTTGAGCAGGTTTTCTTCCTGCGCCATCCACTGGTAGGGGCTGAGCGCTCCGACTGTCGGAAGCCAGTTTTGGCCCATCACGAACGCTTGGCAGTCATCGGAGACCCACAGATCGTTGGAGGTCATGCCGTCTGGAATCTGCTTCCCGTATCCGCCACCCTTGGGCAGCCAGCCAGACTTGCTTCCACCTGGGATCGGGTCCGTCTTGTTCGGATCGTCTGGATCGATCAGCGGCTTGAGGGGACCGCCGCCGTTCTTCTTCTTCCCTCCGAGGAGGGCGAGGAGCAAAAGACCTCCGCCGACGATGACTACTGGTTCTGGCATGACGTTCTCCTTGCGACACTCTAGCCGCTTATTTCTGGGAATTGAAGTTGACCACTCTGGTTGAAGTAGGCGATGGCCTGCTCGACGTAGCTCTGCACGTAGTCGGCAAGTTGGGTCATAGCCTCGGGGACGGATCCGCCCGGATCAGCATCCGGCCCGAGTTCCTCGCTCAGCGGCAGCTTGCACAGCGTGCCGACAGACGAGATTTCGTTGGTGGCATAGGCGACGGGAGAGTTTGCCACGAGAAGGTGAGCGACGACTACCGCGGAGAGATTCTCCTCTGCTCCGTACAGTGCGGTCTGATCCTCAGCGTTGGGTTGCGGCTGTGCGCCGATGGCTTCGACGATCTCGACAAGTGCCGGAAGCGCGTACCCACCAAACCATGCACTCTCGTTCGGCAGGATAGTCCAGACCTCGCACATGCCGCCCACGGAGATCTGCGGGGGCCCATCCTCGGAGGGTGTGCAAGACCGCTCGTTTTCGTCCCAGTGGAATCCGACCGGGCATTCAGACGGCTGCGGGGGAAGCGGGGGCGTTTTCTGCCCCTTCTTCTTGCCCTTGGCTAGAAGCATCGCACCGCCGTAAAGAAGGAGTAGCGTGACCGGTTCCATGACTCACTTCTTTCGGGATAGGATGAATACGCCAACGCCGAGGGCCAAAAGGACTACGCCTGGAGTCTTCCGCAGTGCACCTGTGATTCCTTTCAGAATTGCGAATATGTCAGCCAGGATCCCCGCGATGTCTTCGGCCGCCCTTTCGATTTTTGCGAAGACCTGATCTTGTTCTTCCAGTGCTCCGTCGAACAGGCCATCGTCGATAGCGGCGATGATCCAGAACTCGCGTCGCATCTCCAGCTCGTGCTCCAGGGCAACGATGACTTGGTTGATCAGCGAAAGCGCAAAGAGGTAGTCGGGGCCAGTGCAGCTCGGCGCATGGATGTCCGACCAGAAATCCTGGCAGGCGTTGTAGTCCCAGAAGAACAGCGGGCCTTCCAGGTTGTTCTCCACGTGCTCCCATGCCTGCTCGGTCATCTCGCGCGGATCAGGCATCTGGACGATGCCTCCGGCGAGAACGGGGAACATGGGTCGGTACACGTTCTCGTAGCGCAGGGTGATGTTCTCCAGGTCCGCATCGAGCTGCTTGAGGCCTTGCTCCCCAAGGCTAACCTGGGCCCGGTATCCGCGTACGCGAGCCAGGGTCGATCCCAGGCCGTTGACCGTATGCGCCAGTAGCTTGAGGCGGCTCTCCCTCGCCTGCATGAGCAGGCCGTCCACGGTCACCATCAGCTCAGTCGCCTCGGCGATCTTTGACAGATCTACCTCGCTCAGGTTTGGCGCGGTTTTGGCCTGCGAGATCATCGAGCGAGCGAGGCGGGCCTGGTCCTCAGACTTCTCCTCAACTGCGACGAGGTTTCGATACAGCTTCTTCGTCCGCGCAAACAGACCGCCAGCGTCGATGGTGTAGGCGCTACTCGCCATGACCCCTCGCCATCATCCCGGGAGGCGGGGTGATACCGTTGCTTCCGTCGGACCAGGAGACGCCAAGGGTAGTGACGACGCCAGCTCCCAGGCTTGCTTCGTTCAGCTTGGGGAGCCACACGGTGGGCCGATCATCTCCCCACGGCGTGGGCTCGGCGCCAGGGAGTTCGTGGTCGTCGTCCCAGGTGGTCGGAAGGTCATTCGCCGGCGAGCAAACGATCAGGGAGACGTACTGCGCCACATCCTGCTCAGAGGGCTGGCCAATAGCCGTTAGCGCCGCACGGGCGATTCCATGGATGGTCTCGTCGCCCTCAACCGTGTGGAAGACGCCGTGTGCGACCTTGTTGTCGGTCGGATGATAGGCGTAGGGATCCGGCCGCCGTCGCATCACCCGCTTGCGCCGGAGTGTCAGCGACCGCCGAGGTGCCTCTGCCTGCGGAGGCATGGGCGTTGCTCGACCAATACGCGGCGATGGCTCCTCACGCTCGGGCTCACTCTCCTCTTCCTCGTCAGCATGCCCGTCCGCATCGCCGTCGCCGTCGCCGTCGCCGTCCTCCTCGATTTCCTCGATTTCCCGCTCGCGAGCATGGGACGTGGCATCATCTGCGATGCGTTCTTCCTGGGCGGCCAGTAGGGTGTTCACGCGCAAGCGGATGCGCTTGTAGATCATGGTGGCGCCAACGTCCCGGTCGCCATCGCGCAACTCTGGCGGCCATGGGAACTCCATGCCGGTCACCGGATGGATGGGATAGATAGTTTTTGCCACGGCCAGCGTCAGCCGATCAGGATCGGGCTCGCCCTTGTCCAGCAGTTCCTGGGCGACCTCGCTCACACGATGCGGCTGCCAGGGGAAGGTGGTCCAGCTCTGCTTGATCCGTCCGTTTCCACCCTTGACGCGACTGTGAGTCCTACGCGCAGGTCGTCTCAGCGTTCGCCGTGAAGACGCATCCGCAGTCTTGCCGGCGACACCCCTACGCTTGCCTCTGCTGTGTCCCTTTTTTCCGGCGAGAAGAAGCGCGCTTCCGATGACGAGAAAATGGATCACGTAAAGCCTCCTGGTTGCGCCCACGGTGGTGGGGTGCCCGACAACTTCGCGAGCAGTGAACTTGGCGGATTGCGTCCCGATGGCGGGCAGACGATCTGGGCCGGGACTGCACCCATGCCGGGAGCACGTGCTGACGGCGCTTGCTGGATCGCCGGCAGCCACAGCAGTCCGAAGTTGGTGCGTTGAGATGGCGGGGTGAAAGTGGTGTCCTTCACGGGCCATCGCGCAGCGTGCAGGGACTTGAGCGCGTCTGGATTCTGCTTCTCGAAAGCCAGAGACGCACTGATGCCGCCGACTACGGTGTTACCGCTGTCGGGTACGCCGTAGTAGTAGCGATTCCAGTCGCTGCTGTTGATGCACCTTGCGTACGCGGTCACTTGCTGCGCCGTCATAGTGGGGACGCCGAAGATGGCCATGGCGGCCACCGCATCGACCAGCGCGCGATCAACCTCCAGGTCAGCAGCGGACACCGGATAGAACGTGCCGAAGACCGGCTGGCCAGGATTCGACAGGGGCACTTGAAGCTGAGTCCCTCCGTTTCCGTTTCCGTTTCCGTTTCCGTTTCCGTTTCCGTTTCCGTTTCCGTTTCCGCCGCCAGACGATCCACCGCCACCGCCACCGCCACCGCTACCTCCCGTCGTGGATGATCCTCCGCGTCGTCCGAGTGCGGCAGCGGCAAGGAGTCCGAGTCCGAGAATGACGATCGGTTTCATCTGGCACCTCTTGGGCAACGGCATACGCCGCGTTTCACGTCTTCGCTCGGGTCGTATCGCATGTTGTCGCTGACGACGTAGGCGTGGTACGCCTGGTCAATCGGGCGCCCGTAGTGATCGTACTGCTGCTCCAGCACGACGTAGGCTGGACGGTTGAGGTGGTAGCGAATCCAGGCGGCAAGGTACGCCGACATATCCGCGCACGTCCCAACTTTCTCCTCCAGCAGCTTGTCCGCCGCCAATATGACCTGGCAGAAGTCCTCGCTGCGACACATCATCGGGTCAACGTACTCAACCCCTGCGTGGAGCAGGCAGCAGGGCGTGTTGGGGTCGAGGCCGAAGAAGATCTGATTGTGCTGGACTAATCCCTCTAACATCGCCTCCAGCATCTGTACCGTGGACTGGCCGTTGAGCGACCGGAAGCGAAAGCGGAGTTGCATATCATCGCCGACCACATCAAAACTCCAAGTGCCAGACGTACGTGTAGAATCGACCAACGCCGGTCGTATTGACGCTGGCAACGCCGGCGGCATTTCCAGGGCGGTCTGACAGACAGCTCACGTTTGCACAATCCAAGGAGAAGGGGACGGGGGAGATCAGGCCTGTCGGTGGGGCGCTCCCGGTCGGGTCGCCGAACTCCACCCAGTTGGCTGCGTTCGGGATACCCGGCGCTGGTCCAGGTGTCGAGATGCGAACGCCCACGGCTCCTGGTGGGCACGGCACGAATACGGGCGTCGCATCGGGGAGGGAGAACGTCTGCGTGAGCAGGGCCTCTCCTCGGACCGGGGCGAAGCTCTCCTGCACGGATGCCCTGATGATGGTATCGAGAAATAGCCCGGGTCCGTCCATGGACTGCGGAAGAGTCCCTTGGGGTGTCGAGCCTCGGACGCTGATGCACTCCGGCGGAGTGATGATGTTCAGCTCAAGCGAACAGGAGTGCGCAGAGATGCGCATGCCCGCGCCAATGTCGAAAACCGCGCGTCGGCCGATCCCTGCTTGATGCCAGGATACGGCCGCCCAGAGCTTGGAGCATGGCAGTCCCGAGCCCTGGATGACCGCAGGCGGGAGAGGTGAGGCAGAGTTTCCAACGAGCACCTGCCGCATGACCTCCAGGGCATTGATCTCTGCGGTCCACCAACGAGGCTCGGCGCAGCTTCCACTGGGCCCACTGACGTACGCATCCATGCTCACCCGCGGGTTGATGGGCGACTCCATGGGCGTTTGGTTCGTATCGACCGGATTCGTGCCCCACCGGCACAGAAACTGCCGAGTCATCGACTGAGTCGGCGGAGTGCACTGGCCAGCGTAGGCACCGGGTGCAGATGGCTGGCGTGAGTTGAATGGCATCGGTTCGACCGGAAAAATGAGAGCCGACGCCCCCGGCTACCCGGGGACGGCGGCGACCTGGACTACGCCAGGACGTTGCACCACAGCACGACGAAGAAGTGGATGTTGCTGGTGACGACGATGTTGTCGAAGAAGATCTGAAGCTCCTGACCGTTCTGCGAACGGAAGGGGGCCCAGTCGACACACACCGGCTCACGAGTCGCTGCGAACGCAGCGCTGTTGAGCCCGTTGCCGATCCCGCGAGCACGGAGCTGCGAGTTTCCGCCGATGGTCACGTTCGTGACCACGGTGGGAAGCTCGATCACCGGGTTGGCGATCAGGTTGTTCGCATCCGGGGCGGGAGCCGCCTCGAAAGCCGTGAACCAGATGGCCACCGCCTGCAACGCCACGGCGTCGAAGTTGGTGATCAACAGGCTTGAGCCACCCGCCGTGCCAGGCACGACCGGAGCCGTTCCGAGCGTGGTCGCGCCGATCAGGTCGCAATCACACAGGAACTCCTCCGGACACGGACCGCCGACGGGAGCCCCGAGCGGCAGATCGTTCTGACCGGGGAACCGACAGGACGGATCCTGTGAGTTGTTCGCGCCCATGCCCTGAAGGCGACCGCTGCGAGGAATGGGGAACGCCCGTCCCCGCCCGGGTTGGCTGCTGCCGGCACCGCGACGAGCGCCGATCATCAGATCGGAGAAGGTCTCGGCTTCCTTGTTGAGCTTCTTGCTCTGCTTGAGAGCGTTCATGTAGCCATCCAAATGTGCGGACATAGCTGAATCATCCTTGCGTTTGCGCTTTGCAATCCTGCAAAGCCTTGGGTTTGCGCCTCTTGCTTCCACGACCGGGTGCCAGTGGGTGCTGATTTAGCCATCAGCGCTGACAGAGCCGGCTCTCGTCGAGAGGCTCGACCGAAACCTAGCGATCACCGCAGGTTGAAACCTCGATCCGGGTCGATCCGGATTAGGTCGCTTCCAGCGCCATCTGCTTGCCGTAGTTGCCAGCCCAGAGCGAGAGCGCTCCCATGCCAGCAGCGCGGGCCGCACCGCTCATCTTCTTACCGGCCATGCCGGTAAGCCCGACGCCAGCGAGTGCAACGCCGACCAAAAGGTCGATGTCGACGCCGAACATCTTGAGGTCTTCCTCGGTTCCACCATCACGCTCGATGGTGCCCATGTAGTAGCCCACGCCGAAGGCGGTTCCGCCCGCCAGCGCGATCTCCATGGTGTTTTCCGCGGCCTCTTTGGCCTTGTCCTTGTAGCGCCGGGCACGTGCAGCCATCCGCTGGAATCCGTCGACCAGCGTATCCTTGTCCAAGCGCTTGAGTTCGGTGGCGTCTGCCATGTTGTTTCGTCCTCGTAAGTCCGCAGCGTTGCTGCCGGGGTTGGTTTTGGTGTCTGCGCCTGCGGCGCGGGTGAAACGATGGACCAACGCTGCCGGAAACTTGCGGACGTTGCAAGTACCAATGCAAAGCGCATGCCATGCACTTTTGCAATCGGCGTATAACTATGCGGAAATACTTGTTGCGCAACTGATCACAACCCGATTTGATGCGCAACTGATGGAACCGGACGAACTCTTCGACCCAGTGGACGTGGACCCGAGCATCCCTGACAAGCTCGTTGACCGCACTCTCAAGTACCTGCCCGCCCTCATCCGCGTCGATGTCGAGCGCAAGCGAGGCACGAACAGTTGGAAGAAGGTCAACGGCTTCAAGGTCGACAGCGATGCGAGTGGGGAGCCGGATGCAAGTGCTGAACGTGTCTGCGGAATGATCGTGATGATCGCCCAGAGCGACCACGAACAGGACGGTGGCACTCAGCACTACCGCGCGAAGTACCACATCAAGGTCAAAAACGGCCAAATCCAGCGCAAGACGTTTGCGTTCAAGCTCTCGGACGATTCCGACGAGGCTGAGCCAACAATGGACAGGCTGGAGGAGCAGGAGGTTTTGGCCGTGGCATTCGACCGCGCCATCGCACTGATTGAGATCCAAAACCGCCATATTGATAGCTGCTACTCACAGATGCTGACGCAAGGGCAAACGCAGGCTGGCCAAACAGCGCCGCTATTGCAGACCATCGAGACGCTCGTGAGCAAATACCACGAGGGTCTGAACATGCAGGCGAATGCACTGCAAGCCGTATCGGAGATGGAACGCAGCAGCAAGGAGGCTGAAATCAAAGGTGAGCGCGATCGTGCCATTCTCGACATGCTCGCCGCCGCAGCGCCGGCCTTCGCAAGTCAGCTCGGCGCATACTTTGGCAAGCGCAAGGAGGACGCTCCAGGAGTGGATGCTCCGGTGGAAACGGCGACCGTCACCCAACAGCCTATCGAGCGCGTGAGGCCAACACGTCCGCCACACCGCGCACCGCAACCACGAGAAGAAGAAGTCGACCAACCAACCTACGATCCAGTACAGGACAGCGAAGACATGGCCGCCAAGGAAGCAGAAGAAAACCCACTCACGCTGTTCGCGCACTCGTTCCGCGACAGCATTCTCTCGGAGCAGTGGCTCTCACTGGGCGAAGCGTTGACCAAACAGGAGATGAAACTCCTCAAGGACGCAACCACCGCGGAAAACGACGTGGACACGTCCGCGGGCATCATCGCCTTCAAGGACTCGCTGCGTCCGACCAAATACCTGCGGCTCAACCGCATCCTCGACCCTGAGCAGCGCGAGATGATTATGAAACTGCTGGAAGTAATCGACGAGTACACGCCTGATGACCCAGAGGATGACGAAGACGAGGAGGAAGAGGAGACGGAGGAAGAGACCGAGTAGGGCCAAAACGTAAAATCCCCGGCAGCACTGCGCTGCCGGGGCCCCTTTCCTTGTCACGCCGTCGAAACCAGAGACAGCACCATACCAGCGGTCGAGCCTTCAGTCGAGAATCAGGTCACGGTGCGGCTCAACCTTGAACCGCAAGTTCTTGCAAGCGGCGTTCTTCCACTTCGCAATCTCCACGTCGATAAAGCGTCGGTCCAGCTCGCCCTCGTCGTCCCACACGCGATTGAGCAAGAGGACTCCGTAGGCAGATTGCGCGATGGCAGATCCGCCTCGCAGATCTCCAAGATTCAGCGGACGTTTTATGCGAGCTTGCTCACGTGTCGCGTGTTGAGTCGGCTGAACCGTTGCGACGATCGGTATATTGAGACGCTTCGCTGCGGCAGCCAGCGCATTGGAGACCTTGAACCAGTGCGAGGTCTCGTTCATGTCGTCCTTGTCGGGCTGGATGAGCTGCATGAAGTCCAGCGCGATGAAGTCCAGACCCTTGGCGACCTCTGCGCTCAGCAACGCCAGGACGCGCGACAGCCTGGGCATCGCCTCGTCGATGTAGCGCAGCTTCTTCGCAGCATCGCTGTCCAGATGTTTAGCAAGTCCCTGGAGCATCGCGGAGAAGTCGGCTTCGGTGACATCAGGTCGCTGGTAGGTGGTGAACGTACGCGTGCTGACCTGGCGAATCTCGGCGGCGAAGGTACGCGCTGCCATCTCCTTGTCAGTGTCCTCCATCGGCCACAGCAACGCCTCGTGCCCGTTCTGCGCAGCGTGCCAACACGCCATGCGCCCGAACGTCGTCTTGTGTCCCGAGGTCACCGCGCCGACGAGGTAGAACTTGCCGCGCTGCCATCCCGTCAGTGCAGTCGCCAGCTTCTCCATGGGCATCGGAATCAAGTCTGTGATTCCGGATTTGAGCGCCTGCGTCCATTCTCGGAACAGCTCGATTCCGACATCGCGGTGCGTTCGCGCTTCGGCCACGCCACCGGATTCAGCCTCGGCCAAAAATTGCCGCACAGTGTTTAGTGCTTCTTCTGGTTGCTCGATCTCGCCCTTTCCGATCGCCTCCGTCAAATCCATCGCCGCTTTGGACAGGTAGCGGACCTGCCACCGTCGGACGATGCGCTTTTCAGCCAGGTTTACATCCTTCGCGCTTGGTCTCATGCCGGCTAAAAGCGCGTAGCTGTCGGGGTCTATCCCCAGGTCGCCGGGTCTCCATCCCTTCGCTGCTCCCTGTGCACCCATCCACCAGCTACCCAGTTTTCCGTTGCTGAACATCGCAGCGTTCACTCTCGCATCGCGTTGATCCGCAGCGCGATGCACAAGGTAGTGTGCGATCACCAGCTTCTCCGCTTCTTCATCGCCCTGCTTGTTCATTCAACTCCCTTGCCATCGCGTCGATCTCCGCGAAGTCGCGGTAGTGCTCGGCCCACTCCGGTTTGCTCACTGAGAGCCCTGATTCGTAGGCGCAGCGCGCACGATACCTAGTCACCCAGTAACGCTCGTACCTGTTGCACCACCTGTCCGCCTCGTCTTTGGACTCACACGCCTGGTACATCACCGCACCTGGCACCATCGACCACGGTGATGCGCGAGGGTCCCACACGTACGCCCACCAGGCATCGGAGCCCATGAGCTGCCCCACCCAACGTGACATCAGCGCTGATAGCTCTCGTGGCCGTGTTGTGCGGCCAGCGACTCCAGCGCGTCGGCGATGCGCTCCAGCGCCTCGACCTCCCGTTTCCGCCAATCAGCCTCCGTTTCCGGTGAATCCGATCCGAGAGCGCGCCTCATCCTGCCACGTGTCACGCGTTCATCCATGGACAATCACCTGTTTCCAGCGTGGCGCGGTAACGCCGGTTGAAATCATCCGCGGAGACCTCCTGCGTCACGGCCATTTCTGCCAAGCGCTTGCGTTTCAGCCATAACAGCCAATTTGTTTTCTTCTCAGCCATGTACAATCACCTGCCCATCCTCGTCGCATTCGTAGCGCACGTTGTTTTTCAGGAAGTAGAATTCGCCGGTGGATTCGTCCTGCCGAATCTTGGGCTTGCCGTTGTGGCCGTTTACTCGCGGAGTTCTCTCCAGCCATTCCAAGTATTTGGACGATTTCGACAAATTGGCCAAAGTTACAATGGCATCCGCCGTAGGGCGGCCATCTGGGAACTGCGGCGACTGGCGGCAGTGTTCCGCAGCGTTCCGGATAACGACGAGCCACTCGTCGATTTGCCCCGGGGTTAGCTTGCGGCCTCCGTGCGGTCTTCGGACCGAGGTTGCGAACGCGGCCTTGTATCGGCGGCGTGCGGCGATCCCGAGGGACAGACGGGCATCATGCAGTGCGTTGAGCACTGCTTCCACGTCCTCCGGCTCGGAAGTGGCACCGGGGCCTTGCCCCTCGGTGCCGGTGTCGGGGGTATCCCCGACGCTGCGGCTAGAGCGCCTCTTGGGCACACGTCGCGCAGCCACGCGCTTTTCGCGTGGCGGTTTGGCAGCGCTAGCTGCCACTGTGTTCTTGGCTTGGCTCGGCTCGGCTCGGCTAGGCTCGGCTAGGTGTGACAATTCGTGACCATCGGTCACGCTTTGTGACACGATGTCACGCTGCGTGACCAAATTGATCACGTCACCACCTCTCGCATCCAGAGACTGCCTCTCTCTGGACAGCTTCTTGCGAAGCGCGTCTGACGCCTTCGCCTCCTGTGCCATGCGGTAGTTCGGCATTGAAAGCGCCGACTCCTCCACTACGACTGTCTTGCAACGGATGAGATCGCTGAGTCCTGCCTCGACAATCTCCCGAGGCCATTTGGGCAAAAATACGCAGACGACATCCACCGGGTCGTGTCCACCGAGATCCATGCGTCCACGTAGATTCATCTTACGCAGAAGTTGTGGAAACAGCGCCTGGGCTTGCCAGCTCCACGAGAGCGACGTGAAGGTGTCGCTCCGATAGAACCTCACGTAGCGCTCATTCTCCCAGTCCACTACGAGCGCTCCTTGATACATCCCTACATTCAAGGATGAAATTAGAGAAGCTGTCGGAACACATGAAGCGACGACACACCCTAATGCAACTCTGCGCATCGTCAGCTAGGAGGGAGATGTATCTGCGTTCACCTCGTGCAGAGGCGCGCGACAAATCCTCGACGGTTTTCATGGCTGCGATGCGCAGCGATTCGATGAAATCATCGGCCCCTAAGTCGAGATCCAGATCAGACTTCCCACGGTTGCACGCGAAGCATGATGTGGTCAGATTCTCCTCCATGTCGGTCCCACCGTTCGCCAGCGCGATGATGTGGTCCACCTCCAGCGGAGATGATTCAGCCGTCATGCCGCAGTAGCGGCAGCGGAATCCATCCCTCCAGAAGATCTTGAAGCGCAGGCGCTTGCTTATCGCCATGGCACGCCCCGCCCGCCCGCCCATGTGGCAAGCTCACCCCTGTATCCAGCGCTCATCATCCCATCATCGCTCTCTCTTGTACGGCGCCTGCCGTGTCGATGGTCCGTCTCGTTCCGACATCGGTGATACACCGATCACGCGCGATCGATCAAGGGTCGCGCAAGAAAAAACCGGGAGGGCCTCCGTGGGCCACTCCCGGCTGGAACGAAACGTCATCTCCCAAGAGAGGTTGACGGTTCTATGTTGGGCCCTTTATGGAGGCCCTTTGTGATTCGACAATCGCACGGATCTCAACCCATGTCCAGATAGGCTTCGATCTTCTCTTCGATCTCGCGCACTTGAGCCATTTCATGCGGGATCTGCGTGCCCAACCATTCGATGGGGACCTTCTGGTAGGGGTCGAGTCCCACCCTGGTTGCTCGCTGATGAAATGACCCGGGATCGGTAGAGATCTGCTCCGGTCGACCATGTTTTCCGCCACTTGCGCAGTGGTGAAGATCCCACCAGTCCGGATCTCCCCCGCGGAGAGACCGCAGCTTGCCGTGACATGCGCGCAGTGTCTCCAAGTAGGTCTCGGTCGCGATGACGCGGTTGCATAGCACCTCGGGCGGCGCGGTTCGATCCCACCGCCACAAGTGCACGGCTGGATTCGTCCCGTACGCCCCGCGACTGCGCCAGCGGTTGGCCGACCAGTAGTGCGGGTTTACGTCTTGGTACAAATCACGCTTACGCTTCCACGACCCCCTCGCGGCCACCTTGTCGGGGTTGAGCAGGTGAGTGCGCTTCTTGTCGTGCTTGGCTTCGCGCCAGGAAACTACGGCTAAAAGCAGAGACAAAGGCTTTGGGCTGCACTTTCCAGCGTCAACCTCCTGGCCTTTTCCCCACCGCCACCATTTCTGCGGCTGACAGATCCCCTCGTGCTTCCCATCTACGCGTCTGTAGACGTACGCCTCCAGCTCCGCGCGCGCCCGTGTGCGCTCGCGCGAATCGAGAGGTCGCGGGACGCAGACTCGGCCGTGCCCTGACACCCACCATGGATCCACGCAGATCCGAGTCCGTCCGGTTCGCGGATCTGGCGAGCATTCGGTCGGCAGTTCCTCGCTGGCACCGTCCCCTTCGCGCCGGCATGGCGGGAGGTCGTCGACCTCGTAGCACCAGTTCTCGGCTCCTTCGTACGCTTCCATGGCGAGCGTTGGTTCTGGCTTGGGTACCTGCATCGCAGATAGGTGCGCTGACTCGGGCACTGTTTCCTCCTGTCTCGGCGTTGGCTGCTGTGGCTCAGCGGATGGCTCAGCGGGTTGGTAGGGCTCGGACGAACAGACCGAGAGGGTGAACAGCGTCATCAGCGTGATGGAGTGGCGCATCGGCGGGAGTCTACCGTTTCTTCTTTGCCTCGCGCGCGCGGGCACGCGTGAGCGCGTGATGAAGGCGGTCGACCGCCTCTTGCGCGTGTGCATTCGCACCGACCATCGCTTGATGGCCGATTTTGTAGATCCCGACGGGCGGCTCTCCCTCATCGAGATCGCGTGCGATCGAGTCAGCAAGTTTGACCACGTCTGGCCAACGGCTATGGAAAACCGCGTCGCTGAGATGCTGACGTGCCATGAAAGTGTCCTGCTTCATGGCACCGCAAGCTCCGCAGCGACGGCTCGGCCGAGGTCGGTGATGATGACGACGGATTGCCCGAGGGCTATCCGTCCCGTGTCCGCGACGATTCCTAGGGCGACGAGGTGATTGCGGTACTGCGTTCTGAACGGCTTGTTGTGCCGGGCGCTGCGGGTCAGGGCGTTGACTTCGCCCTGGTTCATGCGGCCGGCGATTTCGGCGGGGCTAGGCATCGTCAGCCTCCAGCGTCGCGGTCATGGAATCTGGCAGATACTTGATCGTGAATCCGTCCAGGTCGTTGCCTTCGACGGTCGCCTTGCCTTCGCATACTGCTAGCACGGTCTTGCAGTTCATGTTGGGCAAGATGCCGAGTGCGCGGGTAACGTCCCCCTTCTCAAAGCAGGAACGCAGCTCCATCGCGATGGCGTTGCCGTAGAGCATGGGAAACGGACGATTCTCATGTTTCGTCTTAGCCGACTCGTCCTGCTTCGCACGTGTTCCAACGCGGTTCTCGCTGCTGAGGAAGTAGTCGATTCGGTCAGGCGAGGTCTGGGCGGCGAGATACATCTTCTCGTCCACAGACGAGAAGGAACCGGCACCACACTGTGGGCAAACTGGATCCTTGCTGGTCCCGCCAACCGCGTCATCGCGGCCTGACCACCCGCACTCGCAACCCCAGAAGATGGGCAGGGACTGAGGCGGTGCGGGTGGATCTGGCAGCCGACTGCTCGGGATGTCATAGCACTCCGCAGACTTCCTACACAGCTCGCATGGACCGTATGACTTTGAGAACGAAGTGGGCCACTTGCTCTTGACTCGGCATGGTTCGCAGAAAAACATTATTCGTACACTTCATTTCCAACGGTCACTTTGGTGAACCAGAGCGACATGAGGTAGGCGACCGCAGCCTCCTTGTGCTCGTGCTTGGGCTCGTAGCTGCCCAAGATAGCCATTAGGTGTCGAAGTGCAGCGTCTTTGTCCACGCCCTCCTTGGCGCAGAACTCGTGTCCCTTGAGCCCATCGTAGAACCACCTGGCCATCAGCTCGTTCCATCGCGTCCCACGATGGCGTTTGAACTCCGGCGGGATCTCATCCCACTCTGGCATCCTGTTCAGCACGTGTGCCGGGAAGGCGATCTCCACGTCTGAGATTTCTTGTGGCGTCGTCCAATCGTCGTTGCTCATGCTGCTTCCTCGTGGTTGGGCAGGTAGGGAGACCAGCCCGTGATGGATTTGATTACGCCGATGGAGCTGGAGGTGAAGACCGTCACCAGGCGCCACCGGCCGTCGGAGCGTCTCTGTCTAAAGCTGTACTGGTCTGGGCCAGTAGGGCGCGGCGCCCCACTCAGAAGGATGCCGTCGCGTAGCTCACGCCCATAACGCCCGCCGCGATGGAACAGGCGCGGGAGCGCGTCGTATAGCGTGGGCGTGTGCCCCTCGGAACGCACCGCTGGAAGGTTGAGTTGGCGTATTGGAGTAGGCGGCTGCTCGCAGGCAATCGCACGACGTGGAGGATCAGCAACGCGCTCCAGTGACGGCGTCGCCCCGAAAAGTGAGGACTGCTCCAACTTGCTCATGTCCAGAACGACCTCCCCTCACAGGTACCGCGGCACTGATACTCGACAAGCTCCGCCTTCACTGTCTCGTCTTCGCCAGACTGTGCAGCCCATGGCTCGCAGATAGAGATGCAGTTTCCACCGCAGAATGGGCACAAGCTCGGCGGCTTGGGCACTGCCTTGTATTTCACCGCGCTACCCCATCTGAGCAGGTGCGACACCACGTGCCGCACATCTTCAAGCAGCGTGACGAGTTCAGCTCCATCGCGTAACGCCGCAGACCAGTTGGCGGCGAGCTGACGAGCCGCGAGTGCGGCTGCGATTTCGTGTAGCTCCAAAGGTTCGGACATTTGCTCGTCGCAGGCGAGCAGGTCTTGTTCGGTTAGCCTGGTCAATGGTCGTCCTCCATCATCTGAGCATGGCGAGCCTCTGCTCGCGTCCAGTAGCACTCGTGCTCCATCCACTTGCTCTCGGGCATCGTCGCCCCACACTCGCACTCATACGTCGATGGTTGCGACGTGCGCAGAGCGTGTCCCCCTTCATCTGCAAACGCTTTGATTCTGTCGAACACCTCGACGGCATCTCCGTCGAGAATGCCCATGTCCGCAAGCCAACGGCACACACCCTTCACGACTGAATCGCCGTACGGTTCCTCTCTGGGGATGAGCGAGGAAAGCAGCTTATTCACATTCCGGATGATCTCACGCTCACTCATGGCGCCACCCCCAACAGATCAAGCAGGGGACGCAGGGTCCACCCGTACTCGATCTTGCTGCGGTCGACCCACCCGTGATCCACGAGCCACGAAAGCTCGCTGAGCGTGACTCCACAATGAACGCTCTCATCGCGCCCCTCGTAGAAGACCGGAACCCTCGCATAGATTCTGCCTGACTCAGCAGATCCCACTGTTACGTCGCGCTTGGCGTCCAGGCGAAGAGGCCCGTCGACTGTCTCGTCTGGGTTTTCTCCAGAGTTGTCACAGATCCAAATGCTCTTGCGATCGTCATCGGTGAAGAACCTCTTTCCTTGCCCGGCTGGCTCGATGCAAGCGAGCATCGTCCACTCCCGAGCCTTGTCCGTGGACGGCAGCGTTTCATCCATCTTCGCGCCCTCAACGATGCCTTCGCCTACCGCCTTCTTCTCGGAGGCCGTAAGCGGGCGGCCGTTGAACGTGGTGATGTTATATTCTCCCGCCATCGGGTCGTGTTCTTGGTAGGCGCTATTTTGCAGCTCCTTCGCAAACTGGCGGAGAAGTGCAGCCGGTGGTGGGGGATGGCCAAGTGACCTCACGACCTCCTGGTCGTCTGAGTAAGACCGAGCGAAAGTCACAGAGATGTAATAGGTGTCGATGTCGTTCATGCTGCCCTCGCTTCCGCGTTCTTGACCCAATCCAAGCGCTGGTAGGCCGCCGGGATGCCCTCGATCTCAACGCCAAAGACTTCCCGCATGAAGCACAGCAGGGCGACGCAATCACACTCGTTCTTGATGCGCGTCTTTTCCATGAAGTAACCCAGGTGCATCGGAATATCCGTCTTGAGGGTCATGCCGCTTCCACCCGTGTCTCCCTCGCGGAGCCAGAACACCGCGAGTGAATCATCCCCGTCGAAGTCGAGCGTTCGACGGGCGTAGATGTAGTAGCGGGTCATGTTGCCCGGCTGATAGTCGTAGAAGTCGCCTCGTTGGTCCCTGACTCCACTCATGGCTTTCGTCCTTGCTTTGGCGGGGTGTAGGTGAGGCCGTATTGCTCGGCCAGGTCAGCGAATGCCCGCTCCCACCGCTCGGGGGTCTCGCCATCGTGAATCGACTGAAGCTCCTCCAGGAACTCCAGGTCGGCATTTGTGAGATCGGAGAAGAGGCGACCGCTCTCATGCAGCATTTGCACGGTCGAGCCCTCGATCTCCGGGGAGTAGTCCTTGTCGCTGATGGCCAGCCCGATAAAGCATCGGACGCCATCAGGGGCTCGGTACATGCACGCCTCGGTGTTGCCCTCGGCTCGCACGTACCCCTGCCTGCGCACCGCTCGCACGATGCGTGTAAACAAGGACTGCGCGTGTAGGAGCCCAATCTCGTCGGGCTCGGGCTCCAGTAGGATGATCTGCTTTTTGGCCAGCTTGGCCAGATTTTTCACCAGTCCTCCGGTTCAATCGGTTCGTCCACGTCGGCTTGCGTGTACCCGGTCAGGATCTCGGGTCGGTATCGCCGCAGCTTGGAAGCGCGGCACTCGCAGCACACCACGCAGAGCGGAATGCCCTGCGCGTCGTTCTCCCACCAGGAGTCGTTGTTCGATGGGATGCCATCGAGGCATTCATGGCCGCGTCGTCTCATCCTCCACCTCCGATCGCCTTCTTTCCGCTGCCCACGCTCTTGCCGCCACCGTCCAGATTGATGCTCTTGCCATCTCGCTGCCCGGCCTCGTAAGCTCCCCAGTCCCGCCTGGAACTGTTGGCGCGTCCCTTGCCCAACTTCATGTTGGACTTCAGCCAGGCATCCACCTCGGCGCCACGTTCGTCGATGAGGGCGATGGCCTTGTCCACCCTCACCAGTGCGGCCGTCTGCCCCTCCAGGCGCTTCCGGGCTTCCTGGCGTGCCTCCTTCGTCCCATCGCGTAAACGCCTCTTGATGGCGTCCACGGCTCCCAGGCGGTAGCTGCTGGCCCAGGTGCGTCCCAGGCCAAGGGCATTGACGCGCACCAGACGCTCGATCTCCTTGGATAAGTACCCAAACAGGTAGGAGATCGTGGCCACGTCCGACTGCCTCCCCACCAGACAGAGCGTCCGCTTAGCCTTGCGCGTATCGTACTCGTACTTGTGGCCGATGTAGCACCGGCAAGCGTTGGCGGTCGCAAGCGCCACGGCGAGCGAGGTCTTCCACTGTGGCAGCCGGCCGGAGACCGTCAGCGGCCGGCTACTGTGATCCGCGATCTCCTCGTCGTCGCCATCGGGCTCCTCGCCATCCATGTCGAGTACCGTCTGGTCGATCCTGTGTTGCTCCATCAGGCGTTGCGCCTGGCCCGCGGCGTTCGCGGCCTCGTTGGCGTTTGAGGATTCAGCCAAGCGCATGAGCTTCTTGATTCGGTCGATGATTTTTTCTTGTTCCATGGGGTTCCGTTCCGCGGTCAGTATGGCTGAATGATTCAGCCACGGTCAAGAAAAAACCGGGCGCCCACCATTGGGCGCCCGGCGCAAGGACGACGCACCTTTCGGTACGCCTATGGGCTGCCGCCCATGTCTACCATGTCGCGGAACGGACTCTGCGGGTCACGGTTGATTCGTTTGACTATCAGGGCGTCGCGCTCGTCCGTATTGTCGGGCGGCGGTTCCTCCTGCATGGCCTCGCACCACGCAGCCTGAATGGTCTGCATGGCGCTCTTGAAGTCGCGCATTTCCTCGGCGGTGAGCCTATCCCGCTCTACGCCGGTGATCAGCGCGTCCATCTCGGCGGTGGTCAGTTTGATGTAGTGTCGGCGTTCTTGCATAGCTCCACCTTTTTGATCCTTTCACCCTCCATGGCGATGTAGGCGTCGAGAGAGTCGATCAGCCCTGGCAGCACCTCCCTGATTGCGGTGCTGGAACTGACTTCATCTGGAAGAGATGCCACGCACATGATGATCGCGGACTTCGCGGCCATCATGTGCGATAGGTCGTTGTATCCGTTGATCAGACGCGCTGCCTTGGCAGACATCTCCACGAACGTCCAGGCGGCCTCCTCCATTGTGACGCCCTCCTCCTCCTCGTATTTATCGAACACCTGCTTGAGCAGTTGGTCCATGAGCAGCTTGACCAGAATGCTGGTCGCGGCGATGAACTCGGTGTTGTCCTCCCAGGTGCTCGCCACCTTGGCGGATACTTCCCTGCGCAGTTGGATGGGGATGATCATTTGAGCCTCGACTCATCCGCATTGACCACCGAGAGAACGTGGGTGTCCTCATCTTCCACGAGGAAGTATATGTCACCGTGTGGCGTCACACACGCCACGATAATCGTTCCCTCGAATTCTTCGTCGTCGTCGTCCTCGCTGTCCCAGGCCACGGTGCGGCCGATCAGGGCTGCGATCCCTACTTCGTTGGTTGTCATGCGTCCTTGCTTTCTTGCCACGGTGTCCCGTGGCGACCGGCGACCTGCGCCACCCAAAACAGGTCGAACTTGCTGAGTCTTCCACTGGCGACCGCCGCCTGGATGGCAGCTCCGACGGCGTCAGTCCAACCGGGTGCGCCCCGGAGGTCTGTGCCGTCTACGAAATCCTGGTGTCGCCCGATGGCTGCGGCGACCTTTTCCTCCATGCCCTTGAACTTGTTTGCAATCTGGCACTCTTCGCACGTAGGCATGTGGCTGACGAGCCACGATAGTCGCATGAGGCGCCCGGCATCCCCACGGGCCGTGTTCTTGGCGTGGGAGACGGTGGCATCGCAGTACCCGGCCCACCAGAGCTGGTTGAGTTTGTTCTGATCGAGCATCAGCGCTTCGCTCCGTTCACGACCTCATTCAGTAGCAGGATCATCTCCGTAACCCCGTAGACCGATCTGAGGTATTCGACCTGCTCCTCGACACCACCGTTGTTGACCTTAGTTGCCTCCTCGGATTTCGCATCATGGACGGCTTCATCCAGGTCCTCATCTTGGAGCTGGCCGACCAGCGCCTGGAGTCGTTCCTGAAGGCTCTCGCTGTTCTGTGCGCTCATGTCCTACTCCTTGTCATAGCCATCGAACCAGTCACCCACGCGCTCAGTGAGAGCCCGCAGGTCAGGCCGGGTGCAAGTGCTGCTGCTGGTCTCAGGGTGCCCGCAGTGCTTTCGAGCCTGGGCCAGCGTGAGGCCCGTGAGGGTCACGACATGGGGGCGATCATCGCTGGCGAAGAAACGGATGATTTTGTAGCTCATGGCTACCACCACGCCCTGTAGAACACAGTGCGTCCCGCAAGCAGCGCGGACTTTGCCTTCTCGATGAATGCCAGATCATCCTGTTTCTCCTCCTCGGTGCCCCGCGACTGCCCGAAGAAGAACCCTTGCGTGTCGGGTAGACCTCCACTGCGTATATCGGTCTCCAGTGACGCCAGGTCGCCGTACGTCAGCCGTACGTTGACACAGTTGAAGTCCTGGTCCTTTCCGCCGCGTGCTCGATAGAGTTCCTCCATCCAGCCATGTAGGTTTGGGTGCTTGCGCCAGTAGTGCACCTCCAGCTCATCCTCTCGCTCGGGCACGTCGAAGTCGACCCACTCCTTGATCTCCAGCGTAGTGCTGCGAGCGTACATATCCAGTCCCATCGTTTTGTCCTTTGCGTTTGTGTTGCCCCCGGCAGGGGGATGAAAAAAAAACGAGCGCAGGGGGTATGCTTTTTTTACTCGAAAGCCGGCCATGCCTTATCCCTGATTTGCGGCGGTCGGCCACTCCCGCCTTTCTACACGCTCGCCTACCAACGGGCAGCGCCCGCCGATTTCAGTTGCAGCAGCAGCGAGCCCAATCCCCAAAACCGGGGTAGATCGCGGAGTTCGGGCACGCGTCCAACCAGTATGCGGTGAACACGTTGAACGCCTGGCAATCTGCCAGGTTGTCCCACTTGACGCTGCCGATGCCGCTGCCAGCCTGCTCAGGTGCGTCACACTGATCCTCGACGCACCAAAGTAGCTGGATCTTGCAGTATTCTTCGCACGAGTCGTCGGTGGTGCCAGTTGGCTGAAAACAGTCGGTCCACTGGACCGGATCACCATCGCCATCGCCATCGCCATCGCCATCGCCATCGCCATCGCCATCGCCATCGCCATCGCCCGTCTCGCTCGTGTCACCATCCCCGTCTCCAAGATCTGGAAAAGATGTGGTGTCGTCGGTCCCCGATGAATCGTCCTCCGCCCCGTTGTAGTCGTCACGGCAGGCCGAGAGAAGTACGCAGCACAGGATTGTCACTCGCATATTTACCTGCATCCAGCCTGGTTGAGCACGTGCTCGACCGCATAGGCCAAGTAGTCCGCGTTGTTTTCCTGTCCGAGCTTGCGGTCTATCTCGACCATGTTGGGGGCGATCACGTCGTCCCTGATGGCGCCGTGCAGCCACCCGCTCCCGAATCGCCCCTTCAGTCCGTACAGCCGAGTGCACTCGTGGATCTGCGCCTCGGTGAGAAAGTCTCCGATGGACACGCTCTTGGTCTGGCTCATCGCATCCTCCCCGCCAGCATCTCCAGTTGCTCGTCCCGTGTCATCTCAGCCCCGCGCTTGATCTGCTCCTTGCGCACGCTCCAGGTAACCTTCTCCAATAGGCCATGCTCCACGTCCAGCCAGATCTCGGCCATCCACATACCTGGCCCCATTTCCTGAGCGTGCGGCGTTCCCTCCTTCACCCGGGCCATCCAGCAAGTGCGGTCCTCGTAGGTGTTGTGCACCATGAGGAACGTGCACAAGTGAGCCGCGCCCAGTGTGTGCTCAGGATGCACGCCGCAGTGCATACAGGTGCCGCACTCGTCACAGACCCCAAACTCGCCGTACCCCTCATCACCGCAGGCGGGACAGGCTTTTTGCTGCTCCAATTCCTTACCCTTGGCAGCGCAGCAGTCGTCGGGCGTCCACAGAACGCGGCGGACCTTGTTGCAGTGGACCGCGCGGTTGCGTGGCTTGCCGAGCGGCCCCTTCTCTGCCGATTTCATCAGGACGATCAGTCCCGCGTTGTCAGTCACACACTTGGCTCCGAACATGGCTAACCTCCATTCGTTGCGGTCGGTGACCGCGGTTCAGAATTGCTCCGTCGATACCATAGGAATCCCTGGCCATCGCACTCGGCCACACACAGTGTGCCGCCCTCGTGCGCTCCGAGCTGTAGTTCCCGGGTGCGATGCTGCCCACATGGGCAAGTGATCTCCCGGTGGCCAGTTACGGCGAGTCGACACCCGCCAAGATCCTCGGGCACATACACCCACTCGGGCACCGGGTTGCCCAGGACGTACATATCGGGGTCTTCGACGCTTTGTCCGTAGACGGCGCCGGCCTCACGGGTGAATCGTTCAATCTGGCTCATCGGTCAGCTCCTGGGTAGGGGTGAGCAGGGCGGCTAGCCAACTCATCAGTTCACCTCCCCTGGGACCTCGCGCAACCAGTCGCACATGCGGCCGGTTACCTCGACTCCATCAAAGTCCTTGGACTTGGCCACGTCCTCACCGAACCCGGTTATCTTACCATCCGCGTCGCGGAGGATCTCGTACCCGTGTATCGTGGTCCGCATCCGTGTTTGCGTGTGCACTGTCAGCATCTCCACGCATCTCGGGTGCCCCTCCAGTGAGCCATGCTCGTCGCGCCACCGCATGACCTCATCCATCTTCTCAGGCCCCACCTCGCCCACAGTCCAGCTCTCAGAGACCATGACGACGGCGCAGGCGTCAACCTGCTTGCAGAGCTTTGGCATCATCCAGCTCAAGATCTCCTTGCGCTCATCGTTCTGCATGAACTCGGCCAGATTGACGAGATAGGCGCACTGGACCGCGTTGCAGTCTGGGTCGAGGTTGCGTCCGATGATATGAGCGACCGGCGCTGCAAAGCCGTCAGTCATCAGAAAGTGCTTCGCTAGGCGAATCACGTTAGCCTCAACGTCCTTCAGCGGAAGGTCCCCGAGCGGCAGTCCCGTCATGGGGATGGAAAATGGTTTCTGTGGCATGGCATGGGCTCCTAGTGTGGCTCAGTTGGGTAGATCATCATCATCGTCGGCCACGCTGACGATGCGATCGGGGAACATACGGCCGGTGAGATCGAGCGCCGCGTTGATAGCGAGGCCACGTGTCTGGAAGGCGAAGGGCGTGGCCATTCCATTACCGCGCTCGTCCTCCAGGAAGACATGCCAGTGCCCGTGTGGGCAGCGGTAGGTCTGAACCATGAGGTCGCCCACCATGTGTGCGCCTGGGTCTTCGCTTTCGATCTCGTGGACGAAACTGATCTCGTAGCTCATGTCTGTGCCCCTTCCCGCGCTGCCGTGTACTCGATCCCGAGGTCGTCGGGGTTACAGCCGGTCTCAACGTACTCGCCCTCATCGTCCACGGGCTCAAACCCGATTACCAGGACCACCGGCCCGACCACCGGGCACCACGTGGTGCCGCGAGCGGCCATGAACTCTTCGTGCGACGTGTAGACCTTGAACATGGGCTGATCGCCCATGTGTCCGGTGTAGGCATCCCACCCCTCCGGCGGCGGCGGCCAGCCAATGGTTTTCATCGCGAGCACGTTTGCCGGCATGTTGATCAGGCGCCCCTCCTCGTTCCCGAACGCAAGCACGTGCTCCTGTTCATCGTCGAGCAGTAGCTCAATCCAGCCCTTCTCCTGGTCTGGGCCGGCGACCGCACGTTGCAGCCAATTCAGGTTAGGGCGAAGCCCGGGTTCCCACTCGCGCCGCACGATGCGTCCATCCGGGTGGACGATGTTGGTGACTGGCATGGTCTCTATCTCCGTTGGTTGGTGGTTGAAGGAAAAAAGGCGCGGCGACCGGGAGCACGGTTGCCCCGGCCGCCACTTCCGCTTGTCTTACGTCAACGGGGCGGCATTACTGCCGAGCAGCCCCCCGTCGCTTGCTCCACGTCGCTATGGGGCAGCGCACCCCCGTGGCCTGACACTTGGGAAAAGTTGCGAGATCGGCCCAATTCAATAGAGATCGCGGCAGCGCCACTCCCCAGAGCCTTAGCGTATCGTGCTTCCGAACTTGATCGTGAGTTGCAATATCGTGAGAAGAGGACGGATACCGAAGTAGAGCCTTATCTTCGTGCATAGGCGTTCGTGATGCTTGGGCCCGCGTGCAGAGGCGGCCGTAGGGAAAAACTCACATTGGTAGCCAGCGGCAACCGATCTCGCAGGGGGTGCGGCGGGAATCGAACCCGTGTAGGCGCATCCACTAGCGCCCCGCACCCTACGTTTAGTCTCTAAGTACCGGCGAACCTGGACAGTGCGATCGCGGCTAGTCCGTCGACCCAATCCAGTTTCACCGACGCCGGGATGCTCCCGCCGTCTGCGATCTTGGCGCGAGCCAGTGTGATCGCATCGGAGAAGTGGCCCGACTCAGCAAGCAACTTGAGCGCTTGCCAGAATAGCTCATCGTACACCTCGTCTTGCATGGGCATGCGTTGCTGTTCTCTTGGCATAAAAAAACCAGCTACCCGGCCCGGGGCACGTCACCCCGAGCCGGATAGCCGGCGCCCATGCCAGTGGGACCTAGACAAGACCAGCGTGGCTGATCTTGCCGTTCTTGGGGTACGTGGGCTCGGGCTGTGCCGACGGTGCCTTGCCTTGGGACAACGCGCTGCCGACGATCGCGGCGGCCTTCTCCAGGTCGCTACGATCATCGGGCTCTTGCGGCTGGAGCAACCGCATCTGCTGCTTCATGCCTTCAGCGGCCACGAGCAGGTCGGCCGGGTAAATCTCCGTGGCGTCCCCGGTGCGGGCGATGGCCGTGAGCTTGCTACGCTCACAGACCTCGCGGATCACCGCGGGAATCTGACCCGCAAGGCGCTCGCCCACTGCCTCCAGATCTTCCAGATCGTGCATCCGGAGCAGGTCTCCGGTGTACTTCTCCACGAGGCGGATGGCAGCCCTAGCGTCGGGCGGCTCCACCGGGATCACCGCATCGAGACGGCCGGGGCGCAGCATGGCAGCGTTGATACGCTCCACGTGGTTGGTGGTGAGCACCACCATGATCTCGGTGTCCTTGCTTTCGATGCCGTCGATCACGTTGAGGATCTCGTTGACCTTGGAATCCCGCCGCGAGCCGGTGAGCGCCTGGTCAATGTCCTCGCTGAAGATCACACATGGCTGGTAGCGCCGCGCGAACTCGACCGCCTGGGCAAGCTGATCGACGTTGGGGATGAGCAGGAACGTCCACCCGTTGCGAGCGCACTTCTTGGCCAACACCTTGGCGGTGAGTGTCTTGCCACACCCATAGGGGCCAGCGAGCAGATTGCCGCGCTTGAGCGGGATCCCGTTGCGGCGGCACGCTTCGGTATTCTCGATCGGGCCGAATACCGAAGCGTTGATCATGGCCTCCACGTGCTCGGGGAAAACGAGCTGGTCCTCGTCCACGGTGGACAGGTCCATGAACTCCGGTTGGAAGTCCTCCACGCTGGTCGCGTCGCTCGGGTTGATGAACTGCATCCTGAGCGCGTTGCCCCGGTAGATCGACGACGTGGCCAACAAGCGTTCCGCTTCGTGGATGATCGCCCGGAATTCCGGCTCGTTCTTCCGTTGGACTTCACCAGTGATCCTGAGCACCGGAGTGCCCTGTCGCTGCCCGATCTGCGTCTCCAGGTATCCGTTGACACCCGGAATGACCATCAGGCCCCACGGTACGCCCACCGACTCACCGACTCCGGTGCGTAGGGACACAACGCGTGGTGGATCGTCGCCCCACCACGACTTCTTGGGGGTGAGACTCGTCCACCCGTAGCGGTTGGACAGAGCGGTGGCGAGGGCGTGCGCCCCCTCCATGGGCATGCAGTCGATCGTGTGATCGATGACCACCTTCTGGTTCTCGTCCACGATCCGGCGCGTGACCCAATCGAGTAGGGCCGTCAGGTCCATATCCACGGGGATGGTGATCTCTTGGGTGTCGGAGCGGAGCAGCTCCACGTCACAGTGCTTCAATGCTTGGGTAGTCACTTGATGCCTCACTGGCTTGGTTTGGGTTGAGCTGAACGGACAGAATGACCATTCAGCCACGCCCCGACACAGTGTCGAGACGTGGCTGTATTCTCATTCAACGTGGCAGCCGGCGTCGGCTGGTCGCGCCGCTTGGACGCGGCGCCGACCACGCGCCGGTAACGGCGGCACGGCCGGCGCTTACTTGGCTAACCGCTACGTGTGGATTGACCAGCCATCGACTGGACTGAGGGATACCGAGAACGTAGGTGCTCCACCATCTCCACCGTTGTCGTGCTTCCCGTGGAAGATCACGCCTCCGTTCAGTACGCAACGACCATCGGACACAATCGAGAACTCAAAGCTGTACGGGGCCCAGTCCGCGAACAGTGACACTTTCCCCTTGTAGTTGCCCGCGATAGCTTGGAGACGGTCCAGGCACTCGACGAGAGACCCCATCTTTTCCACTTTCACTGCGAAGGTGAGCACGCTCTCAAAGTGCTCGCGGTTGACGATCTCCCAACCATGAGTGCAGTCAGGGGTGCGGGGGTCGCCTGCACTTGCCCGATCGCTCATGTGATCCTCGGCGCGCAGTGTCTCACTGGAAATCTCACTTGATGGTACGTTGCGCGTTTTCATGTCTTCGTCGTCCTTCGACCAGTGTTCCGCTGCGCGGTATGCTTCAGAGAATTGAGCGCTCAGCTCGCAGCCAGTGAGCGATGCGACCTTACTCGCGAACAACACGTTGATCGGATGCGTGTTCACGTCGGCCGTGCCTAACTTGTTCTCCCGTGCTTCAGCCCAGATCTTGTCGATCAGCTTGGCCCAGGTGTGTAGGACACCGGAAAGGTTACAGGCATCCTGAACATCGAGCGCGGCCTTGAAATCTCGCGCGGTGAGTACCTCTGTCACGGTGTTCCCTCCTTGGTTGGCTACGTTGCGCGCTTCCATCAGATGATCCCCATGTAGAGAAACCATGACGGATGACCGTGTTCACAGATGCCGTCAGGTTCCACACGGCACCCGTCGGTAGCTTCGACTACGCCATCGTTGCCCCACTCCTCAAGCTGATCGATCTCCGGTGGTTCATCCAGTGGCTCGGGCCACTTTGCAGTGTGCCCCGGTGATAGGAAGTCGAGGACCTCCCGTAGCTTCTCTAATTGCGCTGGCATGGCGTTCTCTCCTTGGTTTGTGTTTTAGTTGTCCGCTGGAGTGCGGACACAAAAAAACCCCGTGACAAGGCCACGGGGTCTTTGCTACTTCTGCTGGCGGACATCCTGGGGGAACAGCGTGTAGCTATCCGCCTTGGACATTACGCGGTGATCTCCACCGCGACCCTTGGGGCCGGGCGGATCTGCGATCCCGTCGATCTGATGATCCTTGATGTAGTCGCGGATTTGCTCGGATTGCTCCAAGATCTGCAACCACTCGCAAGCGTAGAAGGACGGGGGCCTGGTACGGATACCGTTCATTTGTAGGGCACCATACTTGGTTGTCGAAAGCGAGATCCCCGATTCTTTCTCCGCTTGGAATTTGCGCAATTTGGTAGCATCAGCCTCCAATTGATCTTGAAGCTGCTGTACCTTCAACGCGAGAGCGGCGTAGTTTTCGGGAGTGATCTCTTCGACCTGTTTAGCGGTGTTCTTTGACATAGGCTTTTTTCTCCGGGGCGTCTGCCCGCCCCTTGGACGCGCGGCCAAGCCGGCGCCGGTAACAGCGGCACAAGCCCCGGCCGTCGCCGTTTCAGCCGTCCCCCGGGGGGCTGAAACATGCCCCCCACGGGCCCCACAATCGACCACGCGGGGCTTTGCACCATTCGGCCGTCCCACGCCCCGCGGGCATAGGGCCAAGCCCGCCACGGGCCGCACAATCGGCTGCTAGGGCCAAAACAGCCGGCCCCCCATGTATAGGGGAATTGGCAGAATAGGGACAAATTGGCCGAATTCGGCCGCGGGCCCTATCCCCTACTTAGATGCCGCGCAAAAAGCGCGCCGGTAACAGTGGCACGTCCAAGGATCCCCCCAATTCAGCCAAATTTGACCAGATACCCAAGGGATCGACTGCCGGTAACAGTGGCACGATATATCCACGGCCGGATCGGTTGCCGGTAACAGTGGCACGTCAGGGATCCACTAGGATCGACTAGATCTGTTTGCCGGTAACAGTGGCACGTCAGGGATCCACTCGGATCCGCTTGCCGGTAACAGTGGCACCAGCCGGATCGATCGGGATCGGGTTGGCGGCTCCGCTGATGGTCCGCATCAGACCCGGAGGCTAGATTATCGTTGACGGCATGATACCAGCCGTGCTAGTAACCGAATCGGAACGGAACGTGGCGGAAAACCCCCGCAAAGACGACATGCTGGCGCTCGTGGCCGTGGTCTCGCTGCTCGCAGCGCTAACGCTTCAGGCCCTCGTGGTCCGGGGGTGCGCATGAGCTTGCAGGACACAGACCGCCAGCGCTGGCTTGAGATGCGCAAGGACGGGCTCGGGGGCAGTGACGCTGCGACCATCATGGGCGCAAACCCATGGTCCACTCCCTACGCGCTGTTCCTGGAGAAGGTTGGTCTCGTGGACACCTCCGACCAGGACAACGAGCGCATGCTCTGGGGGCGAAAGCTGGAGGGGGTGATTGCCGCGCACTACGAGGAGGTCACCGGGCGAGCGCTAGCGCCGGGGGTCGAAATGGTGTTCTCGCGCGAGCGCAAGCATCTATTCGCCAACACCGACCGGATGATACTCCCGATCGAAGGCAGAACGAAACCGGGCGTCTACGAGGGTAAGACGACCAGCGCCTACAACCTCGATGACTGGCGTGGCGGAAAGATTCCGCTTTACTACCAAGTGCAGACGCAGCACTACATCTACGTGACCGAAACCGACTGGGGCAGCGTAGCCTGCCTGGTTGGCGGCCAGCAGTTTGAGTGGAGCGACATCGAGCGCAACGATGCCTTCCTCAAGGCGTACGTGAAGAAGGCCGACGAGTTTTGGGACCGTGTGCTCAACAACGACCCGCCGGAGATGGAGGGCCACCCCTCCGAGCGCCGGGCGCTGAACCTTCTATACGGCGAGGACACCGGCGAGGTCATCGAGCTTCCCGAGCAGGTCCAGGAGTGGGCTGACCGCATGGCCGAGGCCAAGGAGCGCGAGAAGGCGGCGAAGGACGAGCGCCAGAGCTGCGAGACGCTCATCGTCGGCGCTATGAAGGATGCCTCGTTCGGCCGGCTGCCCGACGGGACAGCGTTCAAGTACGTCGTGGAGCGCAAGAAGGCCCACACCAGGGCAGCCTGGGAGGGCCGCGTGCTCAGGAAGGTGAAGCGGTTTTGATCGTCTACACGCTGGAGATCGGCGTCGCCTACGAGGGTGGCGCGCTGGAGACCATCGCGTTGAGCAGGGAGGAGATTCTCAAGCACCACGCTTACGCGCAGTTTGAGGAAAGAGAGGGTGGTTGCGTCTACCGCAAGGTACGCAAATGGGACCTCGACGACGGGTCTTGCCAGGTTGTCGAGATGGATTGGGGACGATAGCTGTGGCTCTTTGGACCGACACGCTGCCCAAGAGTTGTCCATTCTGCCGCGCTCCTCTTCACTGGAACCGAGGATCCCCGATCCTTATTCTGATGTTCGGCTGGCGGCCGTGCTGCACGGACTGCATGAAGAACCTCAACACCCGTTGCTCCTCACTGGAAGTGAATCCATGGTAGGCCGAACCGTCCCCAATCAGACCTGTCCAGGGTGCAGCGCAAAATTGGAAGCTGCCACCCACGCGGGCCCAGGAAGCCCCTCCCCGAATCCAGGCGACATCAGCGTCTGCCTCTACTGTCAGATGCCGCTGAGATTCAACGATGAGCTGCGCCTGGAACCTTTGGATCTGGAGAAGCTGGCGCTGGAGAACCCCGAGTCGGACGAGGAAGTGAAACGGGTTGTGCTGACGATGAAGATGATGGAGTCGACGGGGCGCATGAGAGTGCCGAAGGGAAAGTGAGACCATGGTAGATGAAACAGAATGTCCGCCCACGCCTACGCCCGACATGACCGTGCGCGGGGCGATCAACCTGCGCTCTCATTGGGAGGCGAAGAACGACCTGCGCAGCATCATCGCGTTTTGGAGGGAAGGAAAAACGCTTACAGCATTCAGCGCCACACTGTCCTCTTGGGCGATGGAGTTGGGGGTGACGCCCGAGCCGCCTCCGTGGCTGGACTCCGTGGAGGCCGCGCTCAGCGGTCAGTCCGATCTGGACAACAAACTGATAGAGGGCGCACTCACGTCCGTCACTGCTGCCCATCGAGATCAAGTGAACAAGTTGGAGGATGCCCTCGCCTGGGCGCTGAATCGCATCCTCTATGCCAGCGTGGAGCAGGCCCGAAGCGGCGACGTGGTGACCTTCGACGGCCAGTCAGGGGACGAGGTAGTCGAAAAAATCGAGGGCATCGTAGGAGACGTACGTGCGCGTGCGCGTACGCGCGAAGGAGGGGCCGGCGGGGGTTTCAAGCGCGGCGTTGCCCCGATGGTAGGTGGCGATGCTGAAGGCTGAGACCGAGACAGAACGGCGCCTGGTCGGCCTGGTCGGCGCACTGATGGCCATGGCGCCAGATTTACTCAAGGTGGCCCTCAAGGCTGCGGAGCTTGACGGCGAAGAGTTGGATGCCCTGGTCAAGCGCTCCGCTGGCGAGGACCCAGGCAGGTCCTTCTCCTGCACGATGTGGAACGTGATGAACAACACGATCGGGGCCGAGATGCTCAGCCATGAGGAGATCCTGCTCAAGATGGAAAGGAAGCCTGATGCCAGCGACTTGCCGTAGCTGCCACGCGCCTATTCTGTGGGTGACGACTCCGAGCGGGAAAAAGATGCCGCTCGATCCTGACCCAGTTGACCACGCTGATGGCAGCGCTCTGTTCGTGTACTGCGGGGACAACGAGGTTCGGCCCTCCACCAAGGGTGATCGCCTCAGCGACGCCGTTGAATACGCCAGTCACTTCTCCACGTGCCCAGACGCTGGCCAGTGGCGGGAAGACAAGAGCCCTGTGGTCGAGTGTCCCAAGTGCAAGCACCGCTTCGTAGGAAAACCGTTACCAAGGAAAAAGAAGGGATAGACGCATGACTGGATGGAAGAAGCCACGATGGCAGGGAGCTGCCAGCCTCACAGGTCCAAGCTCGAAACCGTTACCGCCCACCGAGGCCGAGGTGGTCGCCACTCCGGAACCGTTACCTCCCGCAGAAGCCGAGGCGACTCCCACACCGGAACCGTTACCGCCCGCAGAAGGACTCGCCCAGAGTTCGGATCCAGGGCCAGCGCCCGATGCACCGTCGGAGAACGCATCACCCAATGATCCAGCCCAGACCACGGAGACCGAGTAGGAAGGAAACATGACCAAGAGCACGCAAACCAATGGCGGCGCTGTCGCGCGCCGGAATCCCACCCAAGAAAAGGTTGCCCACGTCCGCGATCTTCTCAACCGAGCCAAGGGTCAAATCGAAATGGCCCTACCGCGTTGGATGGATGCGGACCGATTCGCCCGCATCACCATGACCAGCGTGCAGCTCAACCCAAAGTTGTTGGATTGTGATGCGGTGAGCCTGGTCAGCGCGGTAATGCAGTGCGCGCAGCTCGGACTTGAGCCCGACAACGTGCTCGGCCACGCCTACCTCGTGCCATTCAAGAACAAGGTGCAGATCATCGTGGGATACCGCGGAATCATGCGCCTAGCTCGCAACAGCGACCAGATCGAGAGCATCGAAGCCAGGGCCGTCTACGAGGAGGACGCATTCGACTTCGCGTATGGCGACAACAAGGTTCGGAACCTGCGTCACAAGCCAGCGGAGAACGCAAACGTCGGAAAGCTGCGAGCCGCGTACGCCATCGCACGCTTCAAGGGTGGCGGCGAGGTCTGGGAGGTGATCTTGCCGCGCGATGTGGCCAAGGCCAAGCGCGCTTCTCGCTCGTCCTCTCGCAGTGACAGCCCATGGAAGCTGTATGAGGAGCAGATGTGGCGCAAGACTGCGGTGCGACGGCTGGAGCCGTTCCTTCCGCTGGACGCCAATGCCCGCCGTGCCTTCGCCATCGACGAGGCTGGCGAACGAGGAGAGCTTCAGTACCTGGAGATGTCGCTCCCAGAGTCGTCGGTCGACGGCGATGACGAGGACGATCTGACAAGGCTCGCTCGGGAGGCAGAGGAAAGTGCGCACTGATGCCGCTGTTACCGGCACCGTCACTCATGGGCGTCTAAGTGGCAGGATAGAGCGAATGGCAAAGACGAAGAAGCAAAGGACACGGAACGCATGAGGGGTATCGACACTGCCAAAGTAATCGCCATCACGTGCCCGTACTGCAAGGCGCCGCCGGGCGTGCTCTGCACGACCAAGAACGGTGGGCGTTACACGGGAGACTTCCACACTCATCGCAAGGGCGTGATACATCCGCGCTTCATGCTCGACCATCGCGGGCGACCAAAGCGTGGGGTGCGCCGCCTGGTCGGAGAGGGCGGCGTCCGAGAGCTACAGGAGGACGCAAATGACGCGACCAACCTGCCCTGAGTGCGGCGCCGTAGACCCCGAGGACCAGGAGCACGATGTGTGTAGGTCTACGATGGCGCTCCGTGAGCGCGCCAACATCCTCCAGATCCAGGCGCAGGAGGCCGTAAGCGAGCGCAACCATCAGGCCTACGCCATCGAGCGGCAGACCGAGCTGCGCCGCCAGGCAGAATCCAAGTGCGATCAGCTCCGTAGGCAGCTCCAGGAGGAGCATGAGAAGAACCTCGCGCTCATGGACAACATGGCCGATATGATGGTCGTGGCGCGCGCGGGCGAAATGGCCATCGGGCAGACGGTCATGGAGGCCGTGGGGGACGGCCAACGCCGCTCGATTATCGGCTGCGCTAAAATCTGTGCGGAACTGGCAGAGGAGCCACACCGCACGGGCGCCATCGCGCAGGCTCTAAAAGCAGCCGAGCGAGAAATACTGGCCCTGCTCACAGTTCGGAAGGAAGAATGAACAAATGGACAAACTGACCAAGGCATCCGCAGCGATCTCGCTGCTTGTTGCGCTGCTCGGACTTGCAGCGTTTTTTCTCTTCATAGGCGATGCCAAGGGCGCGCCACAGGAAGCCTCGCTTGCCGCGATGATCCTGTGCGCCGTGATTCCTCCTTACATCGTCACCCGCTGCCTTGCGCTGATTGCCGGTGGTCCAGGTGCCGCAGACTGACTGCCTAGACTGCCTAGACTGCCTAGAGATCACGCGCTCACAGCGTGAGTGCATCAACTGCGGTGGTCCCGTGCGTGAGGCCATCGTCCGTCTCCCTGGCGCTCCTGGTGGCGAGGGGAACGCGGGCGAAGGGCCTCACCACGGGTGGAGCTGCGATCGGTGCCATGCGCTCTGGGATGGCGGTCGCCGCTACGGCTATGCCTGCCCCGAGCACGGTGGCCACGAGCCCTACGGCAAGCCTACCAGGGCCACCATCGAGCCTGGCACGCCAATGGGCGAGTACGAAGGATGCAACGCAGGCGGTGACAGCGAATGACTGGACGCGGATCAGTGAACAAAGGCAAGAAGGCGGAGCGCGCGGTCGCTCGCGCCTTCCGTGGCGCGGGCTTTGACGCCCAACGCAACATCCAGACGCGCGGACCAGACGCTCCCGATGTCATCTCGTCCTGTTTCTGGAACGAGGTCAAGGACCGCAAGTCAGTCTCGTGCCGATCCGCGTGGGAGCAGGCGCAACGCGAAGCGCCAGATTCACTGATTCCCGTCGCCATCACGCACATGCCACGGCGCGACTGGCTCGTTACGATTCGGTTGGAAGATTGGCTGGCTATTTTGTCAGGCATGCAGCAGAATGTCGTAGCGCTGGATTCAGCCAGGGCACACGTGTGGAGGCAGGGCCATGTCGGCACCCACACGCAGGACCGTTGGGATGCCTACGTCTGGTGGCAGACGTGGGGAGACGGCGGAGAGATTCATCCAACGCCCAAAAACCCGGACGAGGAGAAGGAAGATGCAAGCAAACGAAGACCGCGGAATCCCTGAGCAGGTGCGCATGTTCGGCTACGCCATGCTGCTCGTCCACAAGGAGAAGCTGGAGTACCTGCTGAACAGGTTTCGCTCGGACGGCATGAACACGCGCCTGATCGACAACGCCTACAAGTACCTGGAGATGCTGTGCGAGGACGGACCCGACGACGCTGCCTTCGCAGACTGGTGCCGAGAGGCGATGGAACTGGGCAGCTCCATGCTGGACGAGAAGGCTTCCGCGAAACCGTCCCTGCGCGTCATCGACGGAGGGAGGGGCGATGGCTAAGCCAGGCTACGGTCTGTCAGGCTACCGCTACACCGACAAGGACAAGGAGCGCTGGAAGAAATGGTTTGAGCAAGATGGCCTGACGATCACCGAGATCTGCAACCGCACGGGCGCGAGTCGTCACACGGTGATGCGCTGGCTCAAGAAAGCGGGGGCGAAGTTCCGCGGAAATCCACGGACATTCGACCGCAAGGTAATCCTGCGTGACATCCAGGAGGGAAAGCTGACCCAATCAGCCATAGCGAAGAAGCACGGGTGCAGTCAGCGACTCGTGAGTGACATCGCCAACGGAAAGGCACTTCCATGAACAGCTTTGAGGAATGGTGGGTTGATACCGCAGGCAAGCCGCCATCGACCGATGACGAGAGGGCAGCATTCCGCCTCACGTACTTGGCATGGCGAGCGGCGTTGACCTTCGGCGCGTGGGACATTCCGGCGCCAGTTGTCGATTCAGCTCTCAAGCGCGTAGGCACAGGGACATCGACGTACGATGACGAGCTGCTTCTGCGCAGACGCATCATCGTCGGGGACGAGGTGGCGTCCATGCTCACGCTGGAGCTAGACTCCTTCCAAGACGTGCGTGACCGCCTCGCTACTCAGGCGGAGCAAGAATCCTCCTACATGCCCGAAGGCGCCACTCCGATGGGTGGCAGTCGCTGGCGCTGCTCACGTTGCAACTTCATCGGCGGCCTCAAACGCGTGGAGACCATCTGCCGAGGCTGCGGCTACCCCGGAGACGACACACGGACCTGGCTCAACGATGGCCAAGAAGAACAGTGAGTCCCGCATCGCCCTCCCAAACGGAGAGGTGCTTGAGATCCACGACGAACTCATCACGCAGGCCCTGGTTGGCCTGGCCGGAGAGCGTGACGATGCCGTTCAAGTCGTCTACGATCTGATGAACAACAACAACGAGAAATCTCGCGCAACAGCGCGGGCGTTCCTCAAATTCCACGGGAGAAGATGATGGGAGACTTCAGCGAATACGTGAAAAAATCCGCCGCGAAGGGAAATGGACAGCCCAAGGCCATCCAGATCGGCTCCACGCACTACAACCTGGCAGAAATCTCGTTCTACATGAACCAGACGCCGAAGGAGATCTTGACGGCGGTGTGCCAGAACATCGTCCAGGTACTCCAGCAGCAGGGCGATTACGCCGGCGCGCAGGCTATGATCAAGAACCCGCAGCCGTTCGCCGGGAGCCCACAGGCGATGGCCGTATTCATGGCGGCCAGCCTGGAGATCGAGAAGGCCAACGATCGCATCGAGACGCTGACCAGCATTGTGCGAGAGCTGGCCGGCGCGGCCAATCTTTCCACGATCGCGCGCCTGAAGCTCGACGCACTGGGCGTGGAGGAGTCCGATGCCGAGTAACAAGATTCTGCACGGCCCCTACGGCGACGCCTGGGCCTACTTCGTGGAGATGCCCAACTTCCAATTCTCTGGTGGCTGGCACCGCGCGGAGAACGAGGCGGAGGCCCTGGAGAAGGGCAAGCTGGAGCTGGCGCGTTGGAACCAGGATCTGGATGCGCCAGTAGACCGGGTGGAGGTTCCGGTGCGCGCGCCACGAATCGGGTCCACCAGCGGACGCGACGCGTCAGGCCACCTGACCGACGGCGAGTACGTCGAGCGCCTGTACTACGGCGGAGACGAATGCGCCCGCATTGAGTTCTCCGGCGCGTGCCCTGTCCAGGGAGTTGGGACGGTTGACGGGAGGCAGGTGTACTACCGTGCGCGCGGTAGTGGCTGGAGCCTGTCCGTGGAGCTGAGTGATGAGGAGGAGTGGACGTACACCGAGGCGCCGTATGCCTGGCCAGATGGCGGATGGCTGCATCGAGACGAATCCATGGCCAACATCAAGAAGGCGGTCGCCGCCTTTCGCACGAGAATGGGAGCGAAGTAGATGGCTGACTACGACGCGCAGTGCAACTGCGACCAGGCACTCGCGCTATGTGGACTTTTGGCCGAGGCGCGCGAGCTGATCGCGGAGCACATCTCAATTAACGATGGAATCGAGTGGATGGAGCGACTCCATCGTTCACGGGACTTCGTGGATCCGGAGCCGCCACGCTAACGAGGGCTGATATGGATCTGATTATTTTCTGCCTCCTCTTCCCGCTCATGGCGTGGGATGCCATCAACGACGTGAACTACACGTGGTGGCGCAAGTGGCTCGGAGAGGAACCGGAGAGAAGCTGATGCGTGACGCCTTGATGATCCTGTTTGGCATCCTCGGCATGACGTTGCTCGTGGTCGGCATCCTCGGCATGACGTGCGCGGCAGAGGCATCTCCGAGGTGCTGTGACTACGATGCGCAGGGCGTACGCGACCGCCTCACGATCGCATGGTCCCGCGCGTTTGCTGGAGAGCCACTCGGGGACCAGGATCTCCAGGCGTTTTCCGACGCCGACTCCATCCTCAAGTGCGTGGCTGGAAAATGAGATCTGCACAGGAAATTCACAGCCTGTGGAGAACTCTCACGTTGACACGTGGCGGAAAGTAGCCAGGCTCGGCTCTATGGATCCAGTAGTCGGCGGACGCGTGAGGGCGTGGCACGAGGTCTACAAGGAGGCCGTGCGCCGCGACAACGCCGAGGTCCAGCGGCTCGATGC
>Ga0307380_10000201_pt1 | contig 101949 bp, 101 predicted proteins | sample UN3MG_FD_202239 | JGI IMG/M metagenome (GOLD analysis project Ga0307380, IMG submission 202239) | Soil microbial communities from Risofladan, Vaasa, Finland - UN-3 | ecosystem: Environmental > Terrestrial > Soil > Coastal area > Acid sulfate soil | place: Finland: Risofladan, Vaasa...
TCTTCGCTTTCGTTGTTATTTCAATTGCTTGAACTCTTTTAATAACAACTTTTCGCTGAATTTGTCCACCTTAAAATGCGCTTTTTTGTATTTATTTCAGATAATTATACTTCATGGATGGACACTACCTAACAATTGTCAAAAAAAGACTCGACCCCTTTCCTTTCTATAAGAGAGGCTCAGCGGGGAGGGGATTGGGGCAAAAGCCAGTTCTGATCCCGAAAAATGGCAAGAGTAAAGATTTGCCCCGGCTCACTTCGACAACTTAGTTTTTTAAGGGCGTCCCGCTTGACACTGTCTTCACGTCCGCTGTGTCTGTGAAAATGCCGACTTGCGATCCTGCCCGGTAAGACAAGGCCATCTGAGACGGTTTGTCTACTTGACTTGCTTTTCTATTGACAAGTGTTACCGATTCGCTCTATTCATATAACATAATGGTCGAGAGGGTTGAAGATTTTGGCACAAAGGCTGCATAGTTAATACGCATCACCTAGTAGCACTAAACTAAAAGTTTGAGAAAAAAGGAACGAAGTCATGAATAATAGGGGAAGATACCGCATTAATTATGCTAAGGCTATAGAAACCATTGTTTGGCTAGCAAACCAAAAACCTGGGATAGATATCTATCACGTTGTGAAAGTGTTGTTCTATGCAGACAAAAAACATCTCAATAGGTATGCTCGCCCTATCCTTGGAGATACTTATATATGTGCAAATTATGGACCCTTGCCATCTGGTATACATGACTTAATAACAGAAGATTCTTGGTTAAGTCCGGACTACTTACAAATAGTTGCAGATTCCGTGAAAATCGAGAAATCTCCCTATATTAGGATTACTGCGTTAAGGGAGCCTAATATGGAATATTTTTCAGGAACAGATATCGATTGCTTAAAAGAATCACTAGAAGAGAATGGAGAGAGATCTTTCGAAGACTTAAAAGAGATGACTCATAATGAAAGGTGCTATCTGGAAACAGATTTAAATCAACCCATTGATTATGCTTTGATGGTAGAAAATGATAATCCTAATCGGGAAGAGATTCTTAAGAAAATGTCTGAAACATCTAGCTATATCGTCTTCTAATAGTGCTACAATCTGGCGATATATTGCATATCTATGTTACTTTCATAAGACCTCCTCATTACAAGTTTGTGGTTTGCGTGTGTCCTAAACATCCTCTATTTTTCTTCATAAATACTAGCCCAGGCTCACTCACACCTGATGCTGATGTCTTTGTTGAAAAAGCTGAGTTGAGATTTTTGGATCATGATTCCTATATTGACACATCTCTTGTGGTTACCTTTCCCCAAGTGGAGCTTGATCAGGCAGAAAAAAAGGGAGTCCTGACAGATTCGATAAAGGCGAGGATTAGTGACACTTTAACGCAGCACAAATATCTCGCCCCCGTCCACGCTAAGAAAATAATGAAGAACCTTACTCCCAGTCAATCCACCTAACTGAGCAATAAAATTTCCATTCTAGAACAAGAACTGCTCTTCCTTGATGATGGTCCTTGGGTTTCTCCCTGCTCAGAATCCATTGAAAATATGGCTGAGAAGACCAAATTTCCCTCATAATCCCGTTTCTCGAAGAGACTTATTTTGGGTGAGGTACCCCTCGGGATCATCCTTTTGGCCTCCGAACGGAATAGGAATACTATCTACCCATACACACATATACAAACTGATAGCTTAACCTTGTGGGGTAAGGTAGAGGAAATAAGAGGAGGCGTGCAGAGACGTTTTGCTCTAAGGCTTTCATACTCTCCGAGCCCTGTGGTCCTTCTCTTTGACAAGCAATAGGAACCTTCATAGTCTGCATTGGGTCGTTGGGGTACCCACCTTTCTTGAGCTGCGAGGTGAAAGATCAAATCACCAGGAATCACCCCAGCGGCCTCTCTGGCCAGACACTCAACGGTTAGCTTCAACCTCTTCCCTTACCTTCCCTGCGGACCCCTTTTCGGGAACCCTGGTAGATTCTAGGGCTTTACTCCCTAGTACGTCTATCTAGAATCGGGTGTGTGGAGTTTCTCTCTTCTATCCCTGTGCCTCTATCAAAAAAGTACGCTGATGTAAGGGGTAATCTTTTGTGAGGTGAAAGGTTTTGATGAGATATTGAGTGAAGGCCTGGGTAGGTTTTGCCATCCCAGAAAAATGGCAAGCACCAAAAAGAAAAGGCGGACCGAAGCCCGCCTGCCTCCGCGAGAGGAGCCTAAGATGAAAACACGCTTTTAATATAGCAGGAGAGCCGCTCTAGGCGAGTAAAAGGCGAACCCTGAATTGGGAGGGATGAAACGGACTGTCCTGCCAAGGCGGGTAGGAGCCTAACCGAAAGTTGGCCTTTTGAAATATTACATTCAGCAGCGGACCAAAGATCCAATGGTTGTTTGTTGATGCTTATTGGTTCTTGGACCCTCTGCTTGGATATGATGATGCCTACGAATTGAAATATGAACTGGTTGGAGCTATGTGAATTGGGGAAAAGCTGGGTTTGATCCCGAAAAATGCAAGAGTAAAGTTTGACCCCCGGCTTCATTATTCCATTCACCCATTCCCGCTTTTGCCCAATGAGATCTGAATGCCTTGAGCCTTACGCCCTGTGCCTTAGGCCAATCCTGCTTTAGCAGGGTTACCTATGCACACCAATCATTGTCTGTGACGCCGACAAAGGCATTCATTTTTGGCCTATTATGGTTTCAGGTAATCTTACCCATCTGGGTCGTTAAGAATGCAGGCTTGTCCGCCATTCTTTTGGCGGGCTTGCCCGCCGTTCTTCTGGCGGACCTGACCCTCACTGAATGGTTATTTACTTTCTTACGGACTTGTCCGCTATTATTCTGGCGGACGTGCCCCTCTTCACGCTGAGAATAATTAATAATTAGGATGTGACCGCCCTCTTTCATTGCTGTGGAGGCATAAGCGATTCTAAGTCTGTGCTTCAAGAATGCTTTTCAAGTTGCTAAGACTCTTCTTTGTCTCCTTGCGCATTGAGCTTACCACCATCGGCGAAAACAGCTTGAGGAACCCGCCCACCTTCATGTCGTACACGATGGTAAACTTTATGCGTCCCTCTAGGGGATCATAGGTCACGTGCTCTTCAATGATCATGCTCCCGCAGGTAATATTCTTAGCCCACTTCCTATTTGGCTCATATTCCGTGACCTTTGCAGTCCACTTCATACTGAGGCCCATCATGCGGCTGGTCCCCTTGAACGTGGTGCCGACACACATGGGTCCCTGTGACGTCTGCTCCGCTTCCATTATAATCGACTGCCACTTAGGCCAACTCTTCGCCTCCGTCGTGTAGGCGAATACCTTGTCGACCGGACGCTTTATCTCCACGCTCTCTTCGATTCTTGCCATCTGACCATCTCCCCTTAATATTAGAAAACATTTTGGCTGACTGTACTAGAAGGCACTGTAATACGCTACTAACTGCCAGTCAAGAGTTACACCTATTCGTGTCAGTTAAGAATTAAAAGTGGACTTTCCCCTCAGAGTCGCGGTTGGGATAACGGGATGTAGTACGACAGTGGACCTATCCTTGTTTTCTTCCAAGCCTGCGTCTCCAAAACAGATGAGGCTTTAGCCTGCTATGATCATGGCAAAAGCCAGGGTTGATCCCGAGAAATACCAAAAGTAAAGATTTGACCCCCGCTTCATTCCCGCAAACCGTCTTCCCAACACCACACATCCCCTTCCCCGGCCCCGGTTCTCTGTCCCCGGTGTGCCTGCCAGATGATCCATATCGCCGAAATCCCTACAAAGAGAGGACCACCGTGATGCGCACGTCCTCCTTTAATCCATGCAACTGCCCCGCAACGCTGAGCTTTCACTGGCGTGCCAACGCCGAATACTGTCCACCATCAGCCCAAAAGGCCCACCTACACTGCTCACTGCCCTTGATACTCGCTCACCCTCTGCCTTCACGAACACGAACCCCACATTCGAAACCCTCTTTTGCTCCCCCCACCGCCTGAGCCTCCCCCTTCACATCCAATCACAGCACCGAAGCAAATTCCAAACGCCTTCCTTCGCAACGGCTCAGTCCAACCCCGACTTGCAGCCGGACCCTTCGGGTCCGCTGCGAAGTCTTATTCGTTAGCTGGGTTAAAGTAAAGCACTATTAATAGTCTTATTCAGGTAATCAAAGTCCCTCCGCCATAATCGGCGGTAGAAACAGAAATTCGCTATCCAAATAAGTGCAATGCAAATTGGAATAACGAGAAAATCATATTTTGCTGAGTTGTTCTCTATAAAGATAAAAGGAAAGCAAAAGAGAAAAATCGTGCATAGTAAAAAAGAGGTCATAAATATTTGTACGGGTTTTGAACTTTCAAATTTCCCCGACAATACAACTGAATCATTTCGGACCGAAAAGGTGCCTCTGAAAACGATATAGTGACAAAACCATGGTCTGTGATAACGAAGGAGCACTTCTTCCGGTTTCACAGTGCCGACGATTCCCCCTTTTGAGAAAGTGCGAAAAACCCTAAGGTCTAGTTTTGAAGAGAGCCTGTCAACAGCTTCGAATATAGAGTATTTACTTGAAAATGAGGCTTCCTTCTCTGGATAAAATGAAATATACATATTAAACAGCCAACGTACTCTTCAGCGGGCGCGACTTTGCGCTCCGCTGGAAGAGATTGTTCTGCGCTCCTATCTTTGAATTCTCACTCAAGGCCAAGGCAGTATGTAGCGGTTACCCTGTCTGGTGTATATACTTGGACCCACGAAACCATCGAGCGCTTCCAGTCTAGCCCATGATTCAAGGATTTCCTTATGTCCCGCCACAGTCATAACGTTATTGCCCTCGAATAGCCTCAATACTTCATCTGCCTTGCTGGCTTCGGGGGCGCGGTGAGTCCTGAAGGCGCTGACGAACCGTTGGACCTTTGTACTGTGAGCATCGGAGAGAGCACTGCTGTAATTTTTACAAATCAACTCGGCATGAACGAGGAAAGAACTTCTGCAAAGCTCACCGTAGCCAAAGCCATCAAGATGGGCCATTCCATCGTCCGGTCTCGGCCGAAGGCTTTGCAAGTATCTAGGAATGTTGGTGTAAATATCGTCGAAGATCTGCGACTTGAGCACCTCGCCATCGAGGGTGAAACCCTCCTGAACCAACCGTGAGTGCACAACTTCGTCGTCAACGTATCCTCTGACTCGTCCGAAGGCGGCCTCGATAGCATTAGTTCGGGAGACATCACTTCGCCAGGCCAAAACGGCGAAACCTTCGACAAGTTCAAGCTTCATGTGCATGAGCTCGTGGGCTACATCAACATCCACCCAGTCAGACCGAAGGAATACAGTCGGAGTGTTGGAATGAGGATCGAACCTGTACTGCGCCACAACATAGGTTCCGGTAAGATTCTGGAACTGAACCTGTAGATCAGTGGCGGCTTCCACCTCATCAAGGATGGGAACAACACGACTGTCAAGATTGCCGATAACATCAGATCGATTCATCGATTCCCCTCCGCAGAACGGTCTGCTCAGGGGCGGCGTGTTTTTTACGCCGTCCCTTGCAGCAGGGATGTTAGGTACTTTTTGTCCGGTCTTCCATTCATCCATCAGTATTCTTTCCACAATACAGCGTTTCCTCTTTGTCCATTTTTAATTAGTAAATAAATGGCACTATCCGCTTAACCTTCCGGCTATAAGAGCGGTACTCTTCAGCAAATGCTTCGGATAGCTGGTTTTCCTCTATAGAAAGCACACGTAAGACCAGTATGAGGTAGATGACAAACAGGGCAATTACGAAAAGCGACTGTATCATAAGCGCAAGGCCCAATGTCATAGACAATACACCGGCACTTAGTGGATTCCTCACCAAAGAGTATATGCCCCAGGTAACCAGCCGGTCCTGGGAGCGTGGAGCGAAGCCCCCAGGCTGAAAGGTGTTGCGCAGAGCCAGGAAGCCAAGTACGACCATTGCGGTACCGCAACTTATTAAAGCCATGCCAATAGCCTCTAACCCATAGATTAGCCAAGGGATGCCTATCGCCACGCTAGTCAGGTCTAATCTTTGATACCAACCTATAATCAGCAAAACAGCAATCAAAGGGATAAACAAGATGAGTATATCCGTGTTGAAGCAGTTCTCCACCATGACTATATTTTGTCCTTCGGGTTTAATCTGCAGAAATCTCCCGGTGCAGGCCAGCATTGCCCCGCCCTGCAAGGCCAACACTACTAATAAAAATATCCCAACCCCTTGCTCACCAATAAGATGCATGAATCCTCCTTATCACCTAACATAATACTAGACTGCCGAAAAGGCGGAATTTTTTACGACTCCAAATCCGGCAGACCACATAAAAAACCTAAATTCAATATATTACCTTACGCCTTTGGATCACAGCCGCAAATGAATACGCCTTATAAGCCTTGCAATCAAAAAGGTCTGCTGGTAGAGTAATAGGTGCGGTAGTAGGGGAAATGAGAGCACCGTGTCGGGCTCTGGATAGGTAGAAGCGGAATAATAAGCATGCTGGCCACCGTGCGTTGTTTGTGAGCAGGGGACCCAAACAAGGCTTAGGGCGTTAAAATCTCTTACCATAGTAGACTGATACGGGCAAGAAGAAACTACCCGGACAAGTCAGCGATGTAATACGCAGCTGGCCTCAGACAATTACCCTCCTCTTTATAGTCTTAACTGCTTCCTCAGGCGTATCCACCACGGTTATGATATCCAGGTCGGATTCGGATATTGCCTTCTCTTTGATCAGGGTGTCCTTGATCCAGTCAATCAGGCCTTGCCAGTATAGAGAATCGATGAGAACGACCGGAAAGGATTTAATCCGCTTGGTTTGAATCAGGGTAAGGGCCTCGAAAAGCTCATCAAGGGTTCCGAAGCCACCTGGCATGATGACGTACGCTACTGCATACTTAACAAACATGACCTTCCTGATGAAAAAGTACTTAAAATCGAGCCGAACATTAGCGTACTTGTTTGCCTTCTGCTCTTGAGGAAGGTGGATATGGAGCCCTACCGACTTGCCGCCCGCTTGGGCGGCGCCTTTGTTGGCGGCTTCCATGACGCCGGGCCCTCCCCCGGAAATCACGTTAAAACCGCTTTCTACCAATAACCGGGCTACTGTTTGGGTTTTTTTGTAGTTAACGCTGTTAGGACGCGCGCGGGAGGACCCAAAAATGGTGACAGCCGGGTACACCTCGGGGAGGACATCAAAGCCCTCCACGAATTCTGCTATGATATTGAACATCCTCCAGGTATCATCCTTGGTGAGGTCGTCAACGATATACTGTCTCTCGCGCATAATCTGATCCCTCCTCAACATGGTGGTGTAAGCATTATTATCATAAGCCATCCGCTTTGTGGGATGGTATAGTTAGCTTTGTCCGTGAAAAGATTGTGTTAGCATTCGCTCGCCCGCTCACCTTCGCCCCTGCTCAGGGTCGCTCGAGCCCTCTTTGTCCCCTCCCATCAAGGGAGGGGCTCTTTACAAGCCCCGGCTGCTATTGTGACAGGATGGCCTGGAGTTCCTCCTGTACGAACTTGAGGCGATCTAGGTCGTCCTCTTCAATGGCTCTTTTCATTTCCTTGGCCTTGATCCGCTGCTTCAGGTCCTTGAGCTCCTTTTCAAGGTCGATAACGGTATTCAACATGGTGGTTTCGAGGTCGGGCATCTCCTCGGGTTCTCGCGCCTCCTCGTAGGTAACCTCTCTCGGTTTGAGCACGAGTCGCTCCTTCCACTTCGGGACGTGGGCCGTCAAGTTGAATCTTTCTTGGACTATGCTCGCAAAGGCCTCGCTGGCCGTGGCCTCACCATGGACCACAAACACACGGGGTTTACTCTCAAAATTACCAACCCATTCAAGGAGATCGTTCTGGTCGGCGTGGGCGGAAAAGCCGCCGATGGTGAAGACCTTTGCCTTTACAGACACGTTCTCCTGGAATATCTTCACCTGCTTGGCCCCGTCCACGATCTTCCGGCCGGTCGTTCCCTGTGCCTGGAAACCGACAATGACAACACTGGCACCTGTCCGCCAGAGATTGTGCTTCAGGTGATGTTTAATACGGCCGGCTGTACACATGCCGTTACCGGCAATAACGATGGCCGAGCCTGGTTTTTCGTTAATGGCCTTGGACTCTTGTGTGCTCTCCGTGAATTGAAGATTCGGCATATTAAATGGGTCTGAGCCCTGATCTACGATTGCCTGAGCCTCCTCATCATAGTATTGCTTGTTTTTCCGGAAGATTTCCGTTGCCTTGATGGCCAGCGGGCTATCCAGATACACAGGTATGTCGGGAAGAAGCCCTTGTCGTTGAAACTCACCGAGTATGTAAAGGATTTCCTGAGTCCGCTCAACGGCGAATGCTGGAATCATCACCTTTTCCCCCTGTGAAGCGCTGTAGTTGATGGCCTCCAGGAGTTCCTTCTTGCTATCCTCAAAGGGGCGGTGGAGCCGATTACCATACGTGGATTCAATGAACAGATAGTCGGCATCGAAAATCTCATGGGGATCCTTGACTATCAACTGGTTTTTCTTACCCAGGTCGCCCGAAAAGACTACCTTGATTGATTCATTATTCTCTTCAACCCATAACTCCAGGATGGATGAGCCCAGGATATGTCCTGCATTCCTGAGCCTGGCCTTGATGCCCGGCTCAGGCTCGATGATCCGGTCCCGTTCCACGGGATGCAGGAACTTTATGCTGGCCTCCGCATCCTCGGTTGTATACAGGGGGAGTATTTCGCCCTTGCCCTGGCGGCTGTTCTTGCGTGTCTGCCACTCGGCATCCATCTCCTGCACATGGGCGGAGTCGAGGAGCATGATCTGGCAGAGCTCCGCCGTGGGGGGAGATGTGATGATCTGGCCCTGAAAACCATCCTTCACCAATTTGGGAATCCTTCCGCTGTGATCGATGTGGGCGTGGGTCAGAAAAAGGGTTTTGATCTCCTCCGGCCGGAAACCCCAAGCCTGCCAGTTCCGATTCTCCATAAGCTTGCTGCCCTGAAAAAGGCCGCAGTCGACCAAAAACTTTTTGCCCCCGGTACTTTCAACAAGGTAATTCGATCCGGTTACCGACCCCGCAGCACCTAGACAGGTAACTTTAATCATATTTCACTCCTCTCACCTTAACAGTAACGATACCGAGATTTCGAAAAGAACCGTATTGCTCCCTCTTCCCCCTTTAATCGCTCATAGGGGTGTTCCGTGTCAATAGCATTGCGATGAAATGAAGCCTGTCCACCTGAGAATATACGGTTTTTTGGCAGGATAGGATGCGCCTTGTCCCCGCCGGATCTGAAAAAGGGCGCTCGAAAAGAGCAGGTTGTTTTCACGGAAGATCATGGACAAAGGTTCTGAGCGATACGGTTTTGTTTGATCTTTTCGGGGATCTATGCAAGATAAGTCTGGGATAAGGGGCAGGGTGCAGGCGGGATTACGAGACCGAACATGGAAGATCGGGAAGAAGAATCATGTGCCTTTTGCTAATGGCTCTCAACACACATTCGACCTACCCACTGATTCTCCTGGCCAACAGGGACGAATACTATGAGCGACCGAGCGCTTCAGCTCGTTTCTGGGAGGAGGCGCCTTCCGTACTTGCAGGCAAGGATCTTCGAGCAGGCGGCACATGGCTTGGCATTACCAAGAACGGCCGTATCGCCGCTGTTACCAATTACCGCGATCCGTCATCAATGCAAGAAGGTGCTCCTTCGCGAGGCAGTCTTGTCAGCGACTTTCTTCTCGGTCAACAAGGCCCTGCGGAATATATCGACAAACTGGACAGGGAGGCGGGGAAGTACAACGGATTCAATCTCATTATCGGAGATAAAGGGCAATTGTACTGGTATTCGAACCATGGTCACGGAGTTCGGTTGTTGGGACCTGGCATTTATGGTCTGAGCAACCACCTGTTGGATACCCCGTGGCCAAAGGTAGCCCGTGGTAAGGATGCCCTGACCAGCCTGCTTTCCGGGCAGCGAGCCCCCTCTCTGGAGGAGCTGTTCCATATCCTCGCCGATCGCACCGTCGCCGATGATGCGTCCCTTCCTCACACGGGCGTCGAACTGGAATGGGAACGCATCCTGTCCCCCATCTTTATCAAGAGCCCCACGTACGGCACCCGGTCTTCTATGGTTTTGCTCATAGACGCGGACAATCGCGTAACCTTCGTTGAGAAAACTTTCAATGCAGACCTCGATCACCCCACGACTGCCCGGCATGAGTTTAGGATAGAGACTTGACCGAGCCCGCTCCCTGTCTCAGGGCAGGTCAGTCTCCTTACGACCGTCCCTTCGCCTCATTGAGCCCATACAACCCCACCAGCTTGGGCATCCTGATGAACCCCGCTTCTTTTCCGGGGGTAAACACGGCCTTCACAAACAGGTCGGGCTCCTCCCCGTTGTCAAAGAGGATGAAACGACCGGCCAGCAGGGCCACGCGCCAGCCGTTCATGTCGATGTATTTCGTGGATTCCTTGTACCCGTAGATGCTTTCAGGGTCATCGGAGATCTTGACCTCGAGCTTTGCAGAGGGTGAGATCTGATCCAGGAGCATGACGACGATCACGTATTCCTTCTTTTCGGGAGGGGCGGATTGCCGCTGAGTAAACGGAACGGCCCTGTCGCCCACATACGCCAAGAGCTCCCCGAACGTATCGGGGAGGGCGGTCTGTATGGCCTCGGGCGGCACGACGAACAGCATTGGTTCCGGAAAGTCCGAGAAGATGGGAGCTATCTCTGCCTCATCAATAGTGACCCCGCCCCCGGCGGTTCGGTAGCGTGCCTCATAGCGCACCGATGCCCTCCGCCCGAACGGACCCTTGAAGTCCAGCCGGCCCACGGCAGTCCGTACCGACGGGTCATCGGCGTTTGCCTGGTGCACATACAGCCGGACCCCGGCAGGCATCAACAGATCCTCTGCGGACCACAGGGGCTTGATCTTCTCTCCTACACCACCGGCGAAGGTAGCATTCGGATGCGCCCCCCGGGGAGGCACCATGAGTCGATTCCGGATGGCCGCGGTAACGGTGGCGGCATCATGGGGCATCTGCTCCAGAGATGTAGCAATGGGTTCGGAAGGCTTGGCCCTGCCGATCGTGCTCAACTTCTTTCCAAGCTGATCGAGCTGCCCTGCCATATCGGCACAGCCCCCCACACCCAGCACGAGGGTGGCAATGAGGGCAACAGAGAATCTGGACACACGGTTTCGCATACTTTATCTCCAATCTGATGGCATTGACGGTTTTTCTTTTAGGGCCGCTTGATTTGGTTGGGCCACCTTTTTGCTGTTACCTGGTTTTTCACAGAGGCCGGCACCTCACTGATGGCGGGTAAAGAATCCGGTGAGAATGTCCCCTTTGTGACGCTTTTTCCAGGCCCTACGGTAACCATCTCACCGGGTTTGAGGGTTATGCGCTCGCCTGTCTCGCTGGCGGTTACCTCAATCGAGCCCCTATAAGCGTGGAAGGTTGATGTGCCGTCTTTTGCCACATGAACAGCGTATTCTATCGTTTCACCTCCTTCCGCTGTCTTAGTCGCCGGTGCCTGCTCCTTTGAGGTGGATGCGGGTTGAGACGGTGTAAAATTCTGTTTCAATCTCCCCAGCATATCGGTACAGCCGAACGCGAAAAAGATGGCAACGGTTACCAGTGCAAAACGCATCTTTAATAAAAAGAAATACATGACAGTCCTCCGAGTTGACAATCCATCATTAGCCCCTTCTTCCGGTGGAGGCGTTCAGGGTAAGCGCCTCGAATGTTTTGCTACCTTCATTGTAATTGATTTTGATCCAGGTATTTCCATAGAAGACCCTTACAGCATCCGCATGGGGAAGCTTCAAGCCCTGAATGATCTGAATCTTGGTGTTAGGCTTTAGTTTCATTGTTGCACCATTCGGCCATGTTATGGTAGCGCCATGCTTCCCGGAGACTATTATGTCTCCGTCATTCAAAGCAGCCTCGTCAACTTCGTAGCTCCTCGTCTTATCGGATGCCGGAGTGATGGTGATCTTGCCGGTTGCTCTGATGTTCTTTGTGGGATCGACGCCCATCGGAACCTCCGAGGAAGTAAACCCCTCCGGCGGTTCGTTGGCATCACGGAGGCCGGTGCTCGTGTCACCGCCACTAGTTTCGCCGCCGCCTCCGTAAGCAAAGGCGGAATGGACGGGAGCCACGAGACATAGTGTGAAAGCTACAATGATGAGGATCTTTTTTTTCATGATACACCTCTCGAATTCTCTTGAAAATTGCGTCCAGCTTGCTTTAAGACGCCATAGTCAATATTTCGGTTTGAATAGACTTTGCCACTGGGCTTTCCAGAAAGGATCTGAAATCCGTCAAACACCACCTCCACCGCGCACAATGCTTTTCTCGTCGAGCACAAGGAGGAAAGCAGATGATCTATACGACTGGCTAGAAGGGCACCTAGCGCTTCAGCTATCTTGTAGTCACCACCACTTTCTGTGCCAGTCTTGATGTGTGGTTGATATTCTAACTATCTATTTTCAAATAACTGATTGAAAGATGTCAATCAAAAAAGGAGGATTGGGGCCGTGAGATTTGCTGTGGCCAGTGCAATCTAGGAGTTCAATCAATAATCGCGTTCTGAAATGGGATCGAATACGTGGTGCCTCATATCATCTGAGACATTCAATGATCAGTGGATCGGCATACGGATAACCAGGCATGGGTCATTCCCTCAAGGGGATATCTATTGGCTTTATGGGAAGCGGTCTTATCTTTTGAGGTTTCAATGGACATGATCCTTTTGCTATTGTTACGGGGGAGTGAAACCTCAAAGATAAGACCATAGCCGGATTTCGTGGAATCTTTTTTTGAGATATCCCCTTTCGGCAACAACCCATGCCTTACAGATAATCAGGCCTTGAGTATATGACACGAGACACTAGCTCGGTGCTACCAGGTTCAAGGCTCCTGGCACTATCTCGATACTCACCGGCAGTTGGCCCGGCTGCTCGCCGTCCACATCCAAAAGGACCTGCTGATCGGAATGGGCCTCTATTCTCTTCCCCGTGAGGGCGAATACCTTCTCAACTTCGAGGATCTTTCCGTTGTACAGTTTCGGCAGGTTCAAAAATACCTGGGGCAGGCTCAGATCGCCGATTACCGTAATATGAAACAGGCCATCGTCCACGACGGCGTCGGGGGCTACCCGCATACCGCCCCCGTGATACTGCCCGTTGGCGACCGCTATGTTCCAGGTTATGACTTCCTGGTCAAGACTATTGTCCACCGTGAGGTGCACCCGTTTTTTATCGTAGATCAGCAGGGATATCAAAGTCGCCCAGATGAATGATACAAAACCCCCCAAGGCCTTGGTGGTCCTGTTAACCCGTTCATCCACCTCACCTCCCAGGCCAAAGCTGGTGAGGTTGTGAAAGTACCGGGATGCGGGCTGACCGTGATGGTCTCTGTACCGCAGCAGCCCCAAATCGATGGCCCGTGAACAGGAGTCTAAAATGAGATCGAAGACGCTGTTTGCATCCCTCGGTATGGGAACGGTTTTGATAAAATCACATCCCGTACCCATGGGAATGAATGCAAGGAGGGCATCCCGCCGAAGGGGACCGCCCTCTTCCATGAAACCGTTGACAACCTCATTGAGCGTTCCGTCGCCTCCGATACAAACCACGATCTCGGTGCCTTCCAGGAGGGCTTTGCGCGTGAGGTTTGTAGCGTCTCCCGGACCGGTGGTGTGCAAGGCTTGAAATGACCCTAATCGGTCTTTGGCGAGGACTGCGATTCGTGGCCACTCCTTGCTCACGGCGCCCATCGCTGCATTGGGGTTAACGATAAAGGTCAGCTTTTTTGATACCATAAGAATTACCTCAACGGTTTCTCAACCAAAATCAATCGCACACTCCCTGATTATCCTTTGGGCTTTCTTCCGCAGATCAAGGGCAAATTCATGGCCCTCCGCCATGCCATGTTCAATGGCTGACAGGGTATCGTAGTAAAGGTTCCACCCGAGACGTTCTTTTTCATGCTGGTCCCCGAGCCTGCTGTTTTCACCGTCTATGAAAAGGAGGCTGTTCATTCTGCGGCCTTTAGCACAGCGCAACGGCGCACAGGTGTGCACGGCTGCGATGAGCTACCCGATTACCCGAAGAAGAAAACGACAGCCTTGTAAGCCAGTTTCCAACTATTGTGGCCCGGGGGATTAGCATAGTATACCTGCCATCAAGCCCGTCCCATCCGCCACAATGAAAGAGGGGTGATCGCAGAAAAGAAATAATAGGGAAAAGCCTCTTGTGTGTCAAAAGGAATCTCCCGGCAGGGTTCATTCTTTGAGGCTGCATGTTCTCAGGGGTGTTGTGTGAGAGAAGGCGATAGTATGCAGGAGAGGGTTAAGAGGTCGGATATGGCTTTTTCAGCCAACTCATCATGTAACCGCCGTACGCTGCTGCTCCCGCGCAAATTCCCAGTATGAGAAGCACGTGAGCCAGAGCAGAAAGAAAGGAAATGTGAAATGCCTTGCCCAGCATCATACTCAAGACGGCATAGGCATACAGATGAACCTTTACCCTTCCGGGAAGAGCAGGCCTTGTTCGGACAAGGATGGCATCAGCTCCATCTCTCTTCAAGCTCGGGTAGGAAGAACTTCCAGTTCTTTGGCCCCCCAAAGAGTCACGGATCAAGGATAGCAGCGGTATAATGATTATGTGTGTCTCCATGATGACCATCAGCACAAGGTAGAATGGATCGAGTGCCCTTTTTGCCACGAGGATATAGAGTATGGTGAACATGAGAAGCTTATCTGCGAGCGGATCAATGAGGACTCCCAGCCTTGTCTTCTTGGACGCAGATCGTGCAAACGCCCCGTCGAAAAAATCAGTTACCCCGCCTAGTGAGGCTAAGGTGAGAACTTGAAGGTAGGAGAGGTGGCCAAATGAAAAAATCAAAAACAGACAAACGGCAAACCTGAGATACGTGATATGATTTGGCTCAACAAAGCCCTGCTTTCGCAAAAATGAAGTTGCAGCCCTCTCGAATGCGATATAGCGCTTGTTTAACAGGGGGTAATCACTTTCATCTGCCGGCAGGAATTCCGTCAAGGACCCCCTGTGATGGTTTATACGGGCGATTGTCTCCCCGCAAGCCGCGCGTCGTTTTGGTACAATACTCATGTTATGCTGTTGCAGGCGTTCAAATACCGCGGGTTGGTATTAATTACCAGAAGTGTTGGAACAATGATATATTCGCCAGAGAACGGGTACATCACAAGGCCTCTCCGCAGATAACACGGCAATCTCAGAGAGGTCAATCGACGGAAACAACCTTGCTCCCCGAGAAGTTGTGACTGCACGGTGAAATTCACCGTGCCCCTCCCATACCCTTCTCGGTTACGTTCACTACGAACAATAGTATGTTCTCGTTAGCAAGAATTACTAAAAGTTAACCACGAGCGTGACTGACAGGATCGTATCTGTCTCCTTTAGTGTTGCGGGAACCGGTTCACTATCATGCCTGATTTCATAGCTCGTTTTAAGCGAGAGATAGTCGCTCAATGCTGTTATGAATGCCGTCTCTGAGTTGATCATATAGTTGTCGCTGTCGTCGAAGTCGTACAAGAACTCCAAGGACTGGGAAAACTTATTCTTCTTTGAGAAGGCGTACTGGTATAGGCCATAGAGACGGCCCTCTAGGAAGTCTTCTTCGGTGTCATTGATGTAGTCCTCTGAGACGAAGTTGAATCCTCCCTCGCCATCGAGGAAGTGTTTAGGCCCTGTAAGAAATCTATAACCCGCGCCGGGGCCGATGTAGTATCGCGATTCAATTCCAGTGAATTTGTCCTGAAGCCAACCTCCAATGCCGAAAAAGTAAATCCTGTCCGAAAATGAGTAATCGAGCCTTAAATCGGTGAAATACCGCTCCGCAGTCTTGACATTATCAGTTTCCCCGTACAGGGCACCGAGCCTCCAGGTTCCAAGCAGTTTGTCCGTAAAGGTATACTTCAGAAGGTTCTTGCCTGACAGGCTGACGATTTCCGTGTTTCCTCCTGTGCTGACAAATGAAAGTTCCGCCTCGTCAGTCCACTTTTTTTCCTCTGCATATGCGGCACTGACCATGGCAGTGCAAATACACATTGCCACGAAAAGTCTCGCTGCTCTCATATGACCCTCCCTATCCTGAGATTTGTCGTCTATTCATATCCGATAGTGATCTAACCATGTCTGGTACCATGCTATGAAAATGGTAATAAAACATCAACTTTTTTCGATATCTGAGCCCCGTTATACCGTGATGGGCGCCCCAAAGAGGTACATACTAACGAGAGCATAGCATTGTTTACATTGGATGGGACCGAGAAGGGTGGAGGATGGTCATGAGACCCTTTCTTCTGTTCCGAGGCTCCCGGCCTGGTCTTTTCTACGACGTATCAACGGGGGATTCCTGCCCCCTCCGCATTCTCCCCCGCTCCTTTGGAGCGAGGGAGCTGCGGTTTCCCCCACTGATACGCCGTGAAAAGGACAGCGGCCTCCCGCCAGTCACAGCAGAAAAGACCTCATGACCCTCCCGATAGTGCAGACTATTTGATGCTCTCAGCAGTTAGCAGTCACAAGGACCAGCTCTCCGCTGTGTATCTATAATCTCTAAGTGGTTGGGTAGTATGTCTCGAATGAGGGAACCACATAAAGGCTTTGATTTTGTTGGCGTGACGAGGTATAGTTACCAGGTCCAATCCGCAGCAAAGGAACGGCGTCAAGATATGGCCTTTTTCTAAGAGACATGGGGGAGCTGAAGCCTATGGCAGTTATTACCATATCCAGGGAGATCTACAGCGATGGTAGCTACATCGGTGAGAAGACGGCACAGGCTCTTGGCTATCATTTCGCGGGCAAAGACACGATTGAAAAGGTATTCCTTGAGCACGGTCTCTTTGAGTTCAAAAAGGTATATGAATTTACAGAGGGTTTCTGGTCGCGCTTTGAAGACATGAGAGCTACAACCATCGAATTCTTGAAACAGGTCATTCTGGCGCTTGCAAGCCACGGGAACATGGTGATTGTAGGTCGAGGTGCGTTTGCCGTTCTGGGCGGCTTTGCCGACGTGCTGAATGTGCGGCTGCAGGCCCCATTCGCTATCAGGGCTAAGCGGGCCATGGAAAGGGAAAAGATACCGGATTTGGCCAAGGCAGAGGCATTCTTGCGAGAAAGTGATAGAGCTCGGAATGCCTTTGTCGAATCCTTCTATAATGTACGATTAAAAGATGCCGCGCCCCGGGCATTCGATCTTGCCGTTAACACCGGCAAGGTCCCTCCGGAAACGGCCATAGCCTGGCTGGTTGAAGCGCATAAGGCTTTGAAGAAGAGAGAAAAAGATACCGAGCCAACCACAAAAACTATTGTGGTGGAGCCCGACCTGGCAAGTACCGTTTCCGAAGTGCTCGGCTGCCACCTCGATCATTAAACCTGAGCCATTTGGGGAACGCCCCCTGGTTCCCTAAAACCGCGGGATTATTTCCATTGCGTTTTCGAAGCCTTCAGGGTCAAAACCCGCACCTATTGATCCATATGGCCTTCATGGCATGGGTAGGTGATAGTCGGTTGACATCTCGATGGGCCGACCCTACCTTATTGACATGAACAAGGAAATGATTGAAAGAATTGATGCTGTACTTGAGAGGGTCAAAGACCCGGAGAGTATGCTCTCCATGGCTGAGCTGGGTTGGGTACAAAAAGTCCGCTACGATGAAGGGAATAGGAAACTCTATGTCTTTGCGAATTCGCTCGGTCCCGGAAAAAAGTGCTGCACCGTGATCGCCGGACTGCTTCTATCGAGTACCGTAAAATCCCTCACCAAAGAGCTACAGAAAGAGTTCGCTGATCTGGCAGTCGAATTTGTCTAAAACGAGTTCATGGTATTTTTCATTACCTCTTCTGGGGTGCATCTTGCCGTATGTGCCCAGAGGAATAAGCCTTGCCTGCCTTATTACGCTGGCAAGAATTAACTATAGACAGCGTACCTTTCAATCTCATTGAATATACTGTTATAAGTTGAAACCTGCTGAACGTAGTTCTCGACTGCCTGGGGCATTTTTCTGCCCGATTCAATACATTCCAGCACCTTCCTGATCCCGAAGTTGTATGCAGCTGAATAGATACGCGGATCATCCAAACGCGCAACCATAGCATCAAGGCGCGGAAGCAGCGACTCACGCACACGGGAACCGTTGCGGAGTTTGGTATCATGTCGCAGATGTCCTTTTATCCTCTGCCACCTCTTCTGTTTGATCCCCGAGAATCTTAATTCCTCGAGGCAGTCTCCCCCGTTTTGCTCAAGGGCGCTTTTGATCTCTTCAATCTGTTGTTTTATGCTGTTGAACGTGTAGGCAAGATGATCAAGATACATTGCTGCGATATCAACTGCAACCTGGTACTCACCCGGCTTATACTCCCTCTTTAGGTGGGATTTCAGGTTTTTCCACGTGGCATATCTTGCTTTTCTGTAGGCATTTGGATTGTCATTTGTGGGATGGACGAGAATGTTTTCCTCGTTCAGATGCCGCTTGATCCTCTTGAGCTGATTGGTGTAGCGTAGCCTGATGTTTGCATTATGATAGTCTCTGTCGGGGAGGTTCCCTCGGTCTGTTTTTTGGCTAAACAGTGCATCCCACAAGAATGCCCAGGCCCCCTGATATTTGATCTGTGGCATGCCAATTGCCTTGGCACGTGAAACCTGCTCACCAGTTCTGCCTTGCGTTTCAGCCTTGATAACGGCCGAAAGCCTTTTCCAGTCAACATGAGGATAATCTCCGGCAATGTCTTTGAAATCATCCTTCCATCTCAAAACCCTTCGAAAGGCCCTTTCTTGCCACACGGAGCAAGGGCCCTCATAATGGCTACACAAGATTTCCTTGAGATTCCGTGGCTCAGGTTTCATCCCACTCCGCGCTGCACCGGACTCTTTTTTCTTTGGAGTGCTTTGAGTTTCAGTTGGATACCCGGAGATATGAGAGACATTGCTTTCTGGAAGCAAAATCAGATAGGTCTGAGTTATCTTGATAGCAACCTCGGGAGCCGGATTAGGATTTGCCCTGCGACTGGCTAGCGCGGGGCGTTGCGAAGGGCCAAGGTACCAACCGAAACCGCCAGCCAACAGCAATAAGAGGGTAAGCAAAGATCCTTTGCCAAGATTTCCGCATGTACCGAACTGCCCGAATGGAATAATGCCATACCCTTTCCGTACGACCATATTCATCCATTGTGCGATGGTTGCGGTCATCTTACTGAGCGGTGTCTCCTTTCCTTTCTTAATTATCGAGTGTATATTTCGATAACGTAAGGCAGCAGAGCGACTGATACTCTAAGACCTGGAGGCTCCTCGCAATAGCAAGACCCTGATCCTTTGTGAAGCAAAAATCACACCACTTTGGTGAAGAAAAAAAAGCTGGTTTTTTCAGAATGTTACATACATTGGCCGCGCGACCTGTACGAATATTTTGGCAAAAAGCGGCACCTGCCTGACAAAAAATGGTACCTGATTTGCTTGACGACCTACCCATTTGACAGGTAAAAGCTAAGCACAAGGGTTGAAAGATCGATGACAAGGCATTTTTGACTGGAGTAAAAAATGGTACGAGCTTATTTGATTGTTCTTGCCCTGTGGGGAGGGTTCGGTTTTTTCGGGTGTGCAGGTATTGATCAGACGGATCGGGATGTCAAGCCGGAACCAATGGCTCAGGCCACAAAAGGCACGAAAGATGAGGTATGGATCGAGAAAGAACGGCTCAGGCTCGAGAATGTTGAGCTCCAGAGGCAGATAGCCGTCTTAAACAAGGAAAACCAAAGGATCGTACGTGAACACGAAAACAAGATGGCCCGGTTGAAAACGTTGAACCAGCTGCTGAATAAGGAGATAGAAGCCCTGAGGGAGGAGAACCGGAAAATTATGAGCGAAAGCCTCTTACTTGAGCGCAAACTGACTCAGCTTCAGGGCCAGAAAGAACGTGTTGCACATGAGCAGAAAGCACCGCAGGAGGATATCGGGTCATTGAAGATTAAGGTACTCAGCGGAGATGGAAATTTGGCGTCAGCTCAAGAGATGGCAAAGAAGCTGGGAAGCATGGGTTACAAGATTAAGGTGGTCGATTTAGCTCCTCAATCAAGCTTTTCGCGGGACACCGTGTACTTTACATCCAAATCTCACCAGCAAGCCAAACGTCTCCTGTCCCGTCTTGGGGGTAATGCCGTTCTAAAGCCATTAACCTGGCCTTCGGTCTTCGACCTGATCATAGTCACCGGCAAAAATCAGTAAGGGCTTCCCATTCGTGGCCATACACTCGAGAAGTGCAAGCCGAATCTTGTCGGGACGGGACTATATCAAAGAGTTATCCATGCGTTTTCTTGAGTAGCCAGGCCATATTCTGTCCGAGGGTCTTCATGATCTGTAGCCCTTCCTTATCTCCTTCCACCTCTCCCGGGTCAAGGCCGATGGCCATATTCCAATAACGGGAGCCGGGCACGATCATCTGGCTAATAAGGAAGAAGTGGTTAATCGAGTCAAAGGCGTGGATACTGCCTGCCCGACGTACCGCGACGACCGCTGCACCCACCTTTCGTTTTAACAGGTCGCCGTTGGCCTTGGATACGTAACCTGACCGCTCAATCAGTGCCTTTAATCCTGCAGTAACGTCGGCGAAATAGGTTGGCGAGGCCAGGATTATGCCCTGGGCCTCTATCATTTTCTCGATACATTCATTCGCCACGTCGTCCTTTACGGAGCATCGCTGGTCCTTGTCATCAAAACACTTATAGCAGGCAGTGCATCCCCGTATCTTTTTGCCGGCAAGCTGCACCAGCTCGGTTTCGATGCCTTCCTTTTTGAGTTCCTCGAAAACGTAATTCACGAGAATGGCAGTGTTGCCGTCTTTGCGGCCACTGCCGTTAAATGCTACGACTTTCATGATGGAATTCTCCTCTCTACTTATCTTCAGATTGTCTTTTCTTTATCACTAAGGGAACGATAAACACCACACAGGCAATCAGAAAGATGATGCTTCCTATAAGACCCAAGATATCGTTGCTTTCGATGCTTGAGGCAATAAAGAAACCTGCGCACACCATGAAGAGTAACCACCCCCAGAGATGAAACCGTGCCTCTCGCCTTCCGTCGTCGGCTGACATGGCATTCGCCCCTCGCCTTTGAGAGATTGTTACGGTAAGTTCAGACCCTGGGACAAGGCTTGATAATTCTCTGAAGCTTGCTTCAGGGTTACAACATAGTACCTCCCCCTTGATGGGGGAGGCCTGCCCTGTTAAATAGGGTAGTAGAAGCTGTCATAAGGAAAATAGATACTCATAGAATAGATAAATGGATAGGTTACAAATTCTTCGCCATCTTTATTTAACAGGGTGAAGTGGGGGTGATAAAATGTCTGGTCACCCTCCCCTTTATCCCCTCCCGTTAAGGGAGGGGACTTTGCGATAGCCCGCAGCTTGTCGGAGGGCAGCGTAGATCCAGCCCTGCGGGGCTGCGGGGAGCTTCATTGACTCAACTGTCTTTTTTTACTTCGGGGGCAGTCTAAGGCAAAGCCTTGTGAACGTCAAGGTTGGAGTTATTTGGTTTACCGTAACGGCAGGTAATGTGATTGACCTTGTGTCAAAAGAACAGCGCCGGGGAGGGGAGTGAAGGCGGGCCTTTCTTGTGGCGCTCACGTCATGCCGGGGCTCGGCGCAGATATACCCTGACCGCTTCTTCCCAGTGACGTAGCCCCTGCCTGAGAGGTTTGGGGCCATGAGCTCGGCTGCGACAGCCGATGTGCCGCACAACATCTCCGCAGCCCGTTACCGTGGCCGTAACACCAGTATCCCCTCGCTGTTTTTTTCCACGTCACCGCGATCAATCCATGCAGTATGGTATGTGCCGCCAAGATAGAGCTGAATCTGATCCTTGTAGTGAGGGCTTTTGAGGTGTCCCGATTCGCCTGTTGGTAGAACGTGAAGAGACCTGTTCATGTTCGAGAGATCCACGATCATTCGCTGTGAAACCCCGTGAACAACCTGATAGGGCTTATCGTACGAGTACTGCTTCTTGTTGACGGTGAGGTTGTCTCCACCTACCGGGAAGGGACCCAGATTGAATATCATATCTAAAGGTTTTTGCTCCTCGAGGACATGTTTGAACGTGAGCGTGTGGATCCTGCCCCATGTCCACTGATCCATGTCGTCACCAACGGACTCCTTGAGCTCCGAAAGCATCTGGCTGAGGCTCGCGACTAAGATGTCTTCCAGGGTCTCTTTTTCCGGGGTGTTGACGTCGTCAAGCCATGGTGAAGAACCGTCTCTGATCATCGCCCTAATGGCACGTGGTGGGAAGGACACCATCTTTATGTATTGCACGAAGAGGTCTTCGCCCAATTCATCTTCGAATATATTCCCCATCATTTTTCTCAAGGTGACTGCAAACAGGCACGCCCCGACGCTGTCCGCGTTCATTGTGAAGTCCCACTCTGAGAGGGTATCCTTAGCCTTTTGAGCCTGTCCCTCGGAAAATCGTCGGTCAAGGACGGATATCAGGTGAGGCACCAGTTCAGCGGCGAGCACGCAATAGGTATCTTTATGCATACCTTTGATATCATCAACCGATATCTTTTCCCCTGCATTGAGCAGCCTGCGGATACGGGTAATTCGATCCAATGGTTCCCAATAGTGACTGATGTGGTGAGGGTAGCTTCCACCTACTACCTTGTTGTTAGCTGTGGCCACGAACCCCTCTTCAGGGTTTAGGAGGTGGGGTCTTTTCTCAAAGGGTACATATCCCTCCCACTCGTACTCGCCGGTCCAACCGGGTACCGGGAGGAGACCGTCTCCTTTTGAGCGGAGGGGAACAGTGGCGCAGCACCAGTAGCCGATGTTCCCCTCGGTGTCAGCAAAGACGAAATTCTGGCCGGGCAACTCCCAGGATTGCAAGGCCTCTATCACGTCCTCTACGGTATTCGCCTTTGCCAAGAGGTAGCCGGCCCGAACGGGCTGAAGGCCCTCGGTGAACGCCCACCGTGCTGAAATGACCTTTTCCTTCGAACCTGTTTTTATCTCGTTGACAATGGGGCCGTGGCGGGTCAGGAGGATCTCCACTTTGACGGGGGGCTTTCCTTTGACCGGAATTGTCTCCTCCACCACCTTCATATCCTCCCAGCGGTCCATGTACCAGTATTGCCGGGGGTTATCGGGGTTGATCTTCTCAATGAAAAAGTCCACATCGTCGACCATGACATTGGTGACCCCCCAGGCTACATGACGATTATGCCCGACCGGCACCCCTGCTGCGCCGAGGAGAACAAATCCCGACACATCGATTGTCGGACACACCATGTGAACCTCCCACCAGATCGAAGGATTGCTCAGCGCCAGGTGGGTGTCGTTGGCCAGAATCGGTTTACCGGTGACGGATTTCTTTCCGGAAACCACCCAGTTATTGCTGGCTGCCGGGCTGTGAAAACCGGAGATCCGTCTTGCCAAACGCACTGTTTCCCGGAAAGGCTTCAGGGATAGGGATATGTTTTTGAGTTCTTCCGGAATAATTACAGGCGCGTCGTCCGGCCAGGCGGGAAAGGCCGCCCACAGTCTTTCTTCTCCCACCTTTTCCAGCATCTCCTCTGCCAGCAGATCCGCATCCCACCCGGTGCATAAGCCCCAATTGATCACCTTCAGTACGGCTAGGTAATCGTCCGCCTCCCACGGTTCAGGTGTATACCCGAGCAACGTGAATTCTATGGGAAGGCGATCCCGATGGGTTTCCAGATAAGCATTAACCCCATCTGCAAATGACTGGGGTAGCCAGGCGAAATCCTCCAGATACTCTCTATTCAGGCCTGCAGCGGCCAAGGTCCTGAAATAACGGTCTACTTCGACGAAGTCCTCACCAAATATCTCTGATAGACGACCGTGGCCCAACCGGCGGTGAAACTCCATCTGCCAAAAACGATCTTGTGCTACAGCATACCCGAGCGCGAAGTAGAGGTCAGGTTCGTTCTTGGCGTAGATGTGAGGTATGCCGTAAGAATCTCGGATAATGTCGACCCTTTCAGTAAGGCCTGGGAGGACAATCTCTCCAGTAGTCTGCGGCAAGCTTTTCTTGAGGGTTTGCTGAAACCACAGGTAGCCTCCCGCTGCCACAACTAAAATGAGGCCAAAAACAATGGATAGGATAATCAAGATCCATTTTTTCACCGTGAACCTCCTTTATAAGGTTTCTTTGGTATCTGGATCTCTAAAGATACTTCACAGTTCTGAGCTCATGGCGGCCTTTATGCTCTCTCGATAAACCTCCGTGCGTGAACCTGTTTACAATCGAGGCATCCACTATTTCAGTGGTGGCTGTTTTCCCTGCTTCAGCCTAATTTATGCTCGTATTGCTTTTGCACCTGCTTCCTTTTGGCGGAAAATTCCTTTCTTGTGAAGATACCTTTCTCGAAAAGCAGCTCGGTTATGGTATTGAGATGGATGATATGTGGCATCAGAAGTTCCAGGAGAATTACGAGTTCTTTCTCATCAAGTCTTTCTTCCATTGAATTACCTCGAACAGGGTTCAGCTGTCTTTTCCGTGGCATGGCGATTTGCAGAACGTGTATGTTATAACCTCTCGCAGTTTTCGGTTCGTCATCAAAGCCGGTCGGGGCGGAAGCCTCTATCGGATGCCGCACTGTGTTTGAGCTGGAGATATATACCCAATTAAATCATTGCAGTGATCTCCTTATCAGTTCAGGAGATTGTATCACGATCTCGAAGCGCTTCAACAATAAAAACCAGATCCTCACCTCAGAGGCATCACTCTGTGTTCAAAGGCTCATTTCCGCTTAGAGGCATTATTGGGCCGGGCACTGTGAGGCAGGGCGATATAGTCGACAATGTCGAAGTAAGATCTTTTCTTAACGGTCTTCACGCCGCCCTGAAAGGTCGAACTGACGATCTCCTCTCTGATAATGTTTCTGCGTGGAAAGGAATCAAGGCTCACAAAATCTCCTTCAAAAACCGGGACAATCCCCAATCCTTCGCATGTCTTCTCAAGTCGTTCCTTATCTTTCAGCATAATCTTATAGGTGTCCGTACTGTCAATGACAATCTTGTAGCCACTCACCCTTGTGATCGTAAAAACCCGCGTGAAGGAATGACCTCCTGGCGGCACATCGCCCAAGGTTTTTGGGAGCCCACACTCAAGGGCCTTTCTTCTTCCCTGTTCTTTTTGCTCGGGAGTTGCCCTGTATGTTCGTTCAAAAAGCCGCATTCCCTTCGTTATCTACCTAGCTATACGCGGATGCAAGATGACAGCGTTTCATCGAATTCATGTAATACTTTAGCTCTTTGAAAAGGTAGCGCTCCTGTCAATTTCCTGAGGCCGAATGGGTATTCTTAACAGAACGCAGGGACCATGGGGATGTCTTTTTTTGCCGAATGCCCTCAACACAAGGCCCCGTACAGGGCCGCTACAAACCGGCGCACCGCCCCATAAGCCGTGGCACTAAGGTTAAAGCCTCTGTGCGCCGTTTTGAAACGCCCACTGCTCTGAGCGATGGGAGGCCCGCCCTGGCACGAGATTACGGAAACCTGATCCAGTTTCGAAAAGATTTTGGTATTCGTAGCTGGAAACTCAATCTTTGAGAACCAGGTCTGGGCCAGGGGCATCGCAAAAAAAGACATCCCCATGGTCACCTTACAATTACTTTCAAAGAGCTAAAGTGCTACGAATTCATAAAGCTCCGCTTACTTGAAGAGGAAGGAGATTGTAGGCGCAGACATAGGCTACAAAAATTTTTTGATTTACACAAATACATCTTTCCTCTACTCTTTCCGCGACAGATTGCGGCACCTCTTGTATCAGTTGGATTGATTGCTAAAGGATAAGAGGCGCTGCCTCCGGCTTATCAGCATGAGACAGAGAACATGGATTACCAAAAGGAAGGAGGCTTATCATGGCCCTTAACCCACCGGATATTAAACCCCTGACCGCGGAGGTCGTTTCGGTAAAGGGAGAGTGCAGTGCCGGGCACAAGGTCGGCGATAAACTGGAACTGACCTGCTGGGATTGTGGCGGGCTCTGCGGCTTTTTTTATCACAACATATTCCCCAACCTGAACGTCATGCAATTCGGGGGTACGTACCCTTGGAGCTCGGGGGACGAGTTAACATTGGAATGCCCCGATCGTGAAAACGCGGTTACCCTTCTTATTCGAAGGGTTTAAGCGCAGACAGGGTCCGGGCACAGCCTCATCGGGGTTAGTCGCTTTCGGCTAGGAAGAGTTCAGCTTCTGGAGAAACGGGGGTTTTTTTACCCAAAACCAAAGTACTATGCAAAAACGAACACTCGGTAAAACAGGTTGGAAGGTCTCGGTAATCGGCTTTGGGGCCATTAAACTGCCACGGATCCCTCAAAGGGATTGTGATATTCTACTCAACAGGGCCCTTGACGAGGGGGTAAACTTCGTTGATACCGCCGATTGTTACGGAGACAGCGAGGAGAAGATCGGCACTGCATTGGGGCAGAGGCGGGAGGAATTCTACCTGTCCACGAAGATAGACGAACGGGACGGACCTGGGGTCCAAAGGAAACTGGAGAGCTGTCTTCGCCGTCTCAGGACAGACTGGATCGATTTGGTGCTCTTCCATGATGTTAGAGGTGATGAATACGATCGATTATTTGAAAGGGGAGGGCTGGAGACCTTGGAAGCGGCTAAAAGGGACGGGAAGATACGGGAGATCGGGATCAGCATTCACCACTCCCTTTCGATGATGAGAAGGGCCGTTGAAACCGGGGTCTTTTCCGTGCTCATGGTAGCTTACAGCGCCTTTGATGAAGACCGGTTGGAGGCAGATCTACTTCCGAGGGCTCACAAAAGAGGGGTGGGCGTTGTGGCCATGAAACCCCTTGCCGGTGGAATCCTTGCGGAGGGCCTCAGTGAGACAAAAGGAAGCGCATTCACTGGGGGAGAATCCCTTGCGCAGATTTCGCTGCACTATGTTCTCGCAAACCCCAATATCAGCTGCGCCATACCGGGAATGAAGGAACTCTATGAATTGGAAGAAAACCTCTGTGTTGGGAGGCAAACGAGGAAGCTGAATCGAGATGAGATCAAGAGACTCATGGAAGGGGTGGGTGACGCAGGGAAAGGATTTTGCAGGAATTGCGGGTATTGCCTTCCCTGCCCTGAGGGAATACCCATACCCGACATATTTCGGTTCGATAGCTATCATGATCGCTACGGCTTGAAAGACTGGGCGATAAAGCAGTATAGATCACTTGCCGTAAAGGCTGTTGCGTGTTCCGAATGCAGACAATGTGAGGAACTCTGTCCTTATGGGGTTCCTATTCCGGAGAGATTGAAGAGTGCACATCAAATCCTACAATGATAAGCAGTGATTCTTGGGTTGTCAAACCTCAAAGACGGGGTTGTATCGAGAGGGAAACATTTGTGGTAAGGCGGCCTCTTTAGCCGTGAGCTTCCAAACGATAGCGGATATCTCCATAGAGTCGTTCTCATCCGTCGTTGTTTTTCCGGTAGGGAGTTTGACCGAGGGTTTTTCAAAGCGTCATTTCGTGGGATGAAGAGTGGTCCACTATTTTCATCAATCCACCAACATCAGGCAATAGATATTTTGGGTTTCGGTCTTTTCTCTTAGGGGTTGGATGAAAAACCCGTTGCTTCGGGCTGTCTGGTACACATCAATGCCACATGCCTCCATGGAGGGCCTTGCCCTGTTTCCAAAGGCGCAGGCCACCCCCTTGAGCTTGCCGCATTCGTTGCAGAGCGTGCAAGGCCCGGCTAGCAGCACAAATGCCTTGTAAAACCCGTCTTTGAACATGGCCCCTTCCAGGTCAACGAGCATTTCAAAGAACCCCTTGAGGCGTTTTATCCGGCTTTCCCCGGGCGTCTTGGCGGCTTCAACGTGAAACAGAATAGCCCGATGGTAGCAGTCAAGGATTCCCCTCATGTGCTCCGGTGTCGGCGTGTCGGGAGGACAGCTATAACCCTTGCCATACTCGAGACAGCCGCACTGGCATTTCAACCGGACCCATGGGGCTGTTACAACACTCCGCGGATGGATCGGTTTGGCATGGGTGGCATTCCCTGCTAGAGCTCGAGCACAATAGCTTTCCAAATCCTTGCTGTTCATGTCGATCCTCTCACGATAAGAGATCCTCTCGCAAACTCCATCTTGGCCAAATTCGACTTCAAGCTCATTGCCCTTAGCAAGGGGGGCTCTTTAAAGGTGCCCGAGAAGAGAGCGCCTTTATCTTCAAGGGGTATTCGCCAAACCCTTGACCAAATGCTTCAAAAAGTACACCGCATCCCCGAAAGATGACAGAGACATCCGGCTGACGTGCAACTGTCACACGCCGAAGGATGCGGTTGGAAAAGAAATGGTTTCCGGGCTTGAGGTGTCGGTATAAAAGGCAGCGGTCTTTTATACCCCGGGCCTCCTGCACGGGGGGAGCACCTGCTGTCTGGCAAGACGCTCATGAATCTGTCTGGGTGAAAACTTGGACATATCCTTAGATAGTTGCTGTACCACCATGCCCCTTTTGACAATGCCCTGCAGGTCACTGCGTATCATTCCAAGAATATGTGAGGGCGCTACGAGCGCCAGGCAGCGGGCCTGTTTTGTGTGCACGAAACGCCTCGCTTCCACCATGACCTCATGGGCGAAGCGGCGATCGAATTCGTCTTCATGCTGAGACCGGTGGTCATCATAGCCATGGGTAGGACCTCCATGGGGAGCTCGATGGCGACCGGCCTTCGGCTCGGCATAAATGTCTCGTCTTGGGATCTCCTTTTGAGGGTTACAGAGTTCCCCGCATTCAATCAGTCTGGGCCCTGATTCCAACTCGGGGTGCTCCACCGGTTCTAAGGTAAAAAAGCGCGCACGCGCCCCACCGGTAACTACCACACAATAATCACTCATTTTATTACCCCCTACTACGGCTAAGGTTTTTACCCATTGCCCAAAAAATGGTGAAATCAGATTCTGACAGGCCGATGCCTATCACGAGATGACTCCATAGATATTGTGTCTCATGCCATCATAAGTAGAATATATTGTGTTTGCAAGGATTATCTGGAAAAAATACGTAACGGCGTGACCCCCCAATACCCGATTTCTTGTTGAACCTTCAGGCCAGCCCTGAAACTCTAACCCGGATCATGCATGAACTCGCAAGCGAATCCATGAGTAATCCGTCCTTCAGCGGACTCAGGGTGACCCCTTCGGGCTTCGACTACGGCCTCTGCAGGCCTCCGCTCAGGGTTAGCCTTGAGCTACTAACGAGAGCATGTTATTGTTTGCATTAGACATAACCGTGTGGGATGGCCAAGAGGTCTTTTCCTCTGTTCCGAGGCTCACTGGCTGGTTTTTTCAGCGACTTGTTTACGGGGGAATCTTGCCCCCTCCGCATTCTCCGCCTTCGGCGGAGCTGCGGTTTCCCCCATACCCAAGTCGCGAAAAGAACGGCGCCCTCCGACTCGGCCGCCTTCGACAAGCCTCTCGGCCATGAGCTCGAAGCCGAATGGCTCAGGCCCCGAGCCAGCCGAGGGGAGCTCGTCGCGGGCCGCCAGTCACAGCCGAAAAGACCTCATGACCATCCCGATATAGCAAACTATTTTATGCTCTCAGTAGTAAGTGCGCAAAGCCTGGTGTCGTAACCAGAAGCGAGACGCCAGTCGCTGCATGCAAGCATTCAGGATGCCAAATCGCTCATGAACAATGCATGCCAACCGGCTTATCGATTATAAGGTCCTTATAAATAGGATAAAGGGGTATATTCAAGGAGTCAAGAGAAGTATTCTGAGCTAACTGATAAAAATGGAAATAGGATGGCACGTTCAGCCGCTTGGGGCTGGCCGGATGTCGCTGCGGCAGAGGCCAATGCAAGGATCGGGTCGAACTCTACATCCTAAGGAAAGCGCTCAACCGACAGATCCTCTTCGATTTACTCCACGCGTGCCTGGTGCTGCCAAGATAATGAGGTAAATCGGCCTTGACTCGTTGATAATGGCTTTGCCTTCTACCGCGTCACTTGCTTGAATTGCTCGGAAATGAGATCTGAATAGTCTGCCTTTAAAGAGCTAGACGCAGGATCTCCGAGTACAACCCCTACTCGGATGTTTGAGGCTGGATTCCTGCTTCTAGTCTCAGGTAGAACTGTGTTTTAGGAGGTCAAGTAATCCGGTGAACGGGGCAAAACAGAGGCAAGGATGGGGTGCTGGATGCTCAGTGCATTTACACTCCAAATGATTCCATGCTGTCAAGGATCAAAACGGTTCCGTGAATAACCCGTCGGCAAACAGTTCAACGGAAAAGGAGGGGTTATATTTCTTTCCGTCTCGCTTGGACACTTCAGCAGCGCGGTGCGAGGATGCCAAGGTACCGAGTGAGTATTGTCTGTCCTGTTTCGATAATCTTATGTCTGATCAGCCTTTTTGTATAAGGGAGAAAGGCTACGCAGGGTTTTCACCGTGTCTTTTAAGGCAGTCAGGAACCGAACCACGTCTTTCTCGGTATTCTCCAAACCGAAGGTAATGACCAGCGTACCCTGAGCCTCAGCGAATTCCAGCCCAATGGACAGTAACACGTGCGATGCTCGTAGCGATCCCGATGCACACGCTGACCGTGTGGATATTTCGATGTCCTCATCATCCATCATGAGGACAACGCTCTCTCCTTCGATGTATTTTACGGATACAGACAGAAGATTGGGCAGGCAGTATTCCGGATGTCCGTTAATGATGTACTCATCGATGTAATTGGGCAGTTCCTGGAGGAACTTTTCTCTGAGCCTCTTAAATTGAGAGAGTCTCGCGTCCATATCCCGTTTAGCAAGCTCAGCTGCAACCCCCATCCCAATGATACCGATCAGGTTTTCCGTTCCCGCTCTCTTGTTATTCTCCTGAATACCTCCCTCGAGCAACGGCCATACGTTGGTTCCACGCCGGATATACAAACCGCCCACACCGGTAGGACCGTAAAAATAGTTAGACGCGAAACTGAGCAGGTCAACACCCAGTTTTTGCACATCAATCGGCAGAACTCCCACGGAATCTACGGCGTCCACATGAAAGATCACCTTTTTCTCTTTGGTGATTTGCGCGATCTCCTCTATGGGCTCAATGGTTCCAATCTCGTTATTGGCATGCATAATCGATACGAGTACGGTGTCATCTCTGATAGCCTTGGCTACATGATCGGGATTGACCCGTCCATGCTCATCTACGGGAACTGAAGTGACCTGATAACCCATCATGTTCAGCCGACGCATACTTCGAATAACGGAGTTATGCTCGATGTTGGATGTGACCATGTGCTTCCCCTTGTCTGCATTGGCAAGAGCCACACCCTTTACGGCATGATTAACAGACTCGGTACCACATGAGGTAAATACCATCTCTTTCGGAGACGCACAGTTGATGAGTCCTGCCACGGATTCGCGGGCCTTTTCCAGGGCCTTGGAGCCCTGTTCACCCATTGTGTGTTGACTCGAAGGGTTGCCATAGCCCATTTTTATGGCACTGACCATGGCGTCCTGGACTTCAGGCAAAAGCTGGTTTGCCGAAATGTGATCGAGATTGAGGATATTCATATTCCTGACCTCCACCTTTAGTCTTGTTGACCGACTTCAATGGTTAACGCACAATTCTTGCAAACTGTTTCGCCCTCAGGGATCTCAAGATCACAATAGGGACAATAGCACTTTTCCCCACCAACATGCTCGTGTTTCTCCTTGCGCTTGAGCTCGCCCTTGGGTTTTTCGGTTTTTCGATCTTCGTAGTCCTTGATGGCGCTGTGCAAGGCGTCTGCGCCCAGATTAGAACAATGGAGCTTATTTTTTGGTAAACCGCCGAGCGCCTCAGCAACATCCTTATTGGAGATTTTCTTCGCCTCTTCAATGCTTTTGCCTTTGGCCATCTCGGTGAGCATACTTGAAACAGCAATAGCAGCGCCACAACCAAAGGTCTGGAATTTGATATCCTCTATGCGATCATCCTTAATGCTCAGGTACATGGTCATGATATCCCCGCACATGGGGTTTCCGACCTCCCCAACGCCGTCAGCATCGTCTATTGTGCCCACGTTTCTGGGGCTCCTGAAGTGATCCATCACCGTTTCCGAATACATAGCCGTCACCTCCATTTAAGTACTAAATTATATATAACCACTTATTTTGCCCGGTAAAGAGGTATGACCAAGATAACCGGAGAGGCTGCGAGGAGCAAGCAAAAAGAGCTTCAATCCGTCTTTTGCAACGAGGCGCCCCATTGCCTGATATACCAGGTCACCTCGATCGATCTGTTCGGACGCAGGAGGAAGCCTGTTTCCGCCATCCCAGCGGCATGGAACGAGAACAGTTCTGCAATTTTCACCGGATTCCATCCAGGGTGTAGGCTAAACCCCAAAACCATGGGAGCACGCAACTCGCGGCACGAGAAGAAACATGGGATACAATCATTTTGCTTGAATTGGATACCCGGCCTCAGACCATTCGCGCCAACCCCCCTTCAGGGCATAGACCTTAGAAAAACCTCTGCCTATTAGTTTCTGTGCCAGCCCGGCACTGGTCCCTTCGTTGGTTCAGGCGCAGAACAAGACAAGTGTCTTGTCTTTCGGGTACTTATCTGCCCATGTGTCAAACGCCTGCGGATCTTCCCTGATTGCCCCCTTGATGGTAGATGTACTGCCTTCCCAGTCTCTGCTTGTGCGCACATCCAGAATGATCACATCAGCAGAGCCGAGTAGCCCCTTCAGTTCCTGCTTACTCATTCGGGGCACATCATCTGAAGCCACGGCTGCAGCGGTAAAGACCCAGAGTAGGGCCACTGCTGATAGTGTTAAGATGCTAAATAAAGGCTTTTTTGACATAGTTCCCCCTATTCTCTGGCAGTTTTGGTTTACAGCCTCTAGGGTTCTCCGTTCCGAAGAGGCCAAAGTTGCAAACGTCACACAATTTACAAAAGCCCCGTCAACAGTTGATCAGGGCTCCCTAAGAATGAGATTTCGGCACACCCTCCTCGTGGCCTTGGTTGTGAAAGGTACCCGGCGGGAATCCCCGTTCGTATAATCTTTACGATACTCAAGGTCCAACGTAGAGTTCAAGAAAAAAGACTTAACCGTCGATAAAAAGATCCTGCTCCACCCCAATGCCGAATACAACCTGAGCCCACGTTTGACATTTCGGCAGGTTGCAGGACACCGCGCATTTATTCTCATTAATTTTCGAACTGTCCGGTTAGACGATCGTTTGGTCTTTGATAACTTGCATTTCACTCACAATTCGGTTAAGTACAAGCGTCATGAAGCACATCACAGCCATAGGGTTTGATCTCTTCAATACCCTCATCACCGTGGAAGCTCCGGCACTGGAGAAGGCCCTTTATAGGCTAATGCGTAGTCTCCTGCAAAGCGGCTTCGCCCTTGATAACACTGCATTCAGCCGGGCGTACCGGGAGGCTGCCCTCCGATTCGTGGAAGAAGCCCGCCAAGATGGAAGGGAAACGCACAACCGCTTTTGGATCAGTGCCGCCCTCCAGAGCCAGGGATACCATGTCCCACCAGATGATCCGCGCATAGCCGCAGGCGTTGATGCTTATTTTTCGGCTTTTCTTGAGCATTGCCACCTTATACCCGGCACCGCGGAGATGCTCGGGACCCTAAAAGCCCCCTATCGTCTTGGGTTGCTTTCTAATTTCACCCACGGTCCCGCTGCGAGAAAGATCATCGATCGGGTAGGGCTCACCTCGTTCTTTGATGTGGTGCTCATATCCGGCGAGTTAGGATACCGCAAACCGCACCCGCTGGTATTTCACCGGCTCATCGAGTGTTTCGAGGTAAAAGGAAGTCAGATTCTCTATGTGGGAGACGACCCGGAGCCGGATATCCTGGGCGCTGAGCGGGCAGGGATACAGCCTGTCTGGTTTACCTATGTCCGGGACCATAATATAGCGCCCGCGCCGGGCATAAAATCGAGCAATGTTAAGGATCCTGACAGTGAAGTGCCGAGAATCTCTACGTGGCAGGAGTTCTTTGCCCTTTTGGATCGGGAACGGGCTGATGTATGATCCTCTGATAGGGGCGTGTTTTTCTGAGATCTACAAGATCTCTCGATTCTCTCAGTTGTGCTCGAGCAAAGGAGAAAAAACGGGCTCGACCGGAGTCAAGAGATCGGGACGGTATTCCCGGAATTCGTCGGCAATAAATCAACCAGGTAGTTTCTTTCCATCAGTTCATCAGCGCCAAATCCGTCATAGAGTGCCCAGCGTGCGATTTGTTCCTCGGCAAGCTGATCGGCGATTCCCTGTGTAGACACACGCAGTTTCCTGCTCCGGTCGTATATCTCCTTTAGGATTGGCCTTACGCCGGAGATGACCTCTAAGGGTCTCTCCGGGTTATACGTTCCCCCGAACACGGCTTTCACCGTTGGGAACTCGTATATCAAGTTCAGTATCCCTCCAAGATTTGCCACAAAGTCGGGGGCGTAGAGTATATCGGACTGCTTCAGTAACCCTTCCACCTCTTTTTTGCTTCCCCTGTGTCTGTCGTCGATTTGGTTATTAGCACCCCCAACGATAAGGAGCTTCTTCTTGGGGTTTGCCTTAACCATCCTCCTAACCGTAGAGGGGTTGATAATTTGTCCCATGGCATTGGGACTGAATACGTCAAACTGCTGGTCATAGATCTCATTCGGTTCAATCTGTCGCCCCGTAATACCTTTGGCCTGTAATGTGCTTAGCTTTTCTTCAACTTTAGTCGTATCAACATCGGCGAGGATAAACTCCACGCCAGGGGAATCGTGAATAATGTATTCCATGAGCGGTGAACCGACCTTGCCGACGCCTTGGACAGCAATGGTCAGGCCATTGAGATCGTCCCTGTCTAACTGATACCTGACGGATTCCAGCATTGACTCATACACACCTCGAGCGGTAATCAGGGAAGGGTCGCCGGACCCTTTGTTCTCCAAGGACAAACATGCAGCGTTATTGGGGGCATATTGTCCTACGAAGTCCACATGGTCTGTGCGGGTTCCCATGTCCGGCGCGAATATGTATTGAACAAGTCCAAGGAGCACCGGCACAACCTTGTCTCGCAATACCGCCTTTTCCAAATCAGACAATGGCTGGCCGGCTCGAGAGAAGTTTTGCGTATTGCGATGTGGCTCAAAGATGACGGATTTCCCTCCGCCAATCCTGGTTGCTCTCACCTCCTCTATTTCCGCTTTGCCTTCCAGTGCCATCATCGAATACATCAGGTTAAGTACCGCCCATTTGTAGCTCATGCCTTTGGCAAGATTTCTCACGTCGGCTTCTGCGTCTCTCTCGCTATTATACTCTTTCCACCTGCAGCCACCGAGATACCAGGCCGTTGGTTTCGGAGTCCTGGGGCATATGATTGTGTTATTCCTGGCAATCCACATGCCCCTTCCGTGTCCCAAATCCCTATAGAATATGTTTTCAGGTCTCTGCAGAAGCGTATGAACAGCTTCAGCGACGTTTTCTTGATGACGGTCACCGTCCTTCAGGTAACTCATAGCCTTCCGAAGTTCTTCAATAGTCAGATCATCTTTGATTTGGGTCATTTTTCATGCACCTCCTCTCGGATCAAAGGTGGTTATACGCTTTCCCTCTACCACAAGGGGAATATAGGATAAGTTCTTTGATGGGTCAACATGTAACCCTTTGAAGCAAGGCCAGAGGGTGTTACCAGGGCCAAAAATGCTCATAGCGGAAGGAGCTGTCTCGTCGATACCGCGGTCCCTTACACATGCATGTCAGCGCGGGGGAATGGTAGTGAACAGGGGGTCACCTCAAGATCCGCCTCTTCTCTGTTTTAATGGCGAATTGACATTCAAGCACGGGACGAATTTCAAGGAACCCCCTCAGGAAGTATGGTCCACGGCCAGAGAATTGTGATAAAGTCGAATATTTATGCGCTCCTAACCAGCATCCATCACCTCTCGTAAGCACTCCAGCGTTCTGTGGATATCATCGGAATCGATACCGTAATGGGTGACCATTCGAAAACGGGATGGCCCCGGATGTGAACACTTGATTCCCCTTTCTTCGAGTCCTGCCATGAATTCCTCAGGTGTAAGTCGGTCGGTGATGAAATCGAAGAACAGGATATTGGTCTTGATCCTCGCTACGTCAATGGATAATCCGGGGATCTCGGCGATTCCCTCCGCCAAGTGACGGGCATTCGTATGGTCCTTTGCCAGCCGATCCACCATCTCATTCAGCGCTATAATCCCTGCTGCAGCGATGACGCCTGCCTGGCGCATGCCCCCTCCTAATACCTTGCGGGTTCTGATCGCTTCGGCGATGAATTCTCGCGAACCACAGATTACAGAACCCACAGGAGCCGAAAGCCCTTTTGACAAACAGAAGCTCATGGAATCGACGTTTTTGGTGAATTCCCTGACCTCCACGCCGAGGGCAACAGCCGCGTTGAATACTCGAGCACCGTCGAGGTGCACCCGGACGCCATGGCGTTTGGCGAGTATCGCCACCGACTCCACATATTCCGGTAACAACGGTGAGCCGTAGCATCGGTTATGGGTGTTCTCAAGGCAGATGAGCCGGGTCCGCGGAAAATGTATGTTATCACCGCGGATAGCAGCCTCGATGTCCTCCAGGTCCATTGTACCGTCAGGCTGGTTAGGGATGGTGTGGGGGAATATGCCGCCGAGTGCAGACATGCCGCCGGCCTCGTAGAAGAACATGTGTGACTGATCGCCCAGCACCACCTCTTCTCCCCTGGCGCAATGCGTGAGCGTACATACCAGGTTACCCATGGTCCCGCTGGATACGAGGAGGGCTGCTTCCTTTCCCACCCGTTCGGCGGCAACTTCCTGAAGGCGATTCGTTGTGGGATCCTCGCCGAACACGTCATCGCCCAACTCAGCATGGTATAGTGCCTCTCGCATCGCAGGCGTCGGCAAGGTAACGGTGTCACTCCTTAAGTCAATGGTCTTCATCAGCTACCTCCCGTGAAGGCTTGAGGCAGGGGAAGGATGTCTCCGCTCCCGAGCCGCTCAAGCACCGTGATGTTTTTCAACAGGGTTTTGTTTAGCACAACTCCACTATACAACTCAAAGACTTTCGCAAAAAAGCGCGTGCCTCGGGCCAGCAAAACTACCTGCCCCCATTGTACCATTCTTTAACCTTCATCGAAGGGCTCACGTTTCTCGGGGTTTGGTCTCCGTTCCCTCACCTTTGAGAAGTCACCAGCTCTATTATCTTTGTAGCAGTGTGCTCTGCCACGTCAGCGAGACCGCCAACCGGCAGGAATACCTCCGCATTGGCCCCAAAAAGACAGGTGACCGATGCCGGAAATTCCTCATCCGAAGTGTAGAATACATAGCAGAGCGGTATCTTAGGTAGGGGAAAAACGGTACACGAAAAATCGTCTCCCAACCCCTGATTCTCATGACCGTCGAACGATTCAATCACCCTTTTTTTGAAGCGCTGTATATGGTTAACGTATGGAACTAAGCTCCTCTCGGCGCGAAGGGCAAAGGCACCCTGATATGGCATACTCCCCTTCAAGTCCCGAAAGGATTTGAAGGGATCGAGTTGAACTGGCTCCTTACGCGCATTTCGCGCATAGAGCGCGATGAGAATACCTTTCGGCCCGGTGATCACCTCGCCGCTCAGTGTTATGCCATCGGGCCTGATCGCGCAGGGCTCCCCAAACGCCTTGAATGAGAAGATATCCTTTTCCCGGGAGCAGTTGCTCCATCTCTTGGGGCAGGTGATCGTATAGCTCCTTTAAATAGGCTCGTTGAATTTTGAGAAAGTTGTCACTCATGTCATCCCATCCACGATCTGGATCTTCAGGGGCCCCAACCGTGGCTGCAAAGGAGATGTCCCGAGGGCTGCGTCGGCTGCTCCTGAGACCGCGGCAACAGGGCAGTGGCACGGTGGCAGAAGGTGTGGTCTCATCCTAATTGGTTGGGGTCAAGCAAAGGGAATCAGGAGGCAAGAATAGAGGTCTGATTTCCTCCGTAAGCTCGGCCGGTACCGCAGGAGGGAATCCCATGAAAGTACTTCTAGCTCTTTTTGGAGGTTATGGCTTGAAAGGGGGTAATCTGCTGTTTCACCCTCGTGCTCTTACATTTGGGGCACCTGAATTTCTTCTTGCCATATTCGGAAATCGTCAGAGCGAGGGTAAAGGGCTTATTACACTTCTCACACATGAAGTCGTATACGGGCATGCGAAACCTCTCCTAACAAATGAAACTCATTAACACTTATACTTTCAAGAATGATACAGTTTTTTCCCGATATTGTCAAAGGATTTTGAATTGTTGTTGCAGATGCAAATCATAGTACGTTTGAATCACTTATTCCTTCATACGAGCTCTCTATGCTGCCCCACCAGATCTGATTTCTTCCTGATTAAGTCTCTCCCAAATTGATATGGACTATTCGGCCATAAACCTCAGAATTTCCTCACTGATGCAAAACCAAGGCTGTTTACCGTTTGTGTAGGCCGGGAGCTTTTGCATGCCGGCAACGAGGGATCCACCGGCCAGTTTGGACACATGAGCAGTGATTTCCTCCTGAACTTCAAAACTTAAACAGGATATCTCCCGTGTTCAGTTTGACGGGCACGTACCCGAATATGGCACTGAGGTGGTGGAGCAGGGAATGACGCCCTTCCTCCTGCCACAAGGTTTTTACCGTCATATCCACATCTCGATAAAAGCCGAGTATTTCTTGAATGGATGATGCGTCGTATTCGTGAGAGGCGCCTTCTGCAATCTCCATGATGGAGCTGAGCCACATCTGGCTGACGCCCATTATGAAGTAAGGCCACGATTTCTGTATCTGAGGCGACCAGTTGGGGTCGCTCGTATCCTCGATATGGGGTCTGGTAATCGTAGTGGTGTCGTCGAAGCTGATGTCAGTGACAACGCCGCTGTCCTGCATCTGTGCCAAGAAGGTGTCGGCTCGCAAGGCGTTGAAGATTCGATCGGCCGTTTCAGGTGGAGCATAGAAGATGAAGCTGAATCGGTGTCCGGATTGGTCCCTCGCCGCTCTTCGATGGAATCGCCACAGGGCCAGATTATCTCCCTGTTCAATCAGGATAGGCAGTATAACCTGGTGGGCAATGCAAACGTCGACGTGCCAGGAGGGTTTGGTGTTCTCGGGCCACTGTATACGGAATTGTGCATACCACCACCCCTGCTCAGATGCCCCTATCGACAGTTTAGCCGGCCTGAAAGTCCATCCGCGTTTCTGAGAGGCGCATGCTGATAACCCTAAAAGCATGAGACTGCATAACAGCAAGGAGCAAATTTGCCTGGAAGACCGTTTCCTCATATCACCTTTTTGTCTTCTCGAAAAGCATGTAACGTGGGGCCTTAGATCCCCTCATTTCCACAAGAACAATCCCGCACCACCACTCATCAATGACCCCCCCTCCCGGCTAGGCGGCGAAAGGCCAAAGACTCCTCCGCTAGACATCCTATTTCTTTTTCAGGTCCTCAATCATCTCTTTGACTATAGAGATAACGTTGCCACCCGTTTCCCGGGCAATACGCTGGGCCTCTTCAACGATCGTAGCCGCTTGACCTCGAAGCTTTTCAGGAGGCGGGACAACAAGGTTCTCTCTTTTGTACTGCCACACCAATAAGCGAATTGCCAGGCGCTCTTCCTGTTGCCGTATGAACCCCATCGACCTATTCTCGTGCCTTCATGTCACGGATATGCATTACTGGTGCTCAAGATCCCGCAGAGAGGCAGGGCTTTCCAAGAGGATCAGCCCGCAGGCACATTGGCAAAGCACAGGGCCTGCCAAGCTTAAGGCTCGGGAATTTAGCCAGTCCTTTCCTTAACCTCAAAAAGATTCCCATCGTAATCGGCAACGAACATGAGGAGAGAATCTCCCTTTTTGATCCGGTTCACCGTAAGGGCCACATCCTGGCACTTCCGGACAAACTCCTCTCTATTTTCCACCTCGAGGCAAAGGTGCACAAAAGGCGCCCTGTTTTCTGCAGGCGATTCAGGCACAAACACCTCAACCAGCATGTTTTCGTTTCCATAGGCAACTACGGTACATTTCTGGGCGATATGAAATATTGCTTCCGCAAAACCCTCGCTCAGTAAAGAGGCTTTGATCTTATGTAATCCGAGAATTTTCCCATAGAATCGGTCCGCGTTTTCCTGGGAACTGCATACAACGGCGACATGATGCAGTCTCATGCTTGCTCCTTTGGGCTGCGAGCCTCACGGGCTCTCTCCCGTGCTGGTAATCGGTCACCGAAACGTGATAGATTATCTGTGCCGATCAAAGAATAGGATGGTTTTCTTGGCCTCTGAGCCATGGGGATACACCCCAGAAACAAAGCCATGACCGCCGAGATAGGGCTGCCTTTACCGCATATCCTCGTTCACGGTGTCCTCTCAGAGTGCAGCCATCATTTCGGAAAACTTGTCCCTGCTCAGCCTGAGATAGTCCCTGTCTCGTGAGAATACCTCAAAAACAAAGGGTTTTCAAGCAGAATGCTGGAAGTGTTGATAGCTCTAGGATGCAGGCGTATCAAGGGCTTCATGGTTTCATGAGAAAAGAGGGTATGGAGCAAATAGACGGAATAGCTTTGGTGACTGTCACATTTATGTCACAAAAAGGCGCACGGAAACCCTGACAAATAAGGAAAAGCAGGAGGTTGCCAAATAAGGCTAATGGGAGAGGCTATAAATTGATGCTTATAGGGGGGGGGATATATTTTTGAAAGTGGCAAAAAATTGCCCAAAAAAGTCACATTTAAGGCACAACATAAACATGCCGATGATTATGGAGGGGGATAGGTTACTGCAGACCGAACAGCTGACCCTCGACAGCTTCTCCCCCTCTTCCCCTTCGAGGTGGAAGAAGAGGGCTTCCAACAATGACGCACCAACCTACATACGATGATCTTCTGATTGCTGAGAAAGTCAAGCAGCAAAAACCAAAGGGCGGAGAAATAGGCCCAGATGGATACAAGGAGTATCACACACGCGAATCTCTCACCTTGGTTGATGGATTTGAGAGATTCTCATCCACTGGTGACGTTCCCCAGAAGAGAACAACCAAGAAGAAGACTGAGGAACCAGAGGTCAAGGAACGTGATCTCACTCCGCCAGATGATGATAACATCCGAGAGCGGAACTTTGCGGAGTTACTTGAAGATAAAAAGACTCCGCGGATCTATAAAGAGCGTAATGAGAAAATGGAGCTGGATCTTTCTGGTGCTGACCTTACCAAACAGGAGTTTCGATTTGGGGATGACGCGGACACTGAGGAAGCGAAAATACACGTGCGCTTTCGTCCTGGCGCGATACCTGTTGAAGAAGAACCGGATATTAACGAAAATGATCCATACTATGACAGCAAGTATTTTGAAAAGAAACTTGAGAAAAGCCTTAAGTGTCGCTGGCCTGTCCCTGTTGTTCCTCATCCTAAGGATTACGATGGAAAACGGAAACTCGCGCTGAAATTGATAAAGCTATATGACAAACGCGCTAGCTGGTATGGCCCAGAGTATGCACATACAAATCTTGACATCGCAAACCAAATTGAAACTTCAGAGGAATTCGTCCGATTGATCCGCAACGAATACAGGTTTGGCACACCACCCACCAAGAAGCAGGAAGGACCGGGTAAAGGCGCACCAGGAAGACCGCGAAAACGCAAATCAGATACCCCTCCCCACGATACCCCCTGGCAACGTATTGTAAAAACTAAAAGATTCCGAATAAAAAAATCTTGATGTACATAAACGAAACGGAGAATAATTCTAATCTCCCGTCTAACTGTTCAACGGTTCCTACCGTAATCAATTCCCATCTATCCTGAGCGCGCTCGATTTGCGCCCAGGCTCGAAGTGCGTCCACACAAACCCAAACAACAGGATTTTTTTGTCCTGAGCAATTTCAACGCTAAGAATCACCTATTTTTGAAAGGAATACGAACATGGTTGAAACAGTCAGTGAATATCTGAGAGCCAGACTGGCAGTCTATCGTGTCAAGTATAGCGAGATTGCCCGAGAGCTGGGTGTCAGTAACAGCTACATTTCTTCGGCTCTTGCAGGACGGTGTACCTTGAGCTGGGAAATGTTTTGTGAAATCTGTTCAAAGATCGGGGAAGATCCACAAGCACTGAGAAAGAGGTTTATATTAGATTTTGACCAGAGCCCCCATATGTACCCGTCGATTAGTGCTAAGGGGTGGAGACCCAGGGATATTCAGGCCCTGCAAGAATTTGAACGAAAGCAACGACAGGAAACCGAGAGAGGATAAAGAAGTGTCAAGCACTCATTTTGCTTTAGAGAAAAATCTTGTAAGGTCAAAAGCCTTTCAATTTCTATCGGGTAGCTCAATCAAGGTCTATCTCCTTTTCTGTCTCAAACGTCAAATGCAAAATCTGCAGACTAAAAAGGGTAAGCGCGATAACTGGGTTATCAAAAACAACGGTGAGATTGAATTCAGCTACAGCGAGGCCGAGACGAAGGGGTTTATTCGCTCAACCTTCATGCGAGCCTTAACCGAACTGATTGAAAAGGGATTCATTGACTTAATTCATTCTGGATCGGGCGGGAAAAAGGGTGACAAGTCAAAGTATGCAATCAGTCAGAGGTGGCGAAAATATGGGACTCCTGAATTTGAAAGCAAGACAAGACTCCGAGACACAAGACAGGGAAGGGGTTTCGCTCGGATATGGAATGATCCATTGAAGCGAGAAAAACTGCTTTCAAAGAGGGGGCAAAATTCAAACATCGGTATCATAAACGATAATCCAACCGTTATCAAAAATGATAATCCAAAGAAGGTTGTCCCGATATTGGAGTATCAAAAACGATAAACCAAAGAAACGCTAAAAATGAGTGGAAGCCTTACCAGTAAGGGGATACAGCTAAAATGAGGCATTTTCTCTTTGGATTATCAAAAAGCATAATATTCTATAGATCCTACCATCCTAGGGGTACCCGATACATACCCATGCGAGGGTATGAGGTACACCGACCTTAAGAGACTTATTATTTTTGTGCCCGCCGAGGGTATCAGTGCTTGAATGGATAACAGAAGCGAGCTGGGCGAGCGATAGGTTTTGCTCTGTCAGGACAGAAAGGCATTATGGAGACGGGCTGTATCGGGAGGCAGCCAATATATTAGGATTAGAAGAACAGACTTTGCGTGTAATGAAGAGTATGGCTGAGAGATTTGAATTGTTGACACCAGTCAACAATCTTAGTTGGTGGCAATATCTCGTCGATTGATGGTAAAGTATCACCACATGAGGCTAATGGGCGGTGACTACCTAACTTCTTCTTTTATATCTACGAGCATCCCACCCTCAAACGTCATAATGACATGCCTGTCATGATGGTAGGGGATGTCTATATATATCCACTGCTCTATTGCTTTTGCACCGCCAGACCATTCTTTTATGCCACCCGAGGCTCCAGGCTCGGCACTGATTCCTTCCCGTGTTTGACCTATCGTTTGTTTCGCCTGGGGTTCTCCACATTTATCTAAGATCTTGACCGTAGAATCCCCTATGTTTATTTGACCCCCGGTGCATATGAATGCGAAACCGGGCCTTAGAAAAAAGCAGAACAATACCAAGATCAGCCAAACTCCAGCAATGGGTGTCCTTGTCATACTGCCCTCCTTTTTGATGAGAATGCAGGATACCGCATAATCTCTTCCAAAATCAAGAAGAACTCCTAAAGGAATATGAGACCATCTGCAAGAAACTGTTCAATACCGGTATGAGGTGAACACTGGATAAGCTCAGTCTGGAGGCTGTGACCATCCTCAACCGGTACAACCGGCTATTTGAGCAGAAAAAGAGAGAGCTGGAAGGTCAGGCCGGGGGAAACATAAGTAACAAGAGAGAGTACCAATAAGCCAATAAGAACCTCAAACTACCTGTCTGAGAGGACACTAAGGGTATCAGGCTATGGGTAGTGTAGGGGTGAAGGAATCTTGTGCATTCTACTGACACTCACGAGGAAAACATATGGAAGAGACAAGCTTACTGCGAAGCAAGCAGGTAGCCAAGCTACTGAATATCGGCACCAGCACTGTGTACAAGCTGGCCGATCAAGGTACGCTGCCCTCTGTCCGATGGCAGGGTGACGGCAAGAATTTTGTGAGATTCAAATACCAAGACATCGTGAAGTTTATCGAGGCCCATAGCATGTGACATTAGCGCAAGGGATAGAGCTTGAAACCCTTACTGGTAAAGGATTTTAAAACTGGATGTGACATAATGTGTCATTGGCAAGCCCTACCGAAAAGAGATATTTCCCATGAGATTTGCTACCAGCATGGATGTGACGTCGGGAAAAGACGAATCAGAAACCAAAGCGATTGAGCGGGGGGAACGATACTAGGCTAACTATAGACAGAAAGTAGACTGTTTTATGACAATTTAAGAACAAGTTAGGTTATTTTCAGGTCATTGTAAGCCAATTAGAAACCAAAAAGGAGACATCTATTGAAAACTATTTCAAATCCCCAAAACGTCTGAATCCCTTGTCAAGAAAGCGATACAGCAAGGTAAGGGATGCCAGAGGGAAACCTCAAAGGTTAAGAAAAGTCAACAAATGTAGAGAAATGTCAGGTTTTTGAAAAGATCGAAGCTTAACGAGGATAGTTAATGGCTAAAAAATCCCTGAGAGAAGACTCCCCCCTATCACCCCCCGCGGCATGGAACCAAAAGCTTAAGATGCACACTTCAATCGATAGGGGTAGTTTCGGGTTTTGTATTTGAATAAGACTCTAAGCTAGGGGTGAATTAAGTCTATTGGCTAAAGGAAAAGAAGGTCCGGGGACGGGGGGAGCGGATTTAAGATGCATATGGGCCTTAAAAAATCTGGTTTACACGCGCGCACACACGGCCCATAATTAAACCTTATTCAAAAGGAAAACGATATGAGGTTGGAAGCATGCATTGAAAGGATATGCAACTATAGGGTTTGATTACAGGACTTTCATATTCCATCCTAATATCTCATGAATTCATCGTGATAGATTCCTGCCCAAGATAGCAGTGATCACAGATTCGCGAGAATGCTATGTATGTTGGAGTGATCTGCAATATTGAAAGGGCAGAAATGTTGCAGATAGAAACTAAAGGCCAGGATAACGATCTAGCTTAGATGCGTACAAAACGCGGCAGCTCTTTTGGGCGTCGAACTCCATCTCCGGTTTTAGCTTAATTTTAACATATCGCACATTCCGCCTTAACTCCCATATTTGTGGCAAAATTTTTGAATTCCTCATAATTAGCATATATTTTGGGAAACCTAAGTTGCGGTTTACGACCCTCTGAAGTAACAATACATCTTTCATGATTGAAGATTTCATATTTATTCCTATTCACTGTAGCAAATTGAAAAAGATTGCTAACTCCAGGCATAGGAACTTTCTGTATTTCCCTTTCCAATATAACGGCTACACGCATTGCTTGGTAGTGCTCACCACCATATATCGATTCATGAAAAGAAAAGCTATTACAAATTTCATTCACATTATTCATAGAATCAATTATTCCAGCCCCCCTACCAATTCCCAAAACCTCATTCTGAGCTGCTTTTTGTGGCTCAAAATTCGGGGAACTAAATTTGTATACAACTGGCAAAGGTGTATTTGGGAAAGGCCAATTTTTACTAGGATGTACACTAGCCAGAATAATAGACGCACCTACGTTCTTTTCATCTGAAGGCGAAGAATCAAAAATTCTTCTGACAACCCTCGGCAACCATGTATTAGCAATAATATCAAGATTCCACACGTATTCTTCATCAGGCATAACCAATTCAGCCTGTAAGTGTGCAACCAAATCAAATCCTATTCTTACAGATCCGGCAAATCCTCCTATAACAAATCTGCCAAGAGGATAAACTTTCTGTAGGCAATCAATATAAGTTTCTTCTCCTGAATTAGCTGGAAATGTCACGCATATATCCGAAGCAATAACTGCATGTCCAAACTTAGTATTTGTTCCTACAACCCATGTCATATAAGAACCAAGTGATTATAAAGATCTGGATATTATCACTTTTGTAGTTTCGTCAGAAAAAATACGCGCCTTCGTGTCGGACTACAGATATATTGAGAATATTACAACTACTAGAAAGCCTTCGATCAGTGTCTTGTCGGTGCTTCCCCATACCCTAACACAACAAAACCCCACCTCTCTCAAAGAGAAATGGGGTTTAAGTATTCAATTCATAGCACCCTCTCTAGTCTTTGGTGGGCGTGGGCTTTATAAGGTGTTTTTTATCTAACCTTTAGGGGATCAAAATGGAGAGCACACGCCAATCTCGATGAACGGAGTCAAGGTTTTTTCATCAGTTAAGCAAGATTCGGGTGTGACTTCGATATAACCAAGTAAGTGAGTTCTCAAGAATCTCCCGTTCTTTTTGTTAAACCTGAACTCACCCTCTTTGATGGCTTCACAATACAAAAAGCCTGAATCATCAACCCCCCCCTTACAGGTGAACTCTGTGTATTGGTCGAATCCAGTCACCTTAAAAGCGCAATCTTTCTCATTTGATTTGGAAATTATATACTTATTATCGGCTTGAAACCTCACGTTTTCCCAAGTTCTTGAGCTAGCATTATACTTAAATCCAACCGAATTCTCACATACACATATATATTTTTCCTCTGCATGAGCAATTACTGGGTTACACAAGAGAATAATAGCAAGGGTGATATACAATTTATATCTCATAGCCTTAACCCTCCTGCTCTAAAGTTTTCGCTGGAATCATTTATCATTCTTTCTCTCTAACCTGTCTTATTGCCCATATTGTAAAACGAACTAGGCAGACAAACACATAAGCAATTAGCGGGACAAGCCAAAACACATAAGGACAACATTTCTCAAGGTCTCTACATATGCCAAAAAGCAAAATAAGAAGGATCACACCAACTGGGCACAGGAACCACAACCATTCTTTAGCTAGTCTCTTTCTCCAATTCATTTTGTTTCTCCATTTTTCCAAAACAACAAAACCCCGCCTCTCTATGAGAAGCAGGGCTATGATATTAAGCCATGGCAACCCTTCGTTAAGGATTCACATGCCTGTAAGAGACTCAGCGACATCATGCCACAAAGCCCGTAAGAATGCAAGGCTTGGGAAGATCATCAGGGAACGCGGTCCTTGCTTAAAAAAATGGCCTAGAGGGACCCCCCTATGCTCCCCCCTCAAGGAGAGGCTCAAAGCCAAAGATGCACACCTACGCAGATAGGGGCACTTTGAAAATCCCCCCCTAGGGGCATAATCCCCATATATTATTTTTGGGGGTGAAAATCTGTTATCACATGCATAAGGACAAATGGTTGAAGCAACTAAAGGCTGGGAAAATAACTGTCAAAGAATTTGAGAACTATCAACTCATGAGTGGAACGTATCAGCCGAACTAGAGGGAGTGTATGCTCAGGAATAAGTAGATTTTAGTGATAGGCCGTTCATGTTAACGAATATTGTTTGACCGCTCTTCATACTCTTCACCGTACTTATCAAATTATGTAGATCAAAAAAAACGGCCAATTGGGTTTTTGTATATTTTTTAAGCACGTTGACTCTCACAAAAACACGACGACAAATAGCATCTTCTGTTTTGACCTTAAATAGGTAGGCGGCATAGTCTATTTGTTCAGTAACATCTATTTCTGCAGACGGAAAGTGTTCTTGGAGATAATCATGGATGGCTTGAAGTTTTTCTTCCATTGCTTTTCTCCGTTTTATTGGTTTTTATCATTCTAGCATTAGTTACAACCAATACCACAAAGCCCAGCAAATAGCGAAACCTCCCCAAGAAGGCTAATTTTAGTCGGTGACTTGCATTTTACCCCCTCTGAAAGCCTTACCTAGTGCGGAACCTAGAAAGGCAAAAAAAAGGGGGGTAGGTAGGTAATCCATGCCTTTTTTGAGAAAGTCGATTGTGGGTCAAATATGAGCTTCGCTGTTTCCCTTAAAACCGCTTGAATTCTTTGACTGATATGACTTACAGTAAAATTTACAGTAAACTATGTTTTTAACTGTACGTGGTCAGAATCGTAAGAAGAGAGATCGTCGAAATTTGAGCCCTTTTTGTAGCTCATAGGCAAGGCTGAGGGCTTACTTAGAGGTGTCCGGGGAATGATCCTTGATTCTATCTCTTACCCAGTCCTCAAGAATCTTTCCAATGAGGTTAGACAATGTACGGCGGTCTTCTTTCGCTGCCCTCTCAAGTTGTTCTCTCAGCTCTTTTTCGAGTCTTACGTATGTAACAGTTTTCATATCTCTCCCTTGTCAACAGTTTATTATTTGTAGCACAGTGAAAAGAATTGTCAAGCATAAAATTTATTGCTTGACATATCTTGCTGTTTATTGTATATCTCTTTACAAAAGTTGCCAGAGGTGGGGCAATAGCAACCAAAAACCTTAAGTAGGGGGAGATTATGGCTCTCAGAAAACGTGGTACTTCATGGCAAATAGACTACATAGATCCAGAGGGGAAACGTGTTCGACAATCATTCAAGAAAAAGAAGGATGCGCAGGCCGAGCATGATAAAAGGCGCACCCTCATACGGGAAGATCGATACCTGGACGTAAAACAACGTTCTTTCCATACCCTGGGGGAATTGGTTGCGGCTTACCGAGACAGATACCGAAATCAGCCCAGCTACGAGCATAAGGGTACTTACCTCACCAATTTTGAAGAATATTTCGGATCGGAAACCTTGGTTGATAGTATCACTTATCAGAGGTTACATGATTACAAGGCCTATCTCCTGAATAAGCCTACTCCGCAAGGTGAGGTACGAAAACCTTCTAGTGTCAACCGAGAACTGGCCTGTTTAAATCATCTACTCAACCTAGGGGTATCTAGGGGGATGCTTCAAAAGAATCCATTCACTGAGAACAGGGGAAAGCGAGGTATAGATAGCCTGTGGCAAAAAGAGGAACCCCGGATAAGGTACTTAGAGCAGCACGAGATCCTAAGACTCCTTGACAGTATCGAGCATCAATGGTTTCGGGATTTGGTTGCGTTTACCCTGCACACCGGTCTACGCAGGAAGGAACTGCTAAACCTTACCTGGAAGCACATAAAGGATGGAATCATTTATGTGAAGGATTTCAAGACAAATTCAACTAGGGAGGTACCGATCGATGACGGATTACACGAGATACTTTCAGGAATGAAAAGAAGAAACCGTTTAGGCCCTGGAAACGTCAAACCCGAGAACATCTTTGTCGATCATCGAAGCAAGGCCGTCACTTTGGTACAGGTCAAATGGTATTTCAAGAAAGCAATGGATGCTGCCGGTTTGAACGATTTCCACTTTCACGATTTGCGGCACTCATTTGCCGCACACTTCATGATGAGGGGTGGCAATATCTACACGCTTCAAGCATATATGGGACACGACAGCATCAAATACACGCAACGATACGCCCACCTCTCACCTCAGTACAAAAAAGAAGCGATAGCTATCATGGCAGATTTAACGGAAAGAAAACCCCTTCAAGCAGTAGCTGAAGGAAAATAGATGTCACAAAATGTCACAAATGCTACTATTCGAAATATCACGCTTCCCTGAAAAGGGCTTCCCACTTGGTTTTGCTCAGCCTGAGATAGTCCCTGTCTCGTGAGAATACCTCAAAGGTTACCGTCTCGTCATATCCGCTTGCCTTCAGGGCCTTGACCACCTCTTGAAAGTCGATGACCCCGGCCCCGATGGGCAGGTGGTCATCGGCCTTGCCGAGGTTGTCGCTCGCGTGGACATGGTAGAGCCGGTCGGCAAAGCGTTCTATGAATTCGACAGTTCTTTTTCTGCCGGCGCTCTCTATTTGTCCATGTCCCGTATCCAGGGTGAGCCTGAGTGTTGGGAACCTCTCGAAGACCTCAACGAAGTCCTCTGCATTGACAAGGCTGTAGTATTGAGGGAACATATTCTCAATACAGAGGCAAAGCCCAAGGTGATCGGCCTTCTCTACGATAAGCTCCAGGCTCTTGAGGAGGTATTCCTTTACCTGTTCCATCACAAACACGCCCAGCCCTCTCACCGTGCTCGGATGGAGCACGACCTTGAGCGGTTTCAGCTCAGCGGCAGTTTCAAGAGAATCGAGTACCTCGGCCAGGGATGTCTCTCTCAGCCGATCGGTGAGGTCGGCGGTGGATACAAAGGTTGGAAGGTGACAGACCACGTGCATGGTGTGGCGATCCAGGGCCTTCAGTAACTCCACCTTTTTTTCACGGATCACGCGATAGTGTGCCTGCGGTGGATCCATAGCAAGCTCCAGGTAGTCAAACCCCAAGCCCGAAAGTACCTCGAGCTCATCAAGGACCGGGCTAACAGGAAAATTCATGGCTCCATACAACATCAGATGCTTCCACCTCCTCTCAGCGTTTTCATGCAATGCCCATCGCTTTCAATACCTTAAAAACGGGGATTCAAGCAATACTATTCTGTAAGAAGAGATACAACTTCTATAAGTCCCACAATGCCTACCATCGCATCTCAGACCTGCTCATAGAAATCTTTCGGCTGTAATTCTCTTGAAACAAGGCTCAGGGTCTTTTCGAGATTCTTGGCAAGGGTTCCTCTGTTTATATAGTTTTTGTGCCAACGCGGGCTGCAGCCATAGAGGCAATGGGCACATGAGGACGTGCAGTTATAACTGGTGATCAGACCTCCTGAATGGAGACGATTAATCGAGAAGCTTGGCCTTTCCTTCAGCATTTGTGTGAATCCGCTTTCCAGAGACGTTGCAAGGGCCGTTGATGAGCACGGCGTGAAAGTACACCCAGAGGGAGGTCGGGATCTGGCACTCATAACGGATGGAGGTTAGAGGAGACGGAGTCGGTTCTCGGGGACTCCGGACGAGATTGCTCAACGGCCAAGTAGCATGGCTTTTTCATTGGCATTCGGGTGCTCTATCTCACTGGCGAGACAGGTTTGCACCCGAACGTTTTGGAAAAGGTGATCGTCGGCAATTCCTCTACTTCCTTGAAACCGGTACGATCTCCTTTGGAATGAGCACGATTTCAATGCGCCGGTTCTCAGCTCTGCCCTCCTCAGTCTCATTAGTAGCGACTGGTTGGTGCTCTCCGTAACCTGTACCCGAAAGAATCTTCGGATCGATACCGACTTTCTCCTGCAAGTACCTGGCAACCATGGTGGCTCGAGCCGCCGAGAGCTCCCAATTGGTGGGATACTTCTTTTTGAGCTCGGCTCCAATGGGAACGTCGTCCGTGTGGCCCTCAATACTGATGGCCCTATCCTCCACGTTCAACAAGATCTTCCCCACCCGCTCGAGCACCTCAAGACCCTGGGGTTTAATGGTGGTTTTTCCCGAGTCAAAGAGGATTTCGTCTAGCATATTCACCTTGAGCTTTCCTTTCAGCTGGGTGATGGTGATCTCGCCTTTGTCGATCTCTGACTTCATGTTTTCGAGCAAGGATTCATAAGTGCCCCTCATCTGTAGAATTTCTTCCTTTCTCTGGCGCTCTATGGCGTTGGCCTTTTCTTGGAGAGCCGCAATTCGCTCTTGAAGGTTGCTGTTATCCGCAGTGAGGGTTCTCGTCTTATTTTCCAGATCCTCGTTTTTTTCTTTCAGGAGGACGTTTTCCTTTTTTAGGTCTGCCACATGGCCCCTAAGATCGACGATGTTCTTGCTCAGGGTATCCGATTTGGACTTCAAGATCTCCTCTAGCTGGAGGTTATCCTCGCGGAGGATAGCGATCTCCTTTCCAAGAGAAACGGTTTCGAGCTGCAACCCGCTTTTCGCCTCCACCAGGTCGCTCTTGTTTGCTTGAAGTTCGACCACCTGTTTTTCAAGGGCCTCTTTTTCTCCCTTCAGTCGTTCATGTTCGGATCTCAAGGCCGCCAATTCGCTGGAAAGATTTTTGCCTTCCTCCACCTTTAGCATATAGTCCTTTTTGCTGACCACACAGCCCCCTACGGCAAGGACGCCGATCGTTAGTGCTATGACGCAGGCCATTTGCTTCTTGCAGTTCATCGGTCCCTCCTCTCTGACTTCATTACTCAAGGTTGGGCGCAAGTATTTTGCTTTCGAATCAATCACCATGAGGTCTCAAGTGACGATTCAATTCCCGATAAATGGTTCCCGTCCTCCCTGGTTTCAGACCAGACCCTGCCCCGGCACATAGCTCAGAGCGCCAGTTCCCTAATGTATTCAGGCCTTTTGGGAAGACACAAGCAAGGTTGCGGAGCAACCAACCTCAACGTGTGTTACCCTAGCAGAATCGGAGCCGAAATACAAATTTTTCAGCCAGCATTAGGGCACGGTGCCTCAATGGAAGGGGAAAAAGTCGGTATCGAGGTGCTTGGGGAAGGAGACATAACGGACTCATTGGGCGAGGAAATCAGCTCCATGCCGATGCAGGTTCTAACCACTCATGAGTCTTCACCATGTCTGCCGTGCCAGTAGTCCCTCAACGCACGCAGGGCCCGGACGCACTCTATGGGATCATCAAAAACGGGAAACATTCTTGTCTCTTTGAACTCCTCAAGGTACTGTCTTTCGCAGATAACACTCACCGCCACCGGTTTTCTGCTCTCCTCGCAGAGGTATTTGAAAAAACTCGCTATCTGCTCAGGATTACCCATGCCGCGGCCAAACAAGGTTATCATCTGCGGCTCATACATGAGTGACATCACGAGGCCATCTATGTAATCCAGTGCCAAACAGCTCTTGAGCGTAAATATGAGGGCCTCGATATCGTGAACATCGCCTAAATCCATGGGATTTGACATGCGAATCACCCCGGCTCGCCGATAGCCTTCGATTTTATCCAGGAGCTGCCGGGGCAGGGCAGGGCAGGTGAACCCATATTTCTCGCATGCATCCCCAATAATCACGGAAAAGCCGCCCGACAAGGATAAGGCCGCCAGACGATTCCCTCTCAGCGGCGGGAGTTGCAGCGCCTTTGCGCAAACAGTCATGTCGTGGATATCCTCAGCCCTAATGATCCCTGCCTGTTTCAAGGCACCGTCAACAATGGCGTCGTCATTTGAAAGGGCAGCTGTATGTGATTTGGCCACCTCCGCCGCAGTTTGACTTACATTGGATTTAAAGATCACGATGGGCTTTTTTGACCTTGTTGCAAGCCTCAAAAACTCCCTGCCATGTTCGATGCTCTCCAGATACAGGTGAATCTGTTCGGTCTCCTCGTCCTCCATAAGGTATTCAAGGAGGTCGATCTCGTCTATCATGAGCTTGTTGCCTGCACTGATGATTTTCGAGAACCCCACGTGCTCATCGGAGAAGGTGTAGGCGCACTGGGTGGTTACCCCACCGCTCTGGATGATAAGGCTGACCGGCCCCTTCTTGAATCTTCTTGGCTCCAATGGGTTGAATGGGGTGCAAAGGCCTGAACTGGTGCAGATGACGCCAATACAGTTGGGGCCAAGGAATCGAATTCCGTATCGTTTTGTCACAGCAAGCACGTCGCGCTCGGCGGGATTGTGAACCTCGTTGAATTCGCTGAACCCGGCGGTTGAGATAACAGCGTGACGGATCCCCTTACGCCCGCATATGTCGAGCGTGTCGGCCACAACTTCAGCCGGCACGAGGATCACCGCCAGATCAATATCGCTTGGTAAAGACTCAGGGTCCGTTATGATTTCTTTGCCGTAGACCACGCCCGGGCTTTTCCCCACCGGGTAGATGTCTCCCTTAAAGCCCAGCTCCCGACAGTTCACAATAATGTTCTGCGCCAGGTTTATTCGCTTATCCGCTACACCAAAAACCACGATGCTCGAGGGGTAAAAGAATTTCCTCATGTCTTGCCGCTTCCTTCCATTTTTCAATTCCACCCAGGGCCGCTGTGTCTGATCTGAAGAACCTCTCCATCGAAGGGAATAGAGATATACTCCATACTACGTCTTAAATGGTTTTTATCAATACAGCCTAAAATGTCAAAGGAAACCCTGCAATAAAAGGCTGAAATATCTCTTTTCTATGTCGGGAGACAGTAATTGAAGCAAAAACCCTTCCAGAGAGGGCTGTGATTAGAAGTTCATAATAGTTGGCGCCAGGTTGATGTACCCTCGGCCTGCCAGTCCCACTGCGCACTCACAGTACACGAGTATGGCCGGCTGAGATCAACAGGTTTTTCAAGGCCCAGAACCAATTTTGATTATTTTGCTGATATTGTTTCTGTTGTTAATGCTCTCCAGTCCCAATGAAATTAATAAGTTATTTTATTTCAATAGGTTATAAGACACTCCTGAATCTGAATGGGGTTCAGAGGGTCGGGAGATTTGAGGGCGAATAAAGGGACGTGCTCAGGCCTGAATAAGTTCCATGAACCGCAGGGCATCGTCCTTCATCCAGTTGTTATTGAAGAGCACGTAAGTGGGCTTTGTTTCTGCCCATTCTTTAAGCTGCAACAGATCGCGGTCGGTGTACCGGTAGGCATACCCGGTGATCCCGTGCAGGCGGAAGAACTGGATGTCTCCGAAAAGGGGCTTGTTCTTGAAGGGGTCAACGCAGTGGATGAACTGCAGCTCTTCGCGAAGTCGCAATACCAGCTCTTCAGGCCATACGCCCCGGGGCTCCCAAGCAAACCGAAGGCCCGCCCGATCGATACCGCCGAAAAACTCCCGCATGTTTTTTATATTGTCCTTGGTCGGTCGAAAGCTGGCCGGGCACTGGAACAGGAGAATGGTTGCCCCTAATGTTCGGGCAAACATGGCTGTGCGATCCCAGGCGTCCAGAACCTCTGAGGAGGGCCGGAAGCGCCCGTACTGGTTGAAAAGCTTTGGTTCGATCTTGATGTTTGCCCGACGGTACGTAGGGCTCGATGGCTCGTGGGTTATAAGCTGCCAGGCCTTCATGGTAAACTCGAAACCCGGCGGCGCACTGTCGCGTCACTTTTCAGCAGTCCCAAGTCGAGGGAGTTGGCAGAAGGTGTTTTGGATCTCGATCAAACGGAAGAGCTTGAAATACTCTATCTGCGAGACAATGAAACCGCAGCAGCCAACCTTTATGTCACTCGCTGGTTTCATAGTGGGGGCTTGTCAAAAGAAGCTCAAAAGCAGAATTGGCAGCTTGATCTACTACCGATCACCGCGTGTGTCATTTGTGGAGTGCTGAGCCCAATCCCAGAGTTTCCTTTTCGGATCTATGCGCTTTTCGCACTGATTCATCCAGTCAGTGAGTTCAGCGACTCCAACTGGTTTGCTGAATGTCATGCAGCCGATCTCCTGAGCACGTTTCAATTCGGACTCTGACCAATCACCTGAGATGAGAGCGAAGTTCGGCGCTTTGCAACCATGTTTGATTTGGTTTTCAATTAACTCCAATCCGCTCATGTTCGGCATGTTGAGATCAGAGATGATGATATCCGCGCACACATGGTCTTTCGGGCAGGGGCACTCACGATCAAGTAAGAGGGGGCAAGCACGGGGTTCGGAAAAACCGTGAACCTCGTAGCCCCTTCGTTCGAAAACGGTTGAAATGAGGGAGCGGACGATCTCGTCATCATCAAAGACAAATGCTCTGATTTTCATAATACCCTCCTCACATCTTAATGTTTATTCGCCTTCGCCAGGATGCCCCGTGCGGAACCACGGGGAGCTTCACTTCATCTTCACAACCCGTTTGCCAATAAGGTTTAGCTTAAATCTCCTTACTGTTTCCGGGGGAATTATCTCCCCCTGTGGGCTCTCAAAAAACAAGGCATCGAAGGGGCACTGCACGATACAGGCACCGCACTGGACGCATCGATCCGCCCTCGCAAGGGTTGCAATATGCTTGCTGCTTTCCAGCTCATAGCAATTCCGAGGGCAAACCTGCTCGCAAAAATCGGCACCTTTGCATCTGTTTTCATCGAGGGTGACCTGGAGCAATCTATCTTCATGCAGGCCGCTCTTAAACACAGGGGTACTTCCCATGAGATCGAGGCTTAAAAGGAGGACAACGACAAGTAAAATGAAACTCCAGCGAACGATGAATCCCGCGGGGTAATCACCGATGAGGATGCTGTAGGCGATGAGCCCGCCCGTGACAACTACCCACAGGATCAGCTGGAATCCGCCCCGCCCAAAATCAAAAAATACGAAGCCTTTCCTTTTTCCGCCGGGGCTTAAGTACCGGCTGTAAAGCGGAAAAGCAAGAAAGATAGAGATAGACAGACCCCAAACCACGCACGCGAGGGGAAGAATGGCTTCACTCCAGAACGGGGCTATGATAAGGACCGTGATCAGGGAAATGGGAAAGGCCCAGGCCATTGCCATCTCAATGCGTTGGGTCCACGAAAACTCGACTTCCCGCATCTCAGGGGTTTTCGTGAGCCTGTTTTTCACAAAGGCAGGTATATCCTTGGCGTAGACTGGACCCCAGATTATGTTCCATCCGGTCCTTTTTTTTATAACATTGGATTCGACACCTGTGGCGGCGAGTTGTGGGAGAATTACGGTCCGGTGATCAACCAGATCCTCAATCCCGCTGGTCTTGAGGACCGAGATAACATCGTGACTCGTAAAACGACCACCAGTAGCAGCGCACCACACGTTGATTCCCCTGCTGTTAGCAACCAGCAAGTAGGCATCGACTCCACGCAATGCATGCTTTACCCTCTGTGCGGTCAGATGGTAATTTCCCGTCAAAAAAACAGGTGAGTCCCTCTCCGGCTTCCCTATTCTCACTAAGCCCGTCTTACAGGGAATGGGAAAAACCCTCAGCAAGGTTTCGACAATGTTCACGACGATATACTCGAGCGCATTCATCCTACTTGTCCGCCGACTTCTGAGCTATCAGCTCGATGAAGTCCTCCATTTTACTCAATCTGGTGGATAGTATTTGTAAGCCTGCCTTCTCCACCTTATCCGGCAGATGCCTCACGGCATGAGTGGTAGTCTGCGTAATGAGGTAGGTGATGACGACTAGGGGTAGTCGAATGAATGCGTGAAGTACTCGCTTGAGGATACCTTTGGGCCTTACCTCATCTGCAACGATCAGCAGGCCTCCGGGCTTTAAGATCCTTTTGACCTCGTTGAGGGCAAAGCGCAGCTCCTCCTCTGTCAATTCAGAGAAACACAGCCCGCTGGTTACAGCATCAAACCCTTCAGGCTCCTCGGCCCCGAGTTCGGCAACGCCCATCTCAGCCAACGTCACATTTGACCCGAGATTCACGGCATCGGCCCTTTTCCGGGCGATTTCCAACATCTGGGGATTAATATCAATACCTTTCACCTGTGCACCTTTTTGAGCCGCCCTAATGGTCAAGGCTCCAGTACCGCAGCCGAGGTCGAGAACCCGCTGCCCCTTTCCTATATGGCGTATGAGTTGATCGTAGGCCTTATCCAGCCTGCCAAAGGTTAGCAGCCGGATGCCTTTGTCATAGCGTGCAGGTGCAGATTCAAGCGCCTTCATGAGGATATAGGTGCTCATCTCAATGGCTTTTTGGGTCGTGTTATCCCTTCACAGATCCCTAGTATGCATGTCCGCGCCCTGTCACAATCCAAATCACAGCGCTATCCTATCGCCAGGCTCCGGAACCATCAGCTGTACTGAGCCTGCCAGACCTCTCAAACGTTCTAGGTTCTCAATCACCTGTGCTCGCGCCTTCCTCTGGATGTGGACCAGCGCGAGATGCGATGCCCCGGATCTCTTGGCCATATCAACGGAGCCCGTAACGGTTCCATGTGTTGGCAGCTCGGTTTCCATATGAAAGGCCTCATGAATGATGAGGTGGCAGCCCTGTGCCAGGAGCGTGCTTTCGGGCGTAGGTTTGCCGTCACCGCTATAGTAGATGGGTTTTCCCCCGGCATCTATTCTCAGCGCCAGATTTCTCTGTGAGTGGCTTGTTTCGGCGGTCCTAAACGTAAGGCCCAAGAGCTCAACATTTCCGCCCGGCTCAATCTCCGTGAATTTGATTGGGAATGCCAGTTTTTCATAGAAACCAGGGTAGGCCAGGTCAACGGCCTGGCGTGTGTAAGCGCTTATCCCCTCTTGGCCCAAGATTATTAACACCTTGCGACGTCCTTCTTCCCAGGCCCGGACGAGCAATGGCGGGAGTCCCAGGGCGTGATCACCATGAAAGTGAGAAATCCAGATGACATCCAGTGAATCGGGTTCTGGCGCCTCTTTCCAGAAACGGGGCGTAGCTGTGAAGCCGCAGTCAAGGAGTACCGTGACCGGAGAATTCCCAGAGTCAAACCGGATGAGGATGGATGTGTTGGGAAGGGCTTCGTCGAATGCCTCACCGACGCCGAGAAACACGACTTCAATCATAACTTCCTCGTTCTTAACTGACCCATTGTAGGTAATGATACTGTCGTGGTTCGATTTCCGACTCTGATTGAAAGATATGGAAGATCTGAGGTCGCGCCTACTACCATGGAAAACAGAGCAGTAAAGAAAGGTAGCTCCGACCACTTTTCTAAGGAGTAATGCGGTGCCTGGTAAGATAGACTGAACTCTAACATAGTATGTCACCGGAGCAGAAGAAGTTAGTGTCTTTCTATGCAGAAAATTAATACAGGAGCCAGCTACAGGGTCTGATCGAACATTTCAGATGCTATGGTGCCCTCGGCGATACGGGTAACGGGTCCGGTCATGGATATGGAGAAGTCGTCTGCAACGGTAATCTCAAGGGTCCCGCCGGGCATATGCACGATTATGTTGGAATCACAAAAATCCAGACGGCGGGCAACGGCCGCTGCCGCGCTACTGCTACTGCCCGAAGCCAGGGTATAGCCGGCCCCCCGTTCCCAGATCTCGATCCGGATGTTCTCCCGGTCAAGGATCTTCATGAACTGAACATTGGTTCGATTGGGGAAGCGGGTGTCATTCTCGATGAAGGGGCCCCATGTGCGAGCTTCCTGTGCAGACACCTCATCGCGCAGAATCACGCAATGCGGATTGCCGACGGTGGCAGCACAGAACAGGAATTCCGCGCCATCGACTTGTATCGTCTCGTTGAGTACCTCCCGGGGCGGTCCTTCGACCGGTATCCGGGTACTGTCAAAGCTTACCTTGCCCATATCGACAGTGACACTTTTATCTTCTCTGTGTACCTGTGATTGCACCTTTCCTCCAGCCGTCGATATGGTGAACGGTTTCGTTCCCACCAGCCCCTTATCCCACAGATAGCGGGAAAAGATGCGCAACCCGTTGCCGCTCTTTTCTGCCTCGCTCCCGTCGGGGTTAAAGATACGCACGGCGAAGTCACTTCCTGAGGCCTCTAATGGGCCAAGCAGGATTCCGTCTGACCCGATTCCGTAATTGCGGTGACAAATCAGGCGGATCTGAGTCGTAGTTAATTGTTCCCCGACATCTGCCGGATCTAAGACGATGTAATCATTGCCGAGTCCATGATACTTGAAGAAATGCATGCGTTTCGGTCCTCCGATGCTTGATGTAGGATGGGCGCTTGGTAAGGGGGAATATACAGGAAAACTGCTCGAAGAGCCCGCTATTTTTTAGGTTTTTGCGATTGTCTGTCACGATTAGTTCTGAGAATCGGTTCTTGGGGGAAGAATGAAGGCACTCGACTACGGATTTAGTTCCTTGGACTGGGCTCGATCCGCCTGTTCCCTTCAACTTTACCGGCGATGAAAAGGCCCCAATTGAACCAAAAGCCATTTCAGGTAACAGGGCCCTGATTCTTTGACCACCAATCTGTTCAGGAGTAATAGTCATGTAAAATAAGGGAATGAAAGTCTATTCATCGACCACGTGGTTTCTCTGCAAGCCAACCTATGAGCGGAGGCAGCCAACAAAGATTGGCAACAATGGTCTCGAGGGCTGTGAGGATTTGGGTTTTCGGGCTAAACCCGAGCAAACGGGCAACGAGCAAACCGGCAGGAACAACAAAGATAACGGCCAGGCTGGCCAGCATCACCGGCTCGCGAAAATACGTGAGCAATGCCCTTGAGGATGAGCCTGCTTCGTCGTTCTCTTTCATGTGCCCCTGCTCGTTGGTGTTAGAATAGAAGCCGATTCCCGTGAGACTCTAAACGCCAACAAAGTAAACACTTGCCTTATTTCCATTGCAGACGATCTGCACATCAATGTCGGACTCAAGCATTTGCGTTGCCCTCTTGGCGCCCAGCACCCCGGGTTTATCCATGATCACGAGCACCTCGGCCGCTCGGGAAACGCGAGTTCCATGGTCGGTAATGACCCCGGAAAACCGCTCCAAGATGTGAGTCCACGACCAGTCGATTTCCCGTGTCACCAGAATCTCCGCTGAGGGCTGACGCGCTGTTGCGACATAGCCGCTCGCCTCTTTGAAATCCGCAAGCACCCTCACGGTACCACGGGTTGCCCTGTGCATAGTTGGGCATTCGCCCGTTATTTCCGGAATAGGAATCAGCTCCATTTTTTCCCTATTTTTGCCACAATCTATCACAAGCCCGCCCTGCAATGGCCGCTTGCCCTTCTGTTGACCGGCTATCAGAGCCCCGCAGGTTCCGGTTGTGAGGTTTACCACATTTTGGCCACACAAAAAACAATTCCGTGCACCGGCGCCACGCAAACAGTGAGATATGAACAACACCGAAATGCCATTGATTAAATTTCTCAGCGCTTCATGAGGGGGTTATCCCAAGGAGTTTGGGGAAGCGGTTCGGGTTGGGGGCGAATTCTAGGAGGGCAGCTCTTGATCAACCACTTCGAAAAGCTCTATCACCTCGGCTATGGGAAGGGCCGACTCACAAAAGCCCAAGCTCAAGGTAAGGGTGTCCCTATACCCGGAGAGCCCGGTGACCAGAAAGGGCGGGTTGCACGGCGGCACCAAAACCTCAGCGGCGGTGATGTCCGGTGAGCCAAAGTCAAGGGCAGTATCATCGATGGTGCCCAGATTTGTCATGGAGGGCGGGATGTTTCCGGTAGAGGCCAGTTTCGAAAAATACTCCCTGAACAAGAGTATTTTAAGGCCGAACGGGTAGGGCAGCCCGAGCAGATGGGTGCCGAGCGCGAAGCCGAGCCCCAGATTGTCGGTTTTGAGGCCATCGATTTGCCCCTTGACCCGCGATAGCGTATCGTCAAATAGAGCACCCAGATTACGACCGAGGTCAATGAAATAGAAGGAGCTTAGGTTGCAGAGCGCCTGAGCACGTTGGTTTGGCAGGTAGCGGCGGAGGTCGACGGTGCCGACCATCCTGAGCGCGCCGTTGCCGCTCCATCCGGTCTTACGGACATATGCACGGAGCATGGCGGCCACCATCACATCATTCATGGTGGCATCCATCTCAGCGCAGTAAGTCTTTATTGGGCGCACCCGTTCTCCTGAAAGTCGCTTCATCACAAAGGTGCGACGGCCGGTTGCGTCGGATCTCACAGGATAGGTCATGCTTCGGTAAGGGATGGAACTATCCAGAAACTCCTTGAAGTAGGCGAGCAGTATGCTGAGAAGGCGCCGTTTCGAAAATCGGCCATACACTTGACGCATGCTTCGTGTTCCAAGATTGGGTGAAGGTCTGATGTCTGAATTGTTACCCAACTCTCTATAGAGAGATGCCAGGAGATAACCGAACTCCTTTGTGCCTCCGGCATCGACTACCTGGTGGTTAAGCTTGAGGACCAGCCTGTCTCCGCTCTCACCTCTTAAAAGCAGCGCTTTGACCTGGGGACCCCGGAGTTCATTCACCGGTTCAACGAGAAAACCCTCCAAGGCGTTCTTGAGGGTCAACTCATCACCCGTTAGCTCTCGGAAAAAGGTCGAGTTATCCAGTTCGTCCATGGCAATCCTGGCCCAATAGGGGTTGATCCAGCGGGGTACGAAACGACAGCCCAGTACGGGCTCGGCGTGAAGGGTAAGGTGTAATGCTCTCTTCAGTCGATCGGAGTCGAGCCTTCCGTCGAATTCCATGAGGAGGTGGATCTGGGGTACATATGCCCACGACAGGGCATAGTTGGCATTGTCGCAAAATCGGGCGGAAATGGCGTTTGGGATCATCCTGTCATCGGTGTCTTTTGGTGTTCATATAGCATTCGGAAAACCGCCATCAAGCCCGCATCCTGAGTCTCTTAGGGAGTTTGCTCTGGGGCCCAGGCTAAGCAAATCAGTAAGTACCGTTCAAAATCTTTCCTCAATGGCATAGTGATTAGAGAACCTGCACATACTGACCGTTATCCGGTCATGCCCATTTTCTCAAGGCGATATCTATTGGCCTCACGGGATGTGGTCACAGAGGTGGGGTTTAGATGAGCCAGACAGAGGCTCCCAGGGCTTCCACGGTGTAAACCCCACCTCTGTGACCTATGCAAGACCCGGTGGAATTCTTTTTTAAGATATCGCCTTTCGAAAACAGCCATGACCTCCTTTGGTATGTGAACGATTACTCTATATGGCTCATGCGAACAGTTTTGAGCGATACCGATTGGTTACCTCTGTAATGTCAAAAGATACCCTATGGTGATGTGTTACCAGAAGGTTGTTGTTTCAATAAAGGCGAATCAACCCACAGTAATTACTACTTCTATCGGCAACACACGGGCTGTAGTTAAGGAAAATAGCGAAACGGTTTCCGGGAGGCTCTGACCCGTGCCTCATACGCCCGTGGTGGGGGTATCTTCGACATAGGAGCGGATGAGGTTCTTGCCGCTAAAGTGGCCCAACGTGAAGTAGGTGAGGGGCATCTCGGGCCCAAGAAGCTTGCAGCGAATCCCGGCATACCTCATGCCCTTGTGGTAAAGGCTTAGGACGCGCTCTCCCAGTTCTTCCAGGTACTCGATCTTTCTGATAATCTCATCGCGAGGGTTTCGGCGAACCGAGCCGCTTCCCGGGAAGAGCAGGGAAATATCGAGGGCAGCCAGCTTTCTCAATGATTCGATCAGTTGCCAAATATTATAGCCGGCCCGAAGCGCCCGATCTTGCCCGCCTACAAAGAGATCCCCTGAGAATAACCACCCCTTTGCAGGCTCGTGAAGACAGATGTGATCTGGGCTGTGTCCGGGCGTGTGGACAACCTGAAAGTGGTAATGATCGGTCTTCACAAATTCACCAATAGCCTTACCTTTGGAGGGAACCGGGTAGCCCCACAGCAATCTCCGGTATGGGTGGAGCGGCGGTCGCCTGTTTTGGTTCTCGATCACGGGGAGGGCCAACGGGTGGGCCAGCACCTCGGCACCATAAAGCTTTTGGAGTGCCGCATTTCCGGCGACATGATCCTCATGGCTGTGGGTATTTACAACCAGATCGACCCGATGTCCTTTCAAGGCATCTACCAGTTCCCGAACCGTGTGTGCGCAGCCCGTATCAATCATCATGCCGTCCACCCAGTAAGCCGTGGTGAAATAGAGCCCTCGGCCAAACAAAGAACGGGCCAGGCGAAACTTGTGGACTTCATCAATCTGTTCAGTCTGGATCATGGGTCACATTTCGGGCATTTCTTTACGAAAACGAGAAAAGACGATCGAAAAGAGTCCTTAGATTATGTAAGCAATTACCGGGAAGCAACACTAGGAGGTCTTTGTTATAGCCTCTTGGAGTAACCGAAACCCTTCCAGTAATTCCTCTTTGCCTACTTTGGGATGGACTTCCATAACCTTAATGAGATCAGGTTTCAGAAATGGGATGATCTCCTCATAGGCCAGTTCCCCCTGACCGGGCGAGAGATGGTCATCGAGGCCGTGCACATCATGGAGATGCATTCCGATCATCCTATCAGAGTAGGCGTCAAGGAGATCCTTCTGGCGGCATATCCCCAGGTTTTCGTGTACGCCGGCATGCCCAACGTCATGCCAGTACCCCACGTTTCCACCCTCAAATTCCCTCAGGATAATCCCGATCTCCTCGTAATCGGGGATTTCGTGAAAATGGTACCTGTTTTCGATGCCGATGAATACCCCCTGGCGTTCGGCCTTCTGATTCAGCTTTTCCAGGCTAAAGAGAACTGCATCCAGATTCTTCCGGTGTTTGCTTTGCCTGACTTCCCGTTGTTCCTCCAGGAAGGCTGCTCCCTCGTCCTGGCTTATTTTTTCGCTCTCACATAGCTCCCTGAAGCGCTCCATCGGATTCGTCATATCCACGTGGCCCAGGTGCAGAACTAGAGCCCGAGCTTCCAGGTCATTGGCATGCTCTATTGTCCGAAGGGTGTATTTTACGGCAGTCGCGCGTTCATCCCTGTCAATGGCGGACAAAAGGAACAGATCACCGCTTCCATGCTCTTTGGCCCGCTCTTCCGGCTTGGGGAAAAAATTGTGGATACTCAAAACCCTGAGCCTCCTGGTTAACTGCGGTCGCATCTGCTGATAGAAAGCATTGGTGATCCTGTATTCCAGTTCCACCCCTTCAAACCCGAGATCAATGATTTCGCTGACCAGCCTGTCGCCTTGAATCGTCTCCAGGTTCCACCAGCATGTGGAAATACCGATCATGTGTCTTCCTTTTACAAAGCAATGATAAAATCGTGCCTGAGAGGCCGTCCAGAAGCCCTTGGTTAGTCGAACGGGTTTTGTCACCGACGATGCGGCCATTGACGGGCAGCCACAAAGTCACCTGTTTCACTGAGGCACCGGTGAATGGGTCTATTAGAATCAGTTTTTGGGTTCGGTGTCAACAGATTGTGATCGGGGGGCGATTTGGGGTTAGAGGAGATGGGCTGAGAGGCAGAGGCATGCATCTAAAAAAGGTCGAAAAAGTATCCGCTTCGTCGCCAGAAAAGAAATTCCTTTTATGTCGATTACCGGCGCTGGAAGGTCTTGGCAGCAAGCTGTCGCCAGAAGGTGGTTTCTGTTGCAGCAATCCCTGCCAGTTCTCCGTAGTTCCGGGCAACCTTTGGTTCGGCTCGCCATAGGGGATAGGGCAACCCGCCGATTAACCGGTTAAAGAAGATGGCCTCAAGCACCAGAAGAACCACCGCGGCAATGATGCCGAGTACCTGCTCGACGGTTGCAAGATATCCCATTGCAGCCAAGAGGGCTGAGGCGGCCGCCGGCGGGTGAACGCATCGTAACCCGACCATTGTTATGCCGATGAGGCCCATTGAGATGGCAATTGCCAAAACGCGATACCAATTCATCACAGACGCGTCAGAAAGGTTCGACTCCGGCCAAATCATCGCCACAATCTGAAGGGATAAAAGCCCGGCAACAACCGCCATGATGTGGGAAAGAATGACGTTCCTCGGGCTTGCAGTCACTGACATGGGCGTGTGAAACAGGATGAACGCAGAGGGTGCCAGGGGAGGGAAGATCAGCGGAAGCCTTGTCACGTAGGCAACGGCAGTGATGATACCTATGGCAGTTGCCCCTGCGGCAAAGACGAAAAGCACAACCAGAACACGGGGGTTGCCCATGCTTCTGAGCAGGTAGCTCAGTTGCAGTCGGCTGAAAAAGGCGATCAACCGGAAAAGAAAGGTATTCTGAGGGCCGAACGGTACGTTCTCTCTCATCTTTCCTCCCCATGATCTGCACATGCCACCATGTCATCCAGAATCCTGCCTGCATCCCGGTCCGGAAGGCCGAAGAGATCCAGTATCTCCCCCAACGACTCCCTTACCTCAGCAATGCACTGGACGAACACGGAGGTATCTATGGAAAGCCGCTCCACTGCCGAACTGTGCACACATCCTGAGCGCTCGGGATCAGGCTTCAGAACGCTTGAAGCATGTGCTGCTACGGCCATGGGGGCCACGATGGTGTTCTCGAGTTCGAGTTTATGGATTGCCTCCCATGAAAGATCGTGGGCGCCGATAAAGCAGACCATCTCCTCGGGGAATTCCCATGACTGCAATATCCATGCGCCGGCTTGAGCGTGGTCCCAGCGGAAATGCTCGCGCTCTATCTCCGATAACCTCCGGGAGGTCTGCCTCCATTCCGCGATCACCGGTTCGTAGTATTCGCTCCAAACGGTAAGCAGCACCGGGAGTGCCACATCCGCCAAAAGGGAGGAGGTGAATGCCTCTTCGAGCTGGCCTCCCGTCGATCTTTTTGCGAGCGAACGGGCCAGAGTTGCCCGAAGCAGGGAGTCGGTCCAGAAACCTACGTGGTCGAACAGATCTCCGTCGGGCCTGGGGAGGGCCTCCATGGTGCCGTATGCGAGCGCAATCGAGCGAATATCGCGAAGGCCCAGAAGGGTGACAGCATGTTTCACGTTGGTTACGGGCGTTCGAAGTGCATATAGAGCGGAATTCACCGTTTTGATCACCTTGGCGGCGAGTTCCGGGGTGGAGGATATGAGCTTGGCCACTTTGTCAATATCAGGTTCGGGTTGGTTCACCTCGGCAATCAGGCGAGTTAGTGCTGCAGGAAGTGGCGGAATTTCCACATTCTTGAACATGGCAGCGAAGTTGGCGCTCGCAATTGCCGCGTGGCGCCGCATTTTTTTGAAAACACTCATGGAATTTTCGGTCGTTTCAACAACTCATGCCAGTTCTTTAAAGAGAATTTCGCAGAACGGAGCCGTCAAGCTATCACTGATGTTATCGGCACATGTCAGGGTGTTATTGAGCGAAATAGCATAACCGGCCTTGCCGCGAGGTGACCTTTGAAGGATGGGGCAAGGTTACGGGATAGATTTTTACCATCATTTGATGACCCGAGCGGGCTCGATAGATTCGGCACAGAAGAAAACTGGAACCGATCGGAAGGGGAAAGAAATATGACTCTAAAACCTTTACTTTGTGCTTATTTTTGGTAAAGTTAGGGAAAACTGGTCCCCACCGGTCGGATAATCGGTACATGTTCATGTGTGCGTCATGACGATGCGGATGAATAAGCCTGATCCACTGCAGGGCAGGACTGTAGCGCTGCAGAACCGAGGTAGGTAAGATGAAAAGACGCCAAAAACTGATCCGCTGGATTGCACTAGGTGCTGGCGCAGTTTTGGTGTGCTCGGTAGTGGTTTTTTGGGGGACCTCACAGTGCAGCGAGCGAGATAATTCAGGGCTCGTGGCAGAAAAGGAAAGGAGGCTCAAGGTGCGGAGAGCAGCTGTGGCCGGTATGTTTTACGATAGCAATCCTGGACGTTTACGGGATGAAATCAATAAGTACTTGCACAAAGCAACCCCGGAAGGCGTTGAAGGAGAGGTGATCGCGCTGATCAGCCCCCATGCAGGCTACGTGTATTCAGGGCAGGCTGCCGCGTTCGGTTTTAAGCTCCTGGATAAGTCCAAGATCAAGAGAGCCGTAGTTCTTGCGCCAACTCATCGGGTGGGCTTCAGGGGCGTTTCAATACCTCAGGTCAGTGGCTATGAGACACCGCTCGGTGTCGTAAGACTCGACAGCACGGCCTGTGATATGCTACGGAGGCAAACGCTCTTCACATCAATCGCGGAGGTTCATTCCCAGGAGCATTCCCTTGAGGTGCAGCTGCCCTTTCTTCAGGTTGTTCTGGGGGAGGAGTTTACGTTAATACCCATGGTGGTCGGGCAGCTCCGGAACGGTGACTATAAGGCCATCGCCGGCTCTCTCAGGGAGGTCGTCAAAAAAGGTGATGTAGTCGTTATTAGTTCCGACTTCACCCACCAGGGACCGCGATTTGGCTATGTTCCTTACAAAAAGGACATCAAGGAGAACATCAGAAAGCTCGATATGGGCGCGGTGGATATCATTATTGAGAAGGACTGCCCGAGATTCATAGAGTACATCGAAGATACAGGAGCTACCATATGCGGAAGGTGCCCCATAGGTATCTTGCTGGAGCTCTTGCCCGAAGATGCCAAAGGCATCCTGCTTACCTATTATACTTCAGGAGAACTCACAGGGGATGAGCACGACACCGTTAGTTATGTTTCCCTGGCATTCAGTTCGCCCTCCGGCTGGCCGGAGCAGGAATAGGGCAACCATCAATTCCGCACGCCCCCAGTAACGCACAAGGCCGGGAAATACCGCGCGGGGTAATACGAGACAAAAATTCCTTTGATAACGCGGAACCATGAGCGGAGGTATGGGATTTTCCTCGGTCGTTATTTGCAATCATCAATTTGGGGATTATATTTACAAAAAAGGTATCACTTTAGCTCTTTGAAAAGGTAACGCTCCTGTTTATTTCCCTAGGCCGAATAGGTATTTCTAACAGAACGCAGGGAGCATGGGGATGTCTTTTTTTTCGATGCCCTCCCATCGTTCAGAGCAGTGGGCGTTTCAAAACGGCGCACATAGGCTTTTACCTTAGTGCCAGGGCTTATCGGGCGGTGCGCCGGTTTGTAACGGCCCTCTACGGGGCCTTGTTTTGAGGGCATTCGACAAAAAAAGACATCCCCATGCTCTGCTTACCACTGCTTTCAAAGAGCTAAAGTATTACCAAAAAAGAAATGAACAGATTTTTATGGGGACTTACAGGGAAACCGGGGCCCCATAGGCTGAGTTTTAAGGAAGAGAAAGCTGATGCAACAAAAAGACTACTATGAGATTCTGGGTGTTGACAAAAATGACACCCAGCAGCAGATCAAGGAAGCCTACCGAAAACTGGCCCTTCAGTATCATCCGGACAGAAATCAGGGCAACCCGGCTGCGGGTGCCAAGATGAAGGAGATCAACGAATCATATGCGGTGCTCTCGGATCCCCAAAAAAGGAGGCAGTATGACTCGTTAAGAGACATGTACGGCTCTTCCGCTTATGGCCAGTTTAGACAGGCCTATTCCGAACAGGATATCTTCAGGGGCTCTGATATCCAGCAGATCTTTGAGGAGTTGAGCAGAGCCTTCGGGTTCAGGGGCTTTGATGAGGTTTTCAGGGAGGCCTACGGGGCTGGAAATCGAACCTTTGAGTTTAGAAGACCCGGGGCCTTTGGCAGGGTATTTGTAAGTCCTTCCATGGGCAAGGGGGCACCCCTGTCGAATTTTCCCCTGGGAGGCCCGTTCGGTAAGTTGGTTAAACTCGGCCTGAAAAAGATATGGGGCATAGAGTGGCCGGAAAAGGGGAAGGACCTGCACGACAGCATCATGATTCCTTCTACCTTAGCCGAGAGCGGTGGTAAGATCAGTTACTTCTGCCGGACGAACTCCAAGCAACTGATCGTTACAATTCCCGCAGGCATCAAAGCAGGCCAGCAGATACGCTTGAAGGGAATGGGGGTCAACGGAACAGGCGGGGCAGAACCGGGAGATCTCTTGGTCCAGATTCAGGTCAGAAGCCCTTTTGCCCAGAGAATAAGGGACTTTTTCAGGCGGTTTTTGCCCTCGAGTATCAAAGGGCAGATCATGCACTGAATCATGATTGCTAGCGGTGGTGGTACAGGGGCTTGATCCCTTCTCCTAAGTAACTTCCACCCCCACCCTAACCCTCCCCCTTCGAGGGGGAGGGTTAGGGTGGGGGTCAAGTTTCTTCCATATATAACCCTGAAGCGAAGCGCCGGGGTCATTTGCTAAAAAGAGCAAATGCACAAGGGTTTGTGTAGAATGAGATTCAAGGACCCGCTCAACCTTGAGAGCCTGATTCCAGTATTTCGAGGATCTTGGAGTTCATACCATCAGGTACCACCAACCAGAGGCGCTCAAGGTGCGTCAGCACAGTTTGGCTAAGTGCATGCCGAAGCAGCTCCAGGAAACGCCCTCTTTCCAACCTGCCGTGTAAGGTGCCTAGAAAGGGAAGCGCGAGCGATCTCAGTTTTCGACTCTCAGCTTCGATAAAGATCTTCACCAGGCAATCCGCCACCCATTCCTCTCTCCACGAGGGCTCCTGGTTCAGGTCATGAACAACGGCAAGCAGCCGGAGCGGCCGTTTGCCCCTTACGAGCACGGTACCGGGCGTTTCGGGCCGTGTTTCAATCACCCGGGTCATCACCCGCATGAGGGATTCCTTGGGGGCACGGACGACCGGCTCTGCGCTCATGACGAGGAAGGTGTCCTCCTCGAAGGCCATAGCACCCACCTTGAACGGAGGCCTGTCCTTGGGCGCCGCCACGATGCGGAGAGTTCCCCTCGTAATCTCGCGAGGATAGGCGCCGGGGATCATTTGGAGCTTTGGTTTTTTGTCAGTTTTGGAGTTCATTCACAGGCCCTTCCCCTATCCATCCACGGCCCTACCGGATCCTCGCTCAAGCTCGAGAGTCATTCCATCGGAGGCTGCAATCACATCCACTCCAAGCTCATGGGATAGCTCACTCGCCACAGCCCACGGTTTTGCCCTTAACATAGTCATGCCAAAGTGGGTCAATACGGCCTTTCTCGGACGTATTCGGGTGAGGATTTCCCTTACATCATCAATGCACAGATGCATAACCTGGCCACTCTCATGGGGAGTAGACCTAACGACATTTATCACCAGTATGTCGGAATCTTCATAATCCCTTATCAACTCGGGAACATAGTGCGTATCAACCATGAAGGAGAGCTTTCGACCATAGTAGTCAAAGATGATACCGTATGTTTCCACCTGGTGCTGGTGTCTCATTGAGGTGGCAAACGATACCCCACCGACTGAATACTGCCCTCGCGGTCTGAGCATGACAATATCCCGAAGAAAGCCCCTCACATAGGGAAGCACAACGGCATTCTCACCATGAATGCACTCCTCCGGCGCGAACAGAAGGCCTTTTCTGCTGAGCCCACCGCCTGTCATGGCGTCAATTAATATGTTGGCATCATTGGAGTGGTCGATATGGGCGTGAGTGAGGATAATGGCATCGAGCTTTGTTACATCAATGGGCGGTTTGGATTTTGCACATCTCACGAGTGTACCCGGACCGGGATCTATTATAATACGCACGTCTTTCATGCTCACGTAAACGCCGGCCGAAGACCGCAGCTGTTTTGCCACGACAAATCGGGCACCGGCGGTACCCAAGAATTTTACGCAGTCTCTATGGCCCGTTTCCATCGCTACCTCACGTAGCCCCACATCTGCCACAGCCCATCGTAGTTGTATCTGTTATGCACCGTGTATATCTTGACGACGGACTTTCGTGTGTCCTTTGCTGCTATTGCGGGTAGAGCGATGATAAGCGTCGTAATCGCTACTAAAACGGGCTTTCTCGATGCTCTCATATTACCCCTCTTATGTAAAAACGTACCAGCATATCCTGCAAGAAGCAAGCCGATGTTATCTCAAGCTTCTCGCAGGCAACGGTGGGGCCCCGTCTAAAACGCCCTGCAGGCCTCAGTATCTATGAGCTGTGCTGATCTCTACCGGCTATGGTGAGCTTGCTATCCTCGACGGACCACCCTATTGAGCCAATTCGAAGCGCCGATGAACTCTTCTCATATGGCTCATCATGTTCTACCATAGGCCTCGTTGTGCCCGGGCACCGTATGTGAAATGAACACGTTCTCTAAGGACATAGGAAAAGAATCAGGCGTAGGCCCAGCCCCTTTTCAATGCTAATGGTTAATAGGACGTTTAGATATGGGGAAAGGTGACAAACATACCAAGCGCGGGAAGATCCGGAGGGGGACACATGGTAAGCGCCGTACCACCCCCACCCATGCCTTACGGTTGATCTCGGCCAGGAGGTCCAAATCCCGAGTGAGGAGCGGTGACCGTTCGACAATGAACAACGGAAAGCCCAGCTCGTTCACAACCTCCAGCATGCCGTGCGACAAACGGTAACGGTCCTCAGCCGGCTTCTGCCAGTCGCTGCATGAAATCACCTCGAGAGGCAGACGTGCCAGTTCCTTTCGCAACAGCTCCACGGCGTTGGTTTTGACCTGGATCAGGCTGTCAAAGGAATTGGGATCCCTCCGTCCGAGATATCGACCGCCCCTGAGGTAGCAGAACTCACAGCCACTGCGACAGCCCACGTAAGGGTTTGCGCTGTACTTGTCCCAAAACCATGGGCCGTCAACATGGCGATGGACGTTGACCATCTTGCGGGCGCGATATTCCTGGAATTCCAGCTTCATGAGGATGCCTTCCCGGTGGCGCGGCCCCGCTGCTCATCTGTGAGATAGGTGAGGGCCTTGCGCAGCATGGTAGCCCGGCAGCGGCGTTGACGATGAACAATCTGTACAGCCAGCCAATCCGCCACCAGGTCGGGATAATACCTGCCCAATGTCTTTAGTCCCCAGCCAACGCCTTTTACGGCATCTCGGTCCCGCTCCTCGAACATGGGCTCCACAAACGCAAGTAGCGTCCCTGCCTGATCCGTCAGCTCTGCTGCCCCCCGTGAACGCTTGGCCCAGAAGTGAACGCTTACCCCGACAGCCCGTCGCGTCCAGCGGTTGGTATCCACGCGCCACGGTTTCAGCAGGGCCAGCGCCGGTTCAAAGGCAGCCGCCAACGCCGGACCGGGCACCCGCTCACCCAAGATGTCCGTGGCATACCAAATGTCGGCCAAGATAATAAAGGACCGGCAGCGTGCATGAGCGCCTACTAGATCGCCATCCAGCTGTTTCCCCAATGCGCTCCCGATAACCACCCAGCCGCCTTCGGTACGTTCAACGGCGATGCGCTCCAAAAATTGATTCACCGCCTTCATGGATGGGGCGCCTATGGCCGATCCGATGTGTTCGAGCAGGCGAAAGGGCGTGCGCTCTGAAAGAACAGGGGCCAAGAGACCGTAGGCCTGCTCGCCCTTTCCCACTTGAACGAGCTCGGCGATGCGTGCTCCCAGATCTCTGGCTTGCTGAGTCTTCAATGATGATCTAGGGAGTTTCATTCCTGGTTCAGTTAACAATGCCGTTACAATGGTCGGCTCAAGAGCTAACAACGAAATACAGCGAGACTATTCGGATAAGCCGGTTATATCAAGCCGGATAATTCAGCGGTGTGTTGATCTATTAAAATCAGTTTTCAGGGGGGCTGTCAATAGCAGACGCAGGGCCTAGCGTATTTTGAGAGAAGGGAATGTGCAAAACCTTTCTAGAATCGGATGGGGGGAGCAGATATTGTCTGTATAGCCCACAGAGACCTATATAATCTCAGGCATAGCCTCGCACTGGAGAAACAGCCATATTCCAAGTTTCTCGGATAGCTTTTCTTCAAGAACGGGGACACCTACTGGCTGAGCAACTCTCCTCGAGCCTCAGCCAGTTTCTCAAACCCCAGACGGGGCACTAGCGCCACCTGATGCAGGCATCATTGCGGAGCGGCAGCCGGTGATACCGGTATTTGGGATAGCCTACCATCATGGCGCCATGGCACCCATGCCCCTCGGGGAGACCCAGGGAATTATGAAGATGGGGTCATACGGTCGCTGCTGCCTTAAAAAAGCCGGCCCAGCATGCACCCAGGCCAAAGGAGGGTGCGGCCAGGTCCAGGTAGGTCAGGGCGATAGTGCAGTCTGTTGGGGCAGTGAGGTCGTCTGTTGAAGAATGTGCCACAACCAGGTGCGGAGCGCCGCGACAGACCGCATCGATCCCTGCCTCCCAGGCGGCAACGATGATGTCCATGTGGCGTGATTTGGCGATCAGCGGCTCTTCTTTTAGCATGTAGCGCATCCAGTCAATAACCAAACCGGCCATCCCGTGGACCTCTTTTCTATCGTAGATAACAAGCCATCTGACCGGTTGGAGGTTGTGACCGGAAGGCGCAAAGCGGGCTATGTCTATTAATCTGGCAAGCACCTTGCGGTTCACGGCTTTGTTCTCGTATGACCGAATGGACCTGCGGGCGCGAAGGAAATGCTCGACCTGCACCTCGTTGAGGAGGGATTCTTTCTGAACCGGCGGGCATTGCTCGGGGTTCATGGTGGCAAGAGACAGGGCCCCGTGCGGACACACCGCCATGCAATGGCCACAATTGATGCACAGATCCGTGGCATTGCGTGTGGGCGTAGGAACTGAGTCCCTGCTTTTGAGCCTAATGATCCCCATGGGGCACTCGGCAACGCACACCCCATCGCGCCTGCATTTTTCCTCATCCACGGTGAACAGACTCATGATCCAGTTCTCCCCGCCGATCACTACCTGATAACGATTCAGGGTAAGGGGGTTTTGGTAACATTCCGAAATGACTTAACTTATTGATTTTATTGAACTGGGGCAGTATAAACAATAGAAAGGATGTAAGCAAGAAAAACTATTACAGAAAAACTATTACTGTCACATTTTGTCACATTTCGTTTAATTAATTAGCCCCTTTGGTCTTATGGCCGAGGGGCTTTTTCTTGAACATATGTACGGTTTTAGTAAAAACGAGATAATCTTTGATCTAGTCTAGAATAACTGTTTTTCGAGGGCATTATGGAATGAATTAAGCCTCATTTCGCATTAGAGAGAGGACCTTGCTTTTGGAGGAAAGTGCTTCGGAGTTGCTTGTATGAAAGGCGTATCTCAGTATTTTGGTAACATTGATCATTTCAGGACGTGGCAAGTTGATCGCAACTTTTTCTAGGTTCTACCCGGTCCCACATATTGTGGGTGCGTCGCCACACTTAGCATGACAGCCAGAGATAGGCGGGGGTCAAAAATGATGAATAATTACTCGACGGTCACATATATTCCCCCACAATCCAAAATGAATCTAATACTATACTTCAACCGGAATTCGTCAATTTAAGGAAGGGGCAGTCACTGACTACTTCAGTTAGTTATATCCACCCCGCCTGTAGCTGTTACTAATAGCAATCGCAAGCCAGGAGACTCGCGGCAGGCTTTCCATATAGCAGTAAGAGTAATAATTCGTCCTTTAGAGCACTTACAACATATAGAGATTCCAACGAAAAAGGCAGGGCCATTTTGGTCCTGCCTTTAGCTAAGGCTTCCGTGCAGCCGCCTTCTCTATACAAGCGAAAAAGACATGCGTTACAGCCTGTTTATCTTCCGTACTCTCACAGCCAACGCTATCGCTATGATGCTGGAGAAGGAGATCAGGTCAAGTGTCTTGGGCTAGTCGACTCCACTACCTACCGTGGCGATAAAGCAGCCTCCACCGCCACCGCCACCACCAGCTGGGGATTCCATTATGAACTTTGTCAGGAAGATGTCATAACCACCTGCCGAGGTATGGTTGTCTGTGCCAGGGCCCGGGTCGAAATCAACGGTGCCGACAAAATATCCCGTCACATAGACGTTCCCGCTTCCATCCACCGTAGCTTCAACGCCAGAATCATCAATTGCCCCGCCCATGGTCTTGGTCCAGCCGTAGGTGCCGTCTGCATTAATCTTTGTCAGGAAGATGTCATCATCACCGGCCGATGTATGGTTGTCTGTGCCAAGGCCCGGGTCGAAATCAACGGTGCCCTGAAAATATCCCGTCACATAGACGTTCCCGCTTGCATCCACCGTAGCTTCAACGCCAGAATCATCAATTGCCCCGCCCATGGTCTTGGTCCAGCCGTAGGTGCCGTCTGAATTAATCTTTGTCAGGAAGATGTCATAGCGACCGGCCGAGGTATGGCTGTCTTCTGTGCCAGGGCCCGGGTCGAAATCAACGGTGCCCTGAAAATATCCCGTCACATAGACGTTCCCGCTTGCATCCACCGCAGCTGAATGGCCAGAATCATAACTTGCCCCGCCCATGGTCTTGGTCCAGCCGTAGGTGCCGTCTGAATTAATCTTTGTCAGGAAGATGTCATCACCACCGGCCGATGTATGGTTGTCTGTGCCAAGGCCCGGGTCGAAATCAACGGTGAGGTAGAAAGATCCCGTCACATAGACGTTCCCGCTTCCATCCACCGCAGCTGAACGGCCATAATCCATACTTGCCCCGCCCATGGTCTTGGTCCAGCCGTAGGTGCCGTCTGAATTAATCTTTGTCAGGAAGATGTCAAGCATACCGCGCGAGGTATGGTTGTCTTCTGGGCCAGGGCCCGGATCGAAATCAGCGGTGCCGGCAAAATATCCCGCCACATAGACGTTCCCGCTTGCATCCACCGCAGCTGAATAGCCTACATTATTAATTGCCCCGCCCATGGTCTTGGTCCAGCCGTAGGTGGCGTCTGCATTAATCTTTGTCAGGAAGATGTCATAATTACCGGCCGATGTATGGTTGTCTGTGCCAGGGCCCGAGTCGAAATCGACGGTGCCCTCAAACCATCCCGTCACATAGACGTTTCCGCTTGCATCCACCGCAGCTGAATAGCCCCTATCATCACCTGTCCCGCCCATGGTCTTGGTCCAGCCGTAGGTGCCGTCTGCATTAATCTTTGTCAGGAAGATGTCATTACTACCACCGGCCGAGGTATGGTTGTCCGTGTCAGGGCCGGGGTCGAAATCAGCGGTGCCGGCAAAATATCCCGCCACATAGACGTTTCCGCTTGCATCCACCGCAGCTGAATAGCCATAATCCATACTTGCCCCGCCCATGGTCTTGGTCCAGGAATACACGGTCCCGGCATGGGCAAGGCCTCCGGAAAAAACACACAGTGCCACAAGAGCGGCGACAAGCGCCATGCGTTTTACTGCCCGGCAGCCCACAATCCATGCAATGTGTAATGTTACGCTCACAGTGTTCAGCATCCTCTTCTGCATGTTGTCCTCCTTTTACAGGTTGGTTATCAGTACCGCCCGGACTTCAGGGCTCGGAGTGCTTTGATGTAACGATAGGGTCTGGAGTCTCCCAACAGAACATTGCGGTTCCCCTAGGAGCAAGGTAGGCACAATTTGAGATAGTATTCCATGAACTGCTACCCTCACTCAGAATTAAGGGGGCGAGAAGACAAACTTAACCGTTTTTATGAAAAGCAAAAATGATACCACGCTCGACGGATAAAATATCTCTTGAGAATTCAGACAGTTGAGGTGATTCTACAGAAGTCTTATAGAGAAATAGGTAAGAGAATGCCACCTTTTTGAGGAATTAAGTTTCTCTTAAGTGGTAGAGGTTTACATACCTTGGTGGATATAGGAGCGAAAGGAGTATTGTTATTGGTGGTCAGGAATTACTGATTCAAGATGAAATAGGGTGCTACAGGGTAATCTGGATTACACAACATTTATATCGCAATTAGACAGACTCGCCTAGGCGGGAAGTCTTTGCGAAATCGCTTGAAGCGTCCAAATAAATTAGTGTCGTCCCTCAGTTCGCCAACCCCAAGATCTTGTCGTAGACATAATCGGGTCTGAGGATTTGGTATCTGCTATTGACGCCAGGCTCACTCGTTTTGGTCATATCATTCCGATATTTAACATGCCTGAACCGTAGCAAAACCTTAACTCGTGGCAAGATATTACAGGTTCAGGGTCATAAGAATTTATCGAACTCCAGCTTTGAGGATGACTCTTTCCGAAAGGTAATTGCAGCGTGGAATTCTTAATGTCTTTAAAAGTTAAGGCTTAGGCTGGTAAACGCATTGTGGAATTTTCCCAGTTTCAAGTACATGGTAAGAAGTCTCTGACCAGGCACTTACGAAGTGAGACACAAGATATGGTAATGTTTGTAAGGAAGCAAAGGTATGTATCCGTCTTGATTTCTGACCATCCCTAGTGCTCCCTGCCGCTCTTCTTATCTATCCCTCCTGCGTCCACCTAAGTATGTAAAACCTTACCAGAAAGTAACAACTAATTTCTTAAAATGATGCTATTTTCTTACCCATTTCTGAACAGGGTTTCTCTGAGGTTAACGTAACTATACGAAATCTATAGAAATATCTCTGGTATCTCATTTGGCATCTTTTTTGCCCCTTGACAAAGGGGGTCAGTTTTTCTAATGTAATACCAACCACAGTACTGAAGTCACTTCATGGGGGGAGTACGTCATATTGTGCCTGGATAATGGTTAAAATACGGCTGACAACCTTGGAGTCCCAAGAAACACCGGCTATATTCGCCCAAGCGGGATGTGCATAACAAAGCAGAGCTTAATGAAAGGCTCTGCTTTTTTTGTCAAGTGATACTTCTATATTCATGGCGCGAATAAATTGAAAGGAGGCAACTATGGGGCGCATTGAAGAGAAAAAGAATGTTGGAGGGTGGCTTCGGCAAGGGATAGGCACTGACCTATCGGGAAAGCTAAGGCTTTTCCTTGCGGCGATGCTGGTCTGTGTTCTTTCGCTGGGTTTAACACCTGTGGCACAGGCATCCTCAGGCAGTATTACCACCACGTACGCCGGCGGCGTTGCTCACAAAGGGAACATGTTTGATGTAACGGCAAGCGGCCCGGCAGACATAACTATTACCGGCTTTGATATACACGTCACCGATGTAGCCGCGGTATCTATCGATGTCTTTTACAAGTCAGGCACCTACTCAGGCTTTGAAAAGGATCCCGGTTTTTGGACGCCCCTTGGAAGCGCAACGGTAACCGGCGCCGGGTCCGGGAACCCGACTGCGGTGAACATAGGCGGCCTAACTATACCATCCGGTGAGACATACGGCATTTACATAACACGGACAGACGGAGGTTGGTTACGGTGTACCTTTGGAGCAAACACCTATTCAAACAGTGCTATCACGATCGATACAGGCACAGGAAATATCTTTCCATTTGGCGATGTCTTTACCCCCCAGACATGGAACGGAACGATTTACTATGAAACTCCGGATGGAGGAGGAGGAGGAGGCGGCGGCGGCGGAGGCGGTTGCTTTATCTCCGCAATTAACGGAAATTAAGTTTAATAGGTAAGTAGACTTGAAGGCAGGGTCTTTATGGCCCTGCTTTTCTTGCCAGGATGCCTATATGCTGCATACAACTCCTTAGCTACAGAAGCAGCGAATACTGCTATGAGTGATAGGTCAGGCTATCCCCCAGACGCTTTTCATTACGCTTACAAACCTTCAGTTGTTAAAAGCGACTATTTTGTGCTTTGAACTTTAACCTTGGAATTGCAGATCACTGCTATTGACGTCAGACTCAGCTGTTTTGCTCATATCATTACGGTATCTTCACCCTGATCCGAGTATCACTTCTTATGAGACGATCGGTAAGGAACGGCTCGGCATGGTTTTGTCATGGATTATCTCCGAGGCACAAGAGATCGCACGTACTCTGCGAGAACTGGATGTGACCATACTGAGTCGGGATCTAAAGGAAACCGCGTCCTTATAAGGCCTTCTTGATCGCTCCGACCGTTTCTTTGCTGTTCAGTGAGATAATGTTTTTCAGAAGCCCCTCTTTCTCGTAAAAGCCTATGAGGGGCGCCGTTTTCTCATTATAGGTGTCCAGCCTGTTCAATATGGCCTCTTCCGTCTCATCGTCTCTCTGGATGACGGGGTAGCCACATTTCTCACATGTTCCGTCCGGGGTGGGTGGTTTGCTCTTGATATTGTAGATCTCCTGACAGTCCGGATTTGAACAGGTCCTTCTGGTGGTAAGGCGATCCAGAATGACCTCTTTGGGCACATCCAGGTTAACGACCATGTCAAGACTTATGTTGAGCTTTGCCAGAAGCTTTTTCAGCTCCTCCGCCTGTGGAATTGTCCTGGGGAAACCGTCCAGGATAAATCCCTTCTGGCAGTCGTCCTCCTGCAGGCGTTCTTCTATTATCCTCATGATAAGCGAATCGGGAACCAGATCACCCCTTTTCATATACGCTTTGGCCTGTTTGCCCAGGTCAGTTCCCTCCTTGACCGCAGCACGAAGGATATCTCCTGTTGATATCTGAACAGAACCGTCATAGTCGGTGAGGAGTTTGGCGATAGTGCCCTTGCCGGCACCGGGTGCTCCCAGCAGAATAATCCTCATACAAAACCTCCTTTATGTTTTTTTAACGTGATTTCCCTTTGATGCTCTTGTTAGGGAATCGAACTATAGAAAAAAGTATCTCTGCGGTCAAGTGGCCAGGCAAGCTTTTTGAAAAAGTGTGCGCTTTGCTCCAAGGCCTTTTGGGTGGAATCAAGGTCGAATTTCCAGTAAGCGTTGGAATACTTGCTGAAAACGCGAGAATGCCCCGCCCGGAAGGGCGGGGCGCTTTACGGAAAGAAGATAGGTCAATAGTGGGTATGGATGAACCGTTGGATTCTTTGGAGTGCCTCCTCAAGCCGCCCCTCGTTAACGGTGAGCGCCAGCCGAAGGCATCCCATTCCCGAGGGCCCAAAGGTCTCTCCCGGAACCACCATGACCTGCTCATCCTGCAACAAATCGACCGCAAATTGAAGGCTGTTTTTCGTGATTTGACTCATATCCGGGAAGATGTAGAAGGTTCCAGCAGGCCTGTGTACCCGCACACCGGGGAGGCCTTTCAGGGCCTCATAGGCCAGGTCGCGGCGTGCACGGAACTCATCTACCATCGTATCGATGAACTTCCCGTCCAGCCTGAGAGCTGCCAGGGCGGCCCGTTGCGATACCGATGGCGCGCAGGAGGTATAGGAGGTTACCACCTTGATCATGGACTCAATGATCCATTCGGGCCCAAAGGCGTACCCTATCCGCCACCCGGTCATGGCAAAGGATTTGGAAAAGGACTGAACCACAACGGTCCGCTCCCGCATGCCCGGTCGTGTCCAGATGGATTCGTGGGTCAGCCCGTCGAAAAGAAGCCTGTCGTAAACCTCATCGCTCAATACTAATAGATCCCTTTCCACCGCAATACGAGCAATGCCGTCCAAGGTCTCGGCAGGAATAACTGCTCCCGTTGGATTGTTGGGTGAATTCAAAAGCAGGGCTTTGGTGGAGGGAGTTATTGCTTTCTCCAGAGCCTCTCGGGTGGGCATGAAGCCATTTTCGAACGATGTGTGAACAGGGGTGGCCTTTCCCCCCACCCATTCGATCAGGTGTCTGTACGGTGGGAAATAAGGCTCGGGTAAGAGTACCTCATCATCAGGATTGAGTACAGTCCTAAAGAACGATGACAAGCCCCCGATACCCCCGGTGGTAACGACAATCTGACGGCTCGAGAAATCTTCTCCGAAGCGCTTCCTCAGGTATGCTTGGATGGCCTCGACCAATTCGGGGTCTCCCTGCGATTGAGTGTAGTGGGTCGCCCCTCCAACGGCATCGCGGAATGCCTGCTCGCAAATTTCCTTGGCCGTGCCAAAGTCAGGCTCGCCAATACCAAGGGAGATGACGTTGTCATAGGTCGCAGCACGTTTCATCATCTCTCGAATACCCGAAAGAGGGATACTGCTGACTGCATGAGCTATCTTTGATTTCATAGCAAGCTACCTCCAGGTAAAGATTCCCGATCAAAATAAAAAAGGCCGCGGGGCTCATCGACCCGCGGCCTAAATCAGATTCCCAAAATAAAACCGTGGGCCTTACAGAAGCGAGCCCACGGTTGTTTTTTTACACAACGGTGCCGGTCACGGTGGACTCACCTCCCAGCGGAAGCTAAAGTACCACCAACCAATGAACGACACAAAAAGGGTATCTTTGATTACACGGTTATGCATGTTTGAGTAATTAGCGCTAGAAAAGGAGTTTGTCAAGGGAAAAACAATAATCTCACCAGCCGACAAGATAAGTGAAGCCTCCCCGCTCTGAAGAGCGGGGCATCCTCATAATGGATGGCGGAACTCTCCATAGCCTTTAGCCCTCCTTCGCTAAAGCTTCGGAGGGCTCTCCTCGCCATTCATCCCCGTCCTTGAGGACGGGGCATTCTGGCGAAGGAGAGTAAAAGCAAAGGCTCTGCATAGTGTTCCTTGATCTTCGCACCTCTGCTGTCCTTACGAATTCACAGCATTACCCCTTGCTTCCTGCAAGATCATCGGGATGAACGTATTGTCCCGGCAGCACCTTGTCGCGCACCGATATACCCGCTTTATGAACCGTGTCGGGATCACCCGATACGAGCGGATGCCACCATTCCAGCTCCCTCCCTTCAGCAAGGCATCGGTAGGCGCAGTTGGTCGGCAGCCAGCTTATGTGTCTTAGTTTATCGGGGGAAAGGGCCACACAATCAGGATTCACAAGGGCACGATCCTCATACACCATACACCGACAATTTGATATATCCAAAAAATCACAGGAAACAGGGGTGAGTTGAATCTGGCCGGTATCCTCGTCTTCTATCTTCTGCAGGCAGCAGCGTGCACAACCATCACAAAGAGATTCCCATTCATTGTGATTCATTTCCTCAAGGGGCTTGGTTTTCCAGAATGGAGTTGGTTTCATGCGCACAAGTCTCCGGTGGATCTATTCTATCGTACGTGCCAAAGGCCTACTATTCGTAAATGCTAGCGTAGAAATCGTCTTACCTTTTCTCCAATGGCCCGATTTAGAAAGTTTACTCATAACGCTTAGAATGAATTCCGTCAAGGCCATCTGAGGGCTGATTCTATGACAATAAACGAATTCAAGTCAACTGCTGTAGGCCATTCCGTCTCCTTCTGGTTTGCCGCACTTTTCAATCCGCAAACGGTCATTCCTATGATATGATCAGCCTCAATGACCCTGATTCATCCGGTCAAGACTATCGGCAAGGTTCCGGAATACGCTAAGACGTTATACTCAAATATCCGATTCATGAAATAGAGGTGCAGTCCGTGCTCAAGGTCACGGAGATCACGGCGAAAAGCGTTCTCAACAAGTCAAAGATCTTTGACTATTGCCTCAATCCTTATACGGGCTGCCAGATTAATTGCGCTTATTGCTATGCACGCCTGTTTATGAAACGCTATTCCGGCCACAAGGAACCGTGGGGGCAATTCGTGGACATCAAGATCAATGCCCCCGAACTCCTGAGGAGGCAACTGGATAAGGCCAAGCGAGGCACGGTGTGGATCTCCTCGGTCTGCGATCCCTACCAGCCGCTCGAGGCGAAGTACGGACTGACCAGGCGTTGTTTGAGGGAGCTGGCGAAAAAGGGGTTTCCCGTGAACATCCAGACAAAGTCAAATCTCGTGTTGCGGGATGTGGATCTGTTTCAGGAGTTTGAAACCATTGAAGTAGGGTTTACCATAACCACCGATGATGAGCGGATCGCGAGCTTTTTTGAGCCCGGGGCGGCGCCTGTTAGGGAGAGGCTGAGAGCACTGGAGGAGATCCACTCCTTGGGCATAAGAACGTTCGCCTTTGTGGGGCCGCTTCTCCCGGGCAACCCGCAAAGGCTTATCCAGCGCCTTGAGGGAAAGGTCGACGAGGTTCTCATCGATAAGATGAACTACATCCGTTCGGTACGCGACTTGTACCTTCACCTGGGCTTTCAAAAGGAAATGACCGACTCGTTCTTCCGTCATCAAAAGGAAAGGCTCATAGGTGAATTAGAGACAAGGGGAATGAAATACGAGGTGCTGTTTTAACCTTTTCCCGGGGCCTTCCCCGTTCGAGAAAATTGTGCTCATCTGAGCGGACCGGTGAGGCTGAATGAAACTCCCGAATGGCCGCATTTTTGGACCGGCTCTCCTGTATCACGCGATGCGAACCCGCCAACCAAAGGGATCTTCCCTGCGTCCGTATTGGATGCCGGTGATTTCGTCATGGAGTTCTTTGGACAATTCCCCGATCTTACCGTTCCCCACCTTCAGATCGCCTCCGTTGTAACAGATCTCCCCAACAGGAGAGATGACCGCAGCCGTGCCGGTGGCAAACATCTCCTTCAGACTCCCGCTCTTGCATCCATCTACAACCTCTTCAATGGGAATGAGTCGTTCTGAGACCTTGATGCCCCAGCGCCTGGCAAGCTGGATTACCGAATCCCTGGTGACGCCGGGCAGGATGGTGCCTCCAAGGGGTGGGGTTACGAGTTTGCCGTCTATAAGAAAGAATATGTTACTCGTGCCCACTTCCTCCACATACCTGAGCTCCTTTGCGTCGAGCCACATCCCTCTTATCCTGAGCATTGGCCACATTCATTTCCCCGTTCAGCTCCCGCTTGAGGTCTTCGATGAACGTGCTCCTGGCCGTATCGTCTCTCCTGATCTGCTCTTTGATGGCCTTCCACGCGGCGGAGCAATTCTTGTACTCCACCTTCACCAGCCCGTGGATTAACCTGTCTATTTCCTTCTTGTTTTCCTTGGTAACCTCAAGCCCGGCCTCATTGAAAATGTCTTTCAGGTGTCTGAAATAACAGGACATACCATACGTGCTTGCCTCTTGAATTCCCGATCTGGAGTTTTGACTTAACTACCGTACCGCCGCCACGGCTGGCTTTTTAACGGTTAACCCCCTTCTTGCTTTCTTTGCCTAAGAACTCCAATAGGGCGGCGTTAAAGAGTTCAGGCTGCTCTAGGTTTGAAAGATGACGGGCCGACGGCACCACTACGAGTTTTGAGTTCAGGATAGGCTCATGCATAGCCTGTGAGGCGGCAACCGGAGTTCCGGGATCGTCTTCCCCCACAATGATCAACGTGGGGATGTTGATCTTAGCGAGTTGATCCACGTAATTGAGCTTCCGGATCGCCTCGCAGCAGCCGACATAACCATCCACAGGTGTTGCGAGAAACTGCTTTCGGATTCGTGTCACCATTACGGAGTTCCGGGCCACAAACGAAGGGCTCAACCAGCGCTCTATTATGGCTTCTATCAGGGCTTCCATGCCTTTATCTCGCGCCGCATCGATACGCGCTTGCCATAATGGCTGGGCCTCCTCCGGAACGGCGGCAGAAGTGTCGCAAAGGATGAGGCTCTGGAGCCGATCGGCATGATGCAGGGCAAGATACTGGCCGATCATCCCGCCCATGGACAGACCCACCCAGTGCACTGCATCGATGCCCAGGGCGTCCAAGAGGGCGATTGCGTCCTCTCCGAGGAGCTCCAAGGTGTATGCCCCGACCGAAGCTTGGCTGAGGCCGTGCCCGCGCGTATCGTAACGCAGTACCTGGAAATGGGGTTCCAGAGAATCCATCTGAGGATCCCACATAGCCAAACTGCAGCCAAGGGAATGGCTGAAAATCACAACCGCTCCATCGTCTTTGCCAGTGAGTTCGTAATTCATCTGAATGCCATTAGCTTTGATTCGCATACTTTTCCCTCCCATAAAGTCTGAAGTTTCTTGGAGTGCGTTTCGCCTTTCGCGGGCTGTCTGTCAGTCACCTCTCCGACGAGTTCACGAAGCGTTCCTGCTCTGCCCACAATCTCTGATTCGAGTCGCATCATGAGGGGCCCAGCTAAGGCATATCTGAGTCGTCGGGTATCGGTGGGCAGGACCACCACCGTGCCGTGAAGCTTAGTGGTCGTGCTGGAGCAATACTTCCATAAGGATTTCATGTACGGTTCTCTCCTGTCCGTATGGGGGCTGGCTCGCTCGCGAATTTCAGGCGCTGTGATGGCGATGGAAGCATCTGAAAATGCAAAAAAAGATTTCCTCATGGCCATACATTGTCTGTCTTCTACATAGCCTATCGATAGCTTTACATATTTGAATCAGCTCAGGGCCAGTCTGTCAATACTTAATCTTCGACTTTGAAGTCTTTTGAACGGGGGTGATTCAACAGAGAAGAAACATTTGATCCTGGCTTGACCTTTTCCAAGCTCAAAGGCGTAGTATCAATATCTGCCCGCGATCACGCGAGATTTCAGAATCATCGCTTCTGTTAGTTCCCTTCATCATTACGCGAAGAAAAGCTTTGCATTCGCCTCAATTGCGGTATAAAAAGAGGTATTACGGGGGCTTTCAAGTGGACAAAGGGGAGTTTTCCAAAATCCGGCGCAAACTAGGAAAGACTCAGAGTCAAATGGCACAGCTACTCGGCACTTCCCTGAAAGCCATACAGAGCTTTGAACAGGGATGGAGAAAGGTCCCAGTGCATATCGAACGGCAGGTCTTATTCTTGCTGGCTAACAGTGATGCACTGGATAAGAAAAAGAGGCTATGTTGGGCTGTCCAAACCTGCCCTCCAGAGACCAGGCGAAATTGCCCGGCATGGGAGTTTAAGCTGGGGGATCTTTGTTGGTTTATCAATGGCACGATATGCCACGGAGAGGTCCAGGAGAGCTGGCAAAAGAAGATAAAGATGTGTCGAGAATGCAAAGTATTTAAGGCTATGTTGCCAAGTTCATCGGAGTGAGTCCGGAAGCCCAGCTACCTGCGGCCCAACACAAGAACCTTCGCAAAGCGGACCTTCATAGTAGTAGAAGCCCATCCTGAGCCCGATCGCGGCATACCCGTCGGCCTGAGCGTATTGCGGGGCTGTCTTAACGCGGTTCGTCAAACAGCTTCAGATACCGGCCGTACCCCTCTTTTTCCAGTTCTTGTTTGGGGATAAACCTCAACGCGGCGGAGTTCATGCAGTACCTCAGCCCGGTGGGCTCCGGTCCGTCCAGGAACACATGACCCAGGTGAGAGTCTCCGTGTTTGCTTCGGACCTCGGTACGGACTGTAAAAAGGCGTCTGTCTTCCAGCTCCACGATATTATCCTGCTCAAGGGGCTGCGTGAAACTGGGCCATCCGGTTCCCGAGTCGAATTTGTCACGGGAGCTGAACAAGGGCTCGCCCGAAACAACGTCTACGTAGATGCCTTCCCTTTTGTTATCCCAATATTCGTTGTCGAACGCCGGTTCCGTGCCTTCATTCTGGGTAACCTTATACTGCATCGGCGTCAGGTTTTGCCGAAGCACCTCGTCGCCGGGCTTAGAGTACCCTTTGTTCTCTGAATGTCCTTCGGTAGTCGCCATGGGCTCACCCCACGCCTTTTTCAGAAATCGATCCCTGCCCGAATTGTACCGGTAGAGCTTGTATCGAATCGGGTTTTTCTTGTAGTAGTCCTGATGGTAGTCCTCGGCCGGGTAAAATGTCGGCAACATGACGATCTCCGTGGCAACGGGTTTATCGAACCGCCCCGATTCGTTCAGCTGGTCTCTGGATTCCTCTGCCAGCCGTTTCTGCTCGTCGTTGTGATAGAAAATGGCTGTTCGGTACTGAGGCCCTCGATCGACGAACTGTCCACCGGTATCGGTGGGATCCACATGCCGCCAAAAAATATCCAGCAGTTCTTGATAGGTGATCTTCCTGGGGTCGTAGAGCATTTGAACGGCCTCCAGGTGGCCGGTGCCACCGGATGATACCTCCTCATAGGTCGGTTTTTCCTTATGGCCGCCGGTATAGCCCGCTATGACCTCAATAACGCCCTCGACCTTTTCAAAATCGGACTCAACGCACCAGAAACATCCGCCCGCAAATGTTGCCGTTTCCAATTCTTGACCCTGTTCTTTCATCGTATCGCTCGCTAAAATTTCATAATTTGTAGGATTTTGACATCCAAGTATAACGAATAATCCCAATACTATACTTAAAATAAAGGTTTTCATTGCAACCACCTGATTTATGTCGTTTTCAAGTCGAAAATCTACCGTACACCGCACAGAGAATTCGCGAACAACCTCACAGAACCGTGGTGATTCAGTTTGATGTATCCTTCGCGCACTATGAGTCTTTTAATCATTATCTCGAAAAAGTCAAAAGACCTGACGTAGTCCGAAAGGGGGTGAAACGAAAGATTTGCCCCCGTGGTCAATAACATGGTATTATCCTCTGCAATTGCCGAGGTGTGCTGACCATATGGGATTGCAAATGTCGATTTTCGCAGAGCAAGGTGACCGAGCTGAGGGTCAATGGCACTGAAGACCTCGCTGCGTTGATGGATGCAATAGATAACCAGGGGAGGTTGGTATGTTTTATGTTCTGGCCATCATCTTGCTGATAGTCTTTCTGAGCGCGGCCATCAAAGTCCTCAGGGAGTATTAGCGAGGCGTTATTTTTAGGCTAGGGAGGGTATTGGAAAGGCCAAAGGGACCTGGCATTGTCATCATTATACCGATTATCGATAAGCTGGTTAAGGTGAGTCTTCGTTTGGTGACCATGGATGTGCCTCCCCAGGATGTAATCACAAAGGATAATGTCTCCATTAAGGTGGATGCGGTCATCTACTTCAGGGTTATGGATCCGAATAATGCGGTTATTGAAGTAGAGAATTACCTTTTTGCCACCTCCCAGCTTGCCCAGACAACGCTGAGAAGCGTATGCGGACAGGTAGAGCTGGATGAGCTTTTGGCGGAACGAGAAAAGATAAATACAACCTTGCAGCAAATACTGGATAGGAATACCGATCCGTGGGGGATCAAGGTCTCCACGGTGGAGGTGACATATTGAGCTTCCCCTGGAGATGCAGCGGGCTATGGCCAAGCAGGCAGAGGCTGAAAGGGAACGGAGGGCAAAGGTCATCAATGCCGAGGGCGAGTTTCAAGCCGCTGGCAAGTTAAGGGAAGCTGCCCAGATGATACAGGATTTTCCCAATGCCCTTCAGTTGCGGTACCTTCAAACCTTGAGGGAGGTTGGGGCACAAAGCAATTCAAGGACCCTCTTTCCAATACCCATTGATCTGTTTAAACCATTTACCATGAAAAAGTAGTGCAGGGTAATACCTTGGTGGAGCAGGCCTCCCTGCTCAAGCGAAGGTGAGGCCCTGGCAGCGGCAAAAGACCTTTATCATCGCCTCAACGGTCTTGTTTTCTCTTGCCATTCATGAACGCCGCCTGCCCCTTCTTCGCCCGTGCAGCCCTACTCCTTCAGTTTTTCCTTCAAGAGCTCCTTGAGTTTTTCGCTAAATCCGATGGGATACAAGGGAACCAGATCGGAAAGCCGCTGCTCCAATTCGTTAAGGACCACCCCAGCAGTTGGAGCACTTAACTGCGAAAGCCAGCTGAATTGTCTTCTGATCCTGCTTCTTGCTGCCATCTTTTGCGCCCGATTGATTTTCGGGATAAGCCTAATTCCGTCTTCGAGGAACTGGAGTATCGCAGTTACATCGCGAGCAGTCAAACGGGCCATGAGCATCCTCCGCGCATCTCGAGTTTGTCCCGTGCATGGGAAACCGGTGGAGTGCGTTTGAAGAGGCGTGAGCCTTTTTCCAACAGGCGCTCCCACAAATACGGGCTAAAGCGATGCTGAGTATAAGGCAAGCGGTATTCTTTACCCTGAAATCTTGCCACCTGAATTCCCTGTACTCACAATAGCCGATTTAGGTAAGGATTGCAAATGGTACCCCAGGGTTTTTGCCGCAAGAAATACAGCCCGATCAGACCTCACCGTATGGTCATACGGTAGGCTGTTGAGAACAAAAAACCCACCTCTCTCAATGAGAAGGGGCCTTGCTTATCAGTCCTTCACTCCGTCGATTTGGGGGTTTGTTTTGGAAAGAGCTCACCTTACATGTGGGCACTGTAGATTGGGAATACCTGAAAGTCAAGGGGTATTCCTAAGGATCTTCATTCCCCAGATTCACACTGTTTCATCTCACTGTCCCTTTTCATTAGACTAAACGCATTTTTCTCTTTAGTATAAGCATAATTTGCAGAGGAGGAACCTTTAAGAGGGGGCCCTCATGTTATTAGATTCTCTAATCGGCTCATTCTCCAATGACCTGGCTATTGATCTGGGAACGGCTAATACCTTGATTTACGCTAAGAGTAAGGGCATCGTTTTGAATGAGCCTTCTATGGTGGCGGTCAGGAAGGGGGGTCAGCGCGGAAGCAAGGTATTGGCGGTCGGGAAAGAGGCTAAGGAAATGCTGGGCCGAACGCCGAGCGATATTGTGGTGATCAGGCCCATGGCGGACGGGGTTATTGCCGATTTTGACAGTACTGAGATCATGCTCAAATACTTCATTAGAAAGGTTCACAAAAGGAGATCTCTTGTAAGACCCCGGATAATGATATCCATCCCATCGGGCGTAACCCCAGTTGAGAAGAGGGCAGTTCGGGAGTCTGCGGAGTCGGCGGGAGCTCGGGAGGTTTTTCTGATTGGGGAGCCCATGGCTGCAGCAATCGGCGCAGACCTGCCGATAATGGAGCCTACGAGCAATGTAATACTTGACATAGGCGCAGGTACCACAGAAGTCGCCGTTATTTCCATGGCTGGAACGGTGTATTCCCGCTCGGTAAGGGTGGGGGGTGATAAGATGGATGAGAGCATCCTGCAATACCTGAAGAGGAAATACAATCTCTTGATTGGTCTTCGAACGGCAGAGTTCATAAAGATTACCGTTGGGAAGGCATACCAAACTGAAGAAACGGAGACTTTAGAAGTCAAGGGCAGAGATCTGGTAACTGGGATACCGAAGACACTCACCATAGATTCAGAGGAGGTTCGAAAGGCCATATCAGAACAGGTAGGCACCATTGTTCAGACTGTGAGAATTGCCTTGGAACAGATCCCCCCCGAACTCTCTGCTGATGTGGTAGATAACGGGATCTTCTTGACCGGGGGCGGAGCCCTTTTGAGAGATCTTGATGTCCTGTTGCGAGAGGAGACACGCCTTCCTATAACCATCACTGACGATCCGCTTACCACAGTGGTGCTGGGAGCAGGAAAGGCACTCAATAATCTGTCGCTTTTTCGAGAGATAATGGCTGAATAGTGAAGCTCCCCGTGATCCCGCACGGGGCATCCTGGCGAAGGCGAGTGAAAAGACCTTGAAATCACCCTCGAGTTACCGGGACCATTCGCTTCCACCGAAGCCGCCTGTCCTTTGGATGGCCTTTAATCCACGATTTCCTAGAATCTGAAGGGACATCTCTCCGGCGTTTCGAAGTCTCCCCTGAGGAACATCGGCCCAGCGGCCTACCACCCGATTTCCCTGAATCCTGCCGTGAAACACGTTGGACCAGGTCGCACCGCCATCACTGCTCTGACCGTACCACCACAGCTCACTATCCACCTGCCTGATGAAATAGGCCCCACCATCGTTGCAGCGCCACCGACCTGTCAGATTCATAGACACAGGAACCGGTGGTTCTTTGGCTCCAGTGAACCTGAAATCATCGACGTTGATATGACCCCAGCCGCCTGAAGATTCATCTACGATACGGATCTGCCCCTGTTTTCCCGCGTGTGGAATGAGGTTCCATGTAATGCGATGCATGGTCTCGGTGTTTCTGCCAGAGGCATGGAGAACTCTCTGGCCTGATACAAGAAGCTCAACCCGGGTTTGAAAACTATTTCCCCCACCGATGAGAAAGCTCAGCGTGCCGGAAGGGATCGCAAAGGGTAGGGATGGCAAGGTGCCTTGCGGTTGATCACCTTGAATGTCTCCGGGCTTTTGGCCGGGCAGCCCCTGGTATTTCTCATAGCCACCAATCCAATACCTTCCCTGATGTCCGGAGGGCTGACCACGATGTCGAGCAGTGGGGTTGTCCCCGAGCGTGGGCTGGTAGTTGAAAGCATTGCCCGCCCGAGTCCAGCCTCTCAGGTCTCCTGTCTCAAAGTCCAAGGTAAAACGAACGGGCTGGCACCAACTCTCAAGGCTATTAAAGAGGAATGCGAAACAAAAAATTAAGAGAACTGCCCAGAACTTACAAAATACGCCGGAAAACCCCGGCCCAAGGGGCGGGGAGAGTTCAGTAATTCTGTTACAAATCCTTTCCATCATCCTCCTCCGTATGTTTCGTTTCATTCTTGTTTTTCTAAAAGACCTCGCCGAAGCTTTCTTTCTCATTCAATTCATAGTTCAGAAGTGTTCGCATGATTACCATACAGGGTGCCTATTTCGGATCGGGAGATCATGGCGGTTTGCGAAAGGCCCGCCCCCCTTCTTCGCTGCCTAGCTACTGATTTCCCACCGTCTTTAACGTGACAGTTCCCTTTGTTCCATCCACTGTGACGTGCTGCCCGTTTTCCAGGATAGCGGTGGCATGAGGGATGCCAAAGACAGCTGGTATACCCAATTCACGGGCCACGATAGCAGCGTGGCACATCAGCCCCCCGACTTCCATCACGATGCCTGAAGCATGGGGGAACAAGGGAGTCCAACCGGGGTCTGCATACCCCATGACGATAATATCTCCCTGCCTTATAGCTGCTGGGTCGGGCTCGGAGAGTACGCAAACAGGACCCGCGGCACATCCCCCTGAAACCGCAGTGCCCTGGAGAACCCCTTCCACCGGTTGCCCTGAAGGACTTGTCTCCTCGATGACAGGCACTCCATCGGACCTGAAAATACCGGGCGGCGTTTCATGCTTAAAGCGCGTATACCGGTTTTTGCGGTCGTTCAATGTATCGCGGAGATCAAAGCCCAACTCCTTTCCCTTCACCAGGTCAGCCAATTCCTCAATCTCGAGAAAAAAAACCTCCTCTTTTGCAGAAACCGATCCCCTCCTCTTCAGCCGTTTACCGAGCTCGAGAGCAGCGTGGCGAATACGTTGAAACACGATAAGGGCATAGTGTTTCGGTGCTTCACGCAGGGGCATGTAGAGTTCAACCTTGTGAGCAAGCCAGCGCAGAACGGGGCGCTTCCACGGCGGTGAGGCCGATATTGCATCGTTTAGTACCAGTTCACGTTTTTCTGCAAGGCGATTAAGGCGCATTGTCAGTTTTTCTCTCTCGGGAAACCGCAGTCCGGATCGGATTGTCTCTATGATCATCGTGGGATCATCCGACCAGCGGCTGGAACCCAGGTCGAACTCCATGGGGCCGCGGTGGCCGGAATCTTCCAGGAACGCATAAAACTTCATCAGCCAGTCGTTACCGCCTTGCTCCTTCTTTAGCCGCTGCAGCAATTGTCCCGTTGAAAGGGTGTCGGTGAAGAGGTTTCTGAACGGCTCGGCAGCTTCGATCAGTGCGTCTATTTCGATGGACATCTGTGTGGTCGGGCTTGCCGGGATGCCGGTGCTCAACAACTGCACGGCTTCAGGGTGATTCTTAAAAGCCCTCCTAGCCACCAGATAAACGGCCATTGCCACTATTTCCATTTGCAGGCCGTAGAGCAATCTGCTGCATTCCGGTCGGCCCCAAAGCCCGAACTCATCGATCAATTCCCGGTCGGTCATAAGGCTGATATCTTTTCGCAACGCAATGGCACTGCTGTCCTCTTTCAGCACCCTCATGGATTTCTCGGGCTTCAGCCAGCGGCAGATTCTCAACAGGCTTATGCAGCTTGCCTTGAGCGTGGAGAAAAACAAATAGAGTGATAAACCCGGGTATGTGCGGGGGCGGAGTATAGACCTTTCTTTGAGATTCTTGAGGGTTTCGCCTGCCCTTGCGTCCACTGCAGTAATAAGGCGGGTAGTTAATGGCCCGATGAATGGGGCTGCCAGCATAGCATTCATATTGAAGTAAATTCGTCCATGGATCAGATCGAGTGGGGCAAGGCAGGGAAGTATGACTGATTTCCGAGAAACTCCCGTCAGATGCCGGCTCACTACCGGAAGCAATTTGTCCCGCCAGAAGCTCCAGGTAAAGGGGAGTAAAGGCTCCGGCATGGTCTCCCTCACATTCCAGTTAGACCAGACCGTCACCGGTCCGTCGTTGGCTTCCGCAAAGGAGCGCTGTATGAAATAGTTCACCGGGGTAGCAGTTACCGTAACAGGGCGCGCTTGCAGCCAGCAAATGCCCCTGTTCCCGTCTACGGCCCATTCCATGTCCAGTTCCTGCCCGAACTTCTCTTCCAGGTCTTTCGCTTCTGCCGCAATCGATTTGATCTCTTCTGGGGATATGAAGTCTACCTCCTTCCCTGCCGGAATTTCCCACCCCCCTGTGCCTGATCGGTACACCCGAAAGCGTTCCGGTTCGATATGGCCTGAGACCACTGTGTCACCCATTCCTGCCACGGCTTCAATCACCACGGCGTGGTCTTTGCCTGTAGGATCGCAGGTAAAACAAACCCCGGCCGCCTTTGCGTCCACCTGAGCCTGGACAACTAAACCAACCGGTATGGAGGATTCGGAAGCGGCATACGCCTTGACCCTGTCGCTATTCCCCGATTTGATACAGCGGTTCGCAGCGGATAGTGCCTCCGTTTCAGTATGAATACCGAGAACTGTTTCAAACATACCGGCAAAGGATTTTTCAGCGGAATCTTCTCCCAGTGCAGACGACCTGATTACAATCGGACCCTTATCAAGCAGGCCCCTGACGTTATCGATGAATTGATTCCTGGTCTCTTGGGGCCATTGCTCTGCTGGGATTTCTGTGGCAGAGACGGCGAAACCGTCCGGGACCCGTGCGCCCAAAGAGAACAGGCGAGCCAGGCCGCGGGCCTTTCCCCCGAAGATTCCGGCCATTGGCGGTTTCAGGCTATGCAGGCTAAAAATCCAGGGAGGAGCCGGTTGGTTTTTGTCCTTACTTCTCACACCGTATTCTTACTATAGTTGTCAAAATCCGTTAACGTCTTAGTTCTCCCCAGTATCTTAACACGGCATGTCCGGGATACGTTGAATTTTCTGTAAGAAGCATAAAGCGTTCACCAGCACTTTTCCCCGCATCAGGTAGTACTGCGCGAGGAGGCGATGGTATGGGGCAAGAGATGATCCCCCAATTCTCATGAATCCTATCGGCAAGAGCCGGGCTTTAGTTGAGGAAAATGGCATGTCACCCTGCCCACTCTTATTTGACTTGACTTCCGAAATGTTGTTAAAAGCAAAAGAGCATAAACCCAAAAGCAAAGGGAGGGACCTGTATGACCGAAGTTGACAATCCGGCCAGAAGCTGCGACATCGAAAACTGTATCCACCCCTATACTAACCTGAAGGACCATCGTAACAAGGGCCCGTTGATCATTACGGGGGGCAAGGGGATCTACGTATACGACGAAGCGGGCAAGGAGTACATTGAGGGACTCGCCGGCCTCTGGTGCTCGTGTCTCGGATAAAGATTTCTTAGGCGGAGACCGGACCGTGCCCCCTCATAGGCCTAACGGATGCCCTCAGAAATCGCGTTTATGTATGAAGATGGTGCTTTTTTTCACAATCAATGAGCTTAATAACACACTGTTTCAAATAGACCTTCTAACGCCATTTTATCTAACTGATTGAAATTTAAAGTAAAATAACTACAAGGCAATATCAGCCAATTGTGCATGATTCTTGCTTACATAAATTATGTATTTGGGTAAATAGCAATGATATCGTAGAATAATAACGTGCTCTGATCTGAACCACCCTGAATAAATAAGACATGAACTCGGCGATTCGGCAGATGCGCGCACATGCAGACAGGTGTAGGGGAGGAAAAACCACTGTATGAATAAGAATAAGACAAGGAGGTAGAGAGTCATGAAGAGGAATGTAATAACCGCAACACTGGTCATCTTTGCATGTTCATCAATCTTTTTGGTGTGCTCATGTGCCAAAAAGAAGCTGGTCACAGAAGAGAGTGTGATCACGGCACCCCCCGCAGAGGTGGCCACGGCCGAGAAGGAGACGACCGTAGCCAAAAGGGCGCAACAAGAAGAGGCCAGGAGGGCGGAAGAGGTCAGGATCGAGAAGCTTGAGGAATTGGAGGCGGCCAAGAGGCGTGAGGCTGAGGCAAAGGCCCGGCAGCAGGCAGTAGCAGAAAGATTTGAGGCACAGCCAATCTATTTTGATTTTGATAAGTCCTCCATCAGAAATGAAGCAAGGGCCGTCCTCGAGAAAACGGCAGCATTTCTGAAAGAAAATACCAGTATCCACATGAGAATAGAGGGTAACTGTGATGAAAGAGGCACCAATGAGTACAACCTTGCTTTGGGAGAAAGAAGGGCTAATAGCGCCAAACTCTTTCTGGTCTCCCTCGGAATATCTCCCGACAGGATACGAACGATAAGCTATGGAGAGGAGCGGCCTCTTGCCCGCGGTGATAATGAAGATGCATGGGCCAAGAACAGACGCGATGACTTCGTGGGTATAGAGGAATAGTCCTTCCAGGATTCAAGTACCAAAAAGGGGGAGGGATGCTCTCAAAATCAGCGACTCCCCTTTCTTAACTGAGGGCAGTTGAAAGGAGTAGGTCGATGCTGGTTAGGGAAAAAACTGGAATCGCTGTAGTGCTCATGGCGGCAGTGTGTTTCCTCGGAGGCTGTGCAGGGAAGGGGTTTCCTACGGAGCCCGCTGCTGCCTCAGAAAAGCCTGTTGAGCAGGTTAACCGCTTGGAGAAAGACATCGACAACGGACGAGACAAGCAACTCAATGTCTTGGCACCAACCTGGTTTTCCAAGGCCGAGATCTCGCTCTATGAGGCAAAAAAGGGTCTGGAGCTGGAAGATGAGCTTTCCGACATCTTAAAGAACGTGACCTACGGACGAGCCCACCTCCAGCGTGCTCAAGAGGCGGGTAACGTAGCGAGAGAGGAATTTCCGGACGTCATTGAGGCCCGTGACCTTGCTCGTGCCGCAGGCGCCGCGAACATGGGAGAGGATTATGTAAAGGCGGAGGAGCAATTCCTCGAGCTCACGAGAGCGATTGAGAAAGACAATCTGAGGTGGGCCCGAAAAAACAGGGCAAAGGTCGTGCGGGCATTTGACGAGCTCGAGTTGCGGGCAATCAAGGGGGTGCTCGGCGAGGTCCGTAAGCTGATCAACGAAGGGGAAAAGAGCGGTGCAGGGAAAATCACCCCAAACACATTCAAAGCTGCACAGGATAGGTTGAGGGATGTTGATGTATTCATTTCAGAACACCGTTACCAGAAAGAGGAGATACACGAACAGGTCAACGAGGCCCTGTTTCAGGCCCGCCGGCTTCTTCAAGTCCTACAGCAGAGCAAGAGAATTCAAACGATGGAGCCCGAGCAGATAACCCTCTGGTTTGAAGGAATGCTTTATAACACGGCGGCGAAGCTTTCTACTCCGGATATGCGTGACCACGCTTTCGAGGTGCAGGTTGAGAATATCCTCGCCTCAGTTGCGGCCCTGCAGAAGGATCACGAATTCATGGTCCGTAAGGTGAAAAGACAGCAGGCAGACCTGGAATACATGCAGGTGCAGATAGCAGCCTTAGAGGGAAAGATGGCGGCCCTCGAGGGAAAGACCCGGCAAGAGCAGGCCGCAAAAGAACGCTTGGCGGCGGAACGGCAGTTTCAACAATTGTTCAGCGAAGTCCAGGACTCCTTTAGTCCGGATGAGGCGGAGGTTTACAAACAGGGAAACCGGCTGGTTATCCGTTTGCGGGGCATTCAATTTCCCGTTGGCAAGGCCTTTATCCTGCCGGGCAATTACGCACTGCTGAGCAAGGTTCAGCGGGCTATTCGCACGTTCGCTGAGCCGGAGGTTGTTATTGAAGGGCATACGGACAGCACGGGATCAGAGGCGCTGAATCAGGACTTATCCGAGCGACGGGCCGAAGCCGTTCGCCAATACTTCGTGGCGAATGGAACCTTAACATATGACGAAATCTCAGCCATCGGTTACGGGTCCGAGCAGCCGTTGGCATCCAATAAGACGCCGGAAGGCCGCGCTATTAACCGGCGGATCGATGTAATCATTATGCCCCAACTTAAAAAAGGGAAGTAGAGCCTTCCCACATCATTTCCTAAATCCCCTGAGCTCCTCTCTTACGAGGCCGATCTCTTGCTCAAGGGATTCAATGGCCATAATCTGATGGGGCTTGACAGAATGAGCAGGCAGCGCCGCTTCCCTTTCCCGAAGTTCTCTCTCTAAGGCCTCCAGTCTCTTCCTGAGCACTTCCCTCTTGTCCTTAATTGCCTTCTCTGCCCTTCGGGTCTCTTGAACGAACTCTCTCACCTTCTGGAAATCCTTTTGAAACCGAATCACCTTTCCGTCTCGATTCACCTTATTGGTGTGCGTGCAGCTATCGGCGCCGTAAGGGCATACTTTTAAAAGCGCCTCAAACACGTTTTCAGGGGAGAGCCCTCCGGCAAGTATGACCGGAATGGCGCTCTGGCCGACGAGCTCCCTGGATAAGTCCCAATCGGCAGGCCTGCCGGTAATCCCGATAAATCCTTCTACCGGTTCCTGTTCAAGCCAGGTGTCGATGAGAAAGAGGTCGCTCGAGGGCTCCAGGGTTCGGGCTAGCTCTATTGCGGGAAGGCCATGAGCCATCCCTGCCCTGGGGACCGGTATAGAGCGGATGATGCCGATTTCCGGGAACTTTTCCTTCAGAGTGCCTTGAAACTGTACGATCCTCTCCAGGTCGACCGGTCGACCTCGATGATCCGTGAGGCTGCCGCAAAAGTGCAGGTAGTCGGGACGGTAGTAGTCGAGACTCCGCTCAAGGGTGTCCATGTTCTCAAAGAGGGGTATCAGGCTGTTTTTTACCTCGGTCCCCTCTGATAAAAGCATAACATCTTTCACAGAAGGCTGGCGCCAGCCTTCTTCAGAGAGGAGCACGCTTCCGATATTATCCGCCCCCAAGGCCATACAGAGCTCCGCTTGCCGGGGCTCCTGAATTTCGTAAATTTGGACAATCATAGGGCAATATCCTTTCTGATCCGGCAGAAATCCTAGCCTGAGACGATCGAGTGCTACGATAACATTGCCTTATATCAGGCGAAGAACCTCGTTTGTGGCAATGCATCAAAACAGGTTTGACCGCGTGCATTACAATGCCGACAAGCACCGTTTTATTCCAACCCGCAAAACTACGTCCTTTGCGCGTAGATTCTTTACTCCCCGGGCTTACCGCGCTCCGCAAGTTCTTCCAGCCCACTGCGATCCAGCAATCTAATGCTGCTGCCCTTGACTTCGATCAGGTTGTGACTGGCCATCCTTGCAAAAATCCGTGAAAGGGTTTCAGGTATGGTTCCCAGAAGACTTGCAATTTGGCCCTTTGAGATGTTGAGGGTAACGAGATCTTCTTTCCCCTGTTCATCCGCCAGGTACAGAAGATATGCTGCCAGTCGCCCCGGAACCTCCTTGAGCGAAAGATGTTCGACCTGAACCGTGAATTGACGCAGCCTCTTGGACAGCACAGCGAGCATATTCAGTGCAACCGGCGGATTGGCCGCTATCAGATCAACAAATGCCGGTCTGGGGAAGAAGAGGAGCTGGCTTTTAGCGATTGCTTCCGCATTTGCGGGAAACTGCTGACCGGAAAAAACAGAAACCTCGCCAATCGGCTCACCAGGGCCGAAGACATGTAGAATCTGTTCCTTTCCTTCGGCCGAGACCTTAAAGACCTTTACCAGCCCGTCTACTATCACAAAAAAACCGGTGCTACCATCTCCCTCGAAAAAAATGACTTCTCCCTTATTGAAGGTTCTGCGAACACTGATCTTTTCGATTTCCCTGAGTTGATCTTCAGTGAGGTCACTGAAAAAGGGGATACGGGAGAGTATCGAAACCGTGTTTTTCAAGGCTTTTCCTCTTTTTTTAAAATTATCACCCCTTTTTGACTTAAGTCAAGGAAAGGTATCAAGGGCATGATGTAACATTGCACCTAAAATCAGGGCAGGGGACCCCCTTCGTGAAGCCTTTGCACCTGATAAGAGGAAAAGGATCTGAAGGGCGTTTTGGGATTGGACCAGATTCAGTGCTTCGGCTTTCTGGCCCGTTAACGGAGATCCCTTTGCACGGCCCAAAAAGGCCATCAGATAGGGGAATGAAAATGACCAAGAAGCGTGTAGTTGGAGGTTAAATCATGAAATGCCCGGGACAGGACAGCCGCTTATGGAAGCCTGGGGCTATCTTTGAGGCAAAATGCCCCGCATGCGGTAATAAGGTGGAGTTCTTCAAGGATGACACCACGCGTGTTTGCAAGAAGTGCGGCCATCGATTCCTTAATCCAAATATGGATTTTGGCTGTGCTTCTTACTGCCAATACGCTGAGCAGTGCATCGGGAGCCTGTCTCCTGAACTCATGGCTCAAAAAGAGGATCTTCTCAAGGATCGGGTTGCCATTGAGGTCAAACGCTATTTGAAGGGGGATTTCAAACGGATTGGCCGCGCAATGCGGGTGGCCAGATACGCTGAACAAATCGGGAAGGAGGAACGGGGCAGCCTGGCTGTGATTTTGACAGCGGCCTATCTGCACGATATTGGTGTCAAGGGGACCGAGGGCACACACGAAGGTAGTGCTGCCGGGTTTCAGGAGGAGGAAGCGCAACCAGCCGCACGGGAAATATTGGTTAGAGCGGGTGCGAGGGAGGAGCTGATCAAAGAGGTTTGCGAGATTATCGGCCATCGCCATCATCCCAGCCCGGAGGGGAGCCTGAATCTCAAGATCGTCTCGGATGCCGTCATGATTGCTACGTTGGAGGAAAAACAAAAGGAAGATCTAATCGAATCAGAGGATCTGGAAAGTGCAATCGGTAAATCCATTTTGACCGAGAGCGGCAGAAAAATGGCCAGGAGCATACTTATGAGGGCAAGGGAGAATTGACGAAAAACGGACACAAAGATCAATGGAGAATCAGTCTTTAAACATATGATGCGAGACACTAAGGCCTTGGTTCATGAATTCGATAATAAGTTCATTCACTCAGGACTTAGTGCTGCCCTCGGCCATGAGCTCGAGGCCGAATGGCTCGGGCCGAATGGAGTGAGCATTTTGTCCGGTTCTATTCGTCAAAACACGTGAGTGTATTTGCGAATCGAAGCACTAAGCAATAAGGAGGCGACTATGGAAGTAACAAGAAGGATCGTAGAGATCGATGGAGAACTTTGTGATGGGTGCGGGCAATGTGTTCCCGCATGCGCCGAAGGAGCCATAGAGGTTGTTGACGGAAGGGCCAGGCTCGTTGCGGAGAAATATTGCGACGGACTGGGGGCCTGCCTGGGAGAATGCCCAAACGGGGCAATCACCGTCCTTGAACGTGAAGCAGAGGAATTCGACGAGGAGGCTGTGGAAGCATACCTGGGTTCGAAAGCAGGGCAAGGGGGGAGTCTTGAAGAGGCCACCATGGCATGCGGATGCCCTTCTTCCCAGATTGAGGCCTTGGTTCCTCCAGTATCCTGCCAGGAGGCCAATGCGCCGGGTGTTCACACAAGCGTTTCAGCGCTCTCCCATTGGCCGGTCCAGATTCGATTGGTTCCGCCCACCGCACCCTTTCTGAAAGGGGCTCATCTGCTGGTGGCAGCGGACTGTACGCCGGTGGCATATCCGACTTTCCACCAGGACCTTCTCCAAGGAAAGGTTGTCATGGTCGGGTGCCCCAAGTTTGATGACGTCCAGGACTATACTCAGAAGTTTGCCGATATCTTTAATGAGGCCGATATCAAGGGCGTTACCGTTGTAGTGATGGAGGTACCGTGCTGCTCCGCGCTGCCCGTTATTGTCAAAAGGGGGATGGAGTTTGCCGGACGACAGATTCCGCTGGAAGAGATCGTTATCAGCAGGAGGGGGGAAATCCTCAAGCGGCACAAACTGGCAGCCTGACGGGCCTCTGCCGCTCATCTCCCCGTTAGCGCCGGCCTGAGGTTGAGCTACCTTCGTATACCGGTTCGGGACGTACGCTGTGAGCCCGGATCATCGGTCACGGGCCCACCATAACGGCCCAGTCCTTACCCATGACATACGAGGTGCCGCCGCTACTGCCCCCGCCGATGCCGGTAATGTTCGATCGGTAGGTGGAGCCGGCCCGGCCGCGGCGGGGCGCGGCGTTCGCGATCCTGACGATGTTAAACAACATCGGTCCACCCGCGAGCCCCACATTGCCGTGCGCGTCCATCCAGTATCGCCCGGGAGCAATGGGGCCGAGGAGTTGCTGTAACGCGAGAACATCATAGGTGTGGAGCTGGCGTCCGTTGACGAACACACCGGTAGTGCCGTTTGAGGCGTCGGCGCTCAACGGGCCGGCGAGGTCCAGATTGGGCAGGATGAATCCGGCGGTGGGGCCTCCCTGCAGCCCCCATGCTCCGCACGTTTTATCGTACCAGTAGGCCCCGTCTTGGATCTTTATCCTATATGCCTGCTCCAGTGAGTTGACCTGTTTGTTGCTGAGCCGGGTGCCGTTGATCACGACCGTGAGGTCTGATGCGGCCTGAGAGGTATCCGGCTTAGGGGCTGGCGCCGGAGATGCAGCGTATGCTTGCCGTTGAAGGATCAGCGTTTCAGCAGCATCGTAATCGGGGTGCCCGTACTCGTCGAGTTCGATCAGCTTGAAGAAAAGCTGGGTCCCTTGAAGCTGCGCCATGAAGTTCATCTTCGTCCCTTGCCCGGACACTGTTCCGGTGATGGCAGGTGGCATGATGGCACCCTGAATCCGGAGTTTCATGCCTTCGCCGGTCATGGTGCCCTGTACTTGTCCCGTGGCATCCTGTTTCAAGATGACAGTGACGGGCCCCAATTCAGGGGCAGAGACGTACGTGCCGGTATAATTGTCATTGCTGAGAGCGCTCGTTGCCAGCGTTAGGAACAAGAAAACGAATAGTATCGACTTACGCATCGGTCTCCTCCATCTGGGAAGTTATTCGGTACTTTTGCATTGGGGTCTCGTTGCCAACACCTGAACCGGAGAATCACCTGGCACTGAGGGCGAGGAATGGTAGGCGGAGCATCGGATCTGAGCACTGATCGCACTGTGAAAGCTGGGCCCGGGTGCTACTGTGCGGTGTGATTTGCAACAAGGACTTAGTTCCCCCAAATAGAAGTACGTGCCTCTTAATGATTTTCAGCCAATTTCACAGGTACATGTGACAGGCAAGCATTTAATAATCGTAAAGGAAGCTCAGGCTCCCAGAAACGTCGGTTAAAACGATAACTAAATTCATCAAGGTAC
>Ga0307380_10000204_pt1 | contig 101631 bp, 86 predicted proteins | sample UN3MG_FD_202239 | JGI IMG/M metagenome (GOLD analysis project Ga0307380, IMG submission 202239) | Soil microbial communities from Risofladan, Vaasa, Finland - UN-3 | ecosystem: Environmental > Terrestrial > Soil > Coastal area > Acid sulfate soil | place: Finland: Risofladan, Vaasa | collected...
AAATCAAATAATTCAAAAACAAGGGGAGCATACAAAGAAAAACTCATCTACCCGGCACAGAACAGCCATAATCAATGTGACATTTTCCCTGGGCAGTTAATGTGACATTTGACCTGGGCTACGACATACTAATGGCGATTGAACGGCTTTTTCAGCGCGCGGCCAGGATCCTGATGCCGCGCGGGGGCACTTCGATATCCGCGCAGCCTTCGCCCGGCCCGGCCGCGCAGCCGGTCGAGGCTACCTGGAAGAGCGAGTCCGGATCCAGCAGATCGTAAAGTGTCGTGCCCGGAGCGAAGCCGACTCTCATGTCGGCGCCGGGGACGGCGGTGTGGCTTGCGCTTTCCTCGCCCAGGTTCATGACCACTAAAATCGTCTCATCTTGGTGCGCGCGCTCGAAGGCGTAGATGCCGTGGTCATCGCCGCCCGTACCGCGGGTGCTCCAGCGCACCTCAAGTGTCCCGCGGCGCAGGGCGATGTGCTCCCGGCGCAGGGCCGTCAGCTCGGCTATGTAGCTGAAAGTCGGGTTGCCGGTGTCGTATGGCCGCCAGAGGGTGTCGTCGACGCCGTCGCCGTCGGCGTCGTAGGTCTTCTGTGACAACTGCGTGTGGTTGTCCTTCCAGACTTTCGTTTTGTAGTTGTCGTTGTCCCAGAGGGTCTCGCGGTTGGCCGGGTCGTTGCCGCCTTCAAACTCCTGCTCGACCCCGTAGTACAAGCAAGGTATGCCCTCGGTGGTGAAAAGATAGCCCAGCGCCAGGTGCAATAGCTTGCGCTTCTCGCTCTGCGGCCAGTCTTGGGGCATGAAGTAGAGCAGGCGGCCGACGTCGTGGTTGGACATGAAGTTGACAACCAGTTCGCGCGAATTCAGAAGGCGGCCGTCTTCGCCGGTCGGGCCGCCGGTCTTGCCGTTGCCGTCGTAGAGAGCGTCTTCGATCTGCCCCTCGCCGCAAGGGTCGTGATCGCAGCCCGATCTGCGGCAGTGCAGGCGCTCGATCTCGCATGTACGGCCGCCGTCGCCGAGCAACGCGCCCCTGAAGACGGTGAAGTACTGCGAGAAGTAAAAGACCGAATCGACTCCCTGGCCCCGAGTGTATGCGCCTAGCAGGTTGTCGCTTCCGTCGAAGGCCTCGCCGAACATGAAAAAGTTATTCTTGCCGGCTTGGGCTGCGTGCTCACGGATGCGCGGGCAGAAATCCTCCCAGAAACCCTTCTCGACGTGCTTTAAAGTGTCGATCCGGAAGCCGTCGAAATCGCCGATGTCGATCCAGCGGGCGAAAACGTCATAGAGGGCATCGCGCACGTCCTGTCGCCAGGTGGCCAGGTCTTTCAGACCGCCCGGAAAATCTCCCAAGACTTCCTGCTCGCGGCGGCAGGGGTCGTCCCAGGCGCAGCCCCACTCGGGGCAGGCGCATACCTCGGGCTTGGTCCAGACGGTCACCCGGCCCTTGAGGTTGTAAGCGTAGTCGTGGGCGAACAGATCGGGCACCGGCGCCAGGCGGTTGACGCTCGGGTCGTGGGCGAAGACCACCGGCGCCTCGCCCGAGGGGCCCAGTGAGGTCCAGGCCTGGATGCCGTCGCGGTTGAAATCCGGGTCCCATTCCAGGATACGGGTCAGGTCGCTTGGCGATGAGGCCTCGCCTATGGGCACTATCCGGCCGCCCTGGCCGATGAAGAACTCGTCGGGCTGCCCGTTCTTGTTGATGTCGTAGTAAAACACCTGCCCGACGTGGTTGGTTACGATATCCAGAATTACTTTAATACCGTGCGTGTGGGCCGCGTCGGTCAGTTCGCGTAAAGCGGTCAGATCTCCGAAGTGGGGGTTTGGACGGGTGAAGTCCTGTGTCCAGTATCCGTGGTAGGAGGCGAAGCCGGCGTCCTGTTCGACGTTCTTGACCACCGGGCTGATCCACAGGGTGGTTACGCCCAGGGCTTCGAGGTAGTCGAGATGATCTATTATCCCGCGCCAGTCGCCGCCGTGATAGGCGGAAGGATCGCGGGTGTCGACGTTGTAGTCGTTCGAGTGATCCCCGTCGGCGAAGCGGTCGGTCATTATCTGGTAGACCACCTCGTCGCGCCAGTCTGTTACGTTGTCGGTGAGCGGCTGGGAGCCGGGCTCGGGTGGAGTCATACAACCCGAAAGGGCCGAGAAAAGAAGCAGGGTCAACAGGCATGATTTGCGCATGGCGTTACTCCTGGTAGCGGGAGCTGTGGAACCACCACTCCACGCTGACTCCCAGGTAGTGTCTGAGCGCGTGTGCGCGCCGGGGATCGTCCGGCGCGAATGTGCGCAGGGCGGCATCGTTGAGCATGCTGACAGCGTAAACCAGGCGCAGTTGCGGCCGGGCATAACTGCCCTTGCCCAGCGACAGGCTGGGCATCAGGCCCAGTTCGAACGCCAGCGGGCATTCCTGGCTGTTCGTCTCCGGCGACAATCCGTTGGGCCTCAGATATTGCAGGTTGACCTCGCCGATCAGATGGAAGTGCCGGGTCACGTACCAGGCCGGGCGAAAGGCAATGCCGGTCTCCCAGGCGTCGTCGCGATCGTAGACCTCGGGGTCGGCGTCCTTGAAGTAGCGCACATAGGCGCCCAGCAGCAGACCGACGGTCTTTTGCAGCTCATAGTTGGCGGACAAGCCCATGATGACCTCGCTGGCGCCGGTGGTCTTCTTGTCGTTGTTGAAGTCTACCGGCACCGCCAACTCGTCGTAGGCGCCCAACCCCGATCCGTAACGGGCGAAGAGATTTACGTGGTTGTACTCGCCGAAGCCGTAGAGGCTGGCCTCGGCCCCGGCCAGCCAGCCGAAGTCGGCCGGTAACTTCTCGTCGTGGTCGTCTGCGGTTCGACGCGTGCCGGGTGAAAGGCTGTGCGCCTCGCCGTAGATCACCGCCTTGAGGCGCAGCTCTGTGCCCAGCGAAAAGTTGTGCTCGCCGCGCAGCGAAAAGATCGCCCTCCCACGATCCATGAAAAGCACCTCGCGGGTGCCGATCTCCTCGTCCGGCACGACGATGGTCTGGGTCATGAACTTGTCGTCCAGGCGATTCAGACCGGCATGCAGCCTGATGTTGCTGTGTCCGAAAAAGTAGGCCGCCCCGCCGCCTACCGTGTTCTGCTCGTCGAGAGGCCAGAAGTCCAGCAGGTAGATGTCGTCGCCGCGATACATGCGCGAGCCGGCCCAGATGTTCAGGCCGGGCAGCAGCGCGTTTTGCACCTCGAGGTACAGGTTGCGTATGGCCATCTCGGCCGCGAAGTCGCCGTTGAAATGGAACATCTTCTCGCCGAAGGCCAGTGTGAACTGGGTGTGGAAGGTAGCCCCGCTCGATGGAACCTTGTGATCGTAAGAAAGATCGATCTCGGCATATGGAGCCTCGAGCAGGCGCGGCGGATGGGCCACCAGGCGCACCTGGCGCCCGGTTCCGCCGCGCAGGTCGGAGCCGACCGAGGCCCGCCCGTATGAGCCGAACTGGAAGTGTTCGAGAATATCCGAGTCGTCTTCGCCGGCGGCGGCGACGGCCGGGAACAATAGGCATACGGAAACAACGAGGCGTATAATCAGTCCAGGACGCATTTCAGACCCTCCACGTGATAGCCGTCCGCGCAGCGATCGCACAGCTCGCCGGCATAGCCGGTCTGGCAATCACAGAAAAACCCGCCGTCCTGCGGGCGGCAGGTTCCATATAGACAGGGACTCTGGCTGCAAGGATCGCCTGGCACGCAGATCAGCCCGTCCTCCGTGTAACCCCGGGCGCAGCGGTCGCACAGCAGCCCGGCGTAGCCCTGATCGCACAGACAGTGATCGGAACCGGCGCTGGCCGCGATGCAATCGCCGTGGATGCAGGGATCTTCGTCGCAGTCTATGGCCGGCTCGGGACAGTCCTCGCCGTAGCCGTACGAGCAGTTGCCGGAAGGTTTCTCGCCCGGATCCCAGAAGTCGGGCGGGTGCAGGTCGGCGTCGTCATAATGGCCCGCGTCGGGATTGTCGTCCGGCAGGCCGCCGCAAGCGGCGGTCAAGAGCATCAAGCAGGCGCAAGACAGAAAGGCGCTGGATTTCATGGCGAGATCTCCTGGCAGGCGGGTTCGGAAAGTATGACGGCCGAGCCGCGCGGCGCAAGCGTCAATTCGATGGATCTCCCCTCGGCCGAGACGGCGGCGCCGAACAGGTCGCCGAAGGCGGCCCGGTCAGAAAGCGTAATGTCGGCCGGCAGGGAGATCGTAAGTGAACGGGGAACGGTGGCCCGCGACAAAGCGACGATGGCCGGAAATCCGTCGCCGGCGTCGCGGGCGTAGACGTACAGGTTCTCGTTGACGAAGAGCGTCCGGCGCAGACCGCGCCTGAGTGCTCGTGAACAGGCCCGGGCGCGGCCCAGGCGCGCAACGTGCGCGAGAACCGCAGCTTCGCGCGTGTCAAGCTCACTATCGAAACGCATCTCGCGCCGGTTGTCGGGGTCGCCGGCCCCGGGCAGCCCGATCTCGTCGCCGTAGTAGATCACGGGCGCTCCGGTCTGGGTGAGCAGGAAGGTCCATGCGATTTTCAAAAGATCGTAAGGCTTGTCACTCTCGGGTGTGGGCGCGGGCTTGGTGCGCGGCTGCCAGAGCGGGTCGCCGTTCATGTCCGAGACAAAGCGGGCAACATCGTGGTTGCCCAAGATAGGCGCCATGACCGCTCCCGAGCCTTCCCAGGCGGCCGCCGAGGCGCGCACCTCGTCGTCCAGCTCGCTCATGGCGATGCGTCCGGCTAAAGCGTCGCGCAGCGCCCACATGACCGGAAAGTCGAACTGTCCCGAGAGCCCGTTGGGGCCCAGGTAGTAACGGATGATCGGCTGTCCGCCTCGCTCGGTGTAGGTTTCGCCCAGCAGAAAAACCGGCGTCGGTCCGGCTTCGGGTCCGCGGCGCAGGGCGGAGCGCAGCCCACGGATAACCAGGCGCGGCATCATCGGCACGGCGTCGATCCTCAGTCCGTCGAGATCGAAGCGATCGATCCAGTAGAGCAGGTCGCCGACGACTTGCTCTACCTCTTCTGTTCTTGCGAACGACAGGTCGGGCAGGAAAGAGGTGAACCAGCACTTCTCGATCGAAGTGTTCCAGGGGCAGCTCGTACCGCAAATACAGTCGCCGCCCGGATGGTTGAACCAACCGTCGGCCTGGTGCTGTTTCCAGTAAGGATGCTGGTTGTGCACGTGGTTGGGCACGGCGTCTAAAAGCAGCCTTATGTCTCGCGCGTGAGCCGCGGCCACCAGTCTTTCCAGCGCCTCGGCGCCGCCGAAGCGGCTTTCTATGCTGCGCGGCTCGGACGGCCAGTAGCCGTGATAGGCCCGGGAAGGATAACCGTCTCTCCCGATGAATTCGCCCTCGGGATTTTCATAAAGCGGCGAGAGCCACAGGACGTTGACGCCCAACTTTTCGAAGTAGCCGTTTTCGACGGCCTCGCGCACACCGTCGAGATCTCCGCCGTGGAAGTCGGCGATGCCCGCGCCGTGGTCGAGGCCGGCGCCTGCTTTGCGGAAACGATCGATCATTACCTGGTAGATAAGAGCGTCGCGCCAGTCGAAGGGAGTTTCCTCGATCCAGAAGGGCACACAGATGCCCTCGGAGGCGACGCCCAGCCTGTCGCTTGCGGATATGGTCAGGCGATGCTTTCCGGCAGGCAGGCCCGAGGCGCTGATCGAGATGTCGCCGGGAGAACCGTCGGCCCAAAGATCGAGCGCAACGCCGTCTTCGCATCTTGCCGAAACAGAGCCGATATCCATAGCGGCACCCGAGCCGGCGCGAAGGAAAAGCACGCCGGCTGTCAGGCTTCCGTCCGGGCCGGTTTCGAGCGCGTCCAGTTGCAAGGCCGGCTTTGCGCAGTCGGGGATCAGGACGGCCGAGTTCTCGCGTCCCTGTGCGTCAAAGAGAGTCAGCGGGTTGAACTTGTCTAGATAAGTCTCGGCCTCAGCCTGGATGCGGTACTGGTGAAAGCCGGGAGTGGTCTCGATCACGGCGCTGTAGATCCCGTCCTCGTCCTTGTCGGCAAGCTGCAGCCCGCCGGGCGTCCAGGCGTTGAAATCTCCGACCACCGAGGCCGGAGCGGAAATCTCCCCGGGCTCCCAGAAGACGAACGCCCGGCAATCACGCGCATAGCCGGGAGGAATTGTTGGCCGAGAACACGCGCTCGACAGAAGAGCAACGGTCACCAGCGCGGCCGGTACTCTCATTGCGCCTCCCATGAGCCACAGACGGGATCGGCAGGGCGCGGCGACTGGCGATCAAGCAGCGCCAGCATGTAGGCCCCGGCACCGAAGCCTACCATGGGCGTCTCACCCAGGTAGTCGCCGCTGGTCGGATCGTACAACTCGGCGATCATACCGTGGTTGAAAAGCGCCTGGGCCGTGATCCAGTCGAGCAGCCTGTCGGCCGCCTGGACTTGCCCGGCCAGCCTGAAGCCGGAAGCGACGCGCAGATCGGTAAAGACCCATTCCTGGCTGTCGTACCAGCCGCCGTCGTCGTTGCGGAAAAACCCAAGCCCATCAGCCACCCTGAGATTGGCGTCGAACATGGCAAGCGTGGCCGCGGCCGTGGCCGCCGCCGGATCGAACAGCCGCCAGTTGAGCGCCTCGACCACGGCCATGTCGTGATAGCCGCTGCCGCCAATAAGTTCTTCGTATGAGCTTGCCAGGACTCGCCCGCCGTCGGTCACGTTGGTGGCCAGGGCGTCGCGGATCGATACCGCCGCGTTCCGATAGGTGTCGGCCAGCGCGTCTTCACCTCTGTCATGCGCCATGGCGGAGGCCCCACACAATCCGCGCGCCGCGGCCAACGAGCTGAAGCTGTAACGTTTCTGATTGCCGTTCCAGTGAACCTCCCAGATCGACGAGTCGGCCGAAATCAGTCCGCTGGCCGGATCGACCAGTGACACGAGCGCTCCTGCAATGCGGTCGCGAATCACTCCCCAGTTGTCATCGAGCAGGCTGGTATCGCTCGAGGCCGCGACATACTCGCCGAGTGCCCACAAGAAAAGCCCGAACCCGTCGAACTCGATGTTGGGCCCGTCGACGTTGATATCGCTCTCTTCCTTGCCGCGGCCGAAGTAGCGCGTGACACTGACCTGGTAGGGCACCCCGACGTAGTCCTGGTAGTACCCCGAGTCGGCGGCCAGCACGAAACTCAGCGCGGCGCGCGCCTCCGCCAGGTGCCCGCTGCGCACCAGGGCCACTATGGAGTAAGCCATGTCGCGCACCCAGCAGATGTTCCAGGCGCCCGGAGGCAGGCTGGCGACAATCTGCCCTCGCGCGAGCTCACTCGTCTCCCAAACCTGCCCCTGGCGCAGGATGGCCTCGGACTGGCGCCAGGCCAGAAGCTCGGCGGCGGAAAGATCCGCGGGCGGATCGTTGCGCCAGGCTTCCCAGGCCGCAAGGGCAGCCGTCAGAGTTTCCTCGGCTGTTGTGTTCTGATAGGCCTGCTCGACGTCGGCAAGCAACCCGTCTTGATCGCCCGCACCGTCGAAGGCGCTGACCACTCCGAACCAACCTATCTCGCCGGGCGCCAGCTGGAAATCTTTCTGGAAGCCGGCCACCCGATCGTCGCCGACGCCGCTGTCCGTATCGTCTGCGAGATCGGTCCCCGCCTGCAATGCCTGCCATGGATTGTCGGGAGTGCAGCCGTGATGGCTGGCCGCGCCCAGCGGTCTGTGCAGCAGCAGGCCTGCGGGACCGCTTTCGAGATAGGCCCCGCCGGCCGATTGATAGACGATGCGTTCGCCGTCGAAGCCGGGGTTGACCGGGTCGGCGCCGCCGGTCGAGCCGAGGTGAAAGTTGTGCAGGCTGTAGAGCGATACATCGCTTGTGGTGTCTCCGGTGTTCGTCACCCGTCCGACAAGCACCATGGCGGGCCTGGCGAGTTTCCAGGGGGCGTAGATGTAGCTGTCGACCACGAAGGTCGAGACTCGTTGCACCAGGTGGATGATGCCGCTCTCGGCCAGGTACTCGGCGCGCACAACGTCGGCCTGGTCGAGCCACAGGTTCAGGCCGGGGGCACGCAGGCCCAGGTACGAATCGTAGAGCAGGTCGCGCGTGCTGATGTTCTCGTCCCAGTTGCGGTAGAGGTGCTCGGTGAAGGTGTCCGCCTTGGCGGCGGCCAGATCGTAAGCCACGGCCCCGTGGCCGTTGGCCGAGACCAGTGTGTAATAAGATGCGTGCGCAACCTGGCACAGGTCGGCATCGAGGTCGCAGTCGGGCAGACAAGCGCCGCCATCGTCGTGGTAGCCGTGATCGCAGCTACAGACGTAGGAGTCACCCGCGGGCGCGCACTGTCCGCGGTGGGACTCGTTGCACGGGTTGGGATCGCAGGGGTCGGTGGAGTCGGGCAGGCAGGCGCCGTTGTCGTCGTGGTAGCCCGGATCGCAGCTGCAGACGTAGGAGTCGGCCGCGAGCGCGCATTGCGTGCGGTTTGCGGCATTGCAGGGGTTGGGATTGCAAGGGTCGGGTTGGTCGGGTGCGCAGATCAGCCCTTCTGGATGGTAGCCGTCTTTACAACTGTCGCACAGCGCGCCGGCGTAACCCGCGTCGCACTCGCAACTCTCATGGCCCGCTGTCACCCGGCATATGCCGTGGACGCAGGGATCCGAGTCGCAGGGCTGGTCTGGAATACAGGCGCCGTTGTCGGTGTGATAGCCCGCGGCGCAGACGTTGCATAACTCACCTGTCCAGCCGGCCTGGCACTGGCAGGCTCCCAGTTCGGCGTTCTGGATACAGTCGCCGTGGAGGCAGTCGAGGCCCGCGCACCAGTCGGGGTGACACACCAGGCCCAGGTCCACGAAGCCCGGGTCGCAGTCGCAGACCGGAAGTTCCTGTTCGATGCGGCAGCGTCCATGCAGCGAGCAGTCGACGCCAAGACAGGCGTCGTCCCCCTGTGTGTCGCAGCCCGGGCCCACCAGTGCGATGGTCAAACAAAGGATCGCCGCCCGCCGGTATGCCATTTCTTACTCCATGACCAAGACGGCCGAGTCATGTCCGGCCAGGCTGACCTGGACGGCGCCGCCGCTCACGGTCGCCGTGGTCTCGTGAATCACTTCCCGCAGGCTGGCTCCGTCGCCGATGCCTGTGGCTCCTAGCGGGATCGATATCGACTGGCTGCCGGTGCGCCGGTTGAAGACCACGATTGCCTTGTCGGCGCCGTCCGTGAGCGCGTAGGCCCAGACCAGCCCGTCCGGTTCGAGCAGAAGTTGGCTGCGCGAGCCGCGGCGGAACGAGCTGTGCGCGTGCCGGGCGGCCGTCAGCTTCTCGAGCTGCGCCAGCGTGTCCTGCTGGTACTGGTTGAGTTCGGCGCCGAAGCGCATGAACTTGCGGTTGTCGGGATCTCCGGCACCCTCCATGCCGAACTCGTCGCCGTAGTAGATGAGCGGGATGCCTTGAACGGTCATCAGGAATGTCCAGGCCAGTCGCAGGCGCTGGTAGGGCCCTGGGGAAGACGGCAGGGCGGGAGGACTCGTCCAGCCCTGCTCCTTGGAATCGTTGCCCCACATGTCGGCGATGTCGCCGGCGGCGTGCGACAGCGCCCGGCAGACGTCGTGGTTGCCCAGGAAGTTGGACATGACGGCCTGTCCGCCGTAGTAGCCCTCGTTCCACTGAAGCATGCTTTCCAGGCTGCGGAAATCCTGCTCCTCGCGCAGGAAGGTCTTGATCACCTGCCAGTAGAGCGGAAAGTCGAACTGGCCGTCGAGCATCTCCGGGCGCACGTAGTGCTTGATCAGATCGGCGCCGGCCTGGTCCTCGCCGACGAAGGTCTCGCCGACGATATAGAAGCGCAGGCCGCTGGTCGAGACGCTCTCGTTGATCCGGGCGCGCAAGGCGAAAGAGAAATCGTCGATCATGTGCTTGACCGCGTCGAGGCGGAATCCGTCGATATCGGTCTCCTGGATCAGCCAGATTGCATGCTCGACCACCGTGTCGAGCACCGCCAGGTTGCGGTAGTCGAAGTCGGGCAGGTAGTCCGCGAACCAGCAGTTGATCGGCTGGTCCCAGCCGCAGATGTACTTGTCGTGGAACCAGGGAGGGTCGTCCTGGGCGTGCGCCTGCCACAGGGGACTGTCCTGGTGGACGTGATTGGCGACCAGATCGACGAGCACGCGGATACCGTGCTGGTGGGCCGTGCGCACCAGTTGTTTGAAATCGGCAAGCTCCCCGAAGTGGGGATCGACGGGCAGCACGCCCGCAAGCTGGTTGTCTAAGCGCCAGCCGGTCGAGATCGGCCAGTAGGAGTGGTAGGCCGAGTACATGCGCCCGTCCGTGCCCAGGCCCGCCCCCGCGGTATTCTGGCTGGCAGACGAGATCCACAGGGCATTGACGCCCAACTGGTCGAAATATCCCGCTTCTATCTTGGCGCTAATCCCGGTCATGTCGCCGCCCTGCCAGTTGGCCTTGGGGTCGACGCCGGCAACAGGCTGGTCGTTTGCCTCGTCGCCGTTTACGAAGCGATCGGTCAGTACGAAGTAGAGAATGGCATCGGCCCACGAGAAGGATTGGTCCTCTACCCATAAGGGCACGTAGAGCAGATCGGCCGCACGTCCCTGGCTGTCGGTCGCTGTCAAGCGGTAAGTGTACTTGTCGGGCGTAAGTCCGTCATCGTCTATCGTGAAAAGGCCGCTTGCCGGATCGTAGCCGGCGCTGATGACTGTGTCGTTGCGCGTGAGCTGGACACTGGCCGGGTCGAGGCCGGCCCCTTGGGCGCCGTCGATGTAGCGCACCTGGAAATAAATCTGCCCGCCGGCAACCTGTGGTTGGCCGGTGAGAAGCAGCGCGGGCCGGTCGCAGTCGGCCACGCGCAGGCGCGAGTTGCGTACCCCGGCGATCCACTCGAAGTAGGGGTCGGCGGGATCCTCGAACCAGTTGTCGCGGCCCTGGTCGTAAAGCTTGTAGGCGTAGTCACCTGGCGGCAAGTCGAGTGTGACCGAGAAAGTGCCGTCAGCGTTACGAGTGAACGGTGCCGAAAGATCCCAGTCGTTAAACTCGCCGCGAATGTAAAGAGCCGTGATCGTCTCGCCCTGGGGATCGTAGTCGACCTCGGTGGCGCACGATCGCACCCCGACGCAGGCCGCCTCGCCCGAGGCGTCACTGCAACTCAGTTCGCCGCAGTCGAGCCCTGATGTCTGGCAGGTCACGAGGCAGCTGTTGTCGTGGTCGTTGTCCTGGTAGCCGGGCTCGCATGTACAAATCGCCCCGCCGGCTACGACGCCACACTGCCCGTGGCCCGAGCAGGTCACCCCGTCGCAGGGGCCGCCTATGCACCAGGCGGTGCCCGACGAATCGTCGCAATCGACGGCCGCACAGTCTATCAAGCTCTGCGCCGCGGCCGTCTGGCAGTCGGGCAGGCAGGTGTTGTTCGAGTCGTTGTCCTGGTAGCCGGCCTCGCACAGGCAGGTATAGCCGTAGAGCCCGCCCGCCTGGCAGCCGGACTGGTGATCTTGCGTGCAAGGATCCGGGTCGCAGGCCGTGTCCAAAACGCACGCGCCGTCATGATCGTGGTAGCCCGAATCGCAGGCGCAGTTGTAACCGTTGCCTGTGACCGTGCAGATGGTGCGATGCTGTTCGTTACAAGGATTGGGATCGCAGGGTCCGGCCACGTCGGGCACGCACGAGAGCCCCTCTTCGTGGTAGCCCGGGGCGCACTGCTCGCAGGTGTCGCCGCTGTAGCCGGCTTCGCAGTTGCAGGTTGCCACTCCGCCCGACTGGCTGCAGCTTCCGTGGGCGCATGGATCCGGATCGCACAGGCTGTCCGTTACGCAGCGCAGATCTGCGGGATGGTAACCCGGCGCACAGGCGTCGCACACTGCGCCCGTATAACCCTGGTAGCAGTCGCACTGCGGCAGGCCGCCGACCGAGCGACACACTCCGTAGACGCAAGGGTCTCCCTGGCAGGGCGAGCCGACGATACAAGTCAGGCCATCGAGGCGGTAGCCGGGAGCGCAGCTGTCGCACAGAGTATCTGTATAGCCGGGCTGACAATCGCAGACGGCGTTCTTGCCCACCGCCCGGCAGGTGCCGTGGACGCACGCCGACGATCCGCAGGGATCGTCGATGCAATCAAGGCCGTCAGTCACGTATCCCGGGTCGCACAGGCAGGTGGCTTGCGAGTCGGCAACGACGCAACTGCCGTACGCACCGCAGTCGACCGAGGCGCAGGCCGAGCTCTCCCCGCTCGAACAGCCGGCAGCTCCAAGCAGCATCACGGCCAACGGCAAGAGACCCAGGCGATAGACGAGTGATTTTTTCATTTACTTCCTCCGTCATCGACATAGACATGCATCAAAGGCGTACGCGACAGGTTGCCTCGGGAGTCCGTGGCCGAGATGAAGTAATCTATTAGTTTGTCGCCGAGGCTCAAAAGCTGAGCCGTGAACTGATCGGCCTGATAGACCGGTTGCGGATTTGCCTGCGAGGGGATCGACTCGCCCGTCATTTCGATCTCTTGCCAGGTGCCGCCCGAGTAGATTTCGTTGGCAGCATCGCGCCGGCCGTCTGTGTCTATGCGGTAGAGCAGCTTGACCGACGAAAGCCCTGAGACGTCGTAAGCCAGCGTCCAAACCTCGAAATCGGGCCCCGGGTTGTAGGGCTCGCGCTGCGGCGGGTAGATCGCCGGGCCGACGGTGTCCTGCCCGCCTGAGATGACCGGGTCTGCCTCGGCCACCGCCAGGTTGGCAGCCCGGGTGGGATGGCCGTCCCAGAGACCGTCTTGAGAGTTGTCCCAGTACCAGTAGCAGGAGGTCTGGCCGTTTAGCAGGTAGTGCCAGGCCCGATCGGTATGGTTGCCGTCCCCGGCGACGATGGACGCGATGTCGGTGTGCGGCTGGATGTCTTCGGCGGTCAGGACGCGATTGGTGGCAGCGATGATCACCGACCAGGAGTTGCGATCGGGCGAGTAGCCGTCGGCGCCGGGATCCCCGTTCCACTTGGCGAACTCGGGATCGCCGTTGTCCGCCCCGCTCCACGAGCCGTCCTCGACGTGGATCACGTCGTCCGGATCGGGCGGGAAAAGATCGAGGTAGTCCTGGATGGTGGTGGCCACGAAGCGATCGGGCTGCGCGCTGACCCAACTAATGAAGGCCTGGAAGTTGCCGTGGTAGTAGCTGTCGCTGCCGCCGCCGTAGTTGTCGCCGTCATGGTGCAGCACGACCAGCATCGGGTGCAGCGGGTCGTCGTTCTGTTGCTCGTACTGGCTCATGACCGCCTCGTACTGCAGCGCCCCGAAGCCGCCCCGGGCGTCTTCGTTGCCCTCGTAGCGGGCCGCCGGCACGGCGACGATCTTCTGCGCCTGCCCGCTTTGCGGGTCGGTGTACTGAACGTAGTGCGGCTGGTAGCCCCAGGGGGCCGAGACGGCCGAGGGCGCCCACAGGCCGTTGAGCTGTACCCAGGACGTTGTCGCCGTGTCGAATTGGTCGGCCTGGTTGGGCGGCGGCAGGTTGGATTCCGGACGGTAGGGGTAGTCGACGTGGGCCCGGTCGAAGTGGATGTTGTCCACCAGCGTCCATTCGATTCCAGCGGCCGCCAGAGCGGGGATCATCCGCTCGGAAAAAGCGCACTCCGGGGGAAAGATGCCGCGGCTCGGGGCGCTGCCGAAATGCGAAAAGGCTGCCTGGCGGTGGGCGGCGATCTGCAGGCCGATAGTTACCGGATCGACCAGACCCATTAAAGGATGGTGGTAGCCGAACTCGACTATCTCCAGACGCGGGTTGCCCTCGACCGTAAGCCACGTTTGAGCCTCACGCCAGGCGGCGGTCCAGTCGGTAAAGCCCGCGCCGGCTCCGGCCATGTTGTCCAGGTTTTCCATCAGCGATCCCGAGAAAGAGACCTGTGCGCCCATGTGGGGCAGGGCGAGGCCGGCCTCCACGGCGTCGCGCGGCCAGCCGGTGTATGGCCCGCTGCGATCGAGGTGGATGGTGTAAAGTGAAAAACCCATCGAGTTCGCGGCCTCAGTCTGGACGATGCTTTCGTATGGCCAGTAGACGGGCTGGTGCATGTGCCACAGGAATGAGATGTAGATGGGCGGCTTCACGGCCGGGACGCAGACGGCTTCTCCCGAGCGATCATCGCATATCTCGCCGGACTGGCACTGCAGCCCGGCAGTCGCGCAGGTCGGAGCGCAATCGCCGTCCGCGTCGTTGTCCTGGTAGCCGGAATCGCACTGGCACTCATGACCGCCATCCTGCTCTACGCATGTCGTGCGGTGAATTTCGGTGCAGGGGTTGGGATCGCACGGGTTCGAACTCACAGGCAGGCAGCTCAGCCCGTTGGGTTCGAAGCCCGCGGCGCACTCGTCACACCAGGCGCCGGCGTAGCCCGTCAGGCAGTCGCAGGCGGGCTCTCCGTTGAAGTCGTGGCAGTCGCCGTGGGCGCACGGGTCGGGATCGCAGGCCGAGTCGCGCACGCAGCGCAGCCCCGTGGCATGATAACCGGAAGCGCAACTGTCACACAGCTCGCCAGCGTAGCCGCTTTCGCAAACACAGCTTGCGGTCGAGGAGATCACCGCGCAGGCGCCGTGCACGCAGGCGAGATCGTCGCAGGGCGAATCCGGAAGGCAGGCCATTTCTTCGGGGTGGAAGCCCGCGGCACAGGATGCGCAGTCAACACCCGCGTAGCCGGGATTGCAGACGCAGACGGGTTGCCCGGAGTCGTCGCTTTTACAGCTACCGAAGACGCACGGGTAATCGCGGCACGGATCGGGCAGGCAGTCTGTTCCCGCTGCGACATAGCCGGTATCACACAGGCAGACGGCAAGATTCGCGCGGGTTGCGCAACGGCCGTGCGCAGAGCATGTGACGCCGTCGCAGGGCGAGACGCCGGTCGACGTGCCGCATGCCGGCAGCCAGGCCGCGACGGCCAGGTAGGCGAGCTGAACGAAGCGCCTGGTCATGACTTTTTCCTCCGCCTGTCGCCCTTGTTTTTGGTCTTGCCGGCGATCAACTCCTCGAGCGGGGCCAAGTACTCGGTCAGGCCGAGAATCACCTCTGCGGTGTCGTGCCCTGCGCGATTGCCGTAGAGGGTGATGTCGAGCACAATGTTGGAGATGGCCATCTCGACCAGCGCAGCTTCCTCGGAGACTACTGCGTGGTTTTCGCCGGAATCCTCGGCTCCTCCCATCAGCGCCCGCGAGCGATCGGCCACCAGGATTATGCGGTGCGGCCAGTAGGGCTCGAGCTCCGGTTCCGGAATTTCATAGCTAAGACGCTGGCCCGGGATGTCCGGTAGGGGAGTGAAAGAGAAAGAGACGATCTCGACGCCGGCCTCAGCCGCACGCAGCAGTGGTTCGGATAGTCGTTTGGCCTCCCGCCGCCAAAGCGAGAGGTGTATGCTGCGAGTGGCCTCGGCAATCAGCGCGCGGGCCTGGTCCATCAGTGCCGTGTAACCCTGGACCGTCCAGGTGCTCACCCGGGGCACGTTGTGGGCCAGGCCGTTAAGAGAGGTTTTCAGATCGTCTAAGCTTTTTGCGAAACGCGACTCGATCAAACTGAAAAGTCTATCGGGCGAAAGCGGCTGGTAGCGGGCCGGCTTGCGCTGGGCCAGCGTAATGAGTCCCTTGCTTTCGAGACGGTTGAGCACGGTGTAGATTGCCGAGCGAGGCACGCCCGAGGAGGCTGCCAACTCGTAGCCAGTTGCCGGGTGGTTCTTGAGCAGCGACAAATAGGTGCGCGCGTCGCTGGCCGTGAAGCCAAGCTGCTTCATGGCCATGACCACCCGCTCTTCAAGTTCCATCTCGGGCGCCATGGGTACTCCTTGCATCTCGATTTGTAAAGATGGGCTTGATAGTAACTCATGCATGAGTTACTATCAAGCGGAAAATGAACGAACACAACTATCGGTTTATGAAGGACTTATATGTAATGCTTAGGGCAATAAACCGTGTGCTTCGAGGTAATCGCGTTTTACCCGCGCTACTTCGATGTCAGCTAAGCGGGTCGGCTCGGGTAACCTGTAGCGGGTGCAGCAGGAAAGCACCAGTCTGGTGGACGAACTGAAGTCGGCCAGGTGGCCCGGGCTTACGAAGACCGGCTTGACGCCGTCGCGGGTGCAGAGCACCGTGCCGATTTGCTCTCCGTGATCGAGCAGGCGCGTTGAGCAGCCGCGCTTCGGTCCCGGATCGGCGTGAGTGCCCGTCAGGCGGCTCTTGGCGCAGCCCAGCGTGGGAATCGAAAGCCACAGTCCCATATGGGCGGCCAGGCCCATGCGCCTGGGATGGGCGATGCCCTGACCGTCGAAAATGAAAACGTCCGGCACATGCTCGAGCTTTCTGATGGCGGCCAGCAGCACCGGCCCCTCGCGGAAGGTCAAGAGGCCCGGCACATAGGGGAAGGTCGGCTCGTGGTGCGCCGCGACCTTCTCGACGACCTCCAGTTCCGGCAGGCGCAGCACGATCACCGAGGCGAAGAACACGCCGTGCTGCTTGCTGAAGCTCATGTCGGCGCCGGCGACTAGCTCGGGCCTTCGGGGAAGCGGTTCAAGGCGCACCCGCGGGGCGAGCCGCTCTTGCAGGGCGCGCCCCTCTGCGGGCGTCACGTTCCAGGCGTGAAGGTCGTCGACTAGCATGTGGACACAACCGGCGCGTCACGGGCAGTCGAGCAGCTGGCGCAGCCTGGCAAATACCGCCAGGTTATCCAAGGCCGCCGGGAGCTTGTGGTGGGAGTTGGCGGGAAGCGTGGCGTTTCCCGGATCGGGCATATCGTTGGGGTCCGGCAAGTCAACCATGTACTGGTAAAAGTCGCGCGGCTCGGGCGCCATCACCCCCTGGCCGGTGTCCTTCCAGTAGTAGGGTATGGCCGTCACGAAAAGCTTTTTGCTGGCCGGGTCGAAGGCGGGTGCAACGTCCAGTGTCGGACAGTTGTCGCTGTTTGGCTCGGTCGGCTCACAGTCCGCGAAGTGGTCGGCGGCGGTGCGGAACACCGCGCCGTTTTGCAGGTTTATTATCAGCATGTCGATTCCGGAAAGGCTCCTGTCCGACAGGAACCCCATACAAGCGGCCCAGTGTCCGTCTGGTGAAACAACCGGCTTGCTCAGCAAGACCGTTGCCGCGGGTCCCATTACTTCGCCTATCTTGCCGCTGGCGGGCTCCACTGTATGCAGGCCGGTTACCGGCAGCATGCCATAGGGGCTGTTTATCAGCAGGTGAAGCTTGTCCGAGAGGAACAACACCCTGTCGCCGAGCGGCAGGAATGCTCCGTAGGCGTTGTGTTCGCCGACGCCGCCGGCCGCGGGAATCAACTCGGCCGGGGCCGGATCTCCTATCGAAACCCTGTAGAGAGTGGACTTGTCGACCTCATTGAGCGTCGAACCGGGATTGCTGACGCGCGAGTAGACGACGGTGTCCGAGTCGGGCGAAATGTCGGCGGCATACAACCGGGCGCCGGAGTCGATTGGCTCCTCGACCAGGATGCGAGGCTCGAATGCGTCATTTTCTTCTTGCGGGACCGGGCCGGCGACCAGCCGGCGGCCGTTCTCGATGTAGGCGATCATCCTGGAATCAGGAGAGAAGACCGGCAATTCGATGTAATCGTCGATACCATTCTGAGGGATCTCCACAAGAAGCCGTTCCCACAGCACCTGGTCCATGGTCCGGCCGAGACGGGCCAGGACCAGTTGGGCGAACTGATCTTCGCCGCTGTAGCGAAACCTGTAGAAGGCAGCCAGGTTGCCGTCGGGAGAAAGGGCGAAGCCCGAACCCGTGAGCGGCACGGCATTCTCTATGAGCAACCACGGTCCGGCGTGGGTGAGGTAGTCGACCGAGTGAAGGTCGGCCCCGACGATGGCGCCGGCCTGGTAGCGAAAGCGGATGTACAGGAGTTGCAGTGATTTTTTCCTGCTTACACACACCGATTGCGCCAGCTTGCCCGTTGTGCCCGTCGGCGAGGTCACCCACAAATCATACCAACCCGCGGGAGCATCCGCGCCCGGGGTGAAGCCGGCCACCAGACGTTTGCTTCCCAACACGAACACTTCGCCGGCCGGCAAGCCCGGCAGGCCGACGGTGTAGTCGAAATCCAGGCGCGCCTCGTCGTCCATGGTCGACCAACCGACGGCAGGATAGAAGTTGTGTCCCTCGATGACCAGGTAGTGACTCTCGCCGGCGGCAAGCATAGCGGGGTAGGTCGTCGTGAGTTCGGGAATCACATTGGGAGACTGGTTGCAGTTCACTATCAGTGCCCAGAGAATCGAAGCCGCGATCGTTTTTTGCAAGTTGTTCAATTCCAACCTCCTCAGCATGTGCGACATTATAGCAGGGAGGCCCCTTACGCACCAAGCCTGGCGGATCGAGAAATAATATTCCCAGCCGAGCCAGTCGCGAGATTGGCGCGCCTGTCTATATTATGCTGGATTAACAATACGGTACGGCAAATTCCGGCAGGCTGAGAGCTGCTGGCACGCCTCTTGTAGCAATTCATTGTTGTAACTGCCAACAAGGGAGGTTGCCATGACTATAAATTGCCATAAAGTCACGCCAGCAGGTGATCGACGTAAGGTCTTTGACCGGCGAGTGGCGATCCTTATCCCCGCCTACAACGAGATGGCCCATATCGACGCGCTGATCGATGCCTGTCGCGCGGTCGAACCGGCCATCATCCTGGTCGTCGATGATTGTTCCGCCGACGCCACGCCGACCCTGCTCGAACGCCAGGTGCAAAGAGCGACCAAGGGCGTCGTGCTGCGCGCTCTGCGCACCGGGCGCAACCTCGGCAAGCAGGGAGCGGTGCTGAAGGGCTTAAGCGTGCTTGGTGATTACGACTTCGACGCACTGGCGCTGATCGACGGAGACGGACAGCACGACCCGGCCGAGTTGCCCGACCTGGTTGCATTGATCGACGACTACGACTTTGTAATCGGCGCCCGCTCGCAGGAACAGATGCCCATACAGCGCCGTCTTTCGAACTGGCTCGTCAACCTCGGGTTTTCATTGATCGGCGGCGTGGATTTTACTGACGTCCAGTCGGGATTGCGCGTCTACAGCAGGGAGCTTGCCGACGCACTGGCCTGCCGCCTCGGCGAGGAAGGCGGCTACGCCCTCGAACACGAGTCGCTGACTGCGCTATCGAGTTATTCTCGCGAGCGAGGCCGTGACTTGCTGGCCGCGGCGGCGCCCATCTCGTGCGCCTATGGTCGGGCCGCCAGCTCGATCTCTGCCTGGCACGTGCTGCAGTTGGCTTATGAGACCGTGCATCAGGCCATGCGTCTGCGCCGAAGTTGCGAGGCCCGGGCGACGGGGTGAGCGCCATGTCCACAGGCCAAACCTGCCTGACTGTCGAGATTCACGACGTCAGCCCCGCAAGCTACCAAGAGGCGCGTACAATCCGCGCGGCTCTGGCCGAGGCGGGAATCGAGAAACCCAGTTTGCTGGTCGTGCCCAACTTCGAAGACGAAGGTCATGTTCGTTGGGATCTCAGGCGCTACCCCGAATGCGCGGGTTGGCTGCGTGGCCTTCAGGGCTCGGGCTGTGAGATCATCCAGCATGGCTATACTCACCGCGCACCGGCGCCGCCGCCGCCCGGACTGGCCAATGCCTTCATGCACCACGTCTTCAGTCGAGGTTGCGCCGAGTTTGCCCACTTGACCGGCAGTCAGGCGGCAAAGCGCCTCGAAGCCGGCCGACTCGTGTTTTCGGAGTGCGGCCTGGATGCCCGCGGCTTCGTGGCCCCGGCCTGGCAGCAGAGTAGTTCGGCCATAGAGGCGGTCAGGCGGGCAGGGTTCGGGTTTACGGCCTTTTTCAATCATGTGCTGCCGTTGTCCGGCGACAGACACCCGATTCGTTCACCGGCCCTGACTTTCGACGCTCCCGGGGCGTTGGTCGATTACGGCAAGCGGGCGCTGATGCGCCTGGTCGAGTTGGCCGGGCGCTCGGCTCCCTTGCTGCGCGTGGCCTTCCACCCGGCCGACGTGCACGGCGCTCGCCCGCTGCCATACATAATAAGTCGCCTGCGGACACTCATGCGCGGCCGGCGCCTGGTGAGCTATGCGGAGTGGCTATGATCAAGAAAATTCACCTGCGCAGCTTGCTGGTCTCGTTGTTGACGACGGCTCTCGAAGCGGGATTGTTCGCCGTCTGCACTTTCCTGTGGATGGGCGTGGGAGCCCTGGTAGTGGCGCGCTGGATCTGCGGAGGAATCGGCGCGGGCTGCAACTTCGCCTTGAACCGGGTCTGGGCTTTCAAACACAGCGACGCTCGCCTGAGGGTCCAACTGGTTCGATACGCGCTGGCGGCGGTGACTGCGGTCAGCCTGGCCACGCTGGTGTGGTACTGCTTGTTACGGGTCACGGGCTGGGATCCGCGCTTGCTGCAACTTGTCAGCATGGCCTTGGTCTGGCTGTCTTTTACTTTCCCCCTGTTGCGCGGCTGGGTGTTCAGGTCCTCGCCGAGCGCCTGAAAAAAAGCGATAAATTCAATTTGTTCGCAGCCACCGGGCTTGACAGGGCAAAAATCTGTGTGCTAGCTTTTACGGCACTCGGCCTGTAGATCGGAGCAGATTGTGGAACGTCCGATCCCACGTGGGGTGCGGTGTTTCTTCTACCGGAGTTGCTCATGAAAAGCATTCAGAGAGAGATTGTAAGGGGGCGGTTTGGAACAGGCGGAGCGCGTTGGACAGCGGTTGCCGTTGCGGCTCTGCTCGCGGCCGTTGTATTTCCCGCGCCGGGTGGCATTGACCAGGCCCGGGCCGCGGTTGGTCCCGGGGCCAAGATCTACGTTTTCCCGTACCAACCGGTCTTCCAGGGAGTGGGAAAGGAAATCACTTCCCAGACCACGGATCTGCTTAAAAACGAGATCAAGCATTCCGATGAGGTTCAACTGCAGAATGGGCCGATCTTCATTCCCGAGTCCTCGGCGACCGAGGTTGTGCCGTTGAGCGACAAGGACTTGAAAGCCGCCGATAAACTCAAGAAATCTGGAGAGAACTTCTACGGAAAGTTCCAGTTCGATCGGGCCATCAAGGCCTTCAGCGGCTCGCTAACCATGTATGAGCGATCCCTGGCCTTGATGAAGGACTTCACACCGGTGCTCGACACGCTCTTGATGTTGTCGGTTTGCTACTACCGGACCGACCACGAGAAAGACGGCGCCAAGACACTGGTAAAGGTCATCCGCCTCAAGCCCGACCTGGTGCTCGATCCCGAGAAGTACCCGCCCATGTTCCGCAACACGGCCGAGGCCATCCGCAAGAAACTGCTTCTCAAGAGGCGCGGCGAGGTTGAGGTTGTGGCCAATGAGGAAGGTGCCAGCGTTTTCTTCGACGGCAACAGGGTCGGACTCACGCCGATCTTGATCAAAGAGCTCGTGCCCGGCGATCACTTCGTGCGGGTCGAGAAAGAGGGTCTGCAGTCCTGGGCCGGGAAGGTTACTGTCGTCCCCACCCAGAAGCGGCGGGTGCTGGCGGCGCTGGGCGGGGTCAAGAAGCTGTCGGGGCCGCTGGGCGAGATTGCCGCTGCACTCAGGAGCAACCGTATTACCCCCCAGACGAGGGAACAAGCCCGGGAACAGGGCAGGAAGATCGGAGCCGATTTCGTGATCCTCGGCGGTGTCAGCAAGGTCGGCGAGAATTATAGCGTGGGCACGTTCCTCTTGAAGGTGTCCAGCGATGTAATCTGTCCCTTGCCCGGGATCCAGTTCGATCCCGACCTGCTTGGAGCCAGCGTCGAGGTCTACAACATGGCCTCGGCCCTGTACAAGCGGGTGGAGGGCTGTCCCGATCCGGTCAAAGTGAAGGTCGTGGCGCTGGTGCAGACGGCCGCCAAGAAAAGCAGCATGAAAAGCGTGGCGGTTGGCCCGGTGGCGCCGCCTCCCGAAGCGAAGACCGGGCCTGCCCGGGTTGTCAAGCCGGCGGTCGTACCTCCCGGCCGCGGGCCTGCCGTACCGGGCCGCGGTCCGGCTGTGCCGGGCCGTGGGCCCGCCAATCCTCGGGTGAGCGGCCAGACCAGGGTCGAGCCCCCCCGGAACCCGAGCGTCACATCGGAAGGACTGGCCACCATCGGCGGCAGCGCCATAAGCACTCCCGTTCAGGTGCGGCCGGCGGTGATTCCCGTGCCGTTGGCCAGCTCGGTCACGCCTATCGACGAGCAGTTGGGCAAGGGGCCCAGGTGGTACAAATCATGGTGGTTCTGGACAATAGTCAGCGCCGCCGTGGTGGGCGGAACGGCGGGTGGCCTGTACGCGGCGGGTGTTTTCGATGGCGGGGCCAGCGGCGCGTCGGTGACAGTGCGTTGGCCGACACCATGACAAACGGTAAGCCGGCATGGAACGGGAGAACACCGGACATGGACAACGGAGAGAGAGAATGAAATCCAACTCGTGCTTCCACGCCGCGGCTGTTTTTCTGCTGGCCGTGATCGCTGCTTCGTGCTCGAACGGGATCGACGTCAACTTCCGCCTGGTCAATCCTTGCCTGGAGGACGTTCTCTTCAAGGACAACCAGTGCCAGTTCCTGAGACTGATCATCTCGTCGCTCGATCCCCAGGATATCCTGAATCCCATACACATCGGCGAGCCGGGCGGAGGGCCGATCGTTCATGACTGCAACATCGGCGACGGAAGCTGCAGCCTCGCCGGAGACGAGTTACTGGGCCTGGCCAGGATAGTAGACATATTGTGCTTTACCTCGGGGGAGACGGCGCCCGTTGCGCGGGCCACCTCGCAGGCGATGATGTTCGCGGACGGCGCGGGCGGCGTGGGCTCTACCACCATGAACCTGATGATTGCCAACATCGACAATTTCACCGAGACCACGGTGCTGTCCAACCGCGAAGACCCCACGACGGTCGGCGATTGCTCGCTGCTGGGACAGGGCGAGATCGGGCGCTACGGCCACACCGCGACGCTGCTCGACGACGGCCGGGTGCTGATCGCGGGCGGCATCCGGCGGCTGGGTACTGTCGAAGACGTTCTCTCAACCGCCGAGATCTTCGACCCCGTTACCGGGCGGCACCAGCTGGTGGTCGATCAGCACGGCGAGGCGCTCAAGATGGCGGCGCCTTCCGGCCGGGCCTTTCACACCGCAAATCGCCTTAGGGACGGGCGGGTGCTGCTGGCCGGCGGAGTTGGGCTGGTCGAAGGACAACGCAGCACGCTGCAGTCGGCCGAGTTGTTCGACCCTTACACCAACACTTTCGGGACAATCAGCGTCATGGGTACCGGACGCGCCCATCACGCGGCCACCATGCTGGCCACCGGCGAGGTGCTGGTAACCGGCGGCGCCTCGTACAACAACGGAGTTATTGCCAGCTACTTCAATAATGCCATCATCTACCGTCCGGACACCAACGGCTGGGAGCCGGTCAGCTCGAACATGTCGGTGGCGCGCGCCTTCCACCAGGCGGTGCTGCTCGATCCCAGCAAGTATGGCGGCAACGTGGTTGTCATCGGCGGCGAGAACGCCGACGGACCGCACAACACGATCGACATCTACAACGCCCAGGCGAACCAGTTCTACAGCAACGTAAATGTCACCATGGGCAAGAACCGCTCGCACCTGTGCGCTGTCAGGTTGGCCAACGGCGAGGTGATGGTGGCCGGAGGCAAGACCACCGTGGACGACATCTCGGTAGACGCCGGGGTCGAGTTCTACAACCCCGGCGTGCCCGACTTCGGCGAGTTCAGGCCCGAGACCCTCAACCTGCAGGTGGCCCGCATGGATCACGCCTGCACGCTGCTCGACACCGACAACGTCCTGGTGACAGGCGGGATGACCTCGTCATCGAACGGCATCGGCATCGGCGAGCTGGTGCTGGTGGGCTCCAGTTATTCGGTTCAGACGATCTCAGACGATTTCCTCGATCCCCCGCGCTTCTCGCACACGGCAACGTTGCTCAGGAACGGCTGGGTGTTCATCTCAGGCGGCCTGCCGAGCGCCGCCCCGGCAGCGGTTCCGGTGATCCAGAGCATGTACTTCACCCCGGGGCCGACGTTCTGAGAAAAGGCATTTCTTGATTGCTTCTGAGGTTGCTACTCGATCACGCCGTCGCTCTTTTCCTCGACCGCCACGGCGTACTCGACGCCCACCGCGGCCATGGCCTTTTCGGCCTCGGCCTTGGCTTTTTTCAGCGCGGGCTCGATCAACATGTCCACGAAGCTTCCATAGAAGATGGCCAGGTTGGCGCTGTCCTCGAATGCATCGCACAGCCGGTCGAACCAGTTGGGGTCGCGGGCGCGGAAGCGATCTTTGAGATCCCGGCGCAACAATTCGCGGGCGCGAATTTGTTGCGAAGTGAACATGCGCTTGGCGATCGCCTGGGCCAGGAAGATCTCGTCCTGCATGGCGGCCCGGTAGGCGGCGAAGGCCTGCTTGCAAACTTTCGGTTGCTTGATCTTTTCGAACGACTGCACAAGCTTCTTGTAGTTCTCGACGAGTGTTTTGAACTTCTTCTGGAAGTTCTTGTTGGCCATCAGTTCGGGCTTGGTCCGTCCGGGGGCCAGCTTGATCTCGGATGTGATATCGGGCCTGATATACTTGCGCGTGTGCTCGGCTATCAGCACGAACTCGGCCACCTGGAAACGATCGACGCGATAGGGCGGGCGCCCGACCCTGAACTCCTGGCGCGAGGTCAGGTAGACGATCTGGGCGATATCCGTGCCCTGGTAGGCATCATACTTGACCTTCTTGTTCATCGGCGCGGGCGGCTTTTTCGATTTCTTGTTGCCGGCCGCGGCAGGCTGCCCCATGCTTGCGGCCAGCCAGGCCGCCGCTATCAGAAAGAAAAGACGTTTCATCGCAAACCTCCTTATCGCTTTCCGATCTAGACGCTATTTTACCAGAGTTGTTCGCGATGGATAGAAAAATCGAATGTATTTGCCGAGGGCGCCATTGAAAGTGACTGCACCTCGGGCTAGTGTGTGACCGATGCCGGCAAGCAGACCAAAACGAGTTCTTTTTTTACTGGTGACCATCGTGCTGGTGGCTCTCCCGCGGGGCCGGGCCGTCTGCGGACCGTCCACGGGCGTGCTCGAAGGGACACTCGAAGACAAGGCCACGGGCCAGCCGGTGATCGGGGCGCCTTTCAAGATAGACGACCGCGGGGCGGTTCAGATCGCAGACGAGAAGGGTAATTTCAGGCTGACGGGGCTTGCGCCCGGGAAGCACTCGCTGCGCGTTTTCGACCCCGAGCACCAGCCGACGACTGCCTCGTTCGAGATCACGGCCGGCAGGACGACCCGCCTGTCGCTGGCGCTCGATCCGGCAGGCTCCCAGGAGCAAGAAGAGGTCGTCATCCGGGCCAAGCGCCTCGAACAGGAGGTGGCGGACAGGGTGATCGAGCTGGACGAGGCCAAGAAGATTCCGGGCACCCAGGGCGACATCATCAAGATAGTCCAGAGCATGCCGGGAGTCGCCCGCGGCCTGGCCATGGGCGGCAGCGCCGGTCCGGGCATCGTCGTCCGCGGCGCGGCCCCCGAGGATTCGAAAGTGTTGATCGACGGCCACCAGGTGCCGCTCTTGTATCACTTCGGCGGGCTGAAATCGGTATTCAACTCGGACGTGCTCAAGAGAATCGATTTCCTGCCGGGCGGCTTCGGGGTCGCCTACGGCGAGGCCATCGGCGGTATCGTAGACGTGCAGACGCAGCCATGCACGGGGCGCAGGTACGACGGCTACGTGGATGTGAGCCTGCTCGACGCCGGTTTTCTGGTCAAGGGGCCGATCGGTGACAACATCGGCTTCTTCGCCGCCGCCCGGCGCAGCACCATCGACCTGTGGCTGCCTGAGGTCATTCCCGACGTATCCGGCTTCGAGATGACCGTGGCGCCGGTCTACTACGACTACCAGGCCAAGGTCGACTGGAGCCCGGTTGAAGGCGACCGGCTCTCGATCATGGCCTTCGGCTCGCGCGACGAGATGAAGTTCTTGCTCAACAAGCCGCCCTCGGGCGACCCCAGCCTGCGCGGCGACATGTCCATGTGGGTCGACTTTCATCGCCTCTACCTGAGCTGGACCCACGCTCCGGACAAGGACTGGCAACTTTCGGCCTCGCTGATCGGAGGCATCGACCGGGCCAAGATGGGCATCGGCTCGGAACGCTACCTGTCGATCTCTGTACCTAGCCTCGAGGGCCGGGCCGATCTCGAGTGGGAATTCTCGCCCGATCTCACCATCCGGGCCGGGCTGAAAAGCGGGGTAGCCAACTTCGACACTTCCATGAGCATGCCGCGCCCGCCCAAGGAGGGCGAGGTTCCGGGCCGCTTCTCGACCCAACCGCTTATCGAGGGCAGCGAGGAGCTGACCGTCGGCAGCGTCTCCGCCTGGGCCGGGTTCGACTTTCGCCCATTGCCCCCCCTGCTTTTGACAGCCGGGCTGCGCATGGACAGCTACACGCGGCCGGTTTCCGAGGCGGCCTTGATGCCGCGTTTCGGCCTGCGCTACACTCTCAGACCGGGGACCGTCTTCAGGGCGGCCGTCGGGCTATACTGCCAGGTTCCCCAGCCCGACGAGTTGTCCGAGATCCTCGGCAACCCCGACCTGCTGATGGAACGCGCCTGGCACTTCACGCTGGGGTTCGAGCAGCGGCTGCCGGCCGACATCGAGCTTTCGGTGCAAGCCTTCGCAAAGAGCCTCGACCGGCTGGTGGTGGCGGACCAGGAGACCATGTACTCCAACCGCGGCAGCGGCAAGATCAGCGGGCTCGAGGTTCTAATAAGGCGCAATCTATCCGACAACCTCTTCGGTTGGCTGGCCTACACCATGATGCTCTCGAAGCGCCGGGACGGGCCCGGCGAGCCCCAGAGGCTGTTCGACTTCGATCAGACCCATATCCTGACGCTGGTACTCGGTTATCGGCTTCCGACCGGGCCCGCGCGCCCTGCGCACGGACTGCGGGACGGCTGGGAGTTCGGCCTGCGCTTCCAGTTGACAAGCGGCAATCCGACCACGCCGATAGTGGCCGGGGTGTTCGATGCGGATTACGATACCTACCAGCCGGTTCCGGGCGCCGTCAATTCGGAGAGGCTGCCCTATTTTCACCAGCTCGATCTGAGGGTCGACTACACCTGGGCCTTCACCTGGTGGGCGCTGAGCGTCTATCTCGACGTGCAGAACGTCTACAACCACCGCGCGGCCGAGATGGTGCGCTACAACTACGACTTCACCCAACGGGCCTACCTCGAAGGTTTGCCGATCATTCCCTATCTGGGCATCAAGGGGAGCTTCTGATGAAGGCTGTCGCAAAGATTGTGCTGGCGTCTCTGGTCGTGCTCGCGCTGGCTGGTTGCTCGTCGCCCTTCCCGCCGCAGACGCTGGTCGAGCGCCTGCGCATCCTGGCCATCCGGGCCGAGCCGCCCGAGGCCGGTCCTTTGGATGTTGTAACGCTCGACGCTCTGGTGGTCGATCCGGCCGGAGACGGCCGGTCGCTCGAGTGCAACTGGGCCGTCTGCCTGGTCGATTTGGGCTGGGCGGCGGGCGATATCGACTGCCCGGGCGGTAATTCCTACCCGCTCGAGGGCGACTGCCAAGGCGCTGCTTTCAACCTGCCTGAGCTTGTTGCCTGGCTTGAAGAGCAAGGCTACGACATCAACGACCTCCCGCAGGATCTGCCGCCGGAATTAATGGAAGACAGCCTGCCGCTCTTCGTCGGTCTAGAGGTACGAGCCGGCGACGAGTCGACCCGGGGAATCAAGCGCGTGCGGGTGAACCTGAGCGGTGATCAGCCCAACACCAATCCAGCGCTAACCGGGCTCGAAGCGGACGGCGAGGCCGTACAGACCGGCGAAGTTTTCACAGTCGAGCTGGGAGTGGATGTCGAGCTTACCCCTCTGTCCGACGAGAGCACGCGACAGACCTACAGGCGCGGGGAAGATGAAGAAGATCTCCTGGAAGATTTTCTCTTCAGCTGGTTCTCGACCAGCGGCGAGTTCGAAGATCGACGCACGATCCTCGACGTTGATTCGAAGGGCCGGCGTCTGGATATCAACGACTGGAAGCTCAGGGGCAAGTACGCCTTCGAAGGCCAGGCCAAGCTGTGGCTGATAGTCCGCGACGGTCGCTACGGGGTTGACTGGCTCGAGTTCTCGTTCGAGGTGATGACAGCAGACTGAGCAGCGGCCCTCCGAAATCTCCCAAGGAGGTGCCCCAAGGAGGTGCTGCCCCAAGGAGGTGCCAGCGAAACCGGAAACCAAGTGAATATCAATAGTTACGTGTTTGGCGGTTCGGCTGGCACCCCGGCAGGCAGCACCCCGGCAGGCACCCCGGCACCGGCAAAGCTGTGCCGATTGACCCGTTGCTTGACATCGAGATAAGGCTTTGATAGTTGCAGCCCGGCAAGCGGAGGCAAAAAATGGCGAACGTCGTGGTCGTGGGAACCCAGTGGGGAGACGAGGGCAAGGGTAAACTGATCGATATCCTGGCCGAGTTCGCCGAGTTGGTGGTGCGCTTCCAGGGCGGCGCCAACGCCGGGCACACACTCAAGGTCGACGGGCGCGAGCTGATCACCCACCTGATTCCTTCGGGGGTGCTGCATCCCGGCAAGCACGTTGCCATCGGGCCCGGGGTGGTGGTCGATCCCGAGATACTGGTGTCCGAGATCGAGACCGTGCGCGGGATGGGACTGCTCAAGGATCCCGCGGCTCTTTTGCTTTCCGACCGCGCCCACGTCGTCATGCCCTACCACCGCACCCTGGACGCGGCCCGTGAAATGTCCAAGGGCGGGAAAAAGATCGGCACCACCCTGCGCGGCATCGGGCCCTGTTTCGAGGACAAGGCCGCGCGGACGGGCATCAGGATCTCGGATTTTATCCGGCCCGAGATGCTCGGCGAAAAGATGTCGGCCAGACTGCCGGAGATCAACGCCTTACTGACCCACTATGGCAGGGAAGTTGTCCGCGAGAAGGACATCCTGCCCGGGCTGAACGAACTGGCCGCCCGCCTGGCGCCCTTCGTCTGCGACGTCGGCGAGACCGTGCGGCTCGAGATGTCGCGCGGCAGGAACGTTCTCTTCGAGGGAGCCCAGGGCGCGCTGCTCGACATCAATCATGGCACCTATCCCTTCGTCACCTCGTCCAACACCGTTGCCGCCGCGGCCTGCGCCTCGATTGGATTCGGCCCCGGGCTGATCGACGCCGTGGTCGGAGTTGCCAAGGCCTACACTACCCGCGTGGGCGCGGGGCCGTTTCCGACGGAACTGGCCGACGATCGGGGAGTGGAACTCAGAGAGAGCGGGGGCGAGTTCGGGGCCACTACCGGCCGGCCGCGTCGCTGCGGTTGGCTGGATCTGGTTGCCCTGCGCTACACCCTGGCGCTGAACGGCTGTACTTCGCTGGGTCTCACCAAGCTCGACGTGCTGGGAGGCATCAACCCGATCAGAGTGGCCGCCGGCTACCGGCTGGACGGGAGCGAGATACAGACTTTTCCCGCCAGTCTCGAAGAGCTTTCGAGAGTCGAGCCGATCTACGAAGAACTAGAAGGATGGGAAGAGGACATAGGCGAGATACGCGAGAAAGACGCCCTGCCCGCGGCGGCCCGCCGCTACATCGCGAAGATCGAGGCGATCCTCAACCTGCCGGTCGATATCATCTCGGTGGGCGCCGGCCGGCAGGAAACGATAATGGTGCAGAATCCCTACCGCCGCGGTTAGTACTGGTCGGGACGCCGATCCCTGAGGATGTCGTTTCGCGGAGTGATTCGCTTGTCATCGGCCACCGACGGGTCGATCTCGATGGTGATCAGCTGCTGCCCGTCCGGAGAACCTTCGGCCAGCACCTTGCCGTCGGGTGCGACCATCCGGCTTATGCCTGTGAAGACCAGAGGCCGGCCCGCCAGGCGCTCTTCATGGCCCGTGCGGTTGCAGGTTGCCGTGAAAACATGGTTCTCGATGGCGCGGGTGACCATGGCGTCCTGACAAAAAGGCAGCACCAGGTTGGACGGGTGGGCGATGATCTGCGCCCCGGCCATTGTCAGCGAGCGGGCGGACTCGGGGAAAAGCCAGTCGAAGCAGATCATCATGCCGACTTTGGCCTGCCCGATCTCGAAGACTGGAAAACCCTTATCGCCGGGGTCGAAAAGCCGGCACTCGTCGTCAAACAAGTGAATCTTGCGGTAGAGGCCCACGGTCCCCCCGGGACCCACCAGGGCCGCGCTGTTGAAGATCTTGCTGCCCGCGGATTCGGCGAATCCCGCGACGATGTGTCCACCGCAGCCGGCGGCGATTTTCGCGAGGGCAGTAAGTGCAGGCCCGTCGACCGCTTGGGCGAATTTCTCAACCTCTGTGCGATCTCGGAACTGGTATCCGCTGGTGCACAACTCGGGCAAGACAACAAGATCGGCCCGCAGTCCGGCGCAGGAGTTGCGCACGATTTCTACATTTTTTTCGAGCTCGCCGAATTCGGGCTCGAACTGTAACAAAGCGATCTTCACGAGCAGGATTCCTGCGCCGCAACCCTCAAACCACAAGGACCGCTTTACGGTAGGCGCTTGCCGTGGGCGCTCTTGCGCAGGGTGCGGCGCTTGTGGGCCTTTAAAGCGGCCCGGTACTTGGCTGTCCTGCTGCGGTTACGCTTTGGGGCTTGCTTTTTCATGTGCGATTACCCGCTTTCCACGTAGCGATACAGTCGGTGCGCCAAAGGCACGACTCTTCCATGCATCCGACCGCCCTTTCGGTTCCGTAGCAGTCGATGTTATTTTCGGCCTTCTGTATGGCGCGGATGATATCCGTCTTTTTCATCCGATTCGTATTGACACCCATTTCCTTCGCCATTTTTTTTACTTGATTGAAGTTCATCATGCACCCCTTTTTAGCACTAATCTTTTGGGCCTGCCTGAAAACAAGCAAATTATACATGACTAACCATTTTTTTTAGTCAAGAAAAGTTTCTTACAGTAGATCGCCTTACCATCTCCCTGGCCGTAAAAATCCTCGAGGACGGTTTCCAGGCGGTATCCGGAGCGCTCGTAAAAGGCCCGGGTGCCGGCGTATTGAAGCCGCTGTGAGGTATCCACGTAGATTCTCTTGCCCCCGGCAGCAATGATGCGCTTTTCCACTTCTTTCAGAAGACGCCGGCCAAGCCCCCTCCCCTGAAAATTAGGATGTACGGCGATCCAGTAGAGGTCGTAACTGGTCGCCGTTGCGGGAATCGGCCCGAAACAAGCATATCCCGCAAGCCGGCCATAGTGCTCGACCAAAATGAACTCGTAGCCGCTTTCCACCCCCTTGGCCAACCGCTCGGTCACCAGTTCCGCCGCCACGTCCACCTCGGCGGGTGAAAAAAAGCCGGTGATCTCCACCAACCGCCGCACCCGCTCGACATCCTGCGGTTGCAGCTCGTCTCGGAGCACCGCCCCGTGAATCCGGTCGTTGACGGCGTGGTGGCTGTCGGCCCATTGCATGTTGCCCTCGCTCAGGCCGCGGAAGAAGGCGATGGCGTTGGTTCCCAAGGTCTTGGTGCGATACCCTCCCTCCTGGATGACCACCGTGGGCAGCCCCATGGCCCCGATCCTTTTTCCGTTTTTCCCAAAATCCTTGGCCGTCAGAAACCAGGTGCCGGTCGGGTCCGCTTTGGCCGGATCAAAGCCAAGGGCCACCACCAGAAACTGCGGTACGAATTGCTCAATTCTCCGAATGGCGCGAGCCAGTGCCCTGCGGTACCTTTCGCCGTCCACGGCTTCGGGCAGGGGCAGGTTCAAATTGAAGCCTTCCCCATCCCCTTCTCCTCGTTCCTCGCTGAAACCGCTGAAATAGGGGTAGGCGAAGCTGGGGTGTCCGTGGATGGAGACAGTCAGCACATCCGACCGTCCATAAAAGATCTCCTGCTCACCGTTTCCGTGATGGTAGTCAATGTCGAGGATGGCCACTTTGCCGTATGAACTCAAGTACTGGGCGGCGATGGCGTTGTTGTTGAAGTAGCAAAAACCGCCAAAAGATCGGCGCTCGGCGTGGTGGCCGGGGGGCCGGATCAAGGCGTAGGCCATGCGTTGACCGTCCAGGACCTCTCTTGCGGCGGTCAGGGCGCAATCCACTCCCCGCCGGGCCGCCGGGTAGACGTTGGCGTTGATCGGCGTAAACGTGTCAATGCAGTAATAACCCGCTAGTACCGATGCCTCCTTGGGGAGGCGCGTTTTGTTCCGGATGGGAAAGACATAGGGATAGAGTGCCTTGTCGGCGGGTACATCGGCGCAGGCCTTCTTGAGATAATTAACAAAATCGGGATCGTGAACGACGCGCAGGTACTTGTCGGGAAACGCCCGGGGACTAATGCTGACAAACAGGCCGCTGGGCTCCAGGGATTTCAGGATACTCTTTATGCGCACCGGCGACTCCACGTAGCCCCGTTCGTGGACGTGATGGATGTCGTGCTTGTCGTTGACGACCAGTGTGATCTGTTCGGACCGGCGTCCCTCGACCGTGGTTTTGATCGCTTCCGGCTTGACATAGCGAAGCGGGCGCAACTTTACGGGGTCATCTTTGAAACTGGAGACCACTTTCTCCACATAGTCGGCCGGGCAATAGCCGGCGTACTTTCGTTCCAGAACGGCCTGGACGACTTTTTTCACAAAACGGTTTCGGAGTGGGGCCTGGTTTTCGAGGCCGTCATAAACCAGGTGCGGCATGCAGGTGTCATCCGGCGCCACGGGAGACTCGTAGGCGGTGCCCACGATGGGCCGGGCTCCATATTGCTCGTAAAAGCGCAAACGTGCCCTGTTCTCCTTCAGCAGGGACTCATCCGGGCAATCCACGGTGTTATCGGGCAGGCATTCGAAAAACAACCCTTTGACCCCGAGGGCTTTGGCTTCCCGGCGGATGCGTTGATAAAGGGCGCCCCCGACGCCGCCGCTTTTGCCGGAGGCCGTTGCGATCCAGTCAAGGTAGACAAACTTGATTTCAGGCTCGTGAAGAATGGTGGCGAATCCCCGCACCCTGCCTTTCATGCTTTCGGCCACGAAGAGGACCATGCGGAACCGTTGTTTGAAGGGGTTCCGCAGTTTTTCGCCGATTTGCTCGATCTCGTCTTCACCCACTGCTGCGAACCGGCTGCGGAGGATCTGCTTGACCTGATCCAGTGTACTCTTGTTCGCGGGTATCACGTCATCGTAGATGCGGCGTATGTGCAGCATGCTGCATGCTCCTGGAGCCGAGTATCGGCACGAAGCGGGTTGATAGCACACGGCAGGGATTTTTACAAAGCCATGGATCGCAGACAGAATCGTCGATCGAGTTCACTTTCTAGCACGGTCGCCTCTACGCCGAACTTGACAAGCCCGGCATCCGAACGCACGCTTTCCGAATGGCCGAAGATGACGGCAGGATGCCCAAGCGCATAAAAGACTACAAGATCGTCGAGACCCTCGGCCGGGGTGGAATGGGCGAGGTCTTTCTGGCTACCCACCAGCAGCTCGACAGGCCGGTTGCCATAAAGCGCTATGCACCCGCGCCGGGCACCAAAGACGACAAGAAGAACCGGGAACGCTTTCTGCGCGAGGGCAGGGCGCTGGCCAAACTTCATCACCAGGGCATAGTCGGCATCTACGACTACTTCGAGCAGCGCGGCCAGCTGTACATGGTGCTCGAGTACGTCGAGGGCTTCCAGGTCGGCAAGCTGATCGAGGGCGGGCCGCTGTCATTGGACGTGGCCTGCATCATCGGCTTCAAACTGGCCGATGCGCTGGAGCACGCACACTTCCACCGCATCATCCACCGCGACATAAAGACATCCAACGTCATGGTTTCCCGGGACGGACAGGTCAAGCTGATGGATTTCGGCATCGCCCGCGGCGAGGTGCTCGAGCGAATCACCCAGACCGGCCTGTTGGTCGGCACGCCGGCCTACTTTCCGCCCGAGGTCATCGCCGGCCATGAGGCCTCCGAACTGAGCGACATCTACGGCATGGGCGCGGTGCTCTACCACTGCCTTTCGGGGCGCAAGCTGTTCTTCCAGGTCGATGACAAGAGCCTGTACAAGGCCATCCTGGCCGGTAAATTCGTGCGCCTGCAAAAGGTGGTCCGGGGCATCCCGCGCGGGCTGCGCAATATAGTGCACAAGTGCCTGGCCAAGAAGCCCGAGGAGCGCTACCAGTCGGCGGCCGATCTGCGCCAGACGTTGGATCTGTTCATGGCCGGGCAGTGTATGTGGACCAACCACGCCGAGCGCCTGGCCGGCTTCCTGCAGGCGGCCGAGCACCTGCAAGAGCCGCCCTTGACCTCGATCGATATCAGTGTCAGTGATCTGCTGGTTAAGTCCACTCCTGTTCGGCGGCCCGGAACCGGCCGAGGAATCAAGTGGATCGTCTTCGGGACCCTGGCCATCGCCCTGGCAGGCCTGATCTGGTTCGCTTGGGAGAATGGCTGGATCGAACGCGTTTTGCAAACCATGGGCCCGGGCGGGGGCTGACGAGTGTCCATGATGACCGGCAGCTTAGAAAGGACAGGTGAGAAGATGCGCGAGTACAAGATTCTTTCGGGGCTTTGTGTTCTTCTTTCGTTTGGGTGCCTTCACTGCTCCGGGGGGCAGGAAACCAATTGTATCGGTTGCCTGATTGACGATATCTGTTTCCCTCCCGGGGTGACCAACCCGCTCAACCCGTGCCAGGTCTGTGAATTCCTGGCGTCGAAAACGAGTTGGAGCGACGACGACGGTGCCGGCTGTATCGACGGGGTGTTCTGCAACGGAGCGGACACTTGTTCAGGGGGAGCGTGCTCGGAGCATGCAGGCAGCCCTTGTGGAAACGGGCTGATATGCAACGAGTCGATGCATGAATGCGCCTTGTCTTGCGAAGGCTGTCTGATCCAGGGCGTGTGCCTTTTCGACGGACAGAGCAACCCGCTCAATCCCTGCCAGGTTTGCAGCCTGGCCCTCTCGGCGACTTCGTGGAGCGACAACGATGGTGCTGACTGCGACGACGGGACGTACTGCGATGGAGTGGACACCTGTTCGGGCCATGACTGCACAAGCTCCGGGAATCCTTGTGACGCGTCCGAGACCTGCTGGGAGGACGCCGGCGGACGTTGTTGCAGCCAAGGTGGTACGTTCATGTGCAATGCGTCGGGCAATTCGGCCGAGTATGATTCCTGCGGTCACGAGCTCTCTGAAGTGATGATCTGCGGTTTCCAGTGTCAGGACGGAGATTGCCTGTGCAACCCGGTGAGCGGCAGCGGGTGCCCATCCGGCTACAAGTGCACCTTCGCCGATGACAGGACAGGCTGCTTTCCCGACGGCGACCTGGCGCTTGGCCAGGCATGCACCAGCCCCCAGACCGGCACAGACGAATGCACTGCCGGGTCCTTCTGTTTGGACGACGTTTGCACGCAGATTTGCACTACCAGCCCGAGCAGTTGCGCCTCGGGGTACGTCTGCAGCGTGTTCCCGGACCTCTTCGGTGACCAGGCGTCGGTCGGCCTGTGCGTGGACATATGCGATCCAACGGCGCAAAGCTGCGCGGACCCGGCGGAGGCCTGCTACCTGCAGGCCATCACGGGCGAGTCCTCGTGCGCAGGTGTACCCTCGGGGTCGGTGGGCAAGCTTCAGGGCGATCCATGCTACGGTCCGGCAACAGGTGGCTGCTACCTGAACGGCTGTGACAAAGGCTACGGCGCCAATCTGCCGGACGACACCTGCGCCTTCTTCTGCAATCCCATAGACAACTGGATGGGGCACGTTCAGGGCCTCTCCGGCGATCCCGCGGGAATAACCTGCGCGTCCACATTCGGTGGCGCCCGGCCGGACGGCCCCGGGCCCGCGTACGAGTGCCTCTACATCCAGAGTTTCTACAGCAACACCGATAACGTGCCCGCCACGATTGGGATGTGCGTGGATCCCGTCAGCTACGGAAGTTGCGCAGACTTCGACTGGGCCCAGCTCCAAGCGGACATTGCCGACGGCACGGCCGATTCGGCGACCTACTGCGACGATTTCCCCAATCGTTGCCTGACACACTGCATTTCGCTATCGACCTTCGAGTCCGCAGGGAAGTGAGATAAGAGCGGGGAGCGGACGCAACTAGCTCGATTTCCAAAGCCATTGACCTTAGCCCATGGCTTTGGCAAGATTGTAATCCATTCATTCTTGACGATGAAAGGATGAGCGCATGCGGAGCAACTCGATATTCCGATTTGTGATGGCGCTGACATTGCTGGCCTGGTCGGGGACGGCAATAGCGCAAACGCGCGGGCGGGCGCCTAAGGGTAAGCGCGTCTGGGTGGCTATCCTGCCGGTCCAGGTCAAGGGCGTCTCTCCCAAGCTGGGTAACCGCCTGGGCACCACGGTCTTCAAGGAATTGCGCGAGATCGGAGTGTTCAGGTTCATCTCGCCCAAACAAACGGCCAGGAAAATTCTTTGGATGAAAAAGAAGAAAATATTCAAGCCCGATTGCACCGATAGTCCCAAGTGTGTGCGCAAGGTGGGAAGGACACTCAAGGCCAAGGTCATCTATCACCTGATGGCGGCCAAGGCCCAGAAAGGCGTCACCTTGAACATGCGCACCTTCGATGTCAAGTCCGGCCAACAGATTCGCAAAGACAGCCAGTTCTCGACCGAGGAGCCGGCCGATCTGGAAAGGGCCGCGCGCTGGCTGACGCGCACGGTTTCCGGTCCGATGGTCTCAAAACTGGCTCCCGGCAAGGGCAAGCTGAATGTCAGTTGCGAAGAGCAAGGCGCCGACCTGTACCTGAACGGCAAGTCGTTCGGCAAGCGCACGGGCAAGAGCTTCAAGGTGGGCTCGGGCGTCTTCGACATCATGGTCAAAAAAGAGGGCTACACGACCTTTCATGATGTCGTGGTCATCAAGCCGGGCCAGAAAAAAACGATCGCGGCCGTGATCAAGTCCCAGGGGCCGGAGGTACCGGAAGTGCCCGAGGTGGTCGCGGCGGCCATAGGATCGGGTACTCATGAGAAGACCGGCGGCTCATCTTCGAATTCGGGTCAGGCGACCAAGAAGACGCAAGATCTGCCGGCCTGGGCCGTTTTCGAGAAGCCCAAGCCCAAACCGATCGTGTTGAACAGCGAGCAAGGAAAAACGACCGTGTCCGGCGGCGAAAAGATGCCCTGGCAGAACACCGCCAAGAAAGAGCCCTATCTTCCCGGTGAGCGCGAAGAAAAAGTCGCCAAGGCCGGCAAGCGGCGTGAATCGAAGTTCTACGAAACTTGGTGGTTCTGGACGCTGATCGGCGCCGGAGTTGCCGGCGCGGCCGGGACGACCGCCTACTTTCTCCTGGCCGGCGAGGGCGGCGGCGGGGCCGGTACCGGCAGCGCGATCATCAACTGGGAATGAACGCTGACCCCATGTCCCGGATCGCCGGATGAAGGAGTTCGTCATGTATGAGAATCGTAGCTGGTTGAGTGTTTACTTTTTATGGGTGCTAGCCTTTGGGATGTGTCTGGGATCTTGCGGGCCTGATACCGACACCGGCAGCGCCGCCTTGCGCCTCGAATGGCAGAACACCCAGAGCAGCCCACTCCGGGCGGGAGTGCTCGAGGGCATCGTCGACAGTGTCAGCGTAACCGTCAGCCACGGCGGGCAGGTACTTAAAACCGCTAGTTTCACCTACACAGATCTCCTGGGAGTGGTAAGTGAAATTCCGGCTGGTGCAGGGCGCGATTTTGTGGTCCAGGCGCTGAGCGGCGATACGGTTGTCTATGCCGGCCAGCAGAGCGACGTGACGATTGTCAAAGGCCAGCAGGCGACAGTGACGATCAACATGACTCCGGCCTACGAGACCGACATCTACCCGCCGGCACAGGTAAGCAACCTGAGCGGAGCGCTCAACGGTGTAAACGTGCACTTGACCTGGACGGCCAGCGGCGACGACTGGCTGGTGGGAACGGCCGGCTCTTACGATCTGCGTCGTTCCGACGGCACGATACAGGATGCTAATTTCGGCTCGGCGACCCAGGTGACCGGATTGCCGTCACCGAAGCCTTCGGGGCAAGCAGAGCAGTTCGAGGTGACCGGTCTTGACCCCGGCACATATCATTTCGCACTGAAGGCGATCGATTCAGACGCCAACTCATCGCTGGTGTCCAACTCGGCCGGGCCTTTCACCATCGGCAGCAGCGACACGACGCCGCCGGCCGACATCCTCGATCTGGCCGCCCAGAACCCCGCCGCCACGACGGTCGATTTGAGCTGGCATGCGCCCGGCGACGACGGCAGCGTCGGCACGGCCTCCCAGTACGATTTACGTTACAGCCTGAGCCAGATCACGGATGCCAACTTCAACGACGCCGATCGCTTCACCACCGCCGCGCCTGCCGCGGCCGGCACGCTGGAGACGCTGACTGTAACCGGCCTCGCTCCGGCAATGACCTACTACTTCGCCATCAAGGCAGGAGACGAGGTTCCCAACTGGTCGAACATCTCGAGCCCGGCAAGCTCAACCACGCTCTCGGACGACACCACGCCGCCGGCGGCCATCGTGCTGGTCACGGGCTTGGTCAGCTCAGACTCGGTCGAGCTGACCTGGGACGCACCGGGCGACGATGACAACACGGGCACGGCGGCGGTCTACGACGTGCGCTACAGCACCAGCCTGATTGACGCCGGCAACTTCGACGCCGCCACCCAATGGAGCACCGGTGTACCGGCGCCGACGGTCGCCGGTTCCGCCCAAAGCGTGGTCGTCTCCGGGCTGACCGAGGGCACGCCAATCTGGTTTGCCATCAAGGCCGCGGACGAGGTGTCCAACTGGTCGCCGATTTCCAACGTCGTACAGGTCGTGCCGCAGGGGCCGGATATCATTCCGCCGGCGGCCATCGTCCTGGCCGCGGGCGCAATCGAGGCCACTTCCGTAGTGCTTGCCTGGGATGCCCCCGGGGACGACGGGGCAACCGGTACGGCCACGGCCTATGATGTGCGCTACAGCACCAGTCTCATTGACGCCGGCAGCTTCGATGCGGCCACCCAATGGACGACGAACGTTCCCGTGCCGGCGGTAGCCGGCAGCGCGCAGATCGTCACCATCGACGGCCTGACCGAGGGCACGCAGTACTGGTTCGCAATCAAGGCCTCGGACGAGGTACCCAACTGGTCTGTAATTTCCAACGTGCTGCAAATTGCCCCGGACGGCACGGCACCGGCCGCGATAGCTTTGAGCACGGGCAGCGTGACCTCGACCTCGGCGGAACTCAACTGGAACGCCCCCGGAGACGACGACAACACCGGCACGGCGACGGCCTACGATGTACGCTACTCGACCAGCGCCATAGACGCCGGCAACTTCGATTTGGCCACCCAGTGGACGACGAATGTTCCCGCACCGGCCATAGCCGGCAGCCCGCAGACCGTGGCCATCGACACGCTGACGCCCGACACCACCTACTACTTTGCCATCAAGGCCGCCGACGAGGCGGGCAATATTTCGCCAATTTCGAACGTACCCATGGCCTACACCGACAGCTTGGCGCCGGCCGCCATCGTCTTGAGCGTCGGCACGGTCACGGCCACGGCCGTTCAACTCACTTGGGATTCACCGGGCGACGACGGCAACCTCGGCACGGCGGCGGCCTACGATGTGCGCTACAGCACCACCATCATTGACGCGGGTAGCTTCGACGCGGCCGCCCAATGGATGACGAACGTTCCCGATCCGGCGGTTGCCGGCACGGCACAGAGCGTTACCATAGACGGCCTGACCGAGGGCACGCAGTACTGGTTTGCCGTCAAGACAGCAGACGAGGTGCCCAACTGGTCTGCAATCTCCAACGTCCTGCAAGTCGCCCCCGACGGCAGTGCGCCTTCGTCGATCACGCTCTCTCTCGGCACGGTCACGGGCAGCTCGGTGGGCCTGGTCTGGATCTCACCCGGCGATGACGGCGTCACGGGCACGGCCACGTCCTACGACGTGCGCTACTCGACTAACCTGATCGACGCGGGCAACTTCGGCGCGGCAACCCAGTGGACTACTAACGTCCCGTCGCCGGCGGTGGCCGGTACGCCGCAGTCGGTTGTGGTCGACGCGCTGATCGAAGGCACTCAGTACTGGTTTGCTATCAAGGCTGCCGACGAAGTGGGCAACACATCGCCGATATCGAACGTCCTGCAGGTCACGCCCGACGGCACTGCCCCGGCCGCCATCGTGCTGAGTGCCGGCGCCCTGGGCGCGACCTCGGTCCAACTCGACTGGAACGCGCCGGGCGACGACGACGGCACCGGCACCGCCACGTCTTACGATGTTCGCTACTCGACCAGCGCGATCGACGCTGGCAACTTCGATGCTGCCACACAATGGACGACCGGTGTCCCAGCGCCGGCCGTAGCCGGAACCCCGCAGACGGTGACAATCGACACGCTGACGGCGGACACCACCTACTATTTCGCCATCAAGGCGGCCGACGAGGCGGGTAATACCTCGCCTATTTCCAATGTCCCAAGCGCCTATACCGATATCGCTCCGCCGGCGGATATTGGCGATCTTGCGGCAGGCAACGCCGCACAGACATCGATCGACCTGACCTTCACCGCTCCCGGCGACGACGGCTCGGTGGGAAATGCCGCACAGTACGACGTGCGCTACAGTACCGCTCCCATAGACGCCGGCAACTTCGGCTCTGCCTTGCAGTTTGCTGACGGCGTTCCTTCGGCACAGGGCAATTTAGAGACGGTAAGCGTCACCGGCCTTACGGCCAACACTCTTTACTACTTCGCGGTCAAGACCGCCGACGAGGTGCCTAACTGGTCGAACATCTCCAACCTGCCCTCGGCCACGACGCTGCCTTGAACTGATGTCTTATTCGCCCATCCTGCCGATCTGTCTTCTGGCGCTTTTACTTTCCGCCTGCAGCCATGAAGACAAGCAGCCTCCCAAGCCGCGCAGCCTGGCCGAGGTGCGCGAGATAGTGCTCGAGAAGTTTCGCGAACTGGACGGATTTAAAATCGAGAAGCAGCTCGAGGTCGGCGTGGTCGGACATCCGGCCGTACGCATGGAGGGCTTATGGAAGCAAGCCGGCCGCAAGAGGCGCGGGATTGTCTATGTCGTGGATTTTCCGACCGTCTTCAATGTGGTTCACTACACCGCGCCCGAGGACAACGGCCTGTTCGAGGCGGGCTACCCCGGTTTTCAGAAGATGCTCAGGAGCATCAAGCCGATAACCTGGTCCGGTCCGCTGGAGGTCGTCGAGGGAGAGGACGAGAAGATCATGCACAACGGAGACCTGCAACTGGAGATTCACTACCCGGCCGATTGGGTCTACTCACTGGACGAGGTTAACCGGGCGGTCGTCTTCAGCGGACCGCGTAACAGCCCGATCTGGTTGACGACAGTGAATTTCTCGGTGGTCAATAAGTGGCCCGCAAAAAAATAAAAACAGGTGCGCTGCTTTTCGGAACGGCCGGGGTGCCGCCTTCGTCGAGCAAATCCGATCCGGCCAGCGGCGTCGAGGCCGCGGCCAGGCTGGGTCTTTCGGCCATGGAACTGGAGTTCGTCTACGGCGTACGCATCACCGACGAGATGGCCGAAAGAGTGCGCGAGCGGGCCGCGACGCTCGGAATAGTCCTGACCTGCCACGGCCCTTACTACATCAACCTGAATTCCAAGGAGCCCGAGAAGCGCGCCGCCAGCATCAAGCGCATTCTGGATACGGCCCGTGCGGCCCACAAGGTGGGAGCCCACTCGATAACGTTTCATGCCGCCTTCTATCTGAAAGAAGACCCGTATGCAGTGCACCAGGTAGTGAAGGATTCACTCGAGCGAATAATGGAGACCCTCGATGCGGAGGGCATCCGGGTCCAGGTCAGGCCCGAACTGACCGGCAAACCGTCGCAGTACGGCGACCTCGGGGAGTTGCTGGCTCTGGCGACCGAGATCGAAGGCGTCTTGCCGTGCATCGACTTCTCGCATCTGCACGCCCGCGCGGGCGGGGGAATGAACACGCTCGAGGAGTATCGCGGGGTGCTTCGAAGCTATGCCGATGCGCTGGGCGAGGAGTCGCTCGCTGATCTGCATCTGCACATAAGCGGCATCGACTACGGCCCCAAGGGCGAGCGCAAGCACCTGCAACTCGATCAGTCCGACCTGAACTGGCGCGACCTGCTGATATCTCTCAAGGAAGCGTCCGCCTCCGGTGTGGTGATCTGCGAGAGCCCCAACACCGAAAAAGACGCTCTGAAAATGCAGCGTTTCATCCGGCGTCTCAAGGTCTGAAATAAGACCAAATTCCCTTGACTGGGCCGGACCGACCATGCCATCATGAGCCGACTCTCTGGCAGGTAACTGTTTGTAAATAATAGGGATCTTCCTTTACCCGAGGTGAGAAAATGGGCGACGACGAGCGCAAGGAATTCAAGCCATACGTATCTTCCGATACCAATATGAAAGAGCTGAGCCTCAAGGCGATTCTGCTGGGCGTGATCATGGCCGCTATTCTCGGGGCGGCCAACGCCTACCTGGGATTGAAGGCCGGCATGACGGTGGCCGCGACTTTCCCGGCGGCGGTGATCGCCATGGCGGTGCTCAGGGCCTTCAAGGGCAACATCCTCGAGGAGAACATCGCGCGTACCACGGGCGCCGTCGGCGAGGCGTTGGCGGCCGGCGCCATCTTCACCATCCCGGCCTTCATCATGACCGGCGTCTGGGATGAGTTCGACTACGTCACCTCGACCGCCCTGCTGCTGGTGGGCGGCCTGCTGGGAGTGCTGATCGTCATCCTGCTCAGGCGCACTTTCATGGAGGACAGCAGCCTGCCGTTTCCCGAGAGCCAGGCCTGCACCGAGATAGTCAAGGCCGGCCAAAAGGGCGCCAGCGGGGCCGGAATGGTCTTTATCGCCATGGGCTTGGCTGCCGTGATCGAGTTTTTCAAAAACGCCAACGGCATCCAGATCATCAAGGAGAACATCCGCGGCGCTTTTTCGGTTGGCAAGGGTACCTTCCCTTACGTGACGCCCACCTCTTCGCCGGCTTTCCTGGGCGTCGGCTTCATCATCGGCCCGCGCCTCTCGGCCATCACCGCCGCCGGCGGCGTTTTCGGCTGGTTGTTGCTAATGCCGCTGGTGCTCTTCGTGCTGGCCATGTCGGATTCATCATTCGCCGGCAATCTGCAGGGCATGATCGCAGACGGAAACTGGGGAGCGCTGTACAACGGTAGTGCTGGAGGCTTTGTCGGCCTGGCCCCGCTTTACTCGAGCACGATCAAGATGGTGGCCATCGGGGCGATGATAGTCGGCGCGTTTTTCACCCTCTTCAAGATGCGCAACAGCCTGATAACCGGCATCGGTCGGTCGCTGAAAGGTCTGAGCGGCAAGGCCGGGGTGGTCGAGAAGCGCACCGAGAAAGACCTCAATTTCAAGAGCGTCTTCATCGCCATCGGGGTCATGCTGCTGGCCATGGCGGCACTCTACTACTGGCTGTGCCAGAATTTCGGCATATCGCTGATCACCTTGATCGTCATGGCCATCGCCGGTTTCCTGTTTGCAGCGGTTGCCGGCTACCTGGTCAGCATCATCGGCTCGTCCTCGAACCCCATTTCAGGGTTGACTCTTTCAACCCTGTTGATCGCCGCCGGCTTGCTGGTTCTTCTGGGAATGGGCGGCGAGCATGGCAGCCATGCCTGGAAAATCGGCGTCCTGGCGGTGTTGGGAGTGGCCACCGTCATTTGCTGCGTGGCCGGCGTGGCCGGAGACATGATCCAGGACTGGAAGGTCGGGCACAACCTCGGCGGTACTCCCTGGAGAATGGAGGTCGGAGGTTTGATAGGCGTCGTGGCCGCTGCCCTGGTTCTGGTGCTGCCGATCATGTTGCTGCACAAGTTCGGCGGCGGAATCGGATCCGACGCGCTTCCCGCGCCGCAAGCGGGCCTGATGGCCACCATGGCCGACGGCATCATCAGCGGTAGCATGGCCTGGGAGCTGATCATCATCGGCATGTTCTTCGCCTTGGCGCTGATCCTGATTCAGAGCCCCTCGCCGATGTTGATTGCCGTCGGCATGTACCTGCCTTTCCAGACCACGCTGGCCATCTTCGTCGGCGGTATCATCAAATGGACCCTCGACCGGGTCATTGCCAGGAAGGCCGGTCACGACAAGCAGGCGGCCGAGGCGGCCGGCAACCGGGGACTGTTGGTGGCCTCCGGACTTGTGGCCGGCGAGGCGCTGGTGGGCATTATATTGGCCGGGATCGTCGCTTTAAACATGAAGTTCATGTGCCCTGAGAAATTCCAGGGCGAGGTGGCCCAGGCCAGGGCCTTCATGGAAAAGGTCGTCCCGGTGGGCGAAGACTTGGCACCTGCCGAGATGGCCAGGAAAATCATGGCCGACGGCGCCTTGATGCAGCAGTTGCCGTCTCTTCAGGGCTTGGATGAAAAGAAAGTCGCCGCACGACTGGTGGTGCAGAAGAACCTGGCCACGACGACCTGCCTGGGAACGACGCCTGAATCATTCTCTACACAAGGCGTCGGCGACTGGCGTATGTGGCTCGGGTTCCTGGTCATGATTGGGCTGGGATTTTACATGGTCACGGCTTCGCTCAAGGCGCTCGGGCAGCGTGGAGGAGGAGGAAGCGCTCCGACTGAGCCGCCTCCCGGCGAGCAGGAAGCGACCAGCCGCGAGGAGAAAGATGAAAAGAAGGAAGACTGAGCTCAACCTGCTCGATCTGAAGCCTCTCAGGCTATTCGGGCACGCACTGGACGGCGAGCGGGTGACCGTCCTGGTTCCCAAGTACCGCACGCGCTGGCTGCAATGGTTGCAGCGCAGGTTGGCCCGGCCTTACTGGAAGCTTCACCTGGATGAGATCGGCACGGCCGTCTGGCTGGAATGCGACGGACAACGCACGGTTGCCGAGATCGGGCAACACCTGAAGGACGAATTCGGCGAAGCCATCGAGCCCGTCTGGGAACGCCTGCCTGCTTTCCTGAGCCAGATGAGACGCGGCGAGTTAATCGAACTTGGGATATAATTATTGCCCGCAGAGGTTGGGGACGAGTTCCTTGGCATCCGCCTTGCACTGGATTTCGTCTGCCAGGCAGGCCCTGGCGGCATCGAGAGACGCGCCTGAACAACCACTCGAACCATTGATGCAGGTACATGTTGCGGCGTTGGGATCCATGAACTTGCCCTCGGCGAAGCAGTCGCAGTAGCAGCAGCCGCTCTGCTCGGCGCAGCCTTCTACGATGCCGGCACTCCTGATCTCGTCGGCCTTATCACAGTTATTCTTGGCCCCACCGCATCCGGCCATCAAGCCGCAAATTAGTATCAGGCTAATCATCCTCATATCTCGTAACCCTCCGGAAAAAATAAAGCCCCGCATATCGCGGGGCTTTATTTCTATACCAAGTAGTCGAAAACCGTTAGTTGCTGCAATACTCGCCCGTCGCGCAGACAGGATCGCACACCGGCACCACCGGGTTATCCTTGCAGGTGCCGTCGTCACAGTACTTGCCCGTCTCGCAGACAGGATCGCAAAGGGCATCACAGTGGCCTGTCATCGGATTGCAATACTCAGTTCCGTCCGTTGCGCAGGCAGGATCGCAAACAATGAAGTCCTTGCAGGTGGTATTGTCACACCACTGGGTCGTGGCATCGCAGGCAGGATCGCAGGTTACGATCTTGACACAATGGGGTCCACTGTCACTCGAGCCACAGGCGCCGAGCATCAGACCACACACCGCTACCATGGACATTACAACGATTACCTTTTTCATCTTCTTCCTCCTTTTTCAAAGTAAACTAGAAAAGACACCTACTTACCATTTCTTGATTCCTGTAACACTCGGCTAGACTGATCCCAATGCTGCAATATGTCAAGAAAATAACTTCTTCGATTGACGAGATCGAGCACTGAAACATTCACTTGTCTTGACAGTCATTGGTCATTTTGTTAGTAGACCGTGGCGGTAACGGGCCGCTAGCTCAGTTGGTAGAGCATCAGACTTTTAATCTGAGGGTCCAGGGTTCGATTCCCTGGCGGCTCATTTGGAAATTGTGTCCCCATCGTCTAGCCAGGTCTAGGACACAGGCCTTTCACGCCTGCGACAGGGGTTCAAATCCCCTTGGGGACGTACCTTTTTTCCGGAGGATCCCGGAGGAACAATGACTGTTGAAGACATGGTCGGCGAGATCAAGAAAGAGATCATCGAATCCCACAACCTGATCATCAAGACCGATAATCTGGTCAAGAACCTGGCCTCCGAAATCAAGGCTGTGCAGAAAAAGCAGGAACGCTACGAGCGCAAGTACATCTTCAATTCGGTTGTCGCCTACGTTATCTTCGTTGTCGTCATCTTCGGGGGACTGTATGTAGCCTTCGACGCCAAGGTCGGTGTCGTGCGCCACGAGAAACAGGCCCTGGAAGAAAAGTTGCAGAAAGCCAAGGCCGAGATAGACGGCCTGCAGAACAAGCTCTCGGTCAGGGCCCGGCAAGAGAAAGTCACCGAGCGTTTCCTGCGTTTGAAGAAGGAGAACCGGCCATTCGACGCGCTCAAGGTCGCCGAAAACCTCGACGCGAGCATGCTCTCTCCCGTGATGGCGCACATGGTCGAGAGGGAGACTACGGATTTACGACGAACACTGGCCATGGAGTCGCTCGACGCCGGCAAGACGCTCTACCAGAAGGCTCACTTGAACAAGGCGCTGAGGGAACTGGACCGCGCCTTGCAGATAAAACCCCCGGCCGAGTTGGCCGCGAAAATTCAACAGCAGCGCGCGCAGGTGCTCTTGAAATTAAACCGCAACGCCCAGGCCGCCGAGGCTTTCCTGGCCGCGGCGCAAGCCGATCCCGCGTCAAAATCGGCCGACTACCTTCTGTACATGGCCGCAGGCACGCTGGAGACGTCGGGCGATGTCCCGCGCGCGTTGCAGGCCTATGAGAGAGTACTCAAAGATCATCCGGCATCGCCATATGCCTCCCAGGCCCGGCGACAGATCGCGAAGCTTTCGCGGAAGGGCAAGCCGGAGGCTGCGCCTCCCAAACCGGAAACGAATGCGACAAGTGAAGCCGCAACGAGGACCAGAGAACACGCCAAGCCCGCGCCCGGAACTCCGACAGCGCCCCCGGACAAGCCGAGCGAATAGTCAATCGACCGCCTGTCCCTCGAGTTGGTCGATCTTGCGACGGGCTCGATCGAACAGAGCGTGCATCTCCTTCAGATCCCGGGCGTGCTCGATTACGAAGCTCTTGACAAGGCGCGTGTGATGAAGTTGGAAGCGGTCTAGTAGACGATAGATGCCCGCCAAGACTCCCAGTGTCGGGTGATCGTCGTAACGATATTCCGTCAGCCGGCAGGATACTCCCAGTTTTTCGAAGCGCCTACGCCAGCGGCGTGACCATGTCTTCCAGCTTTTAAGCAACGCGTCGCGGTCCTCGGCCCCGCCGAGGGCGCGCTGTACATTTTGCTGTAGATCATTGCGCAGGGTCTCGAGGGCGGTCAGGCAGTCGCGCAGTTCCAACGAACCCAACTCCTCGAGGCTTTCCGGGCGGTCAACCGGAATATCCAGATCGGAATAGCGAAAGCGCAAGTTGGTCACGATGCCCACGACGAGACACGTCGCGACGAAGACCATGCCGGCAATGAATACAGCGTAGACGGCCCAGCGGAACTTGCGCAGGAAGGTCCACTTTTTCTTGCCGGAGAAATTGGGTTTACTTTCACCCACGGCCGCGACGCTAGCAAATGCATATCGGTGTGTCAATTCGATCAACAGCGCGCATTTTGCTATACTCGCGAATGGGAGGCTGCGAGGAGGAAATGTGAGGAACGACGAGCATAAACGAAGCCCGGCCGGGTTACATGGTATTCATTTGATCGTGATCGCGGCGTTCTTGATTCCGGCTTGCGACGGCGGCACCGGCGTAAGTGACGGAGGAGACGCCGGCGACGTGATCGGCTACGACGCCGATCAGGGTAGCGGCGATTTCAGCGATGGTTCTGATGCCTGGGATGGATCTGCGGCGGATGTGGATCCCTGGGCCGACTGGGATCCGGATCCTGGCTGCGCGCGCTTCGCGGGCCTCGGTGGACAGGATCTCAGGGATGCCTTGTTGCAGGAGGTCGACGACCAGGACGCCTTGAGCTATGACGACGCGCGGCAGCAGTTGTTCTCTTTCATCGATAATATCGACGGCCGCGTTCAGGGCGTCTATACCGGCCGGTGGGTCGTCACCGACGACATCCCCGATGCCAGCGTGATGAACACCGAACACACCTGGTGCCAGAGTTGGGGCGCCGACGTGCTGCCGGCCAAGAGCGATCTGAACCACCTGTTTCCCACAATCAGCAACGTCAACAGCGTGCGCAGCAACTATCCCTTCGGCGAGGTTGTCGAAGTTAGCTGGAGCCAGGACGGCAGCCTCAAGGGGCGCGACGGCTGGGGCTCGCTGGTTTTTGAACCCCGCGATCCGCACAAGGGCGACTGTGCCCGGGCCATGTTCTACTTCGCCGTGCGCTACTCGATGGAGATTCCCGATCGCGAGGAGGCCGTGCTCAAGTGGTGGAACGCGTTCGATCTGCCGGATTCCAAGGAGCGCGATCGCCTAGACCGCATCGAGCAGATCCAGCAAAAGAGAAACCCGTTTGTCGATTGCCCCGAGCTTGTTGACAGGATTGAGAATTACTGATTGATCCTAACATGTCCTTGCCGGAAGGGAGTGCCGGGTTTGAGCTTCAGGGGTTATCTGTCGGCGGGCAGGGTGTTGGCAACCGGGACGATCTGCGCGGCGGTGCTGCTGGGCCTGCTGGGTGTCGCCGAATCCCACCTTGCGACAACAGACACGGCCAGGCTCGATGCCATGCGCAAACTGTTGCAGTCCGGGCCAAAGGGCGCGGCCGGCCCGTCCGCAGCCGCGTCCGATGACGGGCAGCCTCGATCTCTCGGCGAGCGTTAGGGTGTGACCCACGGGTTGGGCATGGCCGGATCGCCTAAAAGATTGTAGGTGGCCAACAAATCGTCCGTGGCTCGTGAAATTCCAGCCAGGTCGAGCTTAACCTGCATCAACGTCTCGCCGATTGTCAACGCCGTCTGTGAAGTCAGGCGACAGACGAGCTGCCCTGCCACGCGGCGCAGCGCCTCTGGCTCCGATAGCGAGGAGGCGGCCGTTGCCAGGTAGGCGCCGCCGCTTGGATTTCTCACAAGCGCCCAGGCCAGCGAATCGGCCCAGGGGCCGACGAAGGCTCCGTCGAAACAGGTAAATGACAACAGCAAGAACGGGCGCGCGTTCGAAAGTTCGGCGGCAGTTGTGGTGTTTAGCAGCACCGGCCCGCTCGACCAGCCCGAGAGGTAGGCGTGGCCCATGTAGCTGACCGCATCCGGTCCGAGCTCGATGTCTGCGCGCAGTTCTCCAACCGGGTCGGCCGACTGCGATTTGAACATTCGCCGGGCCTCGATCCCCGCAGGCAGGCAGGCTTCGATTATACCGTTTGCCTCCTGCTCGAACTCTGTGCTCGGGTCGGACGAGTAGGGATCGTAGTCGTCGGCCACGAACAAGAACGAGTCGTCCGGCTGGCCGCTCTGCCCATAGGCGCCGATGATCTTGTCGACCAGCGCTACGGCTTGTGCCTGATCCGCGACTGCCAGGCGCCCGATCGCGGCCGAATCGTCCACGTACCAGCCGTCCGATGCGGCCTCGTAGCCGCGAGCGGTGCGCACGAAAGGAGCCGGCACGAAGTCCGGCGGGCTGCCGGGCAACACACTGTTGCTGTCCACCGTGGAGCCGCCGAGGAGCAGCACGAAGCGGGGTGTCGAGCTCCAGTTGCTCACGGCGGTTTGGATCAACTCGCGGATCGGTCCGGGAGCCGGGCGCCCGTCGCCGAAATGATCGTAGATCTCGCCGGTGGTGACCACCAGCGAGGCCAGGCCCCGGCCGGCCTGGAACATGGCCAGGTGATCGGCGGCCGTGCGGAAGGCCGGGTGGGTTATTACCAGGTAGTCGGTGCCGAGCGCGGGCGAAGACAGGTCGCGTGACGTCAGCGCTCCCAGGCAGGACGGCCGGGGAAGGGGAGCGTCAGTGGCGACGACCAGGTAGCGCCTGGTTGTTTTGCGACCGAGAGCAGGCAGACTGTCTGCGAAACGGATGATGCCAGGCGTTGAGTCGAAGCCCGTAAGCCTTACCGGATGTTCGGGGAAGCTCACATCGAGCAGGGTCACGCCGCCCGCGCCAAGGCCGTCGATCTGCAGGCATGCGCCGGGCCTGGCCGAAAAAGATATCTGCCCGCTTGTAGCCAACAAGCGCCGTTGGTAGTCGAGCGAGATGCCCGCCACGAAGACCAGGTCGACGTCCTGCCCGGGAAGAACGCTGACTTCGAGCAGGTTGCCTTGCTCGCGCATGATACCAGGAGGTAGATCAATTTCGACGCGTTCGATCTGCCGCCCGTCGTAGGCGATTTCGTCAAGGCGCCTGCCGTTCAGATCGATGGCCAGGTGATGCGAGTCGGCCATACCGGCGAGTTCGAGCGCGAGGTTCTCTGGGTCGCCTTTCATGCCGGGCAGATCGAAGCTCAGCTCGGCCGGCGTCCCCTCGTAGGCCTGGGCCCAGTAGAACGGATCCTCACCCGGGGGGGCCAGGTAGTAGACATGATTCTCGAACAGATCGAGGTGCTCGTTCGAAACGCGAATCGTATTGGTGCAGCCGCGCACGCGTCTTTGGGGCATCCTGGAGCCGGGGCCGGGCCGGGCGACGAGCACCTCGTAGTCGGCGTAGCGATCGCGAACAGGCTCGCCGACGAAGGCGAAGCCTCCGCTTTTCTTGAACAGCGCAACTTGCGAGCCGTGCCTCAAGAGGCTGAGACCGTGTGCTTTAATCTCGCTCGGCGAAAGACCGCCAGCCTCCAGGTCGTCCATGGACAGGTACCCCAGGCCCTTTGCGCGCACGGCGAACTTGACCGCGGCGGCAGGTTCACGAACCATGGGTCGTAGTCGGCTTTTCGTCCCTACCGGTGCTTTAACGACGGGTGGACGGATGGGCGCCGGGACAAATGAATCGAACGCAGCGGTCGCCGGGCCGTGCAGCCTGTGGCGGCCGCCGATCTCGAGGTCTTGTACGAAGTAGCTGTCGCCGGCTTGGCCCGCGCTGTCGAAGAACGAATAGTTGTCTCCCAGCGGAGAGCTTCCTATTGCGGGAATCGGCTTGGTCGTCAGGCGCAGCAATCTGCCGTCGACATTGCGCCTGAAGACGACGAAGCCGGCGTTGCCGCGCTCTGCGCCGGTCGACCAGTATACCCTGACACCCCGCCGTTCGGCGCGCGCACTGAGTTCGGCCATCAGCACCGAACGCGGCTCGGGCTCTTGCGTGCCGTCGTAGACAATGAAGCCGTTGTCGCCGGCGCCGGCGTCGGGCGACTGGTCGTCGAGACCCGGCAGGCCGGTCGTGCGCGTCGCCAGGCCGAAGGTGTCGCTGCCGTTTGAAAGCCCCAGCACGGAGTAGGGAATGCTGAGTTCCATGGCGTCCTGGTCATAGGCCATGGCCCCGATGCTTCCAACCGGGTTGCCGTCGCCGTCGGTGACCGCGCCCTCGGTGGCCTCGATCACCCGGTCGGCGGGGCCCGAGATTTGCCCGTCGCCGTCTACGTCTAAGTAGATGTAGACATCGATGTCGATACCCATCATGCCCGGACGGAAGTTCGAGCGGAACTGGATGGCCAGGTACAGGTTGCCGTCGGAGCCCGATGAGTTGTCGTCGGTGGCCCAGACATGCTCGATGTCGCGCCAGGGCAGCGTGTCGCCGGTAGGGTCGAGAAAATCAAAGGCGTCGGCGGGCCAGTCGGACAGGTCGCCATCGACCGTGATGGTGGTGTCGGCCAGTGCCGGGCCGCCGGCAAGGAACGCAAGCACTAGCGACAGCGCAAAATATCGAAACAGACGAATCATCGTCTTCTCCGCACAATACAGATCCAACAGCATCCGCACGAACAATGCCTACATTATACAATAATGCCGTCAGTCAGGCGAGTACCTTACAGTTCTAACGTCTGTCCTTGATTACCCGCGTGGCACACGAGAAGAAATCGAGCACGCAGGGAGTCAGCAGGCTGTAGTAGACGACGTTGCCCGCCCGCCGGTCTGAGACGATTCCGTGAGCGCGCAGCAGCGCCAGGTGTTTCGAAACCGTCGACTGGTCGGTTCCGACCAGTTTGGTAAGTTCGCCGACCGAACACTCGCTGCGGCTGAGTCGCTCGACGATCATCAAGCGCGACTCGTTGGCTAAAGCCTTCAGCACCCGCGCCTGCTGCTTGTATATCTCTTTCGTCTTTTTCATCACGCTCCCATCCTTACGGAATGTAGTGCGAACGGGAGGATACGTCAAGCGCGCTAGCCAAGGCGCAGGACGCAGTCCGGCAAAGATCTTCAGCAGCACCAGGCCCTGGTCGCGGAAACCCTGCTCGGTACGCGGTTCCGTGCATGAAACCCTCCTCATGCCACCAGGTTGAAGATCATCTTGGCGGCGATGCCCAGTAAAACGACGCCCAGCGGCGAGAGGGCGGTGGCCACGATCAGGATCGGTACGGCCACCTTCCAGAGGACCAGCTTGGCCTTGATGAAACGGTAAGAGGCGAAGATCATGGCTATCGAATTCAGCAAGAGCGCCGTGGCCATGGCCACGTGGATACCGGTTGTCGGGAGTGCCGGCCTGCCCGATACTCCGTTACTGCGAAAGTGTTACCAGCGCCCAGCCGAATATGCCGAAGTTGAATTTCAGCCGGTTAGGGTCTTTCATTTCCTGGATGATGCGACGTTGAACCCAGAGGATTACCCGGTCGCAGTCGAAGCGCAAGAAATCGCTCTCGTCAGCGGGTGCGCCCAACGACCCGACCGGGCCGTAGCTTGCATTTCATCAGCCGCGCAGGAATGCCTGCCATGACACACTTAGCACGCCGCCCCGGCGCGCGATGAATGTGTGCAACTTGCGATCGAGGAAGGTCGCCCGCGGAGTTGTGCTTCTCAACCCGCCCATGATTCACCTGATTATCTTGGTGATCTGTTTTTCTGTGACCTTGCCTTGCAGCAACTCGATCAACTTGTCGTCGTCGTCGAGGAAGTAGATTCCGGGAAGAACCATGGGAGAACGCAACTTGGTGTAGCGCTCGGCCGCGGCGCGGTCGACGTCCCACTGGATGCGCTCCACGGGTATCTTGACCTTGTCCAGGACAGCCTGCAGCGCTTCCCAACTGGCGTCGATCCGGTCGTGGGTGCAGTGGCAGGCGTCTTTCTGGCCGACGAAGACGATCCGCGCAACAAGCCCGCCGGCGACCGTCTGTTTCTTGCTCTTGTCCGCCTTGGTCTTCGTCACGGGCGCTGATTTAGCGGCGCTTGTGCCGCTCTTGTCACCGGCCCGCGTCTTCTTGTTGCAGCCTGCGAAAGACACCGCCAGCAAGAATGACAACAACACGTATAACAAGCGACTGTTCATGTTTCCTCCTGATTACTAAAATGCCCTGTAGGCGAAAAAGACTCCAATCAAAACAATGACGCCTCCGGCCAGCCGGCGCACGATGGCCAGACCTCGGGTGGCCTTGCGCGACTCGATCAGGCGCCTGGCCAGTCCCATCGACGTTCCGGCCACCAGGATCAAGACGCTGTGTCCCAGGGCGTAAACCAGAAGCAGCAGGCCGCCGTAAGTCACCGAGGCCCCGGAACCAGCCAGGTAGGTCAGCAATACCACCAGGATCGGAGCGGCGCAAGGCGCCGAGACGAAGCCGAACAGCAAACCAAGCACGACGGCGCCCAGTATCCCGCGCGTCTTGGGCTGGATTTTCACCGGCATCGGAAAGGAGAACTTGAACACACCCATCAGGTGCAAGCCCATCACCAGGCAAACGCCGGCCACCACCCAGTTCCAGGCTCCCGATAGCTGTCCGTACATCATCCCGGCTAGAGCGGCCAACATTCCCAGGGCCGTGAAGGTTACGGCCAGCCCGAGCACGAAGCACAGCGACAGCACCAACGAGCGCAGCACGCCCACGTTCTCCTGCCGCTGGCCGGCCACGAAGCTCATCATCAGCGGGATCATGGCCAGCACGCAGGGATTCGAAGCGGTAATCACCCCGCCCACGAATACGGCCACGATCGCCAGCCAGGGGTTTGTGTGGATGTAATCCCCAGCCTGGTTTACGAATTGCTCAAGCAATGTCTCTCCTCTCTATCCTTACATAACCATTTACGCAAATATGCACAAGATAATATATTCACAGTTGACAACATGGCCAAGTATACATATACTGCTTCGCAAGATCAAGAAGCAGGGGGAGCATATCGTATGAAAGACTGGAAAAAGTTCGCCTGGCTGGCCGGGATATTCGTGGTGGCCTACTTCTTGCCGCTGGGCAGCCCCAAGGTTCAAAAGGCCGTTCTGGAGGCTTTCAACCTGCTGCAATGGTACGCCATACACCACACCCTGGCCTGCGTGGTGCCGGCCATGTTCATCGCCGGGGCAATCGGCACTTTTCTCTCCCAGGCCTCGGTCATGCGCTATCTCGGCCCGGGCGCGAAGCGGACGACCGCCTACGCGGTTGCCTCGGTCGCCGGCGTCGTCCTGGCGGTCTGCTCCTGCAGCGTGCTGCCGATGTTCGCCGGAATCTACGCCATGGGCGCCGGGCTCGGCCCGGCCAGCGCGTTTCTCTATTCGGGCCCGGCCATCAACGTCATGGCCATATTTCTCTCGGCCCGCGTGCTGGGCTTCGACATCGGAGTCGCGCGGACGGTGGGGGCGGTCGTCTTCGCGGTGGTCATCGGCCTGGTCATGGCGGCGGTCTTCAGACGCAGTGACCAGGCGCGCGTCGAGGCGGTCGAGCTTCCGGCGGCCCCGGCCAATCCGCGCCCGTTGTGGAAAACGGCCAGCTATTTTCTTTGCATGATCTTGTTCCTGGTCTTTTCCGACTGGGCCAGCACCCACGACGTGACCGTCAAGATGCACGACGGCACGGCCATCAGCGCCAACCTGCGCTACGATCGTCAGGACTCGATCGACATCCAGGCCTACCAGCCCGACGGCAAGCTCTCGCCGGATATCCGCAGGATCGATCGGTCGGCGATTGCCTCGATCGAACCGGTCGCCAGCGCCAGCGAGAGTATCCACGGCGTCAGGTGGTACCTGGCCGGGATCATGGGCCTGCTGGTGTTGTTGATGGTCTGGCGCTGGTTCAAGCGCGACGAAGTGAAACTATGGATGCAGGCCACCTGGGACTTCGGGCTGTTGATCATCCCCCTGCTGTTCGGGGGGGTTTTCATAACCGGATTCGTCGGCGGGCTGATCCCCGAGCAGGCCGTGGCAACGCTGGTCGGCGGCAATGGGCTGCTTTCGAATTTTGTGGCGTCTTTCGTCGGCATGATCTGGTATTTCGCCACGCTGACCGAGATACCAATAGTCGAGATGCTTACCCGCCTGGGGATGGGCCACGGTCCGGCGCTGGCCCTGTTGCTGGCCGGACCGGCGCTCTCGCTGCCTAGTATCCTGGTCATCTACAAGGTGGTCGGCGGAAAGAAGACTCTCGTTTTTTGCCTGCTAACGGTTGTAATGTCCACCCTGGTCGGCTGGGTGTTCGGGATGTTTGCCTGAAAGGGTGAAAAAATGAAGATCCAGATACTCGGAACGGGCTGTGCCAAGTGCAAGAAACTTTACGCCGAAGCCGAGAAGGCCGTCGCCCAGGCGGGCCTGCCCGCTGAACTCGAGAAGATCGAGAAGATCGAGCAGATGATCCAGTTCGGCGTGATGATCACGCCCGCCTTGGTGATCGACGGCAAGGTCAAGGCGGCCGGGAAAATTCCCAAGGCTGATCAGATCGCCGCCTGGATCAAGGAAGCCGCATTGCTTTCTTGTTCAACGGCTTCTCCTGTGTGATGGTAAAAATGTGGCTACCTGGCAAGGCGGACATTATATACGTTACAGAAAATCGCGCGACTGAAAAATGAGTGAGCAGACAGATGAAAACGAAAGAAATGCAGATCATTCGACCTCCTTGTGATCTCAGCTGTGAGGTTGTGAATATCAAGTTGACTCTCGACCAGGACCTTTCGGAGTTGTTGCCCTATATCAACCGGGAGGTCGAGAAGGCGCGCTTCTTTCCGAAGGGGCCGTTTACCAAGTTCGTGCACCAGGGACACAACGTCACCATCGATCACGACAACCTGGCCATGACCGGTTTCGAGGATGACACCGCCGCCCGCGAGTTCGCCGCTCAAATGATCGACATGTTACGGGACATCGAGGCCCGCAAAGACTCTATCACGCCGCAAATCAAGCCCTTCGAACCCCCCAGCATGTTGGCGATTCTCAGGCTGTTGCCCGGAAAAAACGGCTGCGCGGAATGCGGCTATCCTGCGTGCATGGCCTTTGCCACCGCCCTGTGCCGCGAAGAAACAACGCCCGATGCCTGCAAGCCGCTCGCCCTCCTGCCGGATGGGGCCGCCCGGCTCGAACGCTTACGCGAGATGACGGCATAGCGTGTCAGCCACGCCATGGCTGCTTCGAATCACAATTGCAGATGAGCGGAGTCGCCTCGACGAGGCTTTACTGCCAGTACAGGAAACGCTCGAAGCTGGACGTCTTTTTGAGACACAACGCGTTGCGGCACTTGCCGCCGGGGTTGCCCGTGACATTCTTGTTCTCGGGCAGGAAAGCATCCCGATGCCAGAGGGCGAACACCAGGTGCTCGCTACGCGATTCGACCTTGGCGCCCACGTAGAAGTCGGCGGGCTTCTCGCCGCCTGCGATTACGGCCTTTCGAATGGAATCGAGGCAGGCCGCACGTTCGGGCCAGGCCGCGCGCATTAGATCTATAGGCATGGCCTTGGGGGCCAGCGCCCGTTCCACAACGCGCGGATTTTCGATCACCCACTCCGGCCCGCTGCCCGGCGCGACCCCCTGGCTCCAGCCTCCCTGTTCGTCCCTGGTCGCCTCGGGTATCATGTGTTTACTCGATATGACTCCCTCGACGCTGCGTTCATGGTTGAGGTCTTTGTCCGGCCAGCTTGCCATGCCTTCCAGATAGACAGGCATCCCGGCCTCGCCGACGAGCACGACCGCGCCGGCCTTGGCGTCCTTGGCCGTCCCGCTCAGGGCCACGACCGCCCGCAGGGTCGCGGGCGATTCGTGTTTCTTCGGCAGATTGTCAACCATGGGCGGTTTGACCTCCTTGCCGGCGACTGCCGCGCCGTTCGTTGCATCTGCGGTGTTCCGCGTATCTCGCGCACAAGCGACAACTGACACTATAAGAAACAAAGCAAGGAAAGCGCATCGCATGCGAACCCCCGGGATTCTGGACCTGCGACAGGATACTAGTCAGCCCGATGTGTTGCCAACAATTTTAATAATCAGTGCGCTGCACTACTCGCAAGAGCCTCCCGACTCGTGGGTGATGCATTTCGTGCCCTCCGGGCACGAGTGCCAGGTGGAGGGTCATGTGCTGCAGTCGAGGTGGAGGCAACCGTCATCCCCCTTCTTGCACTGGCGGTATTGAATGTCGTTCATGCAGACTATCTGCGACGGGTAGTCGCACTCGTTGACATCGAAGCACTCCGGCGGCGTATCCGGCAGGCAACGACCATACTCGGGCAGGCAACTGAGCCCCTTGCTGCAGACCTCTTCGTCTCCATAGAACATGCAGCCGGCCGGATCGGGGCCCAGGCAGTCGCGTTGAGTGTTGGGAGTATCACCGCAGACGGCCTCGCCAAGCTGGCACTGCGTATCGCAGGTGCAGGCATTTGTCTGGCATGTCTGGTGGTTCGTGCATGCGTGCAGAACGCCCCAGTAGTTGCAACCGGTCGCATCAGGACCCTGGCAGTCTGCGACCTGTCCCTGAGGGTCGCAGATGGAGCTGCCGATTTGGCAAAGGTTGTTGCAGATGCAGGTGCCCAAATGGCAGGTTTGACCATCGGGGCAAGCCGAGCCAGTATCCCAGAAGGCGCAGCCGTTTGCATCCGGACCCACGCAGGTAAATTGTTCTCCGCCCGCGCCGCAGACCACAGAGCCAATTTGGCAGGCGTCGTTGCAACGGCATGAAACCTGGCCGCAGACTTCGTGCTCGGGGCAGGCTTGCGCGTCTCCCCAGCCGGGACATTCTCCGGGTTGATCCGTAAGGCAGATGCGCAGATTTCCATCGGGGTCACAGATAGTTTGACCGGGCTGACAGGGGCTGTCGCAGTTGCATGATCCTCCCTGGCAGACTTGTCCGTCCGGGCAGGTCCCTGCTTGACTCCAGTTGAAGCAGCTATTTTCATCCGGTCCCGCGCAGGCGATAACCTTGCCGTCGGGATCACATATGCTATCGCCCTCAGAGCATGGATCTTGGCAGCGACATTCACCCGAGGCGCAGCGCAATCCCCCGGCACAGGGTTGCTCGTCGCCCCAGACATGACAACCTTCTGTTGTTGTCGTACAGTTACTCACGCCTCCGGTTTGCCCGCACCGAGTTTGTCCCTGTGTGCAAAGATCAACACAGGTGCAGCGGCCGTCGGAACATTCCTGGTGCTCGGGGCAGGTACTCTCCTCTGACCATACCATACAGCCCAGGTTGTCCTGACCGAGGCAACGGAACTCTCCTCCCTCCGGACCACAGCGTGTCTCGCCGGCTGCGCAAGGATTTTCACAGGTGCACTTTCCCTCGGTGCAGAACTGATCTCCCGGACAGGCAACCTCGTCAGTCAGGTACATGCATCCATTTTGGTCAGGACCGGTACAGCGCCTGATACCGCCATTTGTTCCGCATGTTGACTCGCCTGCGAGGCAGCCTGCGACACATTGCTCATTCGGCAAGCCGCCCTCAACGCTGCAGCAGGCGATGCCGATTGTAAAACCAAGGCCGACCAGAAATTGAACACTTGTCTTCACGGCAGCCAAGGTATCAGATATTTTACAGTGATTCAATCAATTATATCGACTTTATAGACTATAGTGTTTGACAACACGCAGATTGGTTACTAACTTCCTTTAGAAGATGAAACCTTTAGAGGACTTACAACTTACGAATTCTGGCAAAGCCTGTTGCGGAACCCTGCCCGAGCGCGTTACACCTGCCGAAACAGCGGAACAAGCCGCGCGCCTCGAACAGGCATTCGTAAACGGCAGCGTAGACACCCCCATAGGACCCGTCCCGAGGATCTCGCACGCTCTCGATCCGGCAGACCGCAGGGGAACGATCAAGGCTCGCTGGGGTATCGGGCGCATGAACTACCGCATTGAACCCGGTCTCTATGCCCTCGGCCAACCGGTCAGCGAATCGCCGGTGCTTGTTACCGCCAACTATAAGATGACCTTCGACAGCCTGCGCAGTTCGGTTGAGAATCTGGAGGCCTGGATCCTGGTTCTCGATACCGAGGGTATCAATGTCTGGTGCGCGGCGGGCAAGGGAACTTTCGGCACCGCAGAACTCGTGGGACGAATCGAATCGTCGCGTTTGCCCGAAGTCGTATCCCACAAGACGTTGATCGTTCCGCAACTCGGGGCGCCGGGTGTGGCGGCGCACCTGGTTCGCGCGCAGAGCGGGTTTCGGGTGGTGTACGGCCCGGTGCGCGCGAGCGATCTTGAGACTTTTCTGAAAAACAAGTACAAGGCCACCCCACAGATGCGGGCCAAGACTTTCACATTTAAAGAGCGGGCCGTGCTGGTGCCGGTGGAGCTGGTGACGGCGCTGAAGTGGACTGCGCTGATCTCTTTAGCGGTATTTCCACTTTTTTGGCGCTGAACTTCACCGGCGCATCGACCTACACCTCGCTTTCCGGCGTTCGCAAGGAGATCCGCTGGGCGGCTCCCGTGCAGATCGCCTTCGCCGCGCTGGGACTCGTTACGGTTGTCGTCGCGCGCTTTTTGGCATGAGAAGGAGCGCTAATGTCCGGGCTCAGCTACCTGCATGACGTGGTAACCCTCGAACTCGATCAAGAAAAGTGCAACGCCTGCGGGATCTGCCTCAAGGTTTGCCCGCATGCGGTGCTGGTGCGTAACGACTCCGTCGTGCGCATCGCCCGGCGCGACGCCTGCATGGAGTGCGGCGCTTGCTCTCGCAACTGCGAGCCCGGGGCGATCACCGTCCAGGCCGGGGTGGGCTGCGCCACGGCGCTAATAGGCGCGGCGCTTGGCGGCTGCTCACCGGGTTGTTGCTGACCCACCGACTCTTCCCTGTATTGACCTTCCTGAAAAAAACATGCTATTATAGTGCATTACAAGGGGTGGAGGAGAGTGGTCAATGCAGGAGCGGCTAGAACCCGGCTCCAGGTTCCGGCGATCCGGCTCAGTTGCCCAGCGAGAGATTCATGACGAATTGCTGATCATCCCGATTCGCAGCGATCCATCCGACAAGCTCGGTGTATACACACTTAACCGTACGGCCGCGTTCGTCTGGGGCCTGCTCGACGGCGAGCGCACCCTCGACGAGCTTGTCGAGGTGTTGTGCGAGCGTTTCGAAGTCGAGCCCGAGCGCGCCCGGATCGATATCGGAGCCTGTTGCCGCGAGCTTCTCGAGTGCGGCGTGCTGGAGAGGGCGAACTGATGGATGTTTGCCGGCAAGACTCCGCGAGTTTCGGCGACTATCTCGAGCGCCAAATCGGTTCGCGAAGATTTCCCCTGCACTCTACTTTCGAGATCACCCGGCGCTGCAATTTCCATTGTGCACATTGTTACCTGCAGGATGTGGAACCGTGCAGGGAGCTTGCCACGGGCGAGATCCTAGGTCTTCTCGAAGAGTTGGCCGCGGTCGGCTGTCTGTTCTTGACGCTGACAGGCGGCGAGCCGCTCGCACGGCCCGACTTCGGCGAGATCCTGCAAAGGGCGACGAGAGCCGGTTTTCTGGTTACGCTTTTTACCAATGCTGGCCTGATAGACGATCGCCTGGCGGATCTCATGGCCGCAAATCCGCCGCGCCGCGTGGAAGTTTCGCTCTATGGCGCCGACGAGGAAAGCTACCGCGAGATAACGGGCTCGGGCTCCAACTTCGCAGGCACTCTGTCCGGTATCGACAGGCTGCTGGCCAGGGGAATCGCGGTTTCACTGAAGGCCGTCCTTTTGGCGCCGCTGGTCGGACAGGCGGACTCGCTGCGCAAGCTAGCGCGCGGGCGCGGGATTCCCCTGCGTCTCGATCCGGGTATCGACCCGACCCTTGCCGGAAACGAGCGTCCCTGTCTCCTGCGGCCCGATCCAGGTAAAGCCGCTGCCGTCGAGTTGGACGATCCGCTAGCACACGACTGGTACAGCGAGGCTCGCTGTGGACCCTTACGCACAGGGCCTTGCGGCGCGGGTCACAATTCGTTGCATATAGATTCGTCGGGAAGGCTGATGCGCTGCGTGTTGTTGCGCGAGCCGGCGATCGATCTTTCGCGAACGAGCCTGGCAGAGGGTTTTAGAATTTTGGGCGAGCTGCCGCGGACGCAGCTAGCGTCCGATCCCGCCTGCCGCGAATGCCCCGAGCGCAACCTGTGCAGCTTTTGCCCCGGGCTGGCACGGCTCGATCAGGCTCCCGGGCCCGATTCGTACTATTGCCGGGTAGCCGGGGCGCGGGCGCGCCTGCTCGATGCGAGAGAGATCGGGAGAGCGACGGCGTGATGCACGGCGACGAAAAAAAGGTCGTAGAAGACCGCGCGCCTCCGAAGCCGCGCCGCGAAAGCTATCAGCCGCCGCTGGTTACCTTCATCGAAATCTCGGCACGCGAGGCGCTGATGGGCGTCTGCAAGGCAGGCGGGCCGATCTGCATGGCGACCAAGGGTCCTGGAAGCTGACCTTGCTCCTGGCAGTCGGAGGCATTACCTTCGAAATCTTTGGTGAGACCGGGCCGCTGCCTGCCGAGCTTCGGCCTTACCTTTCCCCAAGCAGCCAGGCCGACGTCGTGTGCCGCGCGCGGCGCGGACCGGTTGATCCCGTCGACGAAGAGCACCTGCTTTTCGACTCGGGCGAGATATGGTGCCTGGACGAGATCGAGGGCGGTATCAGGATCGTGCTGCGCAAGGGCGGCCCCGGGGGCGTACCGTTCCAAGCTCTTGAGCTTTCCGACGATCTGAAGAACGCCGTTGCCATAATCGATTCGTATATCGTGCCGCTGGACGGCGAGCCATTCGCCTTGCGCGAACCTGCCCTCGAGTTGTGGGCCTGCTTTTTGCTGATGCGCGGGAGAGGACTTCTGGTGCATGGTTGCGGGCTGCTCGGGCCGGATGGCGTGCACGTCTTCGCCGGACAATCGGGGGCGGGCAAGAGTACGCTGGCCGGAATTCTGACATCGGCCGGGGCGGGCACTATCCTCTCCGACGACCGCCTGGTGCTGAGAAGACGGGATGGAGCAGTCCGCGTTTACGGAACTCCTTGGCACGGCGAGGCTCGCTATGCTTCGCCGGCGTCGGGCGATCTTTCGGCGCTTTACTTTCTGGAGCAGGCGGCGGGCTGCGAGCTTGTACCCCTTGGCCGGGCCGAGGCCGCCGCCCGGCTGGCCGCCTCGTGTTTCATGGCCGGCTGGCCGCGGGTCGACCTGCAGAACATACTCGATCAGGCTGCCGCCATCGTCGAGCAGGTACCGGCCCATGTTTTGCGCTTCGCCCCCGATCGCTCGCTTGTAGCGGCCATCGGGCTTGGAGTTTTGCCGTGACCGATCTGCGCCTGGATGATGAGCGACTCTGGGATCTGGCCGCTGAAGTGATCGGCAAGGGAGGCTTGTTCGAATTCCGCGCCCGCGGATACAGCATGTACCCGTGTATCGCCGACGGCGATCGGGTGAAACTTGGCCCGCTGGCCGCGAGTGGACCGGCACTGGGCGAGATCGTGCTGGCCCGTAGCGCCTCGGGACTGCGCCTGCACCGGGTGGTGGCACAGGGCAAGTGCCTGCGCTTGCGGGGCGATGCGCAGCCCGGCCCGGGCGAAGAGATCGGGCACGGAAATGTCTGCGGGCGAGTCTTGGCCGTACAAGTCTCGCCCTTACAACGATGCTTGCGCCGGTTGCGGACCCTGCTGCGTAGATTGAACACTTGGATACATCGCAGTTGACAGTCAACGAGACGCCTCCTATATTGGCGCCGGATCGCAAACGGGACGGACATGGGCGCACGAAAAAAGGCATCCAAGAAGACGGGCAAGATCAAGCCGGGCAAGAAGAAGAGAAAATCCGCAAAGGCCGATCAGCTCGGTCTTTTCGCGGGCAAATGTAGCGCCGGTAAGGCCCGGCCTAAATTAGTTGCCAAACCCGCGCCGGCTCCCGTTCCTGCTTCTGGTAAAAGTGAGCGGGGCGTGAAAAAGCCGCCGCGGCGGCGTGTGCGGTCGGCCGCCGAGCGCATGGCCTCGGGCCAACGTGACATTTCGATTAGCGAGTTCTTCACCAAGAATCGCCACCTGCTGGGATTCGACAATCCCCAGAAGGCGCTTCTGACAACCGTCAAGGAAGCGGTCGACAACTCGCTGGACGCATGCGAAGAGGCCAAGATCCTGCCCGAACTGTCGGTAAGCATTCGCGACCTGGGAAACAACCGTTACCACGTCAGCGTCTTCGACAACGGACCGGGCATCGTCCACTCCCAGGTGAAGAAGATCTTCGGCAAGCTGCTCTATGGCTCGAAGTTCCATCGTCTCAAGCAGTCGCGCGGACAGCAAGGCATCGGTATATCGGCCGCGGGGATGTACAGCCAGTTGACCACCGGCAAGCCGGTGGTGATCACATCGCGCACCAGCGCCGAGCGCCCGGCCCACCGGCTGCAGGTCAAGATCGACACACGCCGCAACGAGCCCGAGGTGCTGGGCGACGAGCAGGGCGTCGAGTGGAATGAGCAATATCCTACCGGCACGCGGGTCGAGATGGAGATCGAGGGAATCTACCGGGGCGGCAAGCGCTCGGTCGAACAGTATCTCGAACAGACCGCCATCGCCAACCCGCACGCCGTGATCAGTTACGTCAATACCAAGGGTGAAGAGACCGTCTACCCGCGCCTGAGCGGGGAGTTGCCTCGCGAACCTCTCGAAATCAAGCCGCATCCCAACGGCGTCGAACTGGGCATGCTGATGGCCATGCTCAAGGAGACCCGCGGGCGCAACCTAAAAGGGGCCCTGATGCGCGATTTCTCCCGCGTCAGCGAAAAAGTGGCTTTAGCGATCTGCGCGGCCGCCAATCTCCCGGACGGCGCGCGGCCCAAGCGACTGGGCCCCGCCCAGGTCGAGGCGCTTCACAAGGCCATGGGCGTGGTCAAGATAATGAACCCGCCGATGAGCTGTGTTGTGCCAATCGGCGAGGAACTGCTGGGCGCCAGCCTCGAAAAGGGGATCTCGGCTGACTTTTTCACCTCCGCTACCAGAAGCCCGGCGGTCTACCGCGGCAATCCCTTCCAGGTCGAGGTCGGGCTGGCCTGGGGCGGCAGCTTGCCGGCCGACGAGCTGTGCACGCTTTACCGCTTCGCCAACCGCGTGCCGCTGCAGTACCAGCAGTCGGACTGCGCCATCACCAAGGCGGTCATCGAAACCGACTGGCACAACTATCGCGTCTCTCAGTCTCGCGGGGCCTTGCCGTCCGGGCCGCTGGTCATTCTGGTGCATATCGCCTCGGTCTGGGTGCCCTTCACCTCTGAGAGCAAGGAGGCGGTGGCCCGTTACCCGGAGATCCTCAAGGAGATCCGCCTGGCCCTGCAGCTATGCGGGCGACGCCTGGGGCACTACCTGAGCGCGCGCCGGCGCGAGGCAGAGGAGGGCCGCAAGGTTGATTACATCGAGACCTACATTCCGCACATCGGCATCGCCTTGAAAGAGATCCTGGGACTCACACAGCAGCAGGAGAAAAAGGTTGTCTCCCGCCTGCAGGACACCCTGCGCCGCAGCCGCAAGCTTGCCTGAGGGAGGAGCACCTTGGCAGCCAAGAAAAAGACAAGCAAGAAAGCGGCCGGCAAGAACGGCCACAAGGGTTCGCGGCGGATCAGCGGCCTGATCACGGACGAGGCCGGTATGATCGAGAAAAAGATACTGGCCGGCCGGAAGCCGACGATGAAGTTCCCCATCCGTTCGCTGAACAACGTGCGCTATCGGCCCCAAGTGGGCTACTTCGAGCTCAAGGGGCGTAAGAAGGAGCGTGCCCTGACTGTCGGCACGGTCAAGACTTTCGCCCAGACGCTGCGCATGATGTCGTTGTCCAAGGAATTGGTCGAGGGTGACGACATTGCCACCAAGCGAGAGGCCTACTACGTCAGCAAGAACTGGGGTCAGGCGCGCTTTAAAGAGCAACCCGAAAGCGACACAGTGATCGACGACGTCGAAGCGCTCTTCATGGTCAATCGCGAGCAACTCGGCTTCGTCCCCGAAGAGAAGGGCGGCGACGTGGCCGGCCGGCTCGTGGTCATCGACCACGACCGCGACAGCGGCGAGCCCCTGCGCATCGACTGCACCCGCTTCGGCTCGGGGGCCTACTCGATACCCATCAGCGTCGAGGATCTCGCTTTCGAAACGAAGGCCAAGTTCATCCTGGCAATCGAGACCGCCGGCATGTTCCAGCGCCTGGTCAAGCACAACTACTGGAAGAAGGCTGACTGCATCCTGATCTCGATGGGCGGTGTGCCCACCCGTGCCTGCCGGCGCTTCATCCGCCGCCTGGCCGACGAGAAGAAGCTGCCGGTATACGTCTTCGTGGACTGCGACCCCTACGGCATAAGCAACATCTACCGCACCCTCAAGGTTGGCTCGGGCAACGCGGCCCACATCAACGAGTTCTTCTGCGTGCCCCAGGCGCGCTTTTTAGGCATTACTCCGGGCGATATAGAGCACTACAAGCTGCCGACGCATCCGCTCAAGGACGTCGACATCAAGCGCGCCAACGACGCGATGAAGAACGATCCCTTCGTGCTGCACCACAAGGCCTGGCAGCGAGCCCTGACGAAACTGCTCACGATGGGTGTGCGCGCCGAGCAGCAGGCGCTGGCCAAGTGGGGCCTGAACTACGTGATCGACACCTACCTGCCCGAGAAGCTGGCTCACCCGGAGAAGTTCTTGCCCTGAACAGTGGGCAGGCGGCGCCTCGATCGCAGCAAGAATGGCAATCCACAGATCGGCAGCCAACCGAAAGTGTGAGTTCCTCCACATCCGCAGCCGCCGCCGGCAGGGACGTCAAGATCGGTGCCCGAGTCGGGGTCGCCGTTCGCAGCATCGCTTCCCTCGTCGACCTGACCGTCGTCATCGGTGCTGACAGGGCTCTCCTCGAACGCTCCGTCGGGTTCGCCTCCGTCGCCGCCGTCTTCGGATCCCTCGTCGACGAAGCAAACGTTGACATCGTACTGGGAAAGGTAAACGCAGTGAAAGTCTGGCGGGCATTGTTTGTCGTTGCATAGCGGTGCGCAATAGCCCTGGGTGTAGTCCGCCGCGGTGAACAGGCAAACTTGGCTGCACTCGAAGAAAGATACCCAGCACATGTCGGCGCAGTCGATGTGCGTCTTACTGCACAAGGCCCCGGGTCCGTCGTGCATGTCGTCGCATACCATCTGGCCCTGGATGTCGACGCATGCCTGGTCATCGCCGCAGTCGGCGTCGGTCGCGCAGCCCGGAGCGCCACTGGGGTACAGCGAGCAGATCCCGGCCCGGTCGTCGCCGTCCAAGGTGGCCTGAATGGCGTTGGGCAGTGTGCCGTAATACATGCTGGCGTAAGGATCCGCCGAGTGGGCCAATCCCAGCATATGGCCGATCTCGTGGGTCAGAACCGCAACCGGGTCGATCGATCCGGTCTGGGTAGCGTCCGGACCGCCCTCCACCCATTCCAGGGTGTCGGCGTTCAGGGCGATGTCGTTTTCCGGTGTCTCTCCGGCCGCCCTTGGGATCCAGATGTTGCAGCCGGCGGCACCGGCGCCGCAGTTCCAATCCTGGGCTATACACAGAAAGGTGCTCTGGCCGTCCGGCTCGAGGCCGGCCGTGGTGGTTCCCGACAGCTCGAAGCTCACAGTCGCGCAGGGCTGAGAACTCCACTGCGCGGCGGCCTCTGCCACCAGCTCCTCAAAGGTTTTGCCGCTCGGCAGGATCGGGCAACCGGACGGGTTTATCCAGTAGTGAATTGGCATCTGCGGCCAAAGATGGCCGTTGGTCTCGAAGCCGAAGCTCGAGCCCGCCTGTATGAGCGTAAACAGCGCCGTGAAAAGCAGCCGCCTCATGCCCAACGCTTGCGCGACACCCAGAGAGCGGCGGCCAGGACGAACAGCCAGCCGAATGAAGCCTCCGGCGTGGCACCGCACCCGCAGCCCGTTGACTTGTTCTCGTTGATGCACATGCCGTCGCTGTCGCAAATTTTACCGGCCTGGCAGCTCCCACACTGGCCGCCGCAGCCGTCCGGGCCGCACTGCCTGTCCTGGCACTGCGGGGTGCAGGCGACGCACTGGCCGTCGGCATCGCAGCTCTGGCCCGTATCACAGCTCCCGCATTGGCCGCCGCAGCCGTCAGGGCCGCATTGCTTCCCGTCACAGGCCGGCGTGCAGCCTCGCTCGCGCACCTCGAAGGCGTCCGGTAGCGAGGCGGTGCCGCCGTCGGAGTTCATCACCACAAGCATGTAACTTCCCGGATCCATGCCTGAAGGAACGCTGGCCGAGATCAGTGACGCCGACAAGATCTGCACCGCGCTCAGATCGGTTCCTCCCAGGCGAACCGTAGCGCCGACCTTGAACCCGCCCCCGGTGATCGAGACAGGGGTTTCTGAGTCATTGTAGCCGAAGTCCGGAGAGATGTTGTCGATGCTGACCTGTCCCGTGTCCGGTACGCAAAGGCCGTTGGCATCGCAGATCTCGTCCGCCGCGCAGCTTCCGCATACATCTCCGCAGCCGTCCGGGCCGCAGTCCTTCCCGGCGCACTGCGGCGTGCAGGCGACGCACTCGCCGTTGGCGTCGCAGATCTCGTTCGCCGCGCAGCTTCCGCAAACATCTCCGCAGCCGTTGGGGCCGCAGTCCTTCCCGGCGCACTGCGGCGTGCAGGCGACGCACTGGCCGTTGGCGTTGCAGATCTCGTCCGCCGCGCAGCTTCCGCATACATCTCCGCAGCCGTCCGGGCCGCAGTCCTTCCCGTCGCACTGCGGCGTGCAGGAGACGCACTGGCCGTTGGCATCACAAGTCTCCGGGGCCACGCAGCTTCCGCAAACATCGCCGCAGCTGTCCGGGCCGCAGTCTTTTCCCGTGCATTGGGGCACGCAGATGCACAACCCGTTGGCGTCGCAAGTCTCGTTCGCCCCGCAGCTTCCGCACACATCGTCGCATCCGTCCGGGCCGCACTGCTTCCCTGTGCAATTCGGGGTGCATGCGCTCACATCAGCGTTGACGCGCAAGATAAAGTCGCCGGTCACTCCAAGAACATTCGCAAACTGCCACAGGCTGGCCGGCCCGGTGCAATCGGATGAACTGTAGATGTGCAACACGTTGGCGTTTTGAGTGGTTGCCTGGTCCAGCAGAACGCCCACTTCCTGGCAGCCGCAGGCGCCGAGGCTGGGATAATACATGCACTGCACCGTCCCCCACTCGGTCTGCAGGTCCCTGGAGGCGTCCGAGTAGCGTATCATGACCAGGAACGCCCCTGAGCTGATGTCCGGCGGATGGTTGGCCGGATCGCTCTGGTCGAAGGTGATCACGTTGGCGGTGTCGCCATGCAGGGGAACACCGGTCTGGCCGGTGTCGGGGTCGTACAGGTCAGCGGTGCTGATGCTGAACAGGGGAGAGCCGCCGGTCGGGGCAGCCCCGCTTCCAGTGTGGGCCCAGATCTCGATCTGGGCGTTAACCTCGGCGGTTCCCGCCATGTTCGGGGGCGAGGCCAAAATCACGTCGATCCCGGTGATCTTGACCGGGTACTGATCGGCGCTTGGCTGATAGAGCTGGCCGAAGGCCTCTCCCTGTGCAAATCCCGGCTGGGTGGCCAGAGGAATACCGGCTACCTGCCCGGCGGCCACGCTGATGTCCGGATCGAATTGATCGTACATGTAGACTACGCTCTGCTGGGCGAGGGCGGGCGTCGCCAGGCAAACCAGGCCGAACATTATTAGAGTACGCGGTACCGATTTCATGGAATCTCCTCTCTGTATCTCGACGGCGCCGGGTTCCCGGCCCGGCACCTGTCGGCAACTGTCAGGAACGATGAGATGTTATCACATTTCGCCCGAACTTTGTGAAGGAATGGGGGTCGGTGTGCCGGTGTCTGACCCCTGTGTCTGCTGTGTCTACCACAGCCTGGCCAGGGTGGCCGTGAATCCGAAGAGTAGCTGCCAATTGGGGGAGCCGTAGAAGCCCTTGACGAAGGCGGCGTCGAGGACCAGGCGCGGGCGCAGCGTCCAGGTCAGCGCCCCGAGCAGGTTGAGCTGGTTGTCTTGATCCGAGAGCGGAATGTAGTCAGAAACTTCCAAAGCCACTCCCAGTGGACCGTATATTGTCGCAGACAGCGCCAGGATGGCGGGGACGTCGAGGATCTGGTCGTCTTTGTCCAGCGCCCGGGCATCGAGGCCGACGTTGATGTCCCAACCCATGGGGCCGAAACGGCCGGACATCAGGAACAGCGCGTACAGGTCGGTGCTGCGGCCGAAGATCTCGTCCGAGGCGGTCGGCAGGCCGACTCCCAGCATGATCGCCATGGTCGGGCGCATGCCGGCCTGGTCGAGGAAACGCAGCTTGCCCCAGAGTTGCATGTTGCCGTAGCCGAAATGATCGTTATCGGCCTCGGTGTAGATGAAACCGTCACCGCCGACCTTGAACTCGAACGGCCCGGCCACACCAAGCTTCAGAAGCCAGGGCGTGGCCGCGTTGTCCACACCGCCCGCGCGATAGAAAGCACCCCCCAACTCCAACTCCATGTAACCCGTGGCCATGGGGTGCGCGTTGTCGGAGAAGGTCGGGCGGCCGGGGTTGGCCGAGACGTTCGCGGCGCCCGCCTGTGTAGACGTGAGCAACGTAATAAGCATGACGACGATAGTCGTGCGCATGTTTACCGCCCTTCTTGTCAGTGTTGCCGGCGCGCGGCCCGTGCGAACTGTTCGATGGCCTCGGACGTGCCGGGATGTCTGAGAAGAGGCTCCTGGAGCCTGTACGGTATCGTCGCGTCGACGCCGGGTATTGTGAGCAGCTCGGCCAGAGTTTCTATGTCGGGGACGCTGGCCGCGAGCAGGACTGCCCGCATGCCCGCGGCGGACAGCATGGCCGCGGCATGCCTGATCACCCGTAGCCCGTCCTCTCCGCGCCGCGTGATTCTTCCGACATAGACGGCCACCGCATGGGCGCCGGCCGCTGCCGCGGCGTAAGCTTGCGTGGCCGAGAACACCGCGGTCAGGCAGACGGGCAGCGAGAGATGATGCAGCCTGCGGCAGAGTTTCAGACCGTCTTCCGAGAGCGGCACCTTGATGATCGTGCGTCCCGGGGCGACCTCGACCAGGGTCAGCGCCTGTTCCTCCATCTCGGCCAGCGAGAGCCGGTCGACCTGGAGATAAAGGCTCTTTACGCAGATCTTGGCGATGGCTCCCAGGCGCTCGAGGCGATCCTCGGGCGGGATGTTCGCCAGCAGCAGGGGATTGGTCGTCACCCCCGAGTAAATGCCCAGTTCCATCCCCGATTTGATCTCGTCCGGATCAACAGAGTCTAAAAACAATGCCATGCCGGCTCCACTTGCTACCGAAGCGAACTGGCTACCCGGTTGCGGCCCGAGTTCTTGGCACGGTAGAGGTACTCATCGGCCGTACGGATCATCTCGGCCGGAGAGCGGAAGTTGGCGCTGGCGAGCGTCGATACCCCCAGCGAGATGGTCACGCGGATCCGCTGGCCCTCCCAGAAGAACTTGTGCACCTCGACCGTGCGTCGGATTCTCTCGGCCAGCACGTGTGCCCGCCGCTCGTCGATTTCTCTTAAGATTATTGCGAATTCTTCGCCGCCGATGCGGGCGAAGAGATCCTCGCTGCGCAAGGCGTCGCCGACGATCGTGGAAAGCTCGCGTAAGACGAAATCGCCCGCCTGGTGGCCGTACTCGTCGTTAACCTGTTTGAAGTGATCGATGTCGATCATGATCAGGCTGGTGATCTCGTTATGGCGCAGGGCGTAGGCGAAATCCTTGGCAATCTGCTCGCTGAAGTATTTCTTGTTGTAGATCCTGGTCAGGCCGTCCTTGGTGGCCGAGTCGTACTGGTGCTGGTGAAAGGCCTCCTCGAGACTGTCCTGGTAGCTGAACTTGAGAATCGTGGTCGAGCCGATCTGGATCTTGTCCCCGTCCCGTAGCTGGTGCCGGTTGATGCGCGTGCCGTTGAAGTAGGTGCCGTTGGTGCTATCCATGTCCTCGATGATCACCGAGCCGAACTCGTCCTGTTCGAGCTGCGCATGGATGCGCGAGATGCCGTCGTCATCGAGGAAAATCTCGCAGTCCTGTGCCCGGCCGACGCGCACCTTGTTGGTAACCTTGAACATTCTCCCGACCGCCGATCCCGATATGACGATCAGATAGGCCTGCCGGTTGCTCAACGCTCCCGTCAGATCCTTGATACCCTGGATGACGGTACGATCGCCGGCGTCTTCTTCAACGATGCCGTCGGTGAATTGCTCGATGTCTTTGGTGTCGACCAAACTTACAGACCTCATAGTGAAGAAGATCCAGCTTGATACCAAGTAGGGTATTCGTGTTTCGCGCCCATTTCAACCAGAAAATGACTTGAGAGTTCATAGTGGTCCGAGGTAGGGTTTCGCCAGCCGGCCGAAGGCCGGGAGAAGAGTATTAACACACAGTGACTGCTCGGTCAGGGTTGGTCAATGGCTCGCTTACGTTCGTTGGTCAATTGTCTTGTAAGCCCCGTCAAGGGGTTCGAAGCCCTTCTGGCGGCGCCGCGCAGCTTGCTGGCCCTGGCGTTGATTATCGTTGCCGCGGCGGCCTCGCATGCCGCCGTCTGTTCCCGGCTGGACGTGGATGCGGTGACCAGAGCCGCAGCCCGGGATCTTTCGGAAGAAAAAGGCGACAAGGGCAGCGGCATATCCGATACGAAGGTGCGCCAGGAAGCAGACCGGCGGCTCAAAATGACGCAAATCAGCGGTTACGCCCGCCTGCCGATCGAGATCCCGGCGGTTGTTTTTCTTGGCGCCCTGCTATTATGGCTGCTGGGGATCCTGCTGCGCCGGCGGGTAGCTTTCCGGGGCGCCTTTGCGGTGGCGGCGCACGTCTGGATTCCCCTGGCCGTACGCAAGCTCATCTCGGTTCCGGTCATCCTCTCCTACCCGGGTCTCGATCCCGATCACCTGCAAGGGGTCTTCAAGACCGACCTGGCGTCGCTGATAAGCGCCGCTAAGGCAATCCCGGGACTGTTTCTGGTCGACCCGTTCTTGATATGGATGGCTGTTTCGTTCGGTTTGGCCTGCCGGGCGGCGAGGTTCGGCAGGCTGCAGGCCGTGGCATGCGGCCTGGTCGCCTGGATCGTGTTTGCCTACATGAGCCGGGTGGTTTTCTGAGCAACCCAGACGGAGGATGTCATGCACTCGCTGATCTTCACACTGGTCGTGCTCGCCAACCAAACTCCCTTGACTCTCGATAGCTGTATTCGCGAGGCCCTGGCCCGGCATCCCGACGTGGTCATCTCCGGGACGGAGGTGCGACGGGCCGAGGCACAGAAACTTTCGACCCGCACGGGCTACCTGCCGAGTGTGGATCTCTATCTTCAGGACGGCTACCTGCTTTCCGGCAAGCAGGACTACATCTATAGCGGGGGAGGGGACACCTACAGTTATGAAAGGTCAGCCAGCCAGAACGACACCCATTCGTTCAGCCTGCGCCTTTCGCAGAACATTTTCGATGGATTGAAGATGTTCAAGCAGGTCGACCGTGCCGATAGAGAGATTGACCGGGCCAGGCTCGGAGTCGCCGCTGCCAGGAACGTCGTCGCTCTTTCAGTGATCCAATCTTTCTACCAGCTGTTCAAGGCGCAAGACCAGCTTGATGTGCTCAATGAGTCGCTCGATCTCAGCCGCGGTCAACTCGAGTTGGCCCAAGAGCGCCTCAAGCTCGGGGCGGCTTCCAGGGTGGACGTGGCCAAGGCCCGGGTTAGCGCCGGAGAAGATCGCATCGCCCAGGAGCAGCAGAAGCAGATCATTGCTGCGGCCAGAGTGGCGCTCAACCAGGCCATGGGCAGGGATCCGCGCGCGTCGTTGGAGATTGTCGAAGACGGTGCTCGGGAATCCTCTCTGCCGGGAGCGCAGGCACAGGCTCCCGCTGTGCCGGAAAGCCATTTCAAGTTACAGGAAATTGAGCTTTCCAAAGAAGTGGCCGGTCTGGACGTCGACATCGCCAAGGGCGACTGGTGGCCCAGGGTGACCGGCTCGATCTCGTACACTCGCCAGGATCCGGAATTCTACAGGGTCTACTCGCGCTTCGACGAGTTGTATACCATGACTTTTCTGGTGAACGTCTCCTTTCCGATCTTCGATGCTTTTCTGCGAAGCTCGAAAATCGAAGAGGCCAAGACGCAAGTTACGCGTTGGCGAGAGGAAGAGCGCAAGGCGCGCATCGATCTCCAGGGCCGCTTAAGCTGCGCGCTCGACGACCTGGCGCGCTTTGAGACGATCGCCAAGATCGAGGCCCGCAACGTCGTGGATGCCGAACAGCAGTTGCTCCTGGCGCGCGAGCGTTATCAGGTGGGCGAGGGAACAGCCCTCGAGATCCGCGACGCACAGCTGTCAGTTACCCGGGCCCGCCTGGCCGAGGTTCAGACCCAATACGATTTCAAGATCGCCGCGGCCAGGCTGCACTACGCCCGGGGCGACTTGATCGAGAGCTACGTGCGGAAGGAAAACCAATGAGTGTAAAGAAGATAATAATCTCCGTCTTGCTGGTTGGCGCACTGGCTGCAGTGCTGGTTGTGAACCTGGGGCCCAAGGAGAAGGTCAAGATCCTGGTGCAGACCGAGAAGGCCAAGCGCGAGCCCATTACCCAGGTGGTGACGGCCTCCGGGAAGATCCGTCCGGAGACGCAGGTCAAGGTCAGCGCCGACGTCGGCGGTTACATTCGCAAGCTGACGGTCAAGGACGGCGATCACGTTGAAATGGGCAGCCTGCTTGTGGAGGTAGACCAGCAAATCTACCGGGCCCGGTTCAAGCAGACCCAGGCGGCCGAGAAAACGGCAGAAGCGCAGTTGGCTCTCTCCGGGGCATCCTTGCAAAAGGCCACCGGCGAGGCGCGCCGCGTCAAGGGCCTATACAAGAAGGCCCTTATCTCGGCCGCCGCCCTCGAGCAGGCCCAGGCGGATCTGGCCATGGCCCAGGCCCAGGTGGACGCGTCGAAAGGCCAGTTGATGCAGGCCAGTGCCACGCTGGACGGAGCCCGCAAGGATCTGGCTAAGTGCACTATCACCGCCCCCATGTCCGGGGTGGTGATCGATCTGATGAAAGAGCTGGGTGAGCGCGTCTCGGGCGGGGATTTCCGCGAGGACATCATCCTGACGCTGGCCGATCTGTCCAGCATGGAGGTCGAAGTGGAAGTCGGCGAGCGGGACGTTGTTCTGATCTCCGAGAAAGATCACACCGAGATTGAGGTGGACGCCTACCCGGGAAAAATCATCGGGGGTTACGTCAAGGAGATCGCCAACGCCGGTATCACGCGCAACCAGTGGACCGAATCGGAGGTCACCAACTTCAGGGTGGTCATCCAGGTGGATGAGAGCGAGTTTACACTGCGCCCGCAGATGTCGGCCACGGTCAAGATCGAGACGGCCCACAAGGATGATAGCCTGACGGTTCCCATCCAAAGTGTCACTCTCAGGCGGCCGTCGGAGATTTCGGCGAAGGGAGAAGCGAAGAACAGGCAAGGGTCGCGGAAGGAATCAGCAGGAGAAGTTGCAGCGCGAAGCAAAGCGGACGGTCCCAAGCCCAAGGTCGACCCGCAAACGGCGACTGGCGAGCATCTACCAGTCGAGGTTGTCTTTATCGTCGAGAACGGGGTTGCCCATGCCAAGAAGGTCAAGACCGGGTTGTCATCGGACACGCGCATCGAGATTCTGGACGGTGTTTCCCTGGAGGAAGAGGTGGTTTCGGGCCCCTACCGGGTCTTGTCGAAGGATTTGAAAAACGGTTCGGAGGTGCGTGTCGGTTCTCCCGAGACAGGCAAGACGGGTGGCCGACAGCGTCGCGAGAAATGAGGGAAGTGGCATGATCGCGGGGTTCGGCCGCTGGGCGCTGGCCCACTGGTACGCTTTTACGACCGGGCTGGGCGTTGCCTTGAGCGCCTTGTTGTCCAACAAGTTCCGAGCCGGCCTGACCGCACTTGGGATCGTTATCGGGGTGATGACGGTCACCGGGATCCTGTCCATCATCCATGGTCTCGACAGGGGGGTCGAGAACCAGATGAGCCTGATGGGCGTGCACAGCCTGTACGTCTCTCGCTGGCCATGGGCTACTCGCGGCCACTGGTACAAGTACCGCAATCGCTCGCCGATCACTGATTGGCAATACCGCAGGTTGCGAGAACTGGTGCCCTTCGCCGAGGCCATGGCTCCCCGCGAGCAGGAGCGGACCCGGGTTGAGCGCGGCGACGAGAAAATCACCGATGTCGAGGTCACCGGCACCAATAGCGAATTGTCACGCATCACGGGCTATACGCTCGAAAGCGGGCGCGCTTTCTCGCCGGCCGATATCGAGTTCGAGAGGCCTTTCGTGGTGCTGGGCTCGGATGTGGCCGAGCAGCTTTTCGATCGTGGCAAGCCCTTGGGCAAGTACGTACTGATTCAAGGTATGCGCTACCAAGTGATCGGCGTCTTGAAATCTCAGGGCAGCTTTTTAGGTCGCAGCCGCGACGTGACGGCCACAATTCCAATCGGACGCTTCAGGCGCGAGTTCGGATCGCGGCACGATATGGATATCGCCATTCGCGTGGTGCCGGGAGTCGAACTCGATGAAGCCGAGGCCGAGCTGCAAGGGCTGATGCGCCGCGTCCGCGGGCTGCGTCCCCAGCAGGAAGACAACTTCTCGATCAATCAGCAGAAGGTGCTCGGCAAACTCTACAGCGACATTACCGGCACGCTTTTCATGGTCATCGTCATCGTGGGGATGATCTCGTTGCTGGTCGGCGGGATCGGCATCATGAACATCATGCTCGTCTCGGTTACCGAGCGCACCCGCGAGATCGGCATTCGCAAGGCGCTCGGGGCTCGGCGGAGCGCCGTGTTGTTCCAGTTCCTGATCGAGAGCCTGGTGCTCAGCGGGCTGGGCGGCCTGATCGGATTGGGAATCGGTTTTCTCGTGGCCTATATCGTCGACGCCGTGTCACCGTTGCCGGCCAGCATTTCCATGACTGCGGTTGTAGGCGGGTTGGGTTTTTCGATCGTGGTGGGGGTCTTCTTCGGTATCTATCCGGCCTGGCGCGCCTCGCGCCTGAATCCCATCGTGGCCTTGAGGTACGAATGATAGGCCCTTTCGATCTCGCTGTCGGCGCCCTGAGTGCGCTGCGGGTGAACAAGCTGCGCGCCGGTTTGACCACGCTGGGAATCGTCATTGGCGTCGGCGCGGTGGTGGCCATGATGGCCATGACCAGCGGTTTCGAGTACTACGTCAACGAGCAGTTCAGCGGACTGGGCAGCAACACCTTCCAGATACAGAAGCAGCCGGCCATGCGCCTGGGCGGTGGACACCACATGTCCGAGTGGCGCAAGCGCAAGGACATCACGGTGGGCAACGCGGATGCCGTGCGCGCCGGCGACGAGGCGGCCCGTTTCGTGGGCGCCGAACTGTGGTCATTCGGCGGCAAGATCCGCAGTCGTTTCGGTGAAACGACTCCCAGCGTGGTTGTGGCCGGGGGCACGCCCGAGTTCGCCACCAACAACGGCTACGACATCGCCCATGGACGAACCTTGAACGCCTTTGACGTGCAGCACGAGCGCAACGTCGTCGTGCTGGGAACCGACGTGGCCGAGACTCTGTTTCCCCATTCCTCGCCCGTTGGACAGAGCATCGTCTTCAGCGGCCGGCGCTTCAAGGCCGTCGGTGTTTTTGCCTCCAAGGGCAGCTTTTTCGGCCTCGGCAGCCGGGACAATTACGTGCTGATTCCGATCACCGCCTTCATCCGCGTCTACGGCAAGCGGCGCTCGGTAAACGTCACCGTCCAGGCGTTCGATCCTGAAAGTTTCGAATCAAGCAAGGAGCGCGCCATACAGATAATGCGCCGCGAGAGGAAGTTGAGGCCCGGGCAGGCCAACGACTTCAGTGTTTTCTCCAACGAATCGGTGATCGAAACGGTTTCGGGCATTACCGGTTCGATAAAGTGGGCCGCTCTGGGGATCGCCTTGCTCTCACTTTTGGTCGGCGGGATCGGCATTATGAACATCATGATGGTCAGCGTCACCGAACGCACCCGCGAGATTGGCACCCGCATGGCGGTCGGAGCGCGCCGGCGGCACATCCTGTGGCAGTTCAGCGTCGAGGCCGTGATCCTCTCGGCCCTGGGCGGGCTACTGGGTCTGGGAGTCGGATACGGCGCGGCTTTCCTGGCCAAGAGCCTGGCCGGTCTCCCGGCCGCGGCGCCCACCTGGGCGGTGGTCGTGGCGCTGGGAATGTCGTCAATGGCCGGGCTGGTGTTCGGTATATATCCGGCTTGGCGCGCCTCGCGCATGGATCCGATTGAGGCCCTGCGCTACGAGTAGAGAAAAGCGTCTTTACAGCGGGAGGGGGCCTGGTCTATGATGCCGATGGTTTCGCATATCAGTTGATGACCAGGGAGGTAACATGCGCTCGATCTTGTTCATCATTTCGGTCTTGCTCCTGCCCGGCTTGGCAGCCGCCGCGGACGGAAAAGCAAAGGAACCCAAGGCCCCCGTCAAGACTCAGACCAAGGTGGTCACGGAAAAGCCCCGCGTGCGCACGGTGCAGGTCAAAAGCGGCGCACTGCTTTTCAATGTCTCGATCGAGCCCGGGGCCCCCGACCCGGGGCAGGTGATTGCTTTTTCGATCGAACTGGCCGAGGTGCCGCCCGTGCCGGATCCGATCTACGGTGAAAAGATTCCTATCAAGGACGCCGAGTTGACCGCCCGGGTAACCGACGCGGATGGGGCCGGCTACACACTGGCCTACCGCGTACACACGCTGCAGGATGCCGGATCTTACGGTTTCCACTACACTCCTATTCGCAAGGACAACTACCGGGTGGCGCTTTCAGGAATTCACAATGGAAAGAGTTTCAAGGCCGAACTGCGTGTGCCGGTCGGTATCTGGCCCTTCATCAAGGTGGATGCCGAGGGCAACGTTTCGCGGGTGCCGGCCCAGACGGCTTCCAATCGCATGCCGGCGCTGCCGTCGGGCCTGAAGACTCCCGCCGTTCCGACAGGCGCCGGAGCGGGCAGGCTGCCCGCGGCCAGCGTGAACACGCTGCTTGGCGAAGCGATGCAGGCGCTCGGCGAACAATTCGCCCGCGCCGGCGTGGCGTTGCTCTCCGGCAGAAGGCCCGACCTGAAGGAAGCCAAGGCCGCGGCGGATCTCTTGCGGGCGGGGGTCGAGAAGGCGGCCGCGCTGAAGCAACCCGACGACGAGTACGACGGCCTGATGCAGGAGCTCGGTCAGGCCGTGCAAGAGCTGGTCAGGGCGGCCGGGGCGGGTAAGGCCAAGAACGCCCAGAAGGCTTTTTCGCGCATCGGAAGCCGGCACTGCAATCGATGCCACTTCAAGATGCGTTGGAAGATGATCGAGCACTCGTCTGACTTTCCGGCCCGGCTTCCTTGATCGTGGCCAGATTTGCGGAGGAAGAAATGTCTGTTCGCTCGAGGTTGATGAATAAGCCGCTCATGTTGCTGGGCGGCATGGCAGTTATACTGGGGTTGGCTTTTTCTGCCGTGGCCGATGAACGGTCGCAGGTGCTGTCCGGGGACGTGGCCAACGGCACCCGCTTGTTTCGCGTCCACTGCGCCGTCTGCCACGGTTTCGGTGGATCCGGGCAAGGCGCCGGCGCGGCCAACTTGAAAACCAAACCCGCCTACCTGCGCGACGGTTCGCTGATGAACGCCAGGGACGACCGGATGCTGTACAGGGCCGTGCAGTTGGGATGCAAGGGGGCAGGTTGTTCCGGGGCCATGCCTGCTTTTTCCGACGTGCTTTCGATGCTTTCAACCTGGGATATCCTGGCCTACTTGCGGACGCTGCACATGCCGCTCGTGGACTTCTTTCCCAAGGTCGACAGCTACCTGGTCAAACGCTACACGATTGGTAAGATCGGTGACGAAAAGTTCAAGGAAGGCCAGGTGGAAAGGCTGGAGGACGTTCTCGGCAAGGTCGATTCCAAAGATCTCAGCCAGACCGTCTTCACGCTGTTTCGGACCAATCGGCGCAGCCTGGGCCCCGAGCTGGTTCCCCAACAGCCGCAGAAACTGGCGCAGCTGAAGAAGGGAAACAAAATCGGCTATGTCCTTTTCATGACGCTCATTGGTTCGCGCGGCAAGAAGGTTCCCATTGGATTGGGGCTAGACTCAGGCTATGCGATCGTCAAGCTGGTGACCACCCAGACCGATCCCGGCCTGTCCGCCGAGTACAACGAGAAGTTCAAGCGTTACGAAGGGCTGGGCAAGCGGGGAGACAAGCCCGATTTCAAGATATCCAAGGATAAGCTGGGCAAGATCTTCGATAAAGCCGTAACCCGCGTCTACATGCTGGCCGTGGAGGCCGCCAACGCCTATGAGTTCGAGGAACGCGAACGCTCATGGGCGGACGGAACGTTCTGAAGTTAGAGCCTGATCTTACCAACCGATTGGTTAGCGCAACCAGCCCGGCGGCACGTCCTTGCGACGAGCCTCTTCGGGTAAATCGACATTCAGGCTGCGCCTGGCCGCTTCGAGCTGTTTGCGACACTCGGCTAGATCCTTTTCGGATTTATCCGCCTGGGCGCGATCCATCGGTCGTCCTAACGTCAGCTTCGCGCGCGCTTTGCTGTCACGCTCGCTCTGCGTATTTTTACAGCGGGCTTCGAGATCGGCGACCAGCTTGCGGGCCGCGGACATCTTGGTCTTCCAGGCGGCCTTGGCGTCCGAGCCTGAGCCTCCAGTTGGAGCTTGTGTTTGCGTCCTGCCCTCGAGTGGCCCGCCGTTATCGGCCGGACCCGCGGGAATCCGCTCGTGGGGCCGCCCGACCAGGTTTCCGCTGCGACCACCGTACGGCCTCTGGCCGCGCCGGGCCGCGCCGCTGCTTTTTTGGGTTTGCTGTTTGCGATCCTTCGGCTTGTACTCATTCAGTGCCTTGGTGCGCATGGGCTCGGGGAGTTCATCGGGGTTGTCGGTGAAATGCGTGACACCCTTCCTGTCCGTCCACTTGTAAACTTGCTGGGCCCGCGCTTCGCCGCTCAAGGCCAGTGAGGCGAGCAGCGCCCCGCAGGTTAGACAGGTGAAGATCTTCATTTTTTCTGACGCAGCAGGTACTGAGCGAGTTGATTGGCGATGAAGTTGGCCACGTTGAGATCGAGTTCGCTGAAGGTGTCGCTCTGCTTGCGATTGATCAACTCCAGCGCGCCGAAGACGCGGCCGTCCGCTTCCATGGGGACGCACAGGATCGAGCGGGTGGAGTAGCCGATTTTCTCGCTGACGGCGGAGTAGAAACGTGGATCCCGGGTGACGTCGCTGATGGCCACGCCGACACCCTCGGAGACGCAAAAGCCCACGATACCCTGCCCGATCTTGATCTTGAAATTCATCACCTTGCCCGCCTTGGGGCCGCGGGCGGCGCCGAAGCTCAGATCGTGTTTGTTGATATCAGACAGCAGGATCGAGCCCGAGTCCGTCTGGATCTTGTCCATTGCCAGATCGAGCATGAAATAGAGTGCCTGCTCCTGGTTGGGTTGCTCGTGAACGGACTGGGTGGTTTCGAAAATATCCGCCAGGTAGTCGGCGGTAGTGTCCGCCTCGAACTCCAGCGTGCGGCCGATTGTCTGGACCGGCTCCGGTTCGGGTGCCGGCGCGGCCTGTATTTCGGGCTGGGTTGCAGCCTGCATCTCCGGTTCGGTCGCCGCCTCGGGGGCCGGCTCCTCGATGCCGCCAAGTTCTCTTATCTTGAAGACCTGGCCGGTTCCGGCGTCGGTGACGTGAATGGAATTGTCCTCCTTGATATCGACCAGGACGTTGTCGGTTACCTCGCCGGACTCACCGAGCTTGCTGCGGCCTGCCTTGAGCGCCTCGACCCAGCTTTCGGCCTCGACCTTCAAGCTGAGGTTCATGGGCAACTTTTTCGACTTGGGAATAAAGACCTCGAAGCTGGGCATGTGATCTCCTTGTCAATGCTCGATTTACGCCGATTCTAGGAAACTGCAAGACAAGCTGTCAACCCCGAGCCATCATAAATCGTCTCTCGTCTTGACAGTCGTGGGTTGCGGAAATAGTGTTGCCTGATTGAGGAGGTTGCATGACAGGCAAGCTCGTGTCGGCCGTTACCGCCCTGGCGGCGCTTCTGGTGGGAACAGTGCTTGCTGCTTCGGAGGCATCGTCGCCGTTGGTCGGCGCCGCGAAATGCGGCGGGTGCCACCGGGCGGCCTACCAGGCATGGCGGAATTCGCCGCACCGCAAATCGAATGCCGGTCTGCCCGCGGACAAGCGCAACGATCCCCGCTGCCTGCGCTGCCACGGGGGGACGGACGCTGACACGGGCAGCGTGCAGTGCGAATCCTGCCATGGAGAAGGCAAGTACTATGCCCGGCGCCACGTCATGAAAGATCGCAAGTTGGACCGCATCGTGGGCCTTACCGACGTTACCGAGAAGACCTGTCGCCGCTGTCATACGGGCGACGCCCCGACAATCCGGCCCTTCGACTGGGAGCGCTCCTGGTCCCTGATATCTCACGGTATGGATGACAAGGAGAAAGTTGCGGATCACGAGTGACGCCCGGGGAGGGGCGGACTTGGCGACAGCGGCGGTCGGCTTCGAGAATGAAAACCTATGCAGCTAATTTCCTGCTTTCCGCGCCGAACCCAGGCGCCTTTCCGGCTCCCGGCCTTCCCGAAGTGGCCATCGTCGGCCGCTCGAACTCCGGCAAGTCCTCCCTGTTGAACGCGCTCGTCGGACGGCGCAAGCTGGCGCGCTTTTCCGGCCGGCCCGGTCGCACGCGGGCAATTGTCTTCTTCGAGGTCGAGCAGCGTTTTTTACTCGCGGATCTTCCGGGATACGGCTACGCCGCCGGACCCAGGGCCGAGCAGGCGAGCTGGCGCAAACTCGTCGGGGCCTATTTCGACTCCAGGCGTCCACTGCGCGGGGTAATCGCGCTGTTCGATATTCGCCGGACTCCCGACGATCTTGATCGCGCCTTGCTTCAGATGCTCGCGGCCCGCTCGGTCGCCTGGAAGGCGATCTGGACCAAGGCCGATAAACTGAAGCGCAGGGCGCAAAGCGCACGCAGCCAAGAACTCTCCAAAGTGCTAGCGCCGCCGGAAGCCGGCATCACCTTCTCGACAAAGACCCGCCAGGGCAGGGATGATTTGCTCGCCTGGATCGAGACGCGGGTGAGTGAGCCCTGAGTTCGCCCGTTCGACTCCGATTGTTGTTGTTAGCCCGCAGGTAACACGTGTAGACTACGGCGACGTCGATCTGGAGGCACCTTGGCGACGCGAATTCCGGTTTGGGTCATAGCGGCGGTTGCCCTGACGAGTGTGTTTGGCGCCTCGGCGGCTGATGGCATACTGGTGGACGAGGTCGTGGCCGTGGTCAACCGGCAGGTCATCGCCTACAGCGAGATCGTCCGCGAGGGCGAACTGATCCTGGCAGAGCGCGAGGGCGAGCGCGGGCAGACGCGCCGCCTGACGGCTGACTTTTTGAACCAGGTGCGCGAGTTGCTGATCAACCAGAGAGTGCTGCTGGACGAGGCTCTGCGTATGGGGTTGCCGCTCGTGACCGGCCGCGAGGTCGAAAGACTGCTAAGGGGATTCAGACAGCACTTTTCGAGCGAAGAGGTCTACATGCGTTTCCTGTTCGAGCACGATCTGACCGAGGAAGACGTTGGAGACACCCTTGCGCATCACTTGAGGGTCGAGCGCCTCAAGGAGAAGAAGTTGCGCTCGATGCCGGAAGTGGATGACGAGGCGGTCAGGCGCTATTACGATCGCCACAAGATCGAACTAGGCGGCAATCCGTTGAAAATCGTGGCGGAGGCGATTCGCCTGAAGCTGATCACCGAGACCAGGGACAAGGCGCTGTCTCGCTGGGTCTGGGAACTGCGCAAGAGAAGCGAGGTGAAAATCCTTGTCGACCTGGCGTCCGATGCGGCGGACGGCGACTGAATGATGAAGACACGCGTCGTCGACATGGACATGGATTACCTGGACGAAGTGCTGTCCATCGAGCGGGCCTGTTTCCGTGATCCCTGGCCCTGCTCGGCCTTTGTCAACGAGCTTCGGCATCCCTGGTCCAGGTTCCGCGTCGCAGGCTTGCCGGCAGATGCGGACCGCCTGCGTGTTTTGCAAGGTTTCATCATCTGCTGGCAATTGCCCGGTGACCTGCATCTGCTCAATCTGGCCGTGGAACCGCGTTATCGCCGAATGGGCACTGGAAGCCTGATGCTGCTTGGTGCCCTGGACGAATTCGCCGCCGCCGGGGGCGGCCTGGTGAACCTTGAGGTGCGCCAGTCGAATCTCGCCGCTCGAAAGATGTACACTGCGCACGGTTTCGCCCAAGTGGGATGCAGACCGGGATACTACCGGCGTCAAAAGGAGGATGCCATAGTCATGACGCGCAAGATGTCTAAGGCGGGCGGTCGCAGGAACAGGGCGGGGGCCTGACAAATGGGCGCGCTGCAGCTGCAGGCCGAGCTGACTTCCGTCCATGAGGCGGCCCGTTCGACTTTCCTGCTCGAGCTGGCCGCTCCCCGTATCGCAGAGCTTGCACAACCCGGCCAGTTCGTCATGCTGGGGCCGTTGTTGCCCGACTCGCAGGATCCTTTTCTCAGTCGCCCATTCTCGATACATGGCCGCACGCGAGACGGCCTGCTGCAATTGCTCGTCGGTATCGTCGGCAGGGGAACCGGGTTGCTGGCCGGGATGCGCCCGGGCGATAGGATTCATGTTCTTGGCCCACTGGGCAATGGATTTGACATGTCGCCGGGCGCCGGGCCGCTTGTCGCGGTCGGAGGCGGCCTGGGTATCGCGCCGCTGCTCTTTTTGGCTAAAGAGTATACCCGGGCGGGCGGCGAGGCCGTGTTGTTGTACGGAGCCGGCTCGGCTGACCTGCTGGTGGACGTCGACAAGCTGCGGAGCAGCGGGGTGCGGGTCGCGCTGGCGACAGACGACGGAACGTCGGGCAGGCCCGGTACGGCGGCCGACTTGCTTGTGCAGGAGCATGTGAACGAGCCGGCCCGTCTGGCGGCCTGCGGACCATGGGCGATGCTCGAGACGGTGGCGGACATCGCCCGGCGCCGGCAGCTGGACTTACAGGTGTCTCTGGAGAGTCACATGGCATGCGGAGTGGGCGCCTGCCTGGGATGCACGGTTTTCCTCGACAGCGGGGTGGCCAAGCGGGTATGCAAAGAGGGGCCGGTTTTCGATTACCGGGAGGTGTTCGGCAGGTGAGCGCGGCGGATCTCAGTGTGGCAATCGGGCGCCTGCGGCTTGACAATCCGGTCATGGTGGCCGCGGGAACCTTCGGCTTCGGCGAGGAGTATGCAGGCTTGCTGGACGTTGATGCGCTCGGCGCGCTGGTTACCAAGGGAATCTCACTTCAGCCCCGGCGCGGCAATCCCCCGCCGCGAACGGTGGAGACCCCGGCCGGCATGCTCAACTCGGTAGGGCTCGAGAATCCCGGCCTCGAAAGCTTCATCGAAAACAAGATGCCCTGGCTGCGCTCGTTGCGCACGGCCGTGATCGTAAACATCTTCGGCTCGACCGCCGATGAATACGCCGAACTGGCTGGGCGGCTGGACGCCGTCGAGGGCATTGCCGCTTTGGAAGTCAACATATCATGTCCCAACGTCAAGCGCGGCGGGATGGCCTTCGGAGCGGACCCTGATATAGCCCGCCAGGTTGCAAAACGGGTGCTGGACAACACTCGCCTCCCCGTCCTGGTCAAGCTGACACCCAACGTTACCGACATTGCTGAGGTTGCCAAGCGGGTGGCCTCATCAGGAGTGGACGGCCTGACGCTTATCAACACCCTGAGCGGAATGGCGCTGGACTACCGGACGGGAAAACCGCTGCTGGGCAATGTGATCGGGGGCCTTTCCGGGCCGGCTATCAGGCCGGTGGCCGTGCGGGCGGTTTACGAAGTTGCCCGGGCGGTGGATATCCCGCTGGTCGGCTGCGGCGGGATATGTCGTTGGCAGGACGCAGTGGAATTTATGCGTGCCGGGGCGACCGCCGTCCAGGTCGGGTCGGCCACTTTTCGCGTCCCGCGCACCGCCTTGGAATGCTTGCAAGGAGTCGATAAATTCCTTACACATGGCGGGTACACGTCGGTGAGTGAACTTGTAGGACATGTTGAGTCGGTAACTGACAAAGAAAGCCGGGCATGAGCGACCAGGGCGGCGAATCCAGGTTTCCAGAGCACTTCGGCAAGTACCTGCTGGTCGAGTTGATCGCCCATGGCGGCATGGCCGAGATTTTCAAGGCCAAGTCTTACGGTGTCTCCGGCTTCGAGAAGACCATCGTCATCAAGCGCATCCTGCCGTCCTACTCTGACGACCGCGAGTTCATCGACATGCTGATCGACGAGGCCAAGATCTGCGCCGGCCTGCAACATGCCAATATCGTGCAAACCTACGATCTGGGACGCATGGCGGGGCGTTACTACATCGCCATGGAGTACATCCGCGGGGTCGACCTGGTTTCGATGCTCTCCCGCCTGCGCAAGGCCAAGCGCCAGCTGCCGCTCGAGTTGGTGTGCTTCATTCTTTCAGAAGCGCTCAACGGTCTCGATTATGCCCACCGCGCGATGGGCCCGGATAACCAGCCGTTGAACATAATTCATCGCGATTTCAATCCGGCCAACATCCTGCTGTCGTATCAGGGCGAGGTCAAGGTGGCTGATTTCGGAATCGCCCGGGCGGCCGATCGCGGGACGAAGACAGTGGCCGGCGGTCTGAAGGGCAAGATGGGATACCTGTCCCCCGAGCAAGTGGCCGATCTGCCCCTCGATGCACGCTCCGATATCTTCACTGCAGGCATCACGCTCTGGGAGACACTGACCGGCAGACGCATGTACTCCGGCGGGACCGAACTGGACGTGTTGTTGAAGATACGCGACGCGCTGGTTCCCGATGTTCGCCAATATGCCCCCGAGGTTGACGACGAGCTGGTGAATATCATGCTGCACGCCCTGCAGAAGGATCCCCGCCAGCGCTACCGCACCGCGAAGGAATTCAAGGACGTCCTGGACGACTACCTTTTCGATCACGGCATCAAGGTCACCCAGTCTCATCTGGAGGGATATCTCAAGCACCTCTTCGCCGATCGCATCGACAATGAGCGCCGGCGCAGCCAGACCGGGAAAATCGAGCCTACCCGCCAACGGCCTCCTCTTTACTGGGTGCGCAAGACTGGGCAGCAACCCGTCGGTCCGCTCGAGCTTCAGGATCTTTCGGAGAAGTTGTCCGCTGGAGAGATCTCGATCCACCACCAGGTCCTGCGCGAGGGCGGAAAGTGGGTGCTTGTCAAGGAAGTGCCCGAGTTGGCCGTTTACCTGTCAAAGCTGCCTACGGCCGAAGAGTCCGACCCCGACGCCGTCGCCGCCTACCAGGGGCTGATCGCCGAGGTCAGCTTTCCGAGGCTGTTCTATCGGTTGGCCATCGCCAAGGAGAATGGCCGGCTGGTGCTGAACAGGCCGGGTGTCAAGAAGGAGATCTACTTCCGGCAGGGTATGCCCGAGTTCGTCAAGTCGAGCATAGCCGAGGAAAGACTCGGCGAGTACCTGGTGGCTAAAGAAGTGATCACGGAAGAGCAGCGCGTCCAGGCGGTGCAGGCCATGAAGGGTTTTTCGGGGCGCCTGGGCGACACGTTAATCGGCCTGGGCCTGATGCAGCCGCACGATGTGTTCGAACACTTGCAGCGGCAGGTAAAGGAAAAGGTCCTCGAGGTGTTTTCCTGGACGGCCGGCACCTATCGCTTCTTCGCGGGACAGGAATACAAGGGGGAAGTCATGCCCCTGAAGATAGGTTCTTTCGCCTTGATCGCAGAGGGCGTGCGCTGTTACACGCCGATGGACATGCTGCGGCATCGCTATCGAACCAAGATGGAGATCCGCGTAGGGCGCCTTGAGAACAAGTATCTCGATCCCGACAAGCTGGGGCTGTCGGCCCGGGAGCAACGCGTGATCGACAGCGCGGACGGCAAGCGTACCATTCGCGATCTGCTGACCATGGGCGGATCTGAACGCCAGGAATTCGAGAAAGCGGTTTACCAGGTGCTGTTTATTCTCGAAGAACTCGAGATACTGGAGATCGGGTAAGAGATCCGCATCCTGCGGACTACGGAAGGAGATAACGGCTTGGCTGTTTTCGGAGAGGAAAGCCGTCGCACCCACACCTGCGGCGAGCTGGGCGAGGGGGACACGGGAAAAGATGTAGTGCTCTGCGGCTGGATCGCGGGCAGGCGCGATCTCGGCGGTTGTGTATTCGTCGACCTGCGCGATCGTCACGGCCTGACTCAGGTGATCTTCGATCCCTCCCGGGCCGAAGTGTTCGAGCGGGCCGGAAAGCTCCGGCCCGAGTGGGTGATCGGTGTGTCGGGCCGAGTGCGTTCGCGGGGCGAGAACAAAAATCAGCGTATGGCGACGGGCGCGGTAGAGCTGCTGGCGAGTGAGCTGACGGTCTTCAACCAGTCTCAGACGCCGCCGTTTATCATTGCCGACGATGTCGACGCGCGCGAGGAACTCAAGCTGACTTATCGCTACCTCGATCTGCGGCGGCCCGAGATGCGCGAAAGGCTCATGACGCGGCATGCCATCACCCAGCGAGTGCGCAACTTGCTTTCGGGCGAGGGCTTTGTGGAACTGGAAACTCCGATGCTGATCAAGAACACCCCGGGCGGCGCGCGAAACTTTCTGGTTCCCAGCCGCCAGAACGCCGGCAGCTTCTACGCCCTGGCCGAATCGCCCCAGATCTTCAAGCAGCTTTTCATGATCGCCGGTTACGATCGCTACTTCCAGGTGGTGCGCTGTTTCAGGGACGAGGACCTGCGCGGCGATCGCCAGCCGGAATTCACCCAGATCGACATGGAGCTGAGCTTCGTTGTGCCCGAGGATATCTTTCGGGTGACAGAGAAGCTGATGATCGCCGCCTTCTCCGAAGCGCTGGGTGTCGAGTTGAGTGCGCCCTTTGCCAGCATGACCTACGCGGAGGCGCTCAACCGATTCGGAACCGACAAGCCGGATACCCGCTACGGCCTGGAGATCGCCGACCTGACGGGCGTGGTGCGCGATCACCAGGGTGGCGGGCTGGATATGTTTCGCACGGCGGTGGACAATGGCGAGGTGGTCAAGTGCCTTTGCCTGCCTCCCGGGCAGGCGCCCAGCCGCAAGGAAGCCGAGCAACTCGAGGCCAAGGTCAAGGAGATGGGCGGAGCGGGGCTGGCCCGGGCCAAGATCGGAGAGGGTGGGGACTGGAGCCAGACGCCGCTGGCCAAGCGGATAGATCCCGCCATGCGCGAGGCCATCAACCGGGCCGCCGGGGCCGAGCGGGACTCCTACCTGTTGATCCAGGTGGGCCCGGCCGCCAAGGTGCACACGGTGCTGGGCGGATTGAGAACTCACCTGGCCGAGAAACTAGATCTGATCCCCAAAGACAGCTGGAACCTGTTGTGGATAACCGAGTTCCCGCTGTTCGAGTTGAGCGAGGAGAGCGGCGAAATCGTGGCCTGTCATCACCCCTTCACCCACCCGCACCCCGACGATCTGGAATTGCTGCGAAAAGATCCGCTGGCTTGCCGGGCGCTGGCCTACGACCTGGTGCTCAACGGGGTAGAGGTAGGGGGCGGATCAATCCGTATTCACGATGACGCCGTCCAGGCCGAAGTTTTCGAGGCTTTAAAGATCAGTCAAGAAGAAGCCCAGGAGAAGTTCGGCTTTCTATTGAGGGCGCTGCGTTACGGAGCGCCCCCGCACGGCGGCATAGCCCTGGGGCTCGATCGCCTGGTAATGCTGCTGACCGGCTCAACCTCGATCCGCGACGTGATTCCCTATCCCAAGACGACCAGCGGCCAGTGCCTGATGACCGGCGCACCGGCCGGGGTCTCCGAACGCCAACTCGAAGAGCTGCACCTGAAACGGCGCTAGAAGAACGGCTATTGAGGTATCCTGTCTTTTATCCTCTTTTCCATCGCTTCTTGTTGCTGCTTGAGAACGTCTTTTGTTTCCTGGATGACTTCGTTGGCGCGAGTAGGCGAGGAGATGTTTTTCTCGACCTTGACACCATCGATATTCTTGACTTCCGGTTTTTCGGGTTTCTTCAGGTAGAACTGGTAAACAAGCAAGAAAACGATACCGGCCGCAAATATCAGTACAAGCAACAGAGTACCAGCTCCACCATTCTGTTTTTTCATGTCCTTCTCCTTATGCAAATAAGACCACTGACTGCATTTCTCATTGTCGAGTGATTCCTGCAAGTTCTGATTTTATACGCTGCACGTTGAGCCGGTCGTTGTTGCGCCGGGCCATGTCGAGGGCACGGCGCAGCGTTCGCTTGGCCGCTTCGGAGTTCTCGATGGCGCGTTCGGGCTCGCCGAGATCACGGTAGGCATTTGCCAAATTTAGAAAATTGGCCCGGTAGTTGATCCTGGGAACGGACTGGTAACTTGCAAGGTAAGCCAGCGCCAAAAAGACTGCTGCCAGCGAGACGGCCTTTATCCGCCGCTTGCGAAGGTTGACAAACAACCAGCGCAGCATGGCCGCCGCGTAGATTATCAGCACCGGGGCCACTACCAGGCGATAGCGGGCATTGACGAAGAAGGCCAGCAACGCAAGCAAGTGGGCTGCGAAGAAACCGATCAACACGAAGCGCTTGCGCAGGCCGCGCCACGACAAGAACATTCCCACGAGCGCCAGCGGGAAGACCAGGCCCCAGCCGGGCAGTGGCAGGCGCAGGATGAACGAGAAGCGTTTCGAGAAATATATGTTGCGGTTGTTGGGCACCTCGTAGGCGTTGACGAAATACTTCAACTTGTTGCCGACAAGGCGCAGCCAGGGTCCGGGGTTGGCGCCGATTTCCTCGAGTGTCTTCTTGACCCAGAAACTCGAGACCTCGGAAGGCGACAGATCGTCGCGGCCGAGCTCTTGCCTGGCCACGGCCGGAAAGTCGGCCTGCTGGTCGCTTACGCTGAGTCCCATTGGGCGGTTCTTGTAGCGCGGACTGCGCATGTAGATGCCGTCCGAGTGCGAGTTGTTGCCGATGAAGAAGTTGGCGCCGACGTTCGAGGTCAGCGGGACAAAATCTCCTCCGACCAGGTAGTTGTGCAGACTCACCGGCGCGATGGCCGCGATCGCGGCCAGCGCCAGCCAGGCGCAGGCGGGCAGCCATGTCTTCCAGCGGCCGAAGCCGAAATAGAGAATCACGGCCAGAGCGGCCAGCGGCGCAAACAGCAGCACGTTGCCGCGCGCGCAGGCCGAGAGCCCGAGACTTACCCCGGCTAAAATCCACTTGTAGAAGCGCGGCCGGCGCATACCCTCGACGAGCAGACTGAGCGCCAGCAGATCGAGAAAGATTATCAGCGTGGTGCTGAGTATCAGGCCCGAGTAGAAGATGAACATCGGGTATATGGCCGCGAGCAACCCGGCCAGCAGGCCGCTGGCCGGGCCGAAAAGGCGCCGGCCCAGGTGGTAGACGAGCCCGGCCGAGGCGGCCGACAGCAGCACCTGCACCATACAGGCCGCGAGCGTCGAGGCGCCGAACATGGAATAGATGGCGGCCAGGAAATAGGGGTAGGCCGGACCCAGGTAGTAGACGGGATGTTGCCGGCCGGCCCAATCGCCGCCCGCGATCTGCCGGGCCCAGTGATCGTACATCCAGGGATCCGTGTGCAGCTGCAGGGAGAAGGGCGTGTCCGAAACCTCGATAAAATGCACTACTCTCAGGAGCAAGGCCAGGCCGCATACCACCGGTAATGCCACGGAGGGCTGCTTGATGACCGTGACCATGGCCGAGATTCGCGTGTAGAGCGCCGGGCGCGACTTCGGTTCCGGCTTACCGGCATCTTGTCCCGGCGCATGGTCGGAAAGCCCCAACTCCCGCAGCGCCCGGCGCACGTCCTTGGGTTGCACCTCCAGCTTGCGGGCCATCTTCTTGACCGACATGCGCTCGTAATTCTTGCGAATGAAACTCTTTTGTTTGTGGCCGAGGCTCATCTTTCAAGACTCCCGGCCTTCATGGTAGCAGCTCGAGCCCCGGTAAAAAAACCGTTTAGTTGATCTCGCGGGAGCTGCTCCCGGCGTAGTGGCGTGCGTCGAGCAGGTAGGAAGGCAGCACGGTCGGCGGTGGAGGATAGGCCTCCTCGCGCCTGCGCATTTCGCGGATGTCCAGCCGGTGGGGCGGCAACATCTCTTGGAGCATGCTGTTGATGTTGAACTTTTCAGCCGCCTCATCGACCAGGCCGGCCTGGCGCTCGGCACGGCGCTGCAACTCTTCAGGGACGATCTTCTTGGCCTGCAAAGTCATGGACAGCAGGTGCCCCGGCCTGTCTAAAATATAGGGGCGGTTGTGCCAGAAGTTGCGCCAGACCATACGAACGATGTCGTCGACCACGGACAGCGTCGAACCGGGGCGGCCTCGGACGGAAAATGTGCCGTCGATCAGGTGATCGAGCACTTCCTTCCTGCTCATGGCGTCGAACAGGTCGCCGGGGGAAGGGTCGGGGCGGTGTGCCAGAAAGCGCATCACCACGCGATCGAAGCTGTGGCTGTGGGCGTCGGATCCGCCCCAGGGATGCAGCATGGAACGGCCCTGGGAGACGATCTTCTCTTCAAGTCTGTGTGCCACGGGGTAGCGCTCGGCCATCCCGGCCGACAGGCGCCAGCCCGACACGACGCGGTTCTGAAAGCTGACCAGGTCTTCGAGAACACGCGTGCTGACGGCCGGGAAGCCGCCGTTGAGCGTCTCGATGTACTTGGCCTGCGAGATCAGGTCGAGTGTGGCTTCGAGCGAGAGGAAATGCCCGTCGAAGGGATGTGCCATGACATAGGCCAACCCCAGCGCTTTGCAGTGCTCCATGACCAGCGATGTGCGCACTTCGCCCCGGCCCGGCACCAGGCAGTTTCTGAAGATGTTGTCGATGATTTCCTGGGACAGGCCGTAGTGTTCACCGAAAGGCCCGGGAACCTTGTCGGGGCCGCCGTAAACCAGTACCTCGGGCGCCCGGCGGAAGACGCCGTCTATGTCTTTCTCTACTGTGGTGATCTCGGCGCAGGTCGCCAGGCGCGGCTCCGCGGCCGCCGCAGCTAAAAGCGAATCGCGCAGCGTGTGGCTGCGGACGTTCATGTGATCGGTGGTGGTAATGATGCCGATGGTCGGTTTGTTGCGTTTATTGTTCAGCAGCTTGATGAGCCTGTCGGGCTTGGTGAAACACTCGCTCCAGCGAACCGGCGTATCCTGGCCCAGCGCCTCGCGGATGCCGCCTGAGATCATCTCGTCCATCTCCGAGGCCGGGCCGTTGGAGGCCTCGGTGTGGATATGGGTGATGGCGAAAACCGGGAAACGAAGGCTCATCGTGTACTACTCCAACTCACCGGGATTTCGGGGATTAAAGCATGCGCCGGGGCGCATGTCAAACATCCTGGTAATCATATACTTATGACCCCGGCCTTCTTGGCCCCGGAGACGAGGAACTCGATGAAGCGCGAGCGCAACCCGTCGCGGGCCAGCAGTTGTTTCGCAGGCGGCAGCTTGAGGATTGCCCCCAGCAGGGAGCCGGCAGCCAGGGCACCCAGCCCGTCGTCCGCGTCGAAAAGCAGATCTTGCAGCTTGTCTTGTTCCAGGGCCATGGTCAGCACGCGTGTCATCGTGTTCAGCGGCGTCAGCTTGCGGCGCTCGCGCGGGATCATCTTCATGGCGTCGAACTTGCACTCCATGACGCACACGCCGCAGCCGAGGCAGACCGAAGGGTCGACCGTGGCAAGCCAGCGCAGCTTTTTGCCTTCGAGGGTGCGCTTCTTGTCGCTGATGTCTATGGCGTCCACCGGGCACGCCTTTTTGCACTTTTTACAGCCGTTACACTTGTCGGCATCGACTCGGGCCAGGAAATTCGATGTGAAAGTGTCGCCGAAGATTTTGAACTTCTTGAAGCCCAGCATCACTTCGCAGCAGCAGCCGCAGCAGTTGCAGATGAAGGTCGGGTTGCGCTGGACGTTGTCGCCCAGGTGCACCAACCCGGCCTCGCGCGTCTCTGACAGCAACTCGAGAGCCTCGGACTTGTCGATCTGCCTGGCCATATCGTGCCGCACGCAATAGTCGGCGCCCGGGCCGATGGTCATGCACGATTCCAGCCGGAATTTCGTGCAATCCTCTCCGCGGTGGTGCGCCACGTGGCGGCAGTAGCACAGCCCGACCGCCCAGCGCCCGGCGTTTTCCACAAGGTAAGTGGCGCGCTCCCAGTCGAGCACCTCGGCGTAGTTTGCAGGCAATGTCTCCTCGTGAACCAGGGTGCGGAAGAGAGACGTCTTCGCGGCCGGGTCGAACTGATTGGCGAAGTCGGGCTCCTCGAGCAAGTAACGGTGCACCAGCCCGGCAAGCTTGGTCTGGTCGATGTCGTCGCGCACGCGCATCATCGAGAACTCGATGAATCCGACGATGGTCGGCGTGATCATGTAGCGCATCTTGCCACCGATGAACATGTCCAGCACCAGGCCCTTGTCGGCCATGGTTTCAAGCCGGGGCCGCAGGCTGTCTTCGGGGATGCCCAACTTACGCGAGATGGCGCCCAGCGACGAGAACCTGAGCGGCATGCGCGCGCCCAACTCGGCCTCTTCCGGCGTATAGAGGGCGGCCAGGATCTCGTAGATCACCCCCTGCCCCGGCGCCCCGACCGGCAGTCTATCGAGCCGGCGGCGAAGTTTTTCGTAAGTCGACTTGGTGGCGATGTGTCCCATGCAAGCTCCTTATAAACGATAACACCAATACTACGTACGGCTGCGACATGCAACGAGGTTTGCGACATTGATCCGTGCCTGGTTGACTGACGCTCCGCTAGCCCGTAGTATTCCCGCGTACATCAATTTTGGAGGTTGTCGATGTTGCGCACGGTTGTGTTATCGGTTTGCACGATTGTATTGCTGGCCTGTATCCCCCAAGCCGAGGCCGGGTCGGGCAAAGGTTGCCAGGGATGGATAGCGATCGAATCGGTTCCGGACGATAAGGCTTTCGTCTTTCTGGACGGCAAGGACACCGGGAAACAGACGCCGACCACTTTAAAGAACGTGCCTTGCGGTAAGCACCTGGTGGGTGTCTCCAAGCTGCTGTACTCGGGTTCCACCAAGAAAATAGTGGTCAGCGACCAGGAAGTTGTCAAGGCCAGGCTGACACTGAAACCCAACTTCGCGCCTGTCGATATCATCAGCCTGCCGCCGGGCGCGGCTGTCAGCCTGGACGGCAAGGCGCTCGGTGAATCCCCGCTGAAGATCGCTCGCCTGGAGGCGGGCATGCACGAAATCCGGGCTTCTTTTCCCGACTACAAGGATGCCGTCAAGAAGTTCAAGCTCAAGCCCGGAAAGAATGTCACAGTCAAGCTCGAACTCAAGCCGACCTTCGGCGGGCTGGTTATCACCTCCAGCCCGGAAGACGCTGCCAACGTGTTTCTCGACGGCGACGAGCTGGGCACCACACCGCTGACCCTGAAGCGGGTAGTACTCGGCAATCACAATATCCGTGTCGTCAAGGAGCTTTACGAACCTTTCAAGACCAGCATTCAGGTTCGCACAGGGAAGTTGATCCGGGTGACGGCCAAGCTGAAACCCGTATACGGTACGCTGGCCGTGGCCTCGAAACCCGCGGGCGCAGCCGTGCTCGTTGACGGTAAGGAACGCGGTCACACTCCCGTTGCCTTGAAGCTCGGCGCCGGCGAGCACGCGCTGCAGGTTTTGGGCGTCGAGGGTTCCTGGGGGGCGGTCAACAGGAAGGTCCGGGTGATACAGGGCAAGAATGGCCGCCTGTTTGTCAAGCTTCCGATTCGCACCGGCAGCCTGATGGTCGATTCGGTTCCCTTCGCGGCCGGCATCGAACTGGACGGCAAGAAGCGCGGAAAGGCGCCCCTGTCGCTTTCCAAAGTACCGGTCGGCGTGCATGTGATCGTGGCCCGGGTCAAGGGCAAGGAACCTTTGACCGGCCGGATCGAAGTGGTCGAGGGCAAGACGTCCCAGGCCGAGATCAATCTCAACGATCCGACCAAGTCGGTCTTTCGATCCGGCGGCGCCGGAAAGCCGATCGCCAAACCGGTCGTCAAACAGATTGTGAAACCTGTCAAGCAGCCGGTGAAGAAGACGGTTGCCAAGACGACTGCAAAACCCGTCAAGAAGATCGAGATGAAGACCGAGAAAAAATCGAGCGCGGACGCCGGAGCAAAAGAAGTCGTCGCGACAGCCGCACAGACGCCGGTAGTGAAAAAGGGCCGGCCCATGTCCACCTGGCGCTGGCTGGCCTGGATCTCGACCGGCACGGCCGGCACCGCAGCCATTACCGCAGCGGTGCTCTTCGGGGTCGGCTACTCGACCCAGTCCGACGCCGACGATGCCTGGACGCAGGCCCAGGACACGACCCTGCCGGCTCCGCGTAGAGATTATTTCTACCAGCGCAGTAAAGATCTCGACCAGAAGGCCGCCGGGCTGTTGACAGGCGGCTGGGTGACGGCCGGCCTGGCGGCGGCCGCCGGGGGCGCCGCGATCTTTTTCTTCCTCACCGAGCCCGAACCCGAAAGCGGCAGCGCGCGCGCCGAGGTACAATTCGGCCCACTCGCCGGCGGCGGGGGCTGGGTCGGTCTGCAGGGCCGTTTCTAATTCGGGCTAGTTGCTTGCGGCTCCCGCTATGAGAATTATCACCAAGGGCACTATGAAGCCAAACAGGGCGCCGGACCCGATTCCCAGCAAGACGTTAGTCCTCCGGTCCTCGTAGATCACCAACTCCCCGACTGATTCCACGAGGATGTCATACCTGTGCCCTTTCACTCCCACTTCCAACTGCCCGGCATGCCACTTTGACACCCAGGTGGTCGTCGGCTTGCATGTGTCGACATCCTGTTCTTGAGAGCATTCCCTTGGAGATATCTCGACCTTCACCGGCAACTTGAAACCCGGGTTATCTGCGGGCGGAGGCCTGTAGCGGATCGCTTCTAAAAAACATCCGGCAAGGCCCAGCAACCAGGGCAGCGCCAACAAAAATGCTATTCCTAAGCGTTTTCTATCCGAGCACATGATGTTTCAATTATTGTCTGGTTAAGTGCTAGAAGACCAGACATAAGCATAGACCGAAACAATAAAGACGAGAACGCCAAGAAGTGCACCTCCCAGGGAGGACAGAAATATGGTGTCTGTGGATGTCTTTCTGATTTCCACCGATTCGATGTCATCTACCGGGATCATAATGGCGCGACGAGCGAGCTTCAGCCTGATCTCTCCGTCCTGCCAAGACTGCATCTTTCCCGTAATTTTCAAAGCTGGCTGCTGTTCGCATTTGCAGGAGGAAGTTTGATCGGCCGACGACCTTTTCTTCGTTACAACGACATCGACCGGGCAAACGATACCCGGGTCTTTCCGTGGAGGGGGCTGCATTTTTAGTACAGTGTGCGTGCAGCCGGATTCGAGCAGCAATACGGCCAGCAACGGCAACGACCACTGCCTGCAAGGTCTGAGAGTCAAACTACTCGCGCAGCGCATCATTATGCACCTCTCGTTGCCAACCTATTAATTCAACGAGCACAGCGGACTCCCCCTTCTTGGTAGTTGGTAATTCGTCTCGCGGCTCGCAAATCATACGCATCGAATGAGTAGAAGCCTCCGCGCAGCAATTTTGGTCCGCAGGAATCGTCCCACCATTCGCTCCCATCAGTGGGCGCCCCGATGTAGTTGGCATGTTCGCAGTCCTTCACCCACTCGGAAAGATTGCCAGCCATGTCGCACAGGCCCTGGGCGGTGTTGCCCGCCGGCTTGCTGCACACCGGCCAAGTAAAAACAGGCATCTCGTTCCCGCAGCCCTCTCCTCCTTCGTACATCACCGCGTACTGGCACGTCGCCTCCTCATCGCCCCAGGGATAGGTGATGTCCTGCCCGGTGCTCCTGGCGGCATACTCCCACTCGGCCTCTGTAGGAAGCCTGCCGCCCGCCCAGAGGCAAAACTCGGATGCAGAATACCAGGAAAGGCAATCCATTGGATATTGATGGGTCGCGGGCTCATCATCTTCAAACCAGTTATAGTTGCCATCACTATACGGCACTATGCAGAACCCATCGTTCACGCATTGCTTATACAGCCAGACGGTCGCCTCGGTTCTCATAATCTCGAACGGAGGCACCGTCACCTGGTGCACTGGCTTCTCATTGCCACTGCCCGTCTCGGAGCCCATCATGAAGTTCCCGCCGGGCAACTGCACCCAGGTGTTCTCCGTGCAGGCCCCGTCGATGCAGATTCCATCGGGACATTCGCCACACTCGACAAACTCCCCGCAGCCGTTCCAGATATGGCCGCACTGCGCTCCTTCGGACTGGCAGCTCTTGGGCGGGCACTCCTTCTTCTGGCACACCCCTCCCGCGCACACCTGGTTCAGCAGGCAGTCGCCGTCCTTCTTGCACTTGATGCTGCCGTCGAACGAAGCGCCCCGGTAGCGGCCAAGATCCACCACCGCCACCCCGGCGCGGCTGGGCGGCGGCTTGTTGGTGGAGCCGTGACTGTTGCTGCTGCTTTCATTACCCTGGCATATTTCGGCCGCCCAGCGCCCACTCGGGTCCAGTTGCATCCTCGAATCCCATACGTTCGTGCACACGTGAAAATCGTCCAGCAGCCTGCCAACGACGGGATCGTAGACACCGAAATGATCATTGAAGGATCCCTCCATGGCCAACAGTTTGTACCTTTTTGAATACCTTGCTTCGGTGCGCATGAATCTCGTAGATTGCTCTGCGATAACCCCGTAGTCGGGGAAGCTCAACAAGGAATACAGATCGGCATCGTTTTCATCTCCAGACCATGATATGACAAGGTCTCTATCTAGATCGGGGATAGGAGAATTGCCGGCCCGTCCGAACTGACAAAGATCATAAGCAAGCTCGTCGTAGCCTTTCTCGATGTCGACAATCCACAGACTGACACAATAGTCAGGGTAATCCTGGAGTACGACCAATATCTTGCTAGCCCCGGGCTCCATGACATGGATTCCGTGAATAATATAGTGCCCCAAGTATACCACCTTGCTTATGCGTCGATTTGGAATATCGACAATCACTAGATACGCGCCAGTTACGCCGTCCTTCGTCCCCTCGATGCCGTATATCAACGTATCGTCGTCGACGAAGTTGGTGTACACAACCCATTGTCCCCTGTACCAAGGCCGGGGCCAGGCTTCGACCTTCCCCTGCAACTCGCCGGTGGACAGCGTGTATACCCAGATCAGGTCGCTTTCCTCGTACTCGTCCATCAGCACCAGGCGATCCTTCTCCTTTTGCACCTTGAAAGTCCAGTTGCCCACGATATCCTGCGCGACGTACTCCCGGATGATCTCTCCCGTGGATCCGTCGAACGCGGTCACCTTGTCCTTGAACGCCGTCATGTAGACGATGTTGTCCTCGACGTCGCAGTAGAGCCCCTTCGAGTCGGAATTCAGGAACGGTAGAAAATCAACATCGACCCTTGCGATCTCGTCGCCTGTTGGCACGGATCGAAAAACAAGGTTTTCCACCTCTTGATCATCGCGCTCTGCGTGCACGATCACGTCCGGGTCTGCACAACCATAGCCCTGGTACACCAGGCCGGTGGATGTGTAACTCATTCTTTTCTTCCAGCTCCCGACATCATACACAACAACTGTATCCTCCCCCTTGACGTAACTTTTACAATACGTCACAATCAAATTCTTGCCATCTCCTGAAAACGCAGCCCTTCTTGGCCAGCCACTTATTTCCAACAGCCTGGATGGTTCGTCGCTACAGGATGAACAAACAACAATTGTGGCCACGACAAGGCATAGCAGGGAGAAATGTGCACGCAGGATACCGGGTCGGCAGTCCTTGTACACAGGAGTGATATTCATGCCCATCTCCAATACAAATAGGACCGGATTTTCATTGCACACCGATACCTGTGAGTGGAACCACGGCCGGAGAATCCGGGTCGCTGGAATATACCGTGATGCTTCCTTCGAACTCTCCCACGCGCCAAGGTCTGAAAGACACAAAGTACTGGCATTGCGAACCGGGTTCGAGGTACTCGGTCGTATCACAAGGACTTAGTTGAGCTAGATATAGAATGAAAACAGTATCCGGCTGCGCCTCGATCGTGAATTCTTGCCCGTTTTGGCCATTGTTGCTCACCGCGATAAACCTGATTTTTGATTCATCACCAACATGAACTTCTCCGAAGTCGATCGACTCCGGGGTGACGGTTATGTTGTAAAACCATGATTCCGGGGCGCCACGCCCGGTAATCCCGGTCTGTAGCACCTTGTATTCCACACAAGTCTGCGCAGGTTCGTCTGTTATCACGTTCAGTATGGCATTCTTGTCGACAGGCGATTCCGAGCTCGTATAATGTACGGCCACGGCGCAGCAATCGACCTGTGTGCCGAACGGCAGCACCGGTTGGTTGCTTCCGCAGGGCGGGCACGTAATGTCACCAGGGTTCGTGTGGATCCACGGATTCACATTAAGATCGAAGGCCGACGAACCATCAAGGCCGATCGATATCGCTACCTCTCGCTGACGCAGGTTCCAGATGTCTATGATCCGGCTCTGGGTCTCGCCGACTCCGCCCCACTGGAACGTCACGTGCGGCGGATCCGTTTCCACGGGAAGATCGGTCAGGTCGTAGTACGGGTCGCATGCGTCTCCGTCGCCGTCTGAATCGCAGTCCTCCTGGCCAGGATTCGAATCATGCGGGCAGTTGTCGCAGGCGTTCCCCACGCCGTCGTTGTCCGCGTCGGCCTGATTCTCGTTGGAGATCTCGGGGCAGTTGTCGCACAGGTCTCCGTCGTCATCTCCGTCCGTGTCTTCCTGGCCCGGGTTGGCAACAAACACACAATTGTCGAATCCATCACCGACGCCGTCATGATCGACATCCGGAACCGGGTAGCTATCGGGTACAGGCACGCATCGAAGCGATTCCCACAGGATATCCTCACTGCCGGAGTGCGGAATCAGGCAACGGCCATACAGCCATCTATCAAGATGCAGATCATGATAGAAGCAATAGTCGCCTTCGTTCTTGTTGTCGCAAAATGTAGAGCCAAACCTGGTGTATGGGAAGCAATCGCTCTTGTTTATTCCGCTTACTCCCTTCACGAAAAGGCAATTCTCCTCGTGGGGCATGAAGAGACCGATACATTCAAAATAGTCATGGCATATGTAGTGGTTCGGGTCTTGCTCGCAGTCCCATCCGTTAATAGCAATTGTGGCATATATATCAAGGCAATCCGGGTTTTCCCGCCGATAATCGTACAAGGAACCCGGCTTCTGATCTCGCCACACCAGGTACATCATGTTTCCATCGGCGAAAAACCTCGTGACGCCGAACTGCCGGGAGCCTATGGGCTCACCGGCATCCTTGTAACCGCCCGTGCCCAAGACCAAATGTGTCGCATGTTGATCGCTTGGAATATTTTCATTGCTGAATTTATCGACAATATTTTCCGTCGACATCCGGTTGTAGGCATGATCATGCCCGGTGATGATGAAATCAACGTCGGCCAGTTCGAAGAAGCGCGCCAGCCGCCCGCGGGCGCCGTCGCTCATGTGATCATGGGGATAGCTCCAGCCGGGAGGGAGTTCAACGTCATCGTCTCCGTATAGCGGCACATGGAAGAAGACTATCTTCCAGATATCCTTGTCGTCCTTGTACTTCCACAGGTCGCGCTTGACCCAGATGAACTGCTCGGAGTCACCCTCGTGTGGATCATAACTCTCGATCCAGGCGTCACTTACGCCATTCGCATTGAAACTGCCCGCTTCCCATTCGGAAATGTAACAATCCTTGTCAACTCGAGGATCTTCGAAGGGGTGTTCTGCGGCATATTTATTATTACAGTAAGAATTGTTGGGCGCACTGAGAGAAACGATGTGCATGTTTCCGATATTGAAGGAATATGACGATTCCTCGTACTTGAACTTCTGGTTTCTTGTCGGTTCGAACCTTCGTACAGGTTGGACAAGATTGTTTATTAACTCGCTGGCGTTGCCTCCTCCTCCTCCATCGCTCCAGTTGTGGTTTCCGATTGTTGCGAAAAGCGACACGCCTTCCATGAGCCCGTTGAAGATATCGGGCGGCGTGAAGTCCGGTGCGTCAATAAAAACACGATTGAAGACAGAGAACAGGTATGCCTCGAAGTATGGATTGTTGTAGCCAGTTTGCGCCAGGTCACCAGGGGCCAGCCAAAATGTCGGAGTTTCTCCATTATGTGTGAGTAAATGCGCTTTTGCAGCTACAGTACCCTCTCTACCGACAGCAAAATCCTCGTAACCACCCATTGTTACGGGGTTTCCGGTACTATCACATTCAGATGAAAGCGTTGTGCACCAGTCGGTCGTTGGTCCAAAATCACCAAAAGCAACGAATTCGACCTGGTCTTCACTGGCTACTGGTGCGGTTTTGAAATACGAATCAACTGCCAGTTCGGAAGAGCCCAATTCTCTCATATCGACAATTCTGTAATGATACCAGGTAGACGGCCTAAGGTTCTCAATCTTGATACTGAAAGATATTCCAGGCACTAAATAGGCATGTTCACTTGTCCAGGGACTTGCATACGATGTAGGTAATACGCTCAGAGATCCCCTCATTTATCACTTGAACTATAACTCGTAA